>OMCG01000388.1_pt1 | contig 33007 bp, 30 predicted proteins | sample 1674071 | NCBI WGS metagenome assembly OMCG01 (sample SAMEA103958139, study PRJEB25191) | human gut metagenome | biome: human-associated habitat [ENVO:00009003]; feature: intestine environment [ENVO:2100002]; material: feces | place: Germany | collected 2013/2015 | reverse complement strand
CGTTGGTGTGGGCCATCTCCACCAGATGGGCCTTATCGCCCCGCTGGGGCACATAGAGCTGCACCTCATTGCCCCGCTTTTCGTTCAAGGCCTGTTGCAGCGCTTCGCTGTCCGGCGGCAGCTCCGGCGCGGCGTCCCGGTGGTCTTGGAAGTATTGGGAAAAGGAACCCCGGAGGGTGGAGACCGCCATGCCGCTGACCCGGGCGGCGTAGGTCCAGTCATGAGTCTGAAGCTGGCGGATGACGAAGTCCTGACGGAGATCCTTGAGACTGACCTTCTGGCCCTCGGTGTCCAGCGCGGTCCGGGCCAGCCGGGAGACGGACTCCGGCGGCATGGGCCGCTGATATCGGTCGGAAATGATGACATGGGGGTCCCGCTGGGCGTACAGGCGATAGCGCTCCCGGAGGCAGTCCTCCGCGGAGGGGGCCAGCGGGACGGTCCGATCCGGAAGGGTCAGGGCATTGTCCTCAAACTGCACCTGATCCCAGGTGAGGGCGGCGATCTCCTCCCGGCTCAGGCCCTCCAGGGTGGGGAAGCCCATCATAATGGCCGTCATCTCGTTCTCGTCCAGCAGCACCACCCGGTCAGAAAAGGCCTTGTCGTTGCCGATGCGGCGGTCCCCCCGGAAGAGCTTGTCCAGAGTCTCGGCAATTTCCCGGATGATCAGGCCGTATTCCAGGTGGGCAATCCGCAGGTGGGGCCCCCGGAGACCCTCCGTCACCCGGTCCATCATCATGGGCACCGCCAGATAGTTGACCATCCAGCGGTAGCGCAGAAAGCCCCTGAAATTCCGGGGCTTGGCAATGAACCGCAGGAGCACCCCGAGAATACCCAGCCAGCGGAAATAGTCATACATCGTATCCCGCAGCCCCCGCCATTCCCGCCGCCGCCGAACCTTCCCGGCGGAGTACAGGCTGCCCAAAGGTTCGCTTCCAACAGCTTTGCCCATTTCCATGCCCTCCCTGAAACTTCCTGTGATCTTTTTCGCATTCCTATGAAACGATTATATAACAAACCGGAAAAAATGCAAGGGAGAAGAAAATCCTGTGTGTCCGGGCGGCCCGGCCGCCTTCGTACACGCTCCTATACTAGCCTTACCTATACTTACCTTACCTAACCTTACCTCGGTTGCCGGATCGACACCCGCTTGGTTGACGCTTGGTTGTCATGCGGTTGTCAAGTGGTTGGGCAGCTGCTTTGCTTAACCATCCTTACGGGCAATGTTATCAACTTAAGGGAAATTTGGCCCCTACGGTGAAACCTTCCAGTTTGCGGCGTTTCCATTCAGAGGAGAATCGTTCCGTCGGACTATTCTTTTGAAAAGTCTTCTACAGGCCTAAAATCAATATCGATGCGGGGATATTGGGCGATAATGGCGTTTGCCTCTTCTGCGGTGACCGCGTCACTCTCTCCAAATCCTTTCCCCGGGCCGCCGCCCTGCGTGTGATACCATTTTCCTTCAAAACAGCCAACGGATTCCACCAGCGTACCATCTGCTGCAAAATAGTCATGACTGTCTGTGTATGCCTGCTCAATGAAACCGCCTTGGCACAGATAGAAATTGCTGCCCCGGAGGCTGCCTTGGGCAATCGCCTTGATTTCTCCGTTTTCTATAGTAAATAATCCCAAAAAGCTGTTTTTATCTCTATTATAGTTCTCCAGATGTTCACATTGAAGCAGCAGTTCTTCCACACCGTCCCCATCCACATCGATCAGGGCATATTTCAGGTCCTTGTATTTCATCTCATCGACCATGTAATCAATCCAGCCAGCATAGCTGCTGAGATGTTCAGAGTCGATCAGGCCTCCGGTAACATGGAGGTGATCCTCGTCGGCTTCCCGTTCCAACTGTGCCTGATACAATGTATCTGCTTTCGCGGGATCCACCGGCTGTGTTTGGAATGTGAAATCAAATTCCTCACAGACCGCTTCCAGAAATGCCCGTTCCTGCGGAACATTGCCGAGGAAACCTCCGTTTGCAAAAACATCGATGCCCACAGTCACAAAGCTGTTCTGCTTGTCAACAATCATCAGGCCCACTTCTTTCCTCAATGCCAGAAGCACCGTTGTGCCGTCTGCCATGGTGTAGTTCCACTGGTCATAGGCATCCACATCGCCGATATTTCGGGGCACCCCATCAAAGGATGTTTTCTGGACGCTTCGTAAACTGTAAGATACCAACTCGTTCCACTGACCCTTGAGTTCCAGCGTTCCCTCAATGTCAAAAGTGCCGTCGGCGTAGCAGTAGCCAGAAATACTTCCGACCCCAGTCCGTGCTTTTTCAGAAAACACGCTTTCAATGCCTACCGCGTCAAACACGTCCTCTTCCCGGTCAAAAAACCAGGGCGTTCCCAGGGGCTGCAAATGATACTTTTCGCAGATTTCATCGATCTTGTCGATCATTTCCTGAGAATAACAGCTATATGAAAAGTATGCTTCAGGTGTCTGAAAATCATTATTGGCATGCAAAATACTCTTATCCAGATCATAGGTACTCAAGAAATCCTGCCATTCCTTAAACGCTGCATAGGAATCCGTACCCATAAATCCTTGAATGGATATTAAGTTAATTTCTTCACCATTAAAGCTTGTTTCAGAGGGAATACTGGCAGTTTCCTCCCGGATGGTCAGGTGCTGCAGGCGCAATGCGATGACGGCCCCGCAGCCTACCAGCAGCAGGAGCAGCACGGCAATGGCGGCTGCCAGCACAGCCCGCTTCATTTTCTTTTTCGGCTTCGGGAGAACGCAGGGCTTCTCTTGCAGCGCTTCCGCCCCGGACAGCAGCTCTGCGCGGATACCCCCCAGAGCTGTAAACAGTTCCATATTTGTCATCGGAGTTCCTCCTTTTCCAACTGGCGGCTGAGCTTTAGGCGTGTCCGGTGCAGCATGGATTTGATTTTGCTTACGGAGAAGCCTGTCTTGCCCACGATCTCTTCCAGGGAATTTACATACCAGTACCGGCACAAGAAGACATCCCGTTCGCCATTTGGCAGTCCGGACAGAAAACGGTTCAGACTGGCAATCACCTCTTTGCGCAGGAGAGCCGCCTCTGCACTGGGTTGACCGGAAACGCATTCGCCCAGCTCCTCCAGCGCAATGTCTGCTTCTCCGCTGCCGCGCTTTTTTGCGTTTCCTTTTCTCCAGCGGTCAATGGCTATGTTCCGGGTCAGCTTGCCTAAAAATGTAGAGAGCCTTGCAGGCCTGCGGGGCGGAATGCAGTTCCATGCGGACAGATAGGTATCGCTGACGCTCTCCTCGGAATCTTCCCGGTTGGCAAGAATGCCGTAGGCGATTTTGTAGCAGTAGCCGCCGTATTTGCTGTCCGTCTCCTGAATCGCCGTTTCCGACCGGGCAAAGTACAGGTCTACGATCTGGCTGTCGTCCATGACCAATCCCTTCCTTTCTGTGTGGTTTCACCTATATACACGAAAATACGCCGGAAAGGTTTCGTGCAGTGTTTCATTTTTTATGGTATCCTATTTGAGAAAAAGAAGAAAACGTGGGACGGCTGCCGCAGTTATGACTGGTCTCACCCGATGTACCCCAAATGAGGTCATCCGGGCGGTACGCCAGAAGAGACTCGGGACACTATAGAGCAAACGCCGTCTAGCCGGCGTTTGGCGGCAGTCCACCGGAGTATCCGGGCTGTACCGCAGGGGGCTTTCCTTTCATCCACATCCCTAATGGGATGCGTCTGAAAGGAAAGGGACTCTCCCACGGGCTAAAAAGAGGTCATCCGGGGGTACGCCAGAAGGGACTCGGGACATTATGGAGCAAACGCCGTCTAGCCGGCGTTTGGCGGCAGTCCACCGGACTGCCGCATTTAATTGTTCGAGTCCCTTCCGGCACAATCAAAAAGCAGGTCGTCCCCTTTGGGGATGACCTGCTTTTTGGTACGCCAGAAGGGACTCGAACCCCCGACCTACTGATTCGTAGTCAGTCACTCTATCCAACTGAGCTACTGGCGCATACGTTCGCTGAACGCTTAGATATAGTAGCACAGGGGGACAGAATTGTCAAGCAGTTTTTTGCCGGAATCGGGAAAATTATTTTTGTTTGTGCAGAAGCATCCAGGCGGCCCCGGCGGTCAGGAGCAGGGCGGCGGCCAGGATGGCAATCCAGAGGGCCGGGCCGGGGGTCTGCCGGAGGTGTTCGGCAGCGGTCTCGGCAGCAGCCTGGCTTTCGGCGGCCTCGCTGGCGCGGCGGGCCTCCTCTTCCGCCTGACGGGCGGCCTCTTCTTCCGCCAAGCGGGCCTCCTCGGCCGCCTTTGCCTCCGCCTCTGCCTGGGCCTGCTGATCATAGGTCATGAGGTTTTCGAAGAAGTCGTTCTTCTCCACATCCTCCCCCACGGTGGAGCGGTAGAGGCCGTAGTTGCAGGGGCTGTAGCGGCGGATGTCCGTGGCGTGGTCCTCCATGGACAGGTTCCAGTTGAAGTACCAGTAGTACTGCTCCTTCTGGCTGTTGTGGCAGGGGAAGCCCAGCTGCTTGGTAACCTGGTAGGCGGACATGCCGTCAAACCGGCTCAGGGGCCGGTCCCAGTCCATGACGATGGGGTTTTCCTCGTACAGGTGCAGATAGGTCTTGGGGGTATCCCAGACCCCGTAGCGCCGGGCAGACTCCGGGAATTGACTTTTGTCTGCGGCGGCCTCCACGGCCTGGGTCAGCAGGTCCGCATAAAGCATATGTGCCCCGTGGCCGTACTCGCCGTTCAGGTCGTGGCCCAGGGCCACCAGGGGCCGGAACCGCCGGAGCTGCTCCGTGACGTAGCCCAAGAGCAGCTCCTGGGGCGCGCCGTGCTGCTCCAGCAGGGAATAGGCGTTCTTCTTGTTCTTACAATAGTAGTCCCCAAAGCTGCCGAACACCGGGTAATTCCGCACCCCCACGGCCCAGAGCCCATTCAGAGCCTCATGGCAGCGGATATGGGTCAGATTCCGGTGGTTCGTCAGGTAGACCACCTGCACCCGATAGCCCAGCTCTCCGGCGTAATAGGGCAGCACCCCGGCAAAGAAGAGCTGCTCGTCGTCGCAGTGGGTGGAGAAGAGCACCAGGTCCGCCCCGTCTTCCACGGGCTTCTCCCAGCGCTGCACCCAGTCCGGCACCTGGCCGGGTGTAAAGAGGTACAGGTCCAGAAGCTTCACCTGGCCCGCTTCAAACCGGAAGGTAAGCCCCTGGGGGCAGCGGCCGAACATGGCCTCCAGGTCCAGATACTGGTGGAGCAGCTCCGAGCCTTCCACAGTGACCTCCGTGCCGGCGTCGTCTATGACGGTATAGGGGCCGTACTCCACATCGAAGAGCACGTAGGCGCTCCCCAGGCCCTCGGGGGCCGTCAGGGTAAATTCGCCCCCCGCCTCCGGAGACGTGCTTCCCGTCTCCATATCCCCGTCCAGCAGATAGGACGTCTCCACGAAGCCGCCGCTGTCCGTAAGGGTGCAAGCCCCCGTCACATCCCGGGCCTCCTCCGCCCGTGCCAGCACCGGCAGGGTCAGCAGAAGGCAGAGAAGCATCGCTGCGTTCAAAAGTTTTTTCAAAGAAATCACCGCCTAATCCATTTCTGCATTGATTATAGTCCGGATTACATAAAAAGTAAACAGGCGTTTTTCTCCCTAACCTTCCCCCACGGGGAAGGGGAACCGCCGCAGCGGTGGAAGAGGGGCGTTGTGGGAGTGAGCTGTAGGTATTATCCGACCGCTCTCGCTCAAAACGCCCCTCCTCAGTCTCGCTGACGCGAGCCAGCTCCCCCGGAGGGGAAGCTTTTTAACCGCCCATAGGGGAAGTCTTCCGTCTTGACAAATTTGGGACAACGCTATATAATTACCAACGATAATTATCAAAGATAACTATAAGGAGAAAACCATGACAGTCGAAAATATCAAAGCCCTTTTGGATGCCTGCTATCAGGCCAAGCGGGCGCGGGAGCTGCTTCCGGAGCTGCCCAAGGGGGTCAGCTCGTCCTATATCCACTATCTCGATACCATCGAGGGCCTGGAGGGGCAGGGTATCCGGGTGAAGGTGTCTGACATCAGCGATGCGCTGAACATTCCACGCCCCGGGGTGACCCGCACCGTCAAGGAGATGGAGCAGCGGGGCTACCTGCAAAAGGACACATCCCAGGCGGACGGCCGCATTACCTACCTGACCGTTACGGAATCGGGCAAGCGCCTGTCTGAAACCTTTAATGGGCAGGTCTTTGCCCAGCTTGCCCCGCTGCTGGAGGATGTCCCGGATGAAGATGCGGCGTGCACGATCCGCACCGTCCAAAGGCTCTACACAGCCATGTCGGAAAGGAGAATTTCCCTTGAATACTGAGAAAACGGATTTTACCCAGGGCAGCATTCTGAAAAAGCTGTCTCTGTTCATGCTCCCGGTGCTGGGAGCCCTGATTTTACAGGCGGCCTATGGCGCAGTGGACCTGCTGGTTGTGGGGCAGTTCGGCTCCACGGCCGGGCTGTCTGCCGTCTCCACCGGCAGCCAGGTGCTGAACCTGGTCACCTTTGTGGTGACCCAACTGGCCATGGGCGTGACGGTGCTCATTGCCCGGTACCTGGGCGAAAAGAACGAAGGAAAGATCGGCGCGGTCCTTGGCGGGGCTGCGGTGGTGTTTGCCATCCTGTCGGTGGTGCTGTTTGTTCTGCTGGTGTGCTTTGCCCGGCCCATCGCCGTGCTGATGCAGGCCCCGGAGGAGGCAATTCAGCTGACTGCCAGCTATATCCGCATCTGTGGCTGCGGCATTTTCTTCATTGTCAGCTATAACCTGTTCTCCGCCATCTTCCGGGGACTGGGGGACAGCCGGTCCCCCCTGCTGTTTGTGCTGGTGGCCTGCATTGTGAACATTGCAGGAGATTTGCTCCTGGTGGCGGTCTTCAAAATGGACGCCGCCGGTGCAGCCATTGCAACGGTGCTGGCCCAGGCCGTCAGCGTTGTGTTCGCGGTGGTCATCCTGCTGAAAAAGAAGCTGCCCTTCTCCATCCGCAAAACGGACTTCCGGCTGAACGACCAGTGCGGCAAGTTCCTGGGCATCGGCCTGCCGTTGGCATTACAGGAGCTTCTGACCCAGCTGTCCTTTCTGGCCCTGTGCGCCTTTGTGAACCGCCTGGGGCTCACGGCCTCCTCCGGCTACGGCGTGGCCAGTAAGATCGTCAATTTCGCTATGCTGATTCCCAGTGCCCTGATGCAGTCCATGGCCTCCTTTGTGGCCCAGAACGTGGGCGCAGGCAACCGGAAGCGGGCAAAAAAGACCATGTTTACCGGCATTGGCTTAGGGCTGGTCTTCGGCGCTGCGGTCTTTGCCATGGTGCTGCTGAAAGGGGACCTGCTTGCATCCATCTTCTCCCCGGATGCGGAGGTGGTTCAGAAGGGCTTTGAATACCTCAAGGGCTTCGCCCCGGAGACCGTCGTCACGGCGGTGCTGTTCAGCATGGTGGGCTATTTCAACGGCAACAACCAGACCCTGTGGGTGATGATTCAGGGCATTGTCCAGACGCTGCTGGTGCGACTGCCCCTGTCCTACTACATGAGCATCCAGCCCAACGCCAGCCTGACCCAAATCGGCCTGGCCGCCCCCGTCTCCACAGCAGTGGGCATTGTGCTGAACGTGGGCTTTTACATCTACTGGAACAAAAAGCAAAAGAAGATCTAATTGGATTGTCCAAAGAGCCGGCACATGCGCTTGACATTTTTGCGGGGCTGGTCTATAATAAAAACAACAAGGAGATGCCCGCTGGTAACAGGCACCTCCCCGTGGTGGAAACCCGACGGTTGCCACTGCATAACGCCTACAACGTTAAGTGCAAAGCACTTAGAGCCGTGAGTCGTCTGATTGCAGCAGACGGCTCACTTCTTTTTATCGTGCAGATACAGCACGAGAGACACAATGCTGGCAATGGAACCCAAGGCCCCAAGGACAGACAAAAAGGTGCCGCGGGAAAGGATGCTTGGCACTGGTATAAAAATTACCGAATTCCCCCTTGACAACCCTGTACTATTGTGCTATTGTATGAATACACTAATACAGCAGTACAGGAGGCACGAGATGTGAATTGGAAATTTTCCGGCGACAGGCCGGTGTACCAGCAGATCATGGAGAATATCCGGGGTGCGGTCCTGCGGGGGGAGCTTCCCCCCGGGGGGCGGGTGCCATCGGTGCGGGAGCTGGCCATGCAGGCCCAGGTGAATCCCAATACCATGCAGCGGGCGCTGACGGAGCTGGAGCGGGAAGGCCTGCTCATTGGCGGCGGCACCAGCGGACGAACGGTGACAAAGGAGGAGAAGGTTTTGGAGGCAATGCGGCAGCAGGCCCTGGAGGACCTGGCGCGGGAGTGCGTGGAGAAATTCAAGGTGTTTGGCATTACCCCTGCCCAGGCGGCGGAGATCATGCTTCATGTGAAGGAAGAGGAGAAGTAATATGGAAAACGCAGTATTAAAGGCCACCGGCCTTGTGAAGAACTACGGCGGCACCCGGGCGCTGGACGGCCTGGAGCTGGAGCTGCCCCAGGGAAAGATCGTGGGCCTGCTCGGCCCCAACGGCAGCGGCAAGACCACCTTTTTGAAAATCGCGGCGGGGCTGCTGACCCCCAGCGCCGGGGAGGTCACCGTCTGCGGCCGGAAAATCGGCCCGGAAACCAAGGCGGTCGTCTCCTACCTGCCGGATAAGACCTATCTGAACAGGCAGCAGCGCATCTGCGAAATTCTGGACTTCTTCCAGGATTTTTACGCCGATTTTGACCGCACCCGGGCAGAAGAAATGCTGTCTGTCCTGCACATCGACCCCAATGCAAAATTAAAGACCCTCTCCAAGGGCAATCAGGAGAAGGTCCAGCTGGTGCTGGTCATGTCCCGGCGGGCAAGGCTCTATCTGCTGGATGAGCCCATCGGCGGGGTAGACCCGGCGGCCCGGGACTACATTCTCAGCACCATTATCACCAACTATGACCCCAGCGCTACGGTGCTCATCTCCACCCACCTGATTGCGGATGTGGAGCGGGTGCTGGATGAATTTGTGTTCCTGTCCCAGGGAAAGGTCGTTCGTCAGGGCAATACCGACGAGACCCGGGAGGAGACAGGCAAGTCTTTGGATGAACTGTTCCGGGAGGTATTCAGATGTTTGGAAAACTGATCAAAGCGGAGTGGCGGGCCAGCCGCCGGGTGGTGGGCCTGCTGTGCCTGGCGGTGCTGCTTGCGGGCCTGGTGCTGGGCGGTATCGGCTGCGGCCTGTTTCTGGGGGAGACCTACAATTGGCATATGCATGGAACCGTAGAGCTCCTTTTGGTGCTTTTGACCGCGGCCGCCATGATGACCATGGCCATTGCCTGGGCCGCCAGTGTGTTCTATGCCCTGTGGCGGTTTTATAAGAGCCGGTTCACCGAGGAGGGCTATCTGACCTTCACCCTGCCGGTAAACGGCCACCAGCTGATGCTGTCCTCCATTTTGGCCAGCATTCTGGAAATCCTGGCGGTGATTTTGGCGACGGTTGCGGCAACGCTGCTGGGACTGGGTATCAGCGCCCTGGGCCTTCCCTGGAAGGAGGTTCCGGCGGACTTCTGGCCCAAGGCCTGGGAGCAGCTGGGAGAGGCATGGAGCGAGTTTGCACGCCATGGAGACATTGCTGTGCAGGCCGCCCTGATGATGCTCCTGGGCGCACTGAGCCGGCTGATCGTTCTGATGCTGGCCGTGACCATCGGCGGCATGGCCGCCAAGAAGCACCCCGTCCTCATGGCGCTGCTGGCCTACTGCGGCATTGGATTTGTGCAGATGCTCATCAGCCTGACGGTTCTGGCTTCCGACCTGGTTCTGACCAGCGGCCTGACTGTGGGAATTATGAACGCCATGTCCCTGGTGACCATCCTGGGCGGGTATTTCCTGATGTACTTCCTGACCACCAGAAAGCTGAATCTGAACTAAAAAGCGCCGCAGGGAGCGATCCCTGCGGTAAATTGGGGTTTATCGGGATGCCCCCTTGGCTCCCCCTCTGGGGGAGCTGGCGTGCGCAGCACGACTGAGAGGGTACCAGTGGCGGGATCCGCATGAAAGCCTCAGCGTTGCGGCCCTCTCAGTCACGGCGTTTCCGCCGTGACAGCTCTCCCATAGGGAGAGCCAAGGGGGTACGACAAACTCCGATTTATCTATTTCGTAAATTGTTCCCTTTTCTGTCAACATCGAAATGCGGCATAGTGCATACTGCCCGCCCTCCCGGTCTGGAAAGTCTTGGCTTTCCTTTGGATGGACGTATCATAGCACTCAATACCTAGTTTGTCAATATGTCTTTAGGTATTTTTCTTTCCCTTCTGGAAAAGATCGATGATCCAGGAGGACAGCGTCACGGTGATCAGAGAATAGGCAATTCTTTTGAAGGGAATGTAGCTCAGCGAAAGGGTCAGCACCGTCAGGTCCGTAAAGAGATAGGCATAGGAGATGCGGCACTTCACCGCCTTGGCGATGGACAGGGCCAGGGCATCGTCCCCGCCGGAGGAGCCCCCCTGGCGCACGATGAGCCCAACGCCCACCCCCACAAACAGCGCCCCCAACACCGCCGCCAGCAGCGGCTGCCCGGAAAGGTCCGGCAGAAAGGGCGGCCAGGTCTCCCACAGCCGGAAAAAGCCGGAGACGCACAAGGTGGAGGCCACGGACCACTTGATAAAGTCCGGCCCCAGAACCTTCAGGGCCAAAAGATAGCAGCTGATGTCCAGCACCGGCGTGATGACGGAAGCGGGCCAGCCAAACCAGTGGTGCAGCAGCAGCACCGTGCCCAGCACACCGCCTTCCGTAATGCCGCTTTGCCGGTGGACATTGTACAGTCCAAAGGACACAATGGCCGCCCCCGCCACAATGCGCAGCGCCCGGGGAACCGTAAATCCCGGCAAGAGCTTTTCTGGCAGCGGCCTGTTCTTTTGAGACAAAATAAAACCCCGTTTCTTAAAAAATTGGCGTTTTCCCAGATTTCCTGGGAAAACGTCTGTAAAAGCAGTATAGCATACTTCAATCGAAAAAGCAACCGGCGGCTGCCCCCGACCTTCCCCCACCGGGGGACCGCCCGGTGGGGAAGCTCTTTCTTACCGCTCCGACCCGTAGAAGAACAGGGCCAGCATGCCGGGGCCTACGTGGGCGCCGGAGAAGGGCTCGTGGGGGACGATGATGAGCTTTCCGGGGTTGGCCACGGCGCGGATTTTCTCCGCCAGCAGCTCTGCCTCCTCGGGGCAGTCGCCGTGGGAAATGGCGACGATCCGATGCTCCGCATCCATCTGCTTCTGGGCGTACTTCTCCACAATGGCGTCGATGGCCTTCTTCCGGCCCCGGACCTTGCCGCAGGAGACGATATGGCCGGCGGCATCCCCATAGAGAATGGGCTTGATGTTCAGCACCGTGCCGATCATGGCGGTGGCCCCGCTGACCCGGCCGCTGCGCTTCAGGAAGTTCAGATCGTCCACCGTGAAATACTGGCACATATGGGGCACATCCGCATCCAGCATGGCCCCGGCCTGGCGGACGGGGGTGCCCAGCTTGCTCAGCTCTGCCGCCCGGATGGCAAGCAGGCCGCTGCCGAAGCCGCAGCCGTGGGAATCCACAATATGAATGTACCGGTCCGGGTATTCCTCCTCCAGCTCCTGCTTGGCATTCACGGCCGCCTGATAGGTGCCGCTGATGCCGGAGGACATGGCGATGTAGATCACATCCTGACCCGCCTCCAGCACGGGCCGGAAGTGCTCCATAAACAAATGGGTATTCAAAAGGCTGGTGGTGATTTTCGCACCGCTGCGCAGCGCGTCATAATAGTGGTGCACATCGAAGCTGTCCACATCGCCCTCATATTCCTTCTGCACGCCGTCCACACAGTAGGTGCAGGGCAGCATGGTAATGCCCTCCAGGCAGCTCTTCGGCAGATTGGCGCTGCCGTCCGCAAATACGACAAAAGACATAGGCTACTCCTCCAAATGTTATGGGACCATTATACCCCGCCCCCCTCTTTTAGGCAAGGAAAACCGTGCAGCCGGGTATCGACTGCACGGAAACGGACTCTACTCTACCGGTTTTTCCCACTCTACTGCCGGTAGAATCTGCTTTTTCTCAATTATTTCCCCCAGGATTCTTGGCCGGTCCCCTGTTTTTTCGGTAATTTCTGTAATTACCGCGGCGGTGGGGTTTTTGCTCGCCGGGCGTGCTCTCCTTGCCCTCGGCGGGGGCGCTTTTCTGAGGAGTGCCATTCTCCTTCCGGTCTGCCGGTGCTCCATTGGCATCTCTCGGGGGTCTGGGCTTCCGGGGCAGGCGGGGTCTTCCCTCGCCTCTGGGCTGCTGGGCGGGCCGCTCGGCCGCCTCCTGCCGGGGCTCCTCTCTCTTCCCGTCCTCTGTCTGCTTTCCATCCTCCGACTTTTTCCCGTCCTCTGCCCGGGGGGCTCTCTGGCGGCGGCGGTCATTGCGCCGGGGCTTGGGGGGACGCTCGGCGGTCTCCTGCTCCGGCTCCGCCGGTGTCTCCTCCACCAGGGACTCGGTGCTGTAGCGGAAGCGGATGGGCTCCAGGACCATATCGTCCTCCTGCTTGGCTGCCGCCTTGGGCCGGATGCCGTTTCCGGAGATGGGGGCCAGATCCGCCGGAATGGGCGGGTCGTTCTTCTTGGCCTTGCCGCTGCGCAGCACGGCCACCTCTTCATTGGCGAAGGTGGAGATGGTATCGGGACTGCTCTCCATGCGCACCTTCACCCGCTGCCGCAGAATATCCGCCTCTATGACGGTGCCCCGGCCCTCGGGGGTATCCACAAAGGATTCGATCTTGGGGCTGGTGCGGATCAGGGCCTCATAGGTATCCTGTTCGTATTTCAGGCAGCACATCAGTCTGCCGCAGGTGCCGGAGATCTTGGTGGGGTTCAGGCTGAGATTCTGGGTTTTGGCCATTTTGATGGACACCGGCTGGAAATCGCTTAAAAAGCTGGAGCAGCAGAAGGGCCGCCCGCAGATGCCCAGGCCTCCCACCATCTTCGCCTTGTCCCGGACGCCGATCTGCCGCAGCTCAATGCGGGTATGGAACACGCTTGCCAGGTCCTTGACCAGCTCCCGGAAGTCCACCCGCTCGTCCGCGGTGAAATAGAAGAGGATCTTGCTGCCGTCAAAGGCGCACTCGGCGCTGACCAGCTGCATATCCAGCCCATGGGCCTGGATTTTCTGGATGCAGACGCTCTGGGCCTTGGCCTCTCTGGCCCGGTTCTCCGCCACAACGCGCTCATCCTGGGCGCTTGCCCTGCGCAGCACCTTCCGCAGGGGCGCTACCACATCCTTCTGCCGGATGCGGTGAATACCGCTGGCGCAGACGCCGTATTCCTCCCCCCGGGCCGTGTCGATGATGACATGGTCCCCCTGGGCGAGGGTGATGCCGTCCGGGTCGAAGAAATAGACCTTCTGTCCCGGCCGGAATTGAATATCCACAACGGAGACCAGCTCCGGGGTATTGGTTTCTTCCATGATAAGCTCCTAACTTTTATCGCAGTACCCACTCTAAATAGCCGCAGACGGCGGCGGGGGATACGTTGCTCAGGGTGTACTCCCAGGCTTTTCGGATGGCGGCGTACTGCCGGTGCAGTGTTCTTACGTCCAGGGCTGCCGCCAGACGGCGGGCCTGGTCGGAAACGGTGCCCTCGCCGCAGGCGGCGGTGATGGCGTTTTCCAGCAGCCCCTGCCAGTCCTGCAAAAGCTCTGCCAGCACATCCCGCTTGCTCTTTTCCAGGGGCACCAGCAGCTGCACAAGGCCCAGGTTGCTCTTCCTGCACAGGGCCTCCACCAGGGCGGCGGTTTCCGCCCTGACCTGGCCGTCCTCCTCCAGAAGGCGCTTTGCCTGGCCCAGAAAGCCCCCGCTGCGCTCTGCCGCCGCCGAAATGGCCTCGGCGGAAAGCTTGCCGTACCGCTTCGCCAGCTCCTCGCGCAGCAGGGTCTGGGGCAGGGGCTCCATCCGCAGCTCCGTGCACCGGGAGCGGACCGTGGGAAGTAAAGCGTCCGCATTGGTGGTCAGCAGAAGAAAGACACCGTAGGCCGGAGGCTCCTCCAGGACCTTCAGCAGGGCGTTCTGTCCCGGCAGGCCCATGTCCTGGGCACGGGGGAACAGGTAAATCTTATGTTCGGATTCATTGGGCTGGATGTAAATATCCGCCCGGGCCTGCCGAATCAGGTCCACAGGGACGGTCTTCTTTTCCGGATCGTCCACGGTGATGCAGTCCGGGTGAACGCCCTCCGCCACCTTCCGGCAGGGGGTACACTTCCCGCAGGGCTTGTCCGCCCCCCGGCAGAGGATGGCCGCAGCCAGAAGCCTTGCCAGGGTGTGCTTGCCGGAGCCCTCCGGGCCGGAGATCAGGTAAAAATGGGAAATATGGCCCTTTTCCAGACTGGCGGCCAGATTTTTCTTGATATGCTCGTTGCCAAGCAGCCCATCAAAGCCCATTTTTTAGCCCCACAAGGCGGAAAGCATGGGGATGATCTGCTTTTTCCGGCTCATGACCCGGGGCAGGAACACGGAATTGTCCTTGGGGGTCACGCCGAAGGCCTGCTGGATGGTATCGTCGTCGCCCACATACAGCAGCTGGGTGCCTTCCAGCAGCACATCCGTCAGCATCAGGATCATCATCATCAGGTTCTCCTTCTCCGCCTGCTTGCGCATATGCTCCAGGAACTCCGCCTTGCGCTGGAGCATACTGGGGCTGTCCACACAGGTGATCTGGGAGACGGCGAAGTCATGGCCCGCAATGTGGAACTCCTTGTAGTCCGTAAACAGCAGCTCCTGGGCGGTCTTGTTGCCCAGAGACCCGGAGAAGATGGCCTTGCCCAGCTCATCCAGGGACACATCCGCCATTCTGGCCAGACGCTCTGCCATCTTCCGGTCCCGGTCCGTGCAGGTGGGGGACTTGAACATGACGGTGTCGGACAAAATGGCCGCCGCCATCATGCCGGCCATGCCCTTGGAGGGCATGAGCCCCCGGTCCTGGTACATTCCGGCCAGGATGGTATTGGTAGAGCCCACGGGCTCATTGCGCACATAGATGGGGTTGGTGGTCTGGATATCCGCCAGGCGGTGGTGGTCGATGATCTCCAGGATCTCCGCCTCCTCCAGGCCGGGGACGGACTGGGCCGCCTCGTTGTGGTCCACCAGGACCACCCGCTTCCGGCGGGGCCGCAGCAGATGGTACCGGCTCAGCACCCCCGCGATCTTCTCATCGCCGTCCAGAATGGGGTAGCAGGATTCTCTGTGCTTCAGCACCGCTTCCTTCACATCGTCCACCCGGTCCTCCAGGTGGAAGCACACCAGGTCGTTCTTCCGGCAGATGCGCCCGATGGGGGTAGACTGGAAGATCATCCGGGTAGCCCGGTAGGCGGCGTAGGGGGTGGAGATGATGCAGGTGGTGGTGGGGTAATTGCGCAGCTCCTCGTCCAGCTCCGCTTGGCACAGCACCACGGCGGTGACGTTCATCTCCAGCGCCCGGCGGATCATATCCGGCTGGGTGCCGCAGAAGACGATGGAGTCCTTCCGGCTCCACAGCAGGCTCTCCCGGTTCTGGGGCAGGGCGATGGTGACCTTGCCGGAAATGGTGTCCACCTGGTCTCCGGCATCGTTGAGCACCTTGCCCTCCAGCACGGACAGCACATTGAAAAGGGGCACATCCGCCAGCTCCGCACCGGCGATCAAATCCATATTGTAAGTAGCGATGTAATCCTTGGAGAGCATACCGTACAGGGTGCCGTCCTCGTTGGCTACGGGCAGCGCCGGGATGCTGGGCTGCGCCTGGAAGGTTTTCCAGGCCTGGGCCACGGTGACATTGGCATCCAGCACCGGGGGCGTATCAAAATCCAGGTCCTGCACCTGGGTGTACATACTGGTAATGCGCTTGGGGGGCTCGAAGCCGAACCGGTCCAGCACCAGCTGGGTCTCGTCCGACACCCGGCCCAGGCAGGCGGCCTTATATTCCCGGTCCCCAACGGCGTTGCGCAGGGCCGCATAGGCCATGGCCGCGACGATGGAATCCGTATCCGGGTTTCTGTGTCCTGTTACATAAATGGGGTCCATAAATCTCCTCCTTTTATTCCGATTCCAGCTGGATTTCCCCAGCCAGATTGGTTGCAAACAACTGCGCGATCTGCCTCTGGTCCATGCCCTGGCCCAGGCCCCACATAAGCTTGGTGTAGGCGGCCTCGGAGGTCATGTCCATACCCTGAATGACCCCCAGCTCCAGCAGCTTATTGCCCACCTGATAGACCCGCAGGTCCGCGCTGTCATACAGGCACTGGGTGGTGATGACCACGCTGATGCCGTCCTCCACCGCTCTGCGGATGCCCCGCAGCCCCTTGTGGAGCACATTCACGCCGCCCAGACCGAAGGCCTCGATGACGATGCCCCTATAGCCCATGGCGGCCAGCATATCGAAGATCGCCGGATTCAGCCCCGGGGTCAGCTTCAGCAGGAACACCTCCCGGCTCAGCTTCAGGCACAACCGGGCATTTCCGCGGTGCCTGGGCAGCACGCTCTCATCCACCACCAGCCCCCGGTTGCTCACCGTGGCCACATAGCGGGCGTTGACGCTCTCGAAGGCGGAAAAGCCGGAGGCCCTTACCTTCACCGCCCGGCAGCCCAGCATGACCTTCCGGTCAAAGGCCAGAAACACCCCGGGGCAGGAGGACGCCGCCATGGCGAAGGCCGTGCGCAGATTGGCAGGGCCGTCGGACAGCATGTCGGTCAGCGGCAGCTGGGAGCCGGTGAAGACCACGCTTCTGTCCATATCCGGCAGCAGGAAGGTGACGGCCGAGGCCGTATAGGCCATGGTATCCGTTCCGTGGGACACCACAATGCCATCGTAATCCAGCCGGTTTTCAAAAATCGCCCGGGCAATGAGCTGCCACTCCTCCGGGGTAATGTTGGAGGAATCCAGGCAGATCACATCTTTCACCGTGATATCGTAATAGGACCGCAGCTGGTCCAGCTCCCGCTCCATAATGGAGCTCCGCTGGGGCTCCAGCCCTTCTCCCCCGGGGGCACAGGCAATGGTCCCGCCGGTGGTCAGCAGCAAAATATGCTTTTTCATGCTTCCTCCTACAAAAAAGACGATCTCTGCATAACATTATAGCCGGAAGCGCAGAAAATAGCAAGTATTTTATGATTAACGCCGCAAGCGCCGGTAGAGCTTTCCCGCGCCCCAGGCCAGGGGAATCCAGAGGAGGGTAAATTTTGGGCAGATCTGGCCGCAGAAATTCCCGGGGATACCCCGATAGTCCCATACGGCGTAATCCCGGTTGAAAATCAGCCCCGCAGCCAGCTCCACCGTGGTGATGATCCCGGCCCCAACCAGGGGCCGGATGACCCCCGGCAGCCGGGGCTCCACCTCCTCCAGCTTTCCCAGCAGCAGAAAGCATACACCTCCCGCCAGAAACATACTGTAGTGACTTCGCCCCCGGTACAATAGCTCCAGAAGCACATATCCGGCGCCGCCCAAGAAAAACAGCATATCCTTCACCTCGCGGGAAGTTTTGCCGGAATTTCTCAAAATCATTCAGTCGAAAAATCAGGCATAGCCCGCCTCCCGCTGCTTCCGCATGGCAGTTATCCAGGGGTCTTCTGCCGGGGCCAGAACATAGCCGCAGTTCTCCGGCTCCGGCTTGGGGGTGTCCTTCTTCACCCAGGTCCGCACTGCCGCCCGCCAGTCCTTCATGGGATTCTTCCCCACCCTCCAGCCGATGGAGGCATAGTAGTCCACAAAGCGCTCCGCATCCAGCAAAAAGCCCTTTTCCGTGCAATACTCCTCGATCTCCTGAACAGAAGGAGGAGAAAATCGTGTGCGTGCAGGCGGCTTGGCCGCTCTATCCCCCGTAACTGAATTGAACTGAACTGAATTGGACTGGATTGAATTGGATTGAATTGAATTGGCTAGATTTGTCAGGTTTGCTTTCTCTGCTTCCTCTTGCTTTCCATCGCTGGCATTTGCTAAGTTTGCTAAGTCTGACCCATCCCGTTCCGCATTTCTGGCTTTTGCCGAACCGCCCAGGGCACCGGCCTTCGCCCGCTTTTCCCGCGTAGCCTCATAACGCGCGTTGTCTTCGTCCAAGGTAGGCTGCATGTAGTCCCAGACGACCCCAAGCGTCCCCGAAAATTCGGGGACTTCCCCTGTCTGGCTATAGTCCAAAATGGCATCATACAGCTGCAGCCGCTCCGAATCGGACAGCTTGGAAGACGGACGCATATTGAAATAAAACATAACCCCTGGTTTTGCCACAAAAATCCCCCTTTTTATCCTTCAACAAACACAGAACCGTTTTCTGATTCAAGCAATGCACTCATGTAGTTGATAAAATTGAACTTCCATGTATGCTTATACTAACGCAAAACCACAGCCCTGTCAACCGGCCCCAAGGCCGCAGGCTGTGGATGGATAAGGGATATAGAAAAGCGCCCCTTGCATTTTGTCGAAAGCTGTGCTATGCTGACTGCGGTGCTACCAGTAGTACCCCGGTAGGCGGTTCCCCCCGTTTTCTCGGGGGTGAAATGTACTTCTTTTTTTGCCCCCGATTGAGAGAAAGGGGGTAGGTGTGTATGGTTACATGGAAAGACCTCATTGAGTTCTGTTCCTTTGTCCTGGCACTGATCGCCCTAATTAAGGGATTTTACGATCATAAGTAAAAAAGAAGTAACCGTCTAACCCTTCCACAAGTTACGGTTACTTCTTTTTAACCAAAGGTGGGAGCCGTCCTACTGGCAGCACCCTTTGTGTCTTTACTATACCCCATTTCCGGGGCTTTGTCAATCGCTTCCCGCCGGTGCCCAGGACAATTTTGCAAAAAGCCGCAGGGGGGCGGTTGCCACTGGCAATCGTTCCAAAGACCAAATTGGTCCTCTATTCCGCGCCAGTGCGCACACTGGCATGGAATATGCTGGATGCGGGGATGCTTCCGTAGAAAGCGCCGAAACCCTGCTTCTCTATACCAAGTGCGGGCCGGAAGGATTCTTAAGGAGGGCGGCTTGGTTTGCGGGAGCAAACCTTTCAGCGCCTCCTTAAGCCGCATTCTTTCCCCCTTTCTTGGCGGGACAAGAAAGGGGCCCCCGGAGGGACACCCAGCTGAAATCCTTAACAGGGCTTCCGTCAGAACCCCTCCGGCCCTGACGGGCCACCTCCAGCTGTGCATATTAAGAATCTGTAGGCCGCAAGCGGCCGCGGGAAAATTTTTCAAAAAGCGCAAAAAAGGTCTTGACAAAACGGGGTGTGTCAGATATAATACAGAAGCTGTTTCGGCGGTGCCGGAATTGCATTGACCACATGGCGGCATAACTCAGTTGGTAGAGTAGCCGGTTCATACCCGGTATGTCATCTGTTCGAATCAGATTGCCGCTACCAGGCCCGTTGGTCAAGCGGTTAAGACACCGCCCTTTCACGGCGGTAACATGGGTTCGATTCCCGTACGGGTCACCAAACCGAAAAAAGAGCAGACGCGAAAGCGTCTGCTCTTTTTTTACGCAATGCGCCGCCGGAAAACCGGCGGCGTGGAAAGTTATTTCAGCGCCTCAAAATGGGACTTTGCCAGCTGGAAGAAGTACTTTTCGTACCGGGACAGGTGCTTTTTTTCCAGGTGCATGAAGGCGATATCGTGCAGGGACAGCCGGGATGTGGTGTTCACCCGGAAAAACAGGATGTTCTCCGGCACCTGGTTGCGGATGTGGGCATAGGTGGTTGTGGTGATGATGGAGGCGGCGGCGTTTTCAAAAAAGCCGGGCAGGGCGAACTGGGGATAGTTGATGGTGATGCCGAAATTCGGCTTTAAATCGCAGCTGGAAAACACATCCCGGATCAGGCTGGCCGAGCGGATGTCCACAAAGGGCAGCGCCAGGAAATCCTTCAGGTCCGCCCCATTTTTCTGGGTTTTCCGCACCAGGTCTGTGGCGCGGTCCCCATAGTAGCGATTCAAAAGATTCTGGGATACCATGATGTAAATCTGATCTCGAAACAGAGAAGTGCTCTGAATCAGCGGGTGGCCCACCTTCTCGATGGCCAGGGCAATGTCCAGCTCTCCGTTGACCAGCATCTCCACCAGGTCCGTGGAGTGGTACACATAGAAATCCAGCTCCACATTGGGGTAGCGCTGGGCGAACTCCTCGGCCAGAATGGGCATGACGATGCTGGTCCGGTGGGGGGTGCAGCCGATGCGCAGCTGGGCGGACTCCCGCTGGGAGATATCCGTCAGCTGGGCCTTCAGATTTTCCTCGCTGGTCTTGTAGTCCCGGGCAAAGCTCAGCAGGGTCTCCCCGGCGCTGGTGAGCATGAGCCGGGGCTTCCGTTCAAAAAGCTTTACCTGGTAGGCCTCCTCCAACCGGGCGATATGATTGCTCAGCGTCTGCTGCGAAATGAACAGGCGCTGGGCTGTTTTTGTAAAATTCAGGTCCTTCGCCGCTTCCGAAAAATAGATCAGACTGACAGTGTCCATGCAAAAACCTCCAAAAAGCCGGGCTTTTCTCTTTGCTTCGTGTATAGTATAGTAGCGATTGTGCACAAGTGTCAAGAGCAAAGCTTGTGCGTTTGCACAAATTTCTTTGTGGTAATGTATGATTTTTTGTAGAAGAACAAAATTCCGCTGTTTCTCTTTTGAAAAATATGTCGATATAATGAACGCCGTAAGCAGGAAACGGAGATTTTTCCGGAAGGAACGCAGCGCGCGGCGTTCGACTCCGCGGAAACCGTCTCTTCGCAGATTTCCGTGTTTCTGAAAGGAGAAGATTTACAATGGCAATGCATGAATTTCCCCCGCTGCTTCCCGATGAGGTCATCGAGCGGGCGAAAAAGCTGAACCCCGCCCTTCTGGCCGACGGCATGAAGGGGCTGGGTATTTTGAAGGACGGCGTAATGGAGGCAGCCATTATGCCCGTCAACCCAGACCCCTCCATGATGATGGTCGGCACCGCCGTCACGGTGGAAACCGCCAACGGCGACAACTTCCCCATCCATGTGGCCTCCTATTCCCTGCCCGCTGAGGGCTATGTCATGGTCATCGACGGCAAGAATTACCCCGACCGGGCCTATTTCGGCGACCTTATCATGGGGGCCTGCAAGGCCGTGGGCTATGCCGGTATGGTCATCGACGGCTATACCCGGGACCGCCAGGGCTGCATTGAAATGAATTTCCCCGTGTATTCCAAGGGCCAGATGCAGGCCGGTCCCATCAAGAAGGACGCCGGCAACATCAATGCGCCCATTCTCTGCGGCGGCGTTCAGGTGAACCCCGGCGATCTGGTGGTTGGCGGCGCAGACGGCGTGACCGTGGTGCCCCGGGACCGGATCGAGGAGGTCCTGGAAAAGGCCGAGGAGAAGGCCCGGTACGAAGACAAGCGTGACGCGGCCATTGCCGCTTACAATCAGGCCAAGGCCGAGGGAAAGCCCCTGCCCAACCTGGCTCCCCAGTGGGTGCTGGACCTGCTGGAAGCCCAGAAGTAAAGGAGCCGTCCAATGGAAACCATTGCCGTTTTCGGCCCCTTTAACCAGGCCATGCAGGCCGCCCTGCAAAATTCCCTCTCCGCGATGCGCTTTCACCTGGTCTTCTCCCCGGAGATAGACCAGGCCCTGCTGGAGCAGGCCGACTATGTGATCCTGCGCACTCTGCGGCTGGATGCCCCCGAGATCGCCCACCTGAACCGCTGCAAGCTGATCCAGCGCTGGGGCGCAGGCTTCGACACCGTGGACATCGCTGCCGCCGGAAAGCGGGGCATTCCCGTGGCCGTCACCGCCGGCATGAACGCCACCCCGGTGAGCGAAATGGCCCTGGCGCTGATGCTGGCCGTCTACCGGAATGTGGTGCCCATGACGAACGACGCCATGGACGGCACCTGGAGCCGGGAATCCTACGCCAAGTGCTCCTATACCGTCAGCGGTAAGACCGTGGGCATCTACGGCATCGGCAACATCGGCCGGAAGGTCGCCGCCCTGGTGAAGGCCTTCGGCGCCGAGGTCATCTACTATGACCCCTTCCGCCTGCCGGAGAACCGGGAAGCCGAGCTTGGCGTCACCTTCGTCGACCCGGACACCCTGCTGAGAAAATCGGACATTCTGTCCCTCCACGCGCCGCTGACCGAGCAGACCCGGAATTTCATCTGCGCCGAAACGCTGGCAAAGATGAAGGACGGCGCCGTGCTGATCAACACCGCCCGGGAGGAGCTGGTGGACTACGCCGCAGCCGCCCAGGCCCTGCGCTCCGGGAAGTTCCTGGGTGCGGGCTTCGATGCCATTGAGGAGGACCTGGTGCGCAGCAATCCCTTTGTGGGGCTGAAAAACGTGGTCCTGACCCAGCACCTGGGGGGCAACACCACGGACAACGCAGTACAGATGGCCCGGCGCATTGCCCAGCAGATCACCGCCGTAAGGGACGGGAAGAAGCTGGAAAAGCCCCATCTGGTCAACGGGGACTATTTACAGGAGTAAGACTATGATCATTGGATTTGTGGGCTTCGGCGAAGCCGCCGCAGCCATTGCAGAGGGCCTGCATGAGGAAGGGGCAGAAAATCTGATCTGCTTCGACACCATGCAGAATGACCCCCGTTTTACCGAAAAGCTGGAAGCCAAGCGCGCCAAGGCCCACGCCCGGCGGAAGGAGACCTCCGCAGACGTGTGCCGGGAGGCGGACATCGTTATCTCCGCCGTGCCCTCGGGCTTTGCCCTCAGCGCCGCCAAGGAGGCCGTCCCCGGCCTGACAAAGGGCACGATCTATGTGGACGTGTCCACCGCCACCCCCGCCGAGAAGAAGCGCATCAGCACCCTGGTGGAGAAAAAGGGCGGCGCATTTGTGGACGGCGCCATGATGGGCACCCTCCTGAAGGACCGCCACCAGGTCCCCACCCTCTGCTGCGGCAGCGGGGCCAAAGACTACATTGCCAAAATGGAGCCCTACCACATGCGCCTGACCTATGTAGAGGGGGAGCCGGGCACCGCCACCAGCATCAAGTTCATCCGCTCCATCACCGCCAAGGGTCTCAGCTGCCTGCTGTTTGAATCTCTCCAGGCCGCCCAGCGCTACGGCGTTCAGGATACCATCGTCGAGAGCTTCCTGGACAGCTTCGGCCCCGGCTTTGAGAAGATCATCAACGGCTATGTGTCCGGCGCCATCATCCACGCGGACCGCCGGGAGCATGAAATGCAAAACGTGGTGGACTTCCTGAAAGAGGAGAACCTACCCTGCACCATGGCCGAGGCCACCCGGGAAAAGCTGGCCTGGATTCGGGATTCCGGCATTAAGGACCGCTTCCCGAAGGGTGAAGTAGGCCGCACCTGGCAGGCCGTCCTGGACGGCTGGGGCGTAAACGAAACGAAATAGACACACAAACCATATATAGAATAGATTGGAGGACCTTAGAAATGTCACCTGCCGCACTATCCCTTATATTGGTCGTTGTATTGGCCATTGCCTATGGCATTGATAAAATTCCCGCCGCCGTGGTTGCCATGACCGCTGCCATCGTCTGCGGTATCCTCGGCCTGATCGATTTTAAGACCGTCTTCTCCGGAATGGCCGGAACGGCCGCCGTGCTGCTGATGTCCATGATGATCATCGGCGGTGCCATGTTCCGCACCGGTCTTGCTTCCAAGATTGCAAAGGGCTTCCTGAAAGTCACGGGAACCTCTGAGCGCGGCATTATGGTGGCCGTAACCATCGTCGCCGCCTTGATGTCCGCCGTTCTGAACAATGTGGGCGTTGTGGTCACCCTGATGCCCATCGTTCTGAAAATGTGCAAGGATGCGGACGTGGCCCCCTCCCGCGGTCTGATGCCCCTGGCCTACGGCGCTGCCATAGGCGGCATCATCACCCTGGTTGGCGCTGCCAGCTCCGTCACCGCCAACGGCCTGCTGGAGGCTGCCGGTGTTGCCACCGTTAACTTTGCCGAGCTTGCCTGGGTTGGCATTCCCCTGACCGTTCTCGGCGTGCTCTACATCGCCTTCTTCGGTCAAAAGATTATCCCTGATACCGGCCACGATTTCACCGGTCTGCCCGTCTACTCTGAGGAAGACGAAAAGAACGAAAGCACCACCAAGCAGATCATTACCGCCATTGTTTTCCTGGCAATCATTGTCTGCATGATCGTCACCCCCTTCGGCTGGCCCCTGTACTTCATCTCCTCCGTGGGCGCTCTGATTCTGATTCTCACCGGCTGCATCACCGAAAAGCAGGCCTATGCTGCCATTGACTGGCCCACCATCGTCATCTGCGGCGCCATGATCGCCGTTGGCTCCGCCGTCACCAAGACCGGCGGCAGTGACCTGATTGCAAACTGGGTTGTGAAGGTTCTGGGTGAGAATCCCAACCCCACCCTCATCACCCTGGTAATCTGCCTGGTGGTCACCGTTGTGACCCAGTTCATGTCCAACGTCTCCACCGCCACGCTGATGACTCCCATCGCCATCGCCATTGCCCAGGGCATCGGCTGTAACCCCAAGACCATCGGCATCATCGTCATCATCGCTGCCAACGCCTCCATGCTGACCCCCGTAGGTGCCCAGGCCTTCACCGTCGTCTACGGCCCCGGCAAGTTCAAGTTCATGGACTTCTTCAAGGTTGGCCTGCCCCTGGTCATCATCAATACCCTGCTGGCCGTCCTGCTGGTTCCCCAGATCTGGCCCTTCTTCTAAACGCAAAGGAGCAGCACTATGTATGATAAATCCCTTTTGAAGGGTGCCATTGACATCCACATCCATGTGGGACCGGAGGCCTTCAAGACCCGCAAATTCAGCGAGTACGAGCTTGCAAAGGACATTCTGGACAACGGTGCCTATGGTGCGGTCATCAAGACCCATTCCTTCGAAACCGCCAGCCGCGCTGCGCTGGTCAATCAGCAAATACCCGGCGTGCACCTGTTTGGCGGCCTGGTCATGAGCTATGAGGTCGGCGGGCTGAACCCCCAGGCCGTGCGGGCCGTGGCAAGCCTGGGCGGAAAGGTCATCTGGCTACCTACCCTGGATTCCGTCCACGAACGGGAGGCCATGGGCAAAAGCGGCGGCATTGTCTGCACCCAGGACGGCCGCACTGTGGATGCCCTGGACCAGGTTCTGAAAGCGGTTGCCGACACGGGAATGGTCCTGGCCACCGGCCACATTGCCTGGCAGGAGCAGCTGATTGCCGTGAAGCGGGCCAAGGAGCTGGGTGTTGAGAAGATCATCGTCAACCACCCGGCGCTGTTCCGGACCGGTATGCCGGTAGATGCCCAAAAGGCGCTGCTGGAATACGACGGCGTATTCCTGGAGCGCAACTACGGCGGCTCCCGCCTGCCGGAGAGCAAGGTTTTCGAAAAGCACTTTGAGAAAAACCTGGCGGATATCCTTGCAACCGGCGTGGAGCGCTCCATTATGGCAACGGACCTGGGCCAGCCCAACAACCCCGGCTGGAGCGACGGCTTTGCGGAGTACATCGACTACATGCGCACCCACGGTCTGACCGATGCCCAGATCAAAACCATGATTCAAACCAATCCGAAGACCCTCCTGGGCCTGGATTGAGTTCCCCCATTTCTGCACAAAGCACCCCTTCGGCCCAAAACCGAAGGGGTGCTTTGGTATGATCTTACCTTATCCTCTCACGCACTCCGCCGTGATCTCTGCCAGGGAATGGACGCCGCACATCTGCATGGTGTCGGCCAGCTCTCCCTGGAGCTTTTTCGTCAGGGCCACGGCGCCCTCGGCACCGCCGCCGTAGACGGCGCAGACATAGGGCCGGGCAATGACCACTGCCTTAGCCCCCAGGGCCAGCGCCCGGAACACATCCGTGCCCGTGCGGATGCCGCCGTCCACCAGCACGGGGACGCGGCCCTCCACCGCCGCCACGATCTCCGGCAGCACCTCTGCCGTGGCCGCGCAGCCGTCCAGCACCCGGCCGCCGTGGTTGGACACCAGGATGGCATCCGCTCCGGCCTCCAGGGACTTGAGGGCACCCTTGACGGTCATAACGCCCTTGACGATGAAGGGCAATCCCGCAGCCTCCCTGATCTGGCGCAGCTGCTCCACGGTCTTGCTGCCTGCTGGAGGGTTCATGCCCTTCAGGAAGGGCAGGCCCGCCGCGTCCACGTCCATGGCCACGGCAAAAGCCCCGCTCTCCCGCACCAGAGCCAACTTCTCCCGGATGAGCTCCATATTCCAGGGCTTGACGGTGGGCACGCCCACGCCGCCCACGTCCCGGATGGCCTTGGTGGCCTGGACCATGACGTTGGTATCCAGGCCGTCGCCGGTGAAGGCCGCAATGCCCGCCTGGGCGCAGCCGCTGACCAGGGCGGCATTGTAGGTCTCGTCATTGTATTTATCGCTGTAGTGCATGGTGACAGCCCCCACAGGGCCTGCAAAAATGGGGGCGGCAAAGGTTCTGCCGAAGAGGGTGAAGGCGGTATCCGCCTCGCCATAGGGGCAGAGGGTATCCATATTCACCCGCAGCCGCTGCCAGGCATCGTAGTTCCGGATCGCCGTATCCCCCACGCCCTTGGCCCCGGGGCCGGGGATCGTATTCCGGCAAGCCTGCCCATTGCAGACGGGGCAGGCCTTACACTTCCCCATGCTGCCCTTTGCCTGTGCCATTACTTCCTGATAAGTCATGATGTATGCACCATCCTTATGTATTGTTGTCGTAGGGATTATAGCACAGAACAGGGAGAAAGTACAGATAAAAGGCCAAAAATCACCGGGAATGCCCGCTGCGGCCTTCCCGGCGATTTTTATTCTCCCTCGCCCTTGTTGTCCAGGGCGAAAATGACCCACTCGGCCAGATTGGTGGCGTGGTCGCCGATGCGCTCTAGGTATTTGTTCACCATCAGCAGATCGGCGGCGTACTCGCCGTACTCCGGGTTCTCCCGGATGACCTGGATCAGGTCCGCCTTGACCTTCAAAAACAGGTCGTCTACCACATCGTCGTGGTCGATGACCGCCCGGGCCTTGGCCATATCCTTGGTGACGTAGGAGTCCACCGCGTCCACCAGCATGACGATGGTCTCCGCCGCCATGCGCTTGATGTTGTCCCCCCGGAGCTTGTAGGGGGTGCCCGCCATGGCCACGGTGAGCTCGGAGATATCCGCCGCATGGTCGCCGATGCGCTCCATATCCGTGACCATCTTCATGGCCGCGGTAATGGTCCGCAGATCCCGAGCCACGGGCTGCTGCTGAATGAGCAGCTGGAAGCAGATGTTCTCGATCTTCTTCTGCTCCTGGTCGATGTATTCGTCCTCGGCCATGATCCGCTTGGCGGTTTCCACATCCTGGTTCAGGAAGGCGTGGGTGGCATCCTGAATGGCAGACTCGATCATGGAGCCCATGTGGGTCATTTCCTCCCCCAGCAGCCGCAGCTGGGCATCGAACTTGATTCGCATTAACCGAACCTCCCCGTAATGTAGTCCTCGGTCTTCTTCTCTCTCGGGTAGGAGAAAACCTGGCGTGTCTTCCCGAATTCGATCAACTCACCCAGCAGGAAAAAGGCGGTGTAATCGGAAACACGGGTGGCCTGCTGCATATTGTGGGTGACCACCACCACGGTGTACTTCTGCTTCAGGCTCTCCATCAGGTCCTCGATTTTGGCGGTGGAGATGGGGTCAAGGGCGGAGGTGGGCTCGTCCATCAGCAGCACCTCCGGCTCCACAGCCAAAGCCCTAGCAATGCACAGCCGCTGCTGCTGGCCGCCGGAGAGGCCCAGGGCGGACTTTTTCAGCCGGTCCTTCACCTCGTCGAAAATGGCAGCCCCCCGCAGGCTCTCCTCCACGATCTCGTCCAGTCTTGCCTTATTGTGAATGCCGTGAACTCTGGGGCCGTAGGCCACATTGTCATAGATGCTCATGGGGAAGGGGTTGGGCTGCTGAAACACCATGCCCACCCGGCGGCGCAGCACCGTGGTGTCCACATTGGGTGCATAGATATTCTCCCCATCCAGCTCCACAGAGCCGGTGATTTTCACCCCGTCCACCAGATCGTTCATCCGGTTCAGGGTCTTCAAAAACGTGGATTTGCCGCAGCCGGAGGGGCCGATAAAGGCCGTCACGGTATTGGGCAGAATGTCCATATCAATGCCCTTGAGGGCCTGATTCTGCCCATAAAACAGCTCCAAATCCCGTACTCGGATTTTTGGTTCCATATATTCTCTCCTGTTCGGTCAATTTGATTGCAAAAGTAGCCAAAAGGACGGGTGGAAGTTGACAGTTGACAATTGACAGTTAACAGTTATGGTGTCCCTGCGGGACAATTTTTAAAAATTTTTATCGTTTCCGAAGGAAACACATTCACTGTCAACTGTCAACTGTACACTGTCAACTCGTTACTCCATATGCCTTTAGGTACAAGGGGTCACGTGTGATTCCGAACGTCCAGCCGCCTTGCCAACGCCTTTGCGCCCATGTTGATGAGCAGCACCACCACCAGCAGCACCACGGCAATGCCGAAGGCGGTGGAGAAGTCTCCCTCGCTGGTGGCACTGAGGTAGAGCTGGATGGTCAGGGTGCCGCCGGACTGGAAGATTTTGGCGAAGAATTTGGCCAGGGTCTTGGGCAGGGTCTTGGCGGCACCGGCGGTAAAGAGCAGGGCGGCAGACTCGCCGACGATGCGGCCCACAGCCAGAATGGCGCCGGTGAGGATGCCGGGCATGGCCGAGGGGAGCAGAACGGTGCGGATGGTGTACCACTTCCCTGCCCCCAGGCCTACCGCGCCGTGACGGTAGCTGTCCGGCACGGTTTTCAGGGCCTCCTGGGTGTTCCGGGTGATCAGCGGCAGGACCATCAGGGTCAGGGTCAGCGCGCCTGTCAGCAGGGAGTAGCCCAGATGCAATGTCTCGCCGAAGAACATGGAGCCGAAGAGGCCGAAGAGGATGGAGGGGATGCCGGACAGAGTCTCCGTGGCGAACTCAATCAGGCTCACCAGCTTGCCGGGCTTAGCGTACTCATTTAAGTACACCGCCGCCCCAACGCCGATGGGCAGGGCCACCAGCATGGTCAGTACCACGATCATCAGGGTATTTAAGAGGTTGCCCGCAATGCCCACGGTGCCCTTGAGCTTGGAGGTGACCGTGGTCAAAAACTGCCAATTGACGCTGCCCACGCCCCGGACCACCACATAGATCAGAATCAGAGCCAGCAAAGCCACGGACAGGAAGGCGCAGAAATAGACCAGGCCGTAGAGAAGCGTGTCCGCAGGCCGCTTCCGGCGGGCCGTCAAGGATTCACCCATTGTCTTTTCCCCCTTCCCGGCGCAGCCGCTGCAGCACCAGATTGACGATCATAATAAAGAGATACAGCACCAGGCCCACGGTGAACAATACCTGCCGGTGGGTGCCCTCGGCATAGCCCATTTCGCTGACCAGCTGGGTGGTCAGGAACCGGACGGAATTGAAGGGCAGGGGCAGATTCACAGCGCCGCCTGCCACCATGTTGATGGCCATGGCCTCGCCCAGGGCTCTGCCGATGCCCAGCACCACGCCGGTCAGAATGCCGGACTTGGCCGCCGGGACGGTGACGCGCCGGATGGTCTGCATCTTGCTGGCCCCCAGAGCCAGAGAGGCCGCCCGCAGGGAGCCGGGCACCGCCCGGATGGCAGAGGCGCTGACGCTGATGACCGTAGGCAAAATCATGATGGCCAGAACGATCACGGCAGCCAGCAGATCCGCGCCACCGGTATACTGGTGGGTAGAAGAGCCCGCAAACACGGCCTTTTCCAGCTTATAGAGCAGGGGATTTAAGAGCATCATGCCAAGCAGGCCGTAAATGACGGAGGGGATGGCCGCCAGCAGCTCCACGGCGGGCTGCACCACCTTTGCCAGGGTCTTGCCGGAGACCTCGGTGAGGAACACCGCCGTCAGCAAGCCGATGGGCACACCCAGCAGCACACTGGCCGCCGTGCCCACAATGGAGGAGAGAATGATATAGGCAATGCCGAAGCTGGGCTCTGCCGCCGTGGGCTTCCAGACCGTGCCGAACAGCAGCTCTCCCACGCCCACCTTGTGCAGGGCGGGCAGGCCCTTGGCGAAGAGGTACACCGTGATGGCGCACACCGCAAAAATCGCAACCACCGCACTAATCAAAAGAAGGGCCCGAGCCAGGCGCTCTGCGGTGAAAGCGCTCCGGCCCGGTTTGCCCTTGGGATTTGCCATATTACTGGGGCAGGATCAGGCCCATGGCCGTGATGACTGCCTTGCCCGCATCGGACTGCACAAAGCCAAACCAGGTCTTTACCAGGTCGTTCTGCTCATCAATGGTTCCCAGAGTCGCCATGACGAAGGGACGGGACAGCTTGTAGGAACCTGCCACGATGTTCTCCTCGGTGGGCTCCACGCCGTCCAGGCTCAGGGCCTTCACGGTGTCGTCAACCACATCCAGGGACACATAGCCGATGGAGCCGGGGGTGGAAGCAACCTTGGCCAGGACGCCGCCGGTGGAATCCAGCTCCTGGGCATAGGCACACTGGTCAGCCACATCCAGCAGCTCTTCGAAGGCGCCGCGGGTGCCGGAACCGGCCTCACGGCCCAGGACCACGATGGCCTCGTCAGCGCCGCCCAGATCAACCCAGTTGGTGATCTTGCCGGTGTAGATGTCGGTCAGCTGCTGGGAAGTCAGGTTGGAAACGGTGTTGGAGGTGTGGGTGATCACGGCGATGCCGTCGATGGCCACAATGTTCTCCACAGCGCCGCTTTCCTTCTCGCCGTCCTTCAGGGCACGGGAAGCATTGCCGATGTCGGTCTTGCCGCCAACCAGGGATTCCAGACCGGCGCCAGAGCCGGTGTATTCCGCGGTAACGGTGATGTCGGGATAGCTTTCTTCAAAGCTCTCGATCATGGCCTCGCACAGCTTCTGCATGGAAGTGGAGCCGGCCAGGGTGACGGTGCCGGAGAGCTTGGCAGCCTCGGTGGTCTCAGCGGCGGCAGTGGTGGCAGCTGCGGTAGTGGCGGTGGTTTCGGTGCTCTGTGCACCGCAGGCAGCCATGGACAGGGCCAGTACGCCTGCCAGGGCGATTGCAATCAGTTTTTTCATTTTTGTCCTCCTAAGATTTTTCTTTGTTTGGATTTCGGTTTACGGGAGGTATCATAAACCCCAAGTGTAAAATGGGAAAGTTCTGGGATGTAAGATGTTTGTAAAGGTTCAGAGAAAAAGCCTCCCCTGCGGGCGGTGCACGACGCACCGCCGGTGGGAAAGGTTAAAGATGTATTTGACACTTCCTCTAAATTTTCAAAAAGACTTGACTTTTTTCATGGAATCGTTTATTATGAATCCTACATATTAGAATGAATTCTAAAAACCACAGAAAGAAGGCGATCCCCATTCGTACCCGTTATGACCGGCAGGCTACGGAGCAGCGTATCCTGTCCACCTGTGTGAAGCTCTTCCTGGAGCAGGGCTTCAGCAACACCCCGCCCAAGCAGATCTTTGAGGAGGCAGATGTCAGCGCCGGCACCTTTTACCACCTGTACAAGGCCAAAAGCGACGTTCTGAGAGAGTTCATCGGCTTCATGTTCTCCAACCAGTTCGGCATCGCCGGAAAGATCATCGGCAAGGATGCAAGCCCTGTGATGCTCTATGCCGTGGAGACCAGCATCCAGCTAACCCTGGTAGAGCTGAACGAGAATCTGCGGGAGGTCTATGTAGAGGTCTACACCCAGCCGGATCTGCTGAATCTGATCCATCAGCACACCACCGCAGAGCTCCAGAAGATCTTCTCTTCCTACCTGCCCCAGGCCACCGGCAGCGACTTCTATGAGATGGAAATCGGCACCGCCGGAATCATGCGCGCCTACATGGCCCGCCCCTGCGACGTCTATTTCACCCTGGAGCGCAAGCTGGAACGGTTCCTGCGGACCAATTTGTGCGTTTTCGAGGTGCCCAGGGAGGAAATCGAGGCCGTCATCGCATCCGTGCTGTCCCTGGACATCCGCACCATTGCAGACGACGTCATGCAGCAGCTGTTCCGGGCGCTGGAAATGCAGTATTCCTTTACCCTGAACAAGAAGTCCGTTTTCAAGACGGAGGAATAAAAAAATGGGGCTGTACAAGATAGATCCCAAATAGAGCATATGGCATTGCAAGCAGGTGACCGGCGTCCCTGCTTGCAATGCCATTCTTTGTCCCGTAAATTTCGCCTCATGCAGAACCTTGCAACGTTCCTTATTTCATTCCGATTGCCTCGGAAAGCATGTTGCCGTATCAAAAAAGTCCGGCACAAGGCCGGACTTTTCCGATATTTGGTGGACACGTTTTGTATGCCGACATTTTACCATGCCAAGTTGCTGTACAGCACAATGCTTACGATGCAGAACGCAGCAGTAAGCGCGGCCACGCTCCCTTTTATAGGACGCATTGTTTTATCCGACAGCGTATCCCACCACTTTGCGAGAAAGACCGCACCGATCAGGGCATTTGGCACAATGTATCGGAAATCCATGGTGCATCCAAACGGATATTTCAGGTTGAACACAATATAGGAGCCCATCAGTATCAGCCAGAAGCAAATCAGAGCCGACCATTGCGGCGTGCGATGCCGAATCAGTACAACCATCATTGCCACAAGGCTGATCAGGATCAGCAGAAGATTGATCAGGGTCAACAATTCCGGGATCAGTCTTCCCATGCTGAAGGAAAATTCTCCGAACAGCGATCCCTTGAGCAAATAATTCCAGACATTGTAATCCCCAAAGGGTCTGTTGTAAACCGCAAGGTTTTTGACCAGTCCGAAGCGCTCCCAGAGGCTGCGGTCTCCACAATATAGCTTCGTATCTTTCGAAAACTGATACACATAGTTAAACGGCTGATGAAACAAAAGCCAGTTTCGGACAGAATACCACAATCCAAGCGGAAAGGCAATGCCGCCAAAGGCAGCGAATTTTCCAATCACAGGCCTCCAGCTTTTCTTCCGAATACGGCGATACAGGACCAGCAGCATCAAAGCACCGGTTACCGGTGCAAACGCGCCGATGGAAACTTTGGTCATTATACCCAATCCAAAGCAAAGTGCCAGTTTCACCGTAGTGCCCCACTCCTGCCGTTCATACCAGCGGAGTGTATAGTATAGGATTGCCGTCATGA
>OMCG01000377.1_pt1 | contig 33556 bp, 26 predicted proteins | sample 1674071 | NCBI WGS metagenome assembly OMCG01 (sample SAMEA103958139, study PRJEB25191) | human gut metagenome | biome: human-associated habitat [ENVO:00009003]; feature: intestine environment [ENVO:2100002]; material: feces | place: Germany | collected 2013/2015 | reverse complement strand
ACAACAGTCATCACCGTGTCCCGGAGCTTCTTCCCCGCATCCCGGCCCCGCATGAAGTCCAGAATGGCCGTGCGGAAGGGATAGTTCATGACGCTGTCCAGCTCGCCTTCCGTGAAATACTTCCGGCGGATATTGTAGGCAACCTTGTTGGAGGCATCCTCCCACACCTCGCCCAGCAGCAGAGCGTCTGGCTTGATCTCCCGGATGCGCTCCCGGAGCAGGGCAATGAATGCATCCGGCAACTCGTCCGCCACATCCAGCCGGAAACCGTCCGCCCCCAGCTTCAGCCAGTGGGCCACCACACTGTCCTCGTCCCGGATAATATAATCCAGGAAATGCCCATCCATCTTGTTCACCGTGGGCAGGGTATCGAAGCCCCACCAGGAATTGTATCTGTCCGGCCAGTGGTAGAAGGTATACCAGCTGTGGAAAGGCGAATCGGGGCGGCAGTAGGCGCCATTGCCGCCGAAGGTGTAATTCCGGTCAAAATACAGGCTGTTGGAACCCGTATGGGAATAGACCCCGTCCAGAATCACCCGAATGCCGTGGGCATGGGCGCAGCGGCACAGGGCGGCAAAGTCCGCCTCGGTGCCCAGCATGGGGTCCGGGGTCTTGTAGTCGCCGGTATCGTAGCGGTGGGAGGAAAAGCTCTTGCTGATGGGGTTTAGGTAGAGAATGGTGGTGCCGAGGGAGGCGATATAGTCCATTTTGTCCGCAATTCCCCGGAAGTTTCCCCCAAAGAAGTCGTTATTCTGGATGATTCCATGCTCATCCGGCCGCCAGTCCACCTCGTCATACCAGTTGTCGTGGACGGAATAGGGCTGGAGCTTGCCGGTGCAGTCGCACCAGCCGCTGCGGGCGAACCGATCCGGGAACACCTGATAGATCACCGCCCCCTGGGCCCATCTGGGGGTATAGAAGTCCGAAGGGATGCAGCTGACCTGCCAAAGGTCCCCCGCCTCCATATTGGTGTCGTCCCCCTCCTTGAACAGGCGGAAGGTGCCGTGAGGGTCCGTAATGCGGAAGTAATAGAAATACAGGCCGGTTTTCTCCAGGCGGAAGCTGCCCGTCCAGTATTCATAGGGGCCGACGGTCTTCTCAAAGTGCAGCTCCTCGCTGCACAGTTCGCCGCCATCCTCCCCGCAGAGTACCATTTCCGCCTTCCGGGTCATGACCGCCACAGGGATATGCACACTGAGGGTGCAATCCTCCCCGGGGGTCAGGCACCCAAAAGGGCGCTTGTGCTGGGGCAGCTTGCTGTCAAAAAGGATTCGCATAGAAATTTGTCTCCTTAAAATGATAGGTTGAGAAATTCACAAATTGGGAGGGAAGCGTGCGCGTCCTCCCGATTTGTCAATCTCTCAAAAAGTCAGGCGGAAACCGTGGTGGTTTCCGCCTGAAAAAGTTGGTATTTTACCAGGCCAGCATATTCTGGAACTGCTCCATATACTTTCTCGCAGGGACATTCCAGCTGAAATCCTGCTCCATGTCCCGCTTTTGCAGCTGGGTGAAGGCTTCCCGGTTGGAATGGTACAGCACCAGGCAGCGGCGCAGAGAAGCATAGAAGTCGTCGGCATTGTAGCTCTGGAAGGTAAAGCCCAGGCCCTCCTTGCCAAACTCATCGCAAGGGGGCACGGTATCCTTCAGGCCGCCGGTGGCATGGACCACAGGGACCGTGCCGTAGCGCATGGCGTTCATCTGGCTCAGACCGCAGGGCTCGCTCTTGGAGGGCATCAGATAGATGTCGCCTGCCCCATAGACCCGGGAAGCCAGGGCCACATTGAAGGTGATCTGGGCGGATACCTGCTCGGGGAACTGCCGCTGCAGATCCCGGAAGAAGTTCTCATACTGGGCTTCGCCAGTGCCAACCACCACCAGCTGGGCATTGTCCTCCCACATGAGCCGCCGGGCGATATAGCACAGCAGGTCCAGGCCCTTGTGGCCCGCAAAGCGGGTGACCATGACCATCATGGGGATGTCCGGGTCTTGGGGCAGGCCCAGCTCCTTTTGCAGGGCCAGCTTGCAGCGGGCCTTTCCGGGCTGGATGGCTGCGGCGGAGTAGTGGTCCGGCAGGGCGGGGTCTGTCTCGGGGTTGAAAATCGCGGTATCGATGCCGTTGGTGATGCCGGTGAGCTTCCAGGCATTCCGGGCCAGAATGCCGTCCAGGCCGTGGGCATAGTAGGGGTACATGAGCTCCCTTGCATAGGTCTCGGACACGGTGGTCACCAGGTCCGCCGTCTCAATAGCGCCCTTCATCATGTTCACGGAGCCGTTCATATCCATGCAGCCCCGGTACTCCCAGGGAAGCCCCAAGGTGTCGTCAAAGAAATTGCCGTTGGCCCAGCCCTGATACTCGATGTTGTGAATGGTATACATACACCGGGTCTTTTTCAAAATCCCATCATGGTAGCAGGCCTTGAGATACACAGGGATGAGGCCGGTCTGCCAGTCGTTGCACTGGACGATATTGGGGGCCATCTCCAGAGCCACCATGGCATCCAGGCAGGCCTTGGAGAAGTAGGCGAAGCGCTCGCCGTCGTCCATGTCGCCGTAAATAGCCCCTGTGCGGGTTCCGAAATAATAGTCGTTGTCGATGAAGTAGACGGTGACACCCCCGGGGGCCGTGGTCAGCTTCATCAGGCCGGCGAACTGCTGCCGCCAGCCCATCTGCACCCGGAACTGGGCGACCTTCTCTACCAAAATGGCGGTATTGGTTTTGATCTTGTTGTAATATGGCAGGAACAGGGCCACTTCATTGCCCTCAATGGCGGCCAGGGCCTTGGGCAGGGCCTCCATCACATCGCCCAGGCCGCCGGATTTGGCATAGGGCGCCGCTTCCGAAGCGCAGATGGCAATTTTCATACAGTATCCCCCCGCTTGATGACGATCGGGTTGTTCCGGGTGCCAATGAGCTTGGCACCGGGCCGGACGGTGACGTTCTTATCCAGGATGACGTTTTTCAACTCCGCGCCCTCGCCGATGGTGGTATCGTTCATGATGACGCAGTCCTCCACATGAGCCCCCGGCGCCAGAGTGACCTGGCGGAACAGGATGGAATCCTTGGCGGAGCCCTCCAGTATGCAGCCGTCGGCCACCATGCAGTTGTCAATGCTGCTCTCCTCGCCATAGTAGGCGGGTACGCGGTCCCGGACCTTGGTATAGATGGGATGCTTCCGGTCAAAAATGGACTTGTGGACATCGGGCTTCAGCAGCGCCATGGAGTTCTTGAAGTACTCCTCCACACTGTCATTGTACAAGGCCACGCCCTCGAACTCACAGGCGTTGACGCTGACCTTGCCGGAATTCCAGCCGCCCAGGATCAGGTCCCGGTCCATGTGGAAGAAGTTATGGGCAATGCGCTCCCGGACCATGGAGATCAGCCACTTCTTGGTGGTGACGAAGATATCCATAGAGGCCAGATACTCAGGGCCTGCGGCGTAGTCGACCACAATGTCGTTGATCTCCTTGTTTTCGTCCAGCGTCACGGCCAGGTCCAGAACCTTCTTATTGTTGGCAATGCCGGACTTGACCACCACGGTGATATCCTTGCCGCTCTGGATGTGCTCGGTCAGCACCCGCTTCAAATCGATATTGGAGATCACGGCAGAGTCTACCAGGAATACATACTCGTCTTCCTCGCTGTATTCCAGGAAGGCCATGGCATTGTTCAGGGATTCCAGCTTGCCCCGGTAGCTGTGGGTCTCGGAGGTGGAGTAGGGGGTGATGTATTGCAGGCCGCCCTCGCCCAGCTCCAGGCCCCACTCCTCGCCGTCGCCGATGTGGTCCATCAGGGACTGGTAGTTGAACCGGGAGATCATGGCCACGTGGTGTACACCGGCCCAGCTCAGGTTTGTCAGGCCGAAGTCCACCTGGCGGTAGCGGCCGCCAAAGGGAATGGAGGCAATGGACCGCTTGGCGGTCAGCTCTCCGATGTTGGCGTCATTGGTGAAGATAATACCCATTGCGTTCATAGCGTCACGCCTCCTTACATCATGTCGCCGGGCCGAAGCACGGCGTTTTCTTCCACCACGGCACCCTTGGAGGTCACGCTGATCAGCATTTCCTCACCGGGAGCGTAAGCACCGCCTACAACGGCATTCTTGCAGACACGGCTGTTTTCGCCCAGAATGGCGTGGCGCACGATGGCACCAGGCTCTACCACAACACCGGGCATGACCACGCTGTCTTCTACCACAGCACCGGCCCCGATCTTGCAGCCCACGGAAATTACACTGTGGCGAACCTCGCCCTCTACCTCACAGCCCTCGGCGATGAAGCAGTTGACGGTGGTAGCAGTGGCGGCGATAAAGGAGGAGGGCATGGCACTATTCCGGGCGTAGATCTTAAACCGCTCGCCCCGGATGTTGAATACCGGCTCCTTGCCCAGCAAATCCATGTTGGCTTCCCACAAAGACTGGATGGTTCCCACGTCTTTCCAGTAGCCGTCAAAGGGATAGGCCATCATCTTGTGGCCCTGGTTTAGCAGGTTGGGGATGATGTTCTTGCCGAAGTCGTTGGAAGACTTGGGGTCGTCCTCGTCCTCGATCAGGGCGTTTTTCAGCACCTGCCAGTTGAAGACGTAAATGCCCATGGAGGCATTGGTGGACTTGGGCCGGGCGGGCTTCTCCTCGAACTCATAGATGGACATATCCGGGTTGGTATTCAGGATGCCAAACCGGGAGGCCTCTGCCAGGGGCACGTTCCGCACAGCGATGGTGCAGGAGGCATTGTGCTTCTCATGGTACTCCACCATGGCGGCATAGTCCATCTTATAGATATGGTCGCCGGAGAGGATCACCACATAGTCGGGGTCGTACCGGTCGATAAAGTCGATGTTCTGGTAAATGGCGTTGGCCGTGCCCTTGTACCAGCTGCTCTTCTTGTCGTGGCGCTCATAAGGGGGCAGAACCTGGGCGCAGGAATGGGTCTTGTTCAGATTCCAGGGCTGGCCGTTGCCGATGTATTCATTCAGCTCCAAGGGCTGATACTGGGTCAGGATGCCTACGGTATCGATGCCGGAGTTGACGCAGTTGGACAGAGGAAAATCAATAATGCGGTATTTGCCGCCGAAGGGAACGGCGGGCTTCGCGGTCTTTTCCGTCAAGACCTTGAGTCGGCTGCCCTGGCCACCGGCCAGAAGCATGGCGATGCAGCGTTTTTTCTGAAAATACATGGTCACAGCTCCTCATATTGTCATTTGAAAATACAAAGGGAAAATGGAAGACGATTGGTCAAAAAATCGTATTTTCTTCCACGCATAACATATCATACTTTTTCCGATTCCGAAAGTGACATTTTGCCTAAAATATTCCCGATTCTTTGGGCATCTTTTCTAAACTCACACCACGCAATCGGGGGATTCCTGGGAATTTCGACAGAACTCAGCCGTTTTTCCAACCAATCGACATCCAGCCAGCGGCCGAATTTCAGCCCGCATTTTACCATTTCGGCGCATTTTTCATAGCCCTGCGCCCGGTGAAAGGCCAAGGATGCTTCGTTTTCTCCCGTGATGATGGCGAAGCTCACCGCATAGCCCATCTGCGACAGCAGTGCCTCCAGCGCGGCATAGAGCTGCCTGCCAATGCCGCGGCCCCGGGCATCGGGACGCAGATAGATGGAGGGTTCCGCGCACCAGGCATAGGCCGCCCGCTCAAAGGGGCGGCTGGCATAGGCATAGCCCAAAATGGCCCCCGCCTCCTCCCAGACAAGCCAGGGAAAGTCCCGGGTAATGCCTTCGAACCGGGCCAGGAAGTCCTCCGGCGTTGGGACCTCGTACTCAAAGGTAATCGTTGTCTCACGGACATAGGGTGCATAAATGTCCAAAATGGGAACCACATCCCGCTCTTCTGCAGCACGAATCATTTTATTTCCCTTTCGTGTCTCTTTCACTTCACTGCCTGCAAATAGGCCCGATAGGCGGCGTCTATGGAAGCATAAGCTTTCTGGCCTTTCAGCTTTTGATTCATGTTTTTCGTTGTGCCGTTGCTTGGAATATTGCCTCCAATTTTATAACAGTTGTCATAGTATATCGCAGTCGCAGTGTTTACATAATACTTTCCGGTGCTCTCATCCAGAATGATGACCGGGTAATCCTTGCCATTTTGAAGTTCATTCTGGTCATAGGAGGTCCAGACGAAATAGCCGTCCTTATCTTTCACCGGGTCGTTTCCACGCATGAAAGCCCAGGTTCCCTGCTGCAGCAGACTGTCCGAGGGGAGCATATTGTAGATCTTCGACACATAGGAGTTCGGTTTTTTGTATCCGGAATCAAACCGGTAGTAATGCTGCCCTTTGTTTATACTGCCCACTGCGTCCTTTGTATACGAGAAAAAATCCTCATTCCGCAGGTATGGATACTCGCCCGTCCAGTCCAATATGACCTCGTTCTCCTCCGGGAGGTATCGCACGGTGCAGGTTCCGTTTCCTTCAGGATTGCCAATCCAGCGCGCCTTGTCCTTGTCTGAAACATCACCGATGGTGATATCCTGAAAGCCCTGAAAGCCGTCCTGCTTCTGCTGCAGCTGCACAACTTTCTCGATATCGTCGGGATCCTCATATCCCAGCATCGCATTGGACAGAACCACTGCATAAGCGCTGCGCACATTGGCAAGGTCTGCCGCCTCCCGGCTTTTCTCCAGCTGATTGGCAAAAATCGGAATCGCAGTGGCAACCAGCACCGCAATGATGGCCACAACAATCAGCATCTCCAACAATGTAAAGCCATAGCTCTTTCTTGGCATCATGATCGTTTCTTCCCTTTCAAAAACCAGCTCCGGCAGGCAAGTTCCCGGTGGCCGGTGAACGCATTATATCGAGGTATATTAAGAATATTATAGTTGCATTTTTCGATTATGTCCAGTCCAAAAAAGCGAAAACTCCCGCCCAAAAATCCACTGTCAAGGTTGACTTTTGGCTTTCTGAGGGATACAATAAAGGCGTATGTGCGTATTGGGCTATGAAATCACGTCACGCTGTCATTGCGAACCGGTGACCGATGTCACAGCGGTGTGGCAATCCCCCAGTTAGACGGGAAAACCCGGATCTATGAGATGTTTGAAAATCCGGGGGATTCCAACGCCAGTGTGTGCACTGGCTCGGAATGACATGCGCTTGCCTTTCGCACGATCTGAAACCACAAGGAGGGATACCCATGGATGCCGGCGGAAGCGGCAATATACCCGGCCGAAGTAGACGCGCGCCCGCATCCTGGCGGGCAGCGGACTCTGCTTTGCGCCAATATTTTTGAATATTGGAGGTCAACTATGGCAGAACGTTTTGAAATTGTGGAAAAAGCCCTGCTGAAAATGCTGGACGAAAAGAAATACGCCTCTCTGCGGGACATCCTGATCACCATGAACCCCAGCGATGTGGCCGGACTTTTTGACGGGCTGGAGGAAAAGCAGATTCCCGTCATGTTCCGCTTGCTTCCCAAGGAGCAGGCGGCGGAAACCTTTGTAGAAATGGAGCCCGAGGCCCAGCAGCTGCTGATCCAGGGCTTCTCGGACAATGAGCTGCGGGAAGTTCTGGATGAGCTGTATGTGGACGACGCGGCAGACCTGGTAGAGGAAATGCCCGCCAACGTGGTCCGGCGTATTCTCACCCAGGCAGACCCCGAAATGCGCAGCTCCATCAACCAGATTCTGCGCTACCCCGAAAACTCCGCCGGGGCCCTGATGACCATGGAATATGTGTCCCTGCGGCCGGATATGACCGTGGAGGAATCCATTCTCCGCATCCGCCGCCAGGGCGTGGACAAGGAAACCATCTATACCTGCTATGTACTCTCCGCAGACAGAACCCTGCAGGGCATCGTCACCGTGAAGGATCTGCTGCTGGCAGAGAGCGACGACACGGAGATCAAGGAGATCATGACGGAAAACGTCATCTCCGTGACAACCCAGGACGACCAGGAAGAGGTCGCCAAGATGTTCTCCAAATATAACTTCCTGGCTCTGCCCGTGGTGGACACGGAAAAGCGCATGGTGGGTATCGTCACCTTCGATGATGCCATGGACGTTATGGAAGAAGAGGCCACAGAGGACATGGAAATCATGGCCGCTATGACCCCTTCCGAAAAGAGCTACCTGAAGAGCACCCCCTTCGACCTGTACAAGCACCGCATCCCCTGGCTGATGCTGCTGATGGTCTCCGCCACCTTTACAGGCATGATCATCTCCTCCTTTGAAAGTGCCCTGGCCCTGCTGCCCGCTCTGACTGCCTTCATCCCCATGCTGATGGACACCGGCGGCAACTGCGGCTCCCAGTCCTCCGTCACCGTCATCCGTGCCCTGAGCCTGGACGAGCTGGAGCTGAGCGACGTATTCACCGTGCTGTGGAAGGAAGTCCGCACGGCTGTGCTCTGCGGCATCTCTCTGGCGGCGGTGTGCTTCCTGAAGGTACTGCTGGTTGACCGGCTGCTGATGCACAACGAAAGCATCAGCCTGAGCGTAGATCTGGTCATCTGCCTGGCTCTGGGTGTCACCGTGGTTATGGCCAAGATGGTGGGCTGCACCCTGCCCCTGCTTGCCAAGCGCCTGGGCTTCGACCCGGCGGTCATGGCCTCGCCCTTTATCACCACCATTGTGGACGCACTGTCCCTGCTGGTGTACTTCCTGTTCGCAAAAACCATCCTGGGTCTGTAAACCGTTCCCCTGCCGCAAATGCGTGCATTTGCGGCAGGGGAAATCCTCATCTTTGCCCCGCCTCCCATTGTGATGAATTTGTCAATTGCATCCCGCCTGCACGGCGGGATTTTTTCTGTTCCGATTCTTAATTTCCAACCCCAAAGGGTAGAAATTTTCCCGGAACTATGGTAAAATACCCATAAGTATACCATATGGAGAGGATCACTATGCTGGAATTGTTGGCCCCTGCGGGGTCTATGGATGCGCTGCGGGCAGCGGTGCAGAATGGGGCGGATGCTGTCTATCTGGGCGTGGGGACGTTTAACGCCCGCCAGAGCGCCAAAAACTTTACCATCGACTCCTTGCAGGAGGCTCTGCGCTATTGCCACGTGCGGGGGGTGCAGGTCCATCTGACCCTGAACACCCTGGTGACAGACCGGGAAATTCAGCCGGTCCGGGAGCTGATCCGCGCTGCCGCCCAGGCGGGCGTGGACGCCTTCATCGTCCAGGATCTGGGCGTGGTGCAGCTATGCCGCCAGATCGCGCCCCAGGTGAGCATCCACGGCTCCACCCAGCTGACGGTGCACTCCCTGGCCGGGGTGCAGATGTGTGCCGCCATGGGCATGGACCGGGTGGTGCTGAGCCGGGAGCTGAACCGGCAGGAAATTGCCTATATCTGCGCCAACTCCCCCATTGAAATCGAGATCTTCGGCCACGGCGCACTGTGTATGTGCTATTCCGGCCAGTGCTATCTTTCCGCCATGATCGGCTCCCGGTCCGGCAACCGGGGCCGCTGCGCCCAGCCCTGCCGCCAGAGCTACGGCTACTCCCGCTGGGAGAACAAATATCCCCTGAGCCTGAAGGACAACTGCCTGGTGCAGTACGTCAAGGACATTGAGGCCATGGGCGTGGCCTCTTTGAAGCTGGAGGGCCGGATGAAGCGGCCGGAATACGTGGCCGCCGTGACCCAGGTGTACCGCCAGGCCATTGACGGCGCGCCGGTAACCCAGGAAATGATGGACACCCTCTACACCGCCTTCAACCGCCAGGGCTTTACCGCCGGATACTACCAGGGCAAGGTGGACAGGAAGATGTTCGGCATTCATGAGGACACCCCCGAGGACCAGAAATTCCTCCAGGCCGCCCGCCAGAGCTATGAAAGCGGCGAGGCGCCCCTGGTAGATCTGAAATTCCGGGCCGTGGTCACCGTAGACGGCAGCAGTCTCACCGCCACGGACAATGAGGGCCACATGTGCATGGCCCAGGGGCCCATGCCGGAGCGGGCGCTGAATGTGCCCCTGACGGGGCAGGCTCTGGCCGCCCGGGTGGCTAAGACCGGCGGCACCCCTTTCCGATGCGTGGAGGTGCGCACCCAGGTTGACCCGGGGCTCATGCTTCCCGCCTCCGCCATCAACGCCATGCGCCGGGATGTGCTGAATCAGATGACCGCCCTCCGGGCCCGCCGGGAGGACAAGCCCGTCCGCCGGGCCAAGGAGATCCCCTATTACCGGGGCCCGGCCGGTCAGCCGGGGCTGACGGTACAGATCATGACAAAAGAGCAGCTGACATCCCGCCTGCTGAATTCCGAGACCAGTATGCTCTACGTGCCGCTGCACATTCTTTCCGACGACCCCAGGCTCTGCCAAAGATTAGCCGCCCGGGGAAGAGTGGCCGCCGTGCTGCCGAGAATCGTCCACGACGATGAGCTGCCCAAGCTCCGCAACCGCTTGAACCAGGTCCGCAGCCTGGGAATCCGGGACGCTCTGGTGGGCAACCTGGGGCTGCTGCTGCCTGCCAAGGAGGCGGGCTTCCGGCTGCGGGGAGATTTCGGGCTGAACATCTTCAATTCCGCCTCTGCCCAGGTGGCCCGGGAGCTGAAGCTGGCCTCCGCTACGCTGAGCTTTGAAATGACCCTGCCCCAGATTCGGGACATCAGCAAGGCCGTAAACATGGAGCTCATCGCCTATGGCCGCCTGCCACTGATGATTACAGAGCAGTGTCTCATTAAGAATAAAACCGGCGAATGCGCCTGCCAGACCGGGGTTCCCGTGAAGCTGACGGATAAGACCGGTGCGGACTTCCCCGTCATCAAGGAAGCGGACACCTGCCGCTCGGTGCTGCTCAACGGCAAAAAGCTCTACTGGCTGGACCGGCAGAATGACCTCGCCAAGCTGGGCCTCTGGGCCATTCGCCTGAACTTCACCACGGAAAACGCCAGAGAGGTGGACCGGGTGCTGGAAGAATACCTGGTTCCCACCAGCTTTGACCCCGGCGCCTGCACCAGAGGGCTGTATCTAAGAGGGGTGGAGTGAGCCCCCGTTGGCTCCCCTGAAAGGGGAGCTGGCTCGGCGTTAGCCGAGACTGAGGGGTTCTAGCACCGAACCCCTCCGGCCCTGCGGGCCACCTCCCCTTTCAGGGGAGGCAGTGGGCCAATATTCACTTTTTCTTCAAACCGTGTTCGTAATTTTAGTTCATAGTGTTTACGAAAGGAACTTTTCGCTTATGCAATTGATTTTAGCATCCGGGTCTCCCCGGCGGCGGGAGCTCATGGGGCTGTTCGGCAAGGCCTTCACTGTGCGCTCGGCGGATGTTGACGAAACCATGGACCCCCAGAAGGCCCCCTTTGACGAGGTGGCCCGGGTCAGCCGGTTGAAGGCTCTGGCCGTGGAGCGGGGGGCCGAAGATGTGGTCATCGCCGCAGATACCATCGTGGTCTGCGACGGCACCGTTCTTGGCAAGCCCCATACGGTGGAACGGGCCGCGGAGATGCTCTCCATGCTCTCCGGCCGGGCCCATCAGGTCATGACCGGCGTCACCGTGGTCCTGGGAGACAAGGTAGAAACCTTTACCGAGGTCACGGACCTCCACTTCCGCCCCCTGACCCAAAAGGAGATCCGCCGCTATGCCGAGAGCGGAGAGCCCCTGGACAAGGCCGGAGCCTACGGCATCCAGGGCGGGGCCGCCCTGTTCTGTGAGCGGATGGAGGGAGACTATTACAATGTAATGGGTCTGCCTGTGTGCCGCCTGGGCGAAACCCTGAAAGCCCTGGTTCCCGGCTGGGAGGAGAACACATGAAGCAGCTATTCAATACCAAGCTCCGCATCATTCTGGTCATCGCCGTGCTGGTGACGGCGGGTCTTTCCGTTCTGTCCGGCCTGACCAACCAGAGCATTCCGGACCTGCTGGTCCAGGGCGCGCTGACCCCCTTCCGGGCCGTGGCCACCAGTCTGACCAACACCGTAGAACGCTACTACAGCTACATGTTCAAATATGAGGCTTTGGAAGCGGAGAACGCCGTCTTGAAGGCCCAGATTGCCGAAATGGAGGACACCACCCGTCAGGCGGCGGCCATCAGCCGTGAAAACGAGCGTCTGCGGGCCCAGAATAAGCTTCTGGCCACCCACGAGAGCTACGTCATGACCGATGCCTATATCATCGGCTGGAGCTCCACGGACTTCACGAACGTGCTGACCATCAACCGGGGCACAAACTCCGGCATTGACGTGAATATGTGCGCCGTCACCGCCAACGGTGAGGTGGTGGGCCTGGTGACCCAGGTTGGCCCCAACTATGCCGAAGTGAAAACCGTGCTGGACTCCACCCTGGAAATCAGCTCCACCATTTCCGCCTCCGGCTACAATGGCATGGTGTCCGGCGGTTATATCCGGGGCAATGACAAGCTGCTGCGGATGAACTATCTGCCCTCCGCCGCCATCATTCGGAACAACCAGCAGGTGGTTACCTCCGGTTCTACGGTGTACCCCAGAGGCCTGGTGGTGGGCTCTGTTGTGGACGCAGGCTTTGAGGCCACCGGCGTTGCCAAATACGCCCTGCTGGAGCCCGCTGCGGACATCAACGCCCTGGAGCAGATCTTCATCATCACCAGCTATACCACCGATACGGGCACTACCATCGCTTCTAGCACCCTCACCGATGCCACCACCGATGCCGCCACCGACGCCTCTGCCGAAACCACGGCGGAGACCACCACCCCGTGAGGCCCGCCATGGCAGAAGAACAGAAGAAAAAACGCCCGAATTCCAAGGCCGCACCGAAGACCCGCTCCGCCCCTCCGCGCCGCCGCAGGCGCCGCAGAGGCAGCGCCTTTGCCCGGTGGCTGGTGGACACCGTGGACAAAATTCAGGCAAGTCAGGCCGAATTCCAGCCGGATAAGCAGCGCTCGCCCTTTGTGCGCTCCCTGCACTTTACAAAGCAGCAGCGCATGAATCTTCTGCGCTGGGTGCTGTTGATCCTGGGCTGTATTCTATGCCTGGTCATCCAGGACTGCGTCATGAGCCGCATCAAGCTCTTCGGCGCCACCACAGACCTGGGTGTGGCCGCCATTTTGCTGGTGGGCTTGCTGGAGGGCACGGAGACCGGAAGCATTTTTGCGCTGCTGGCCTCCACCTTCTATTATTTTTCCGGCTCCGCCCCCGGAGCCTACTGTGTGGCCCTCATTACCGTGCCTACCATGCTCTGTGGCTTATTCCGGCAGAAATACTGGCGGCGCAGCACCGGCTCCATGCTTCTGTGCAGCACCATTGCCATGCTGGTGTATGAGCTGGGGCTCTTCGGCATGGCCTTCTTCACGGGTGTGACCTATTTGGGACGGCTCCCGTATTTTGCAAAAACAGCGGTGTATACCATCGTGCTGATGATCCCGCTGTACCATCTTTTCTATCGCATTGGAACCATCGGAGGTCATGTATGGAACGAATGACACGCCTGCGTGCGAGAATTCTGCTGGGTCTGTTTGCCTTTATCATGGTGCTTTATGCCATGCGGCTTTTCAACCTGCAGATCATCTCCACAGATGGCAACACCGACAACACAACCTATTACACCACCGTCACCACCGTCCGGGCCGCCCGTGGCGATATTCTGGACCGGAACGGCAAGGTTCTGGTTGGCAACCGCGCCTCTTACGACCTGGTTTTCAACCATTTCGTTATCAAATCCGCAGATAACCGCAATGAATACCTGTACACCCTGCTGAAAAAGTGTGAAGAGCTGGGCGTTGAGCATCAGGACCATCTGCCTGTGACCATGACCCGTCCCTTTGAATACACCCTGTCCGACTACTCCACCGCCTGGCAGGGCTACTACCAGAACTATATGTCCGACCGCAGCTGGGACCCCGATGTGACGGCTCCCCTGCTGATTGAGAAAATGCGCACCCTTTACGCCATCCCCGAGGAGTGGACCGAGGAAGAGGCTCGGGCCGTTATCGGTCTGCGGTACGAATTTGACCTTCGCGGCGTCACCAAGCTGCCCAGCTACGTCTTCATCTCCGACGTAGATTCCGAAAACCTGGCAGCCATTCTGGAGCTGAACACCCCGGGCCTGATGGTGGAATCCTCCACCGTCCGGGAATACCACACCACCTATGGCGCTCATATCTTAGGCTACATGGGCGCTATGACGGATGCCGAGTGGCAGGAAAATCAGAAGCTGGGCTACTCCATGGATGCCGATGTGGGAAAATCCGGCTTTGAGCAGGCTTTCGAAACCTACCTTCACGGCATTGACGGCCAGCGTCTGGACAAGGTCACCAAGGAGGGCACCATTGTCTCCCAGCAGTATCTGGAGGGCAAGGAGCCCGTGGCCGGAAACAACGTGGAAACCACCATTGACATTGACCTGCAAAAGGTGGCCGAGGACGCTCTGGCAGAGCGCATGAAGGAGCTCACCGACCCCAATATCAATACCGGCGGCGAGGGCGAAGGTATTGACGCCCAGGGTGCCGCCGTGGTGGTCATGAAGGTGAAGACCGGCGAAATTCTGGCCTGTGCCAGCTATCCCACCTTCAACCTGGCCACCATGAAAGAGGACTGGGACGCCATCAACAGTGACGACCTGAAGCCCCTGTTCAACCGGGCCTTCGGCGCAACCTACGCCCCCGGCTCCACCTACAAGATGTGCACCCTGGTGGCCGCTATGGAAAACGTGGACTCCACCGGAACACCCATTTACTCCCCCGGTGAGACCATCTATGATACTGGCGTGTTCAGCCACGACGACTTCCCAGATTTCCACCCCACCTGCCTGTTCTATTCCAGTAGCTACGGCAGCCACGGCGACCTGACCGCCCAGGATGCTCTGAAAGTGTCCTGCAACCTGTTCTTCTACGAGCTGGGCTACCGGATGACCATCGAAATGATGGATGAGACAGCCAAGGGCTTCGGCCTGGGCGAACCCACAGGCATCGAGCTCACCGAGAAGGTGGGCTGGCGGGCCAACCGGGAAAGTAAAAAGGCGTCCTATAAAAACAGCGCCGATGTCGCCTGGAACGGCGGCGACCGGGTGCTTTGCGCCATCGGCCAGTCCGAGAACCGGTTCACCCCTCTGCAGTTGGCCGTCTACACCTGCACTCTGGCCAACCAGGGCACCCGCTACCGGGCTACCTTCCTGAACCGGGTCACCTCCTCCGACTACCGGACTCTGGTCTACTCCAACAGCCCCGAGGTGGTCAGCAAGATGAACATCTCCGATACCACTTACAACACCTATGTGGACGGTATGCGCCGAGTGGTCACCATGATCGGCGGCACCGCCACCACCTGCTTCGGCGGCCCCAAGGACGAAGACAACACCCAGTGGCCCAGCAAGATCACCGTCTGCGCCAAGACCGGTACTGCCCAGCACTCCTCCGGCGGCTCTGACCACGGCGTCTTCGTGTGCTTCGCCCCCATGGATGATCCCCAGGTTGCCATTGCCATCTTCGGCGAGAAGACCGCCCACGGCTCCTCCATGGCCCCTGTGGCCGAGCCTATTCTGAAGGCCTACTTTGAAATGGTGGACGCCAGCGAGGTCTACACCTACGAAAACGGACTGAGCTAAACAGTACAAAAACGAAAAGAGCCATCTCATCCAAGGTGTGAGACGGCTCTTTTACGATTTGACAAATATCCTCTTTTCTGATACCATGTACCTGACCCCACGAAGGGGTCGGGAAGAGCATTGCCATAATACGGATAGGCGGTTGGCTACACTCCTGAAAGGGGGTGGAAGCCATGCCAATTACTTTGACTGTACATATTGGTATCTTTACCATTACAATCACTGTAAAACGCAGAAACCGCCACTCTGGCCAGTGACGGTTTCTAAGTCAATTATGAAACTCTGAATTGAGCCAACCGCTTATCGGCAATGCTCTTTTCGCTTTTACTATATCACAGCCTTCGCAAATCGTCAACCTCGAATTCTCGGCAGGTTCCACCGGTAGTGGGCCGCGAGGCACCGCAGGGCGATGACCAGGGAGAAGCCCAGGATCATGGCCGTCCGCTCTCCCAGAGGCAGGGTGAGCACCAGCAGGATGCCTCCCGCAATGGCGGCTACGGCATAGATGTGCTTGAGAAAAATATCCGGAATGCGGCCTGCCAATACATCCCGCAGCGTTCCGCCGCCCACGGCAGTGAGAAAGCCCAGAAACACCAGCAAAAAGGCATTGCTTTCATAGCCGCAGGAGATGCCCACCATGATGCCGTCCACCGTAAAGGCCGCCAGGCCCAGGGTATCAAACCAGAAAAGCATCCTGTCGTACAGCGGGCCTGCCCACTTGGGCATTTTCCGGTGCCAGTAGCACAGGAAGAAGACGATCACGGCTACCACTGCCGCAATGGACACATACAGAGGATTCCGGAACATATTGGGTGGGATATTGCCAACCACCATATCCCGGATCACGCCGCCCCCACAGGCCGTGGACACCGCCAGTACGATCGTTCCGAACAGGTCCATTTTTTTGCCCACCCCCACCAGTGCCCCGGAGATGGCAAAAGCAACGGTGCCGATCAGGTCAAAAAGAATAAGCAGAAATTCCGTCATTGCGTTTGTTCCTTAATTTCAGCCCGGCGCTTTCCGCGCCGGGCTCAGCTTGTCAAAAAAGCCTCGCAGAGTTTGGCGGCGTAAGCCGACAAATAAAATCAAATCATTTTCTGTCGGGGCGTGTACCTGACAGAAAATACTTCTCAGGCTGCAAGTGTGCGAGTTGTTCGCCGTAGGCGAACAAGGAGTGCGCGCAGCAGACTGCAAAAACTTGTCGGAAAAGCCCGTAAGGGGTTTTTCGACAGTCTGAGCCCGGCGCTTTCCGCGCCGGGCTGATATTTTCATTTATGCTTACTTCACAGGATTTGAGGACCGCAATGTCACATCGTGGTAGCCGCCTTCTACGATGGAGACGGAGGATACCAGGGTCAGCTTGGCGTCCCGCTGGAGGTCCGGGATGTTGATGACGCCCACGTTGCACATGGTGGAGCGGACTTTGTACAGGGAGGCTTCCACGTTGTCGTGGAGGGGTCCGGCGTAAGTGACGTAGGAGTCTACGCCTTCTTCAAAGCTCAGCTTGGTGGCGCCGCCCAGATCGTAGCGCTGCCAGTTCCGGGCACGGTTGCTTCCCTCGCCCCAGTATTCCTTCATATAGGCGCCGTTTACCATGACCTTGGGGGTGGGGCCTTCGTCGAACCGGGCAAAGTATCGGCCCAGCATCAGGAAATCTGCGCCCATGGCCAGAGCCAAGGTCATATGATAGTCGTGGACAATGCCGCCATCGGAACAGATGGGCACGTACACACCGGTCTCCTGGAAATACTGATCCCGGGCTGCCGCCACTTCAATCAGGGCCGTGGCCTGGCCCCGGCCAATGCCCTTGGTTTCTCTCGTAATGCAGATGGAGCCGCCGCCAATGCCCACTTTTACAAAGTCCGCACCGGCCTCGGCCAGGAACCGGAAGCCATCCCGGTCTACCACGTTGCCGGCGCCGATCTTCACGGTGTCGCCATAGGTCTTGCGCACCCACTCAATGGTCTTTTTCTGCCAGCAGGTGTAGCCCTCGGAGGAGTCGATGACCAGCACGTCCACACCGGCTTCCAGCAGGGCGGGGATCCGGGTCTCATAGTCCCGGGTGTTGATGCCTGCACCCACCAGATAGCGCTTCTTTCCGTCCAGCAGCTCCTGGGGGTTGGCCTTATGGGAGGAATAGTCCTTCCGGAATACGAAATACAGCAGATGGTCGTTTTCGTCCACAATGGGCAGGCTGTTCAGCTTGTTTTCCCAGATGATGTCGTTGGCCTCTTTCAGAGTGGTCTCCGCAGGAGCCGTAACCAGCTTTTCCCGGGGGGTCATAAAGGAGGAAACCTTGTCCGTAGGCTCCATGCGGCTGACCCGGTAGTCCCGGCTGGACACAATGCCCAGGAGCTTGCCGTTGGCGGTGCCGTCGTGGGTAATGGCCACGGTGGAGAAGCCGTTTTTGGCCTTCAGGGCCAGCACATCTGCCAGGGTGTTTTCCGGGGTCAGGTTGGAAGCGGAGGTCACGAAGCCGGCCTTGTGGTGCTTGACCTTGGCAACCATGGCCGCCTGGCTCTCAATGGACTGGGAGCCGAAAATGAAGCTGATACCGCCCTCCTTTGCCAGTGCAATGGCCAGAGTATCGTTGGATACGGACTGCATAACGGCGGAAGTCAGGGGAATGTTCAGGGAAATGGCGGGCTCTTCCTGGCCCTTGCGGAACTTGACCAGCGGCGTCTTCAGGCTGACCTTATCCGGGATGCATTCCTCGGAAGTGTAGCCGGGCACCAGAAGGTACTCGCTGAAGGTGTGGCTGGGTTCGGGATAGTAATAAGCCATGGTTTCTTTTCCTCCTTAGTTGACTCTGTTGCTGAATAAATAAGCTGTTCAAATGGACCAGTTGACAGTTGACAGTGTACAGTTGACAGTTATGGTGTCCCTTCGGGACGATTATAATTATTTCGATCCATTTCCGAAAGAAATTCCTTGACTGTCAATTGTCAACTGTCAACTAAAACTACACCGTCTTCCCATCGCCCTGGTCCAGTACCGGGACAACCTCCTGGCCCTGGCGGGAATAATGACGGAAATTGCCAACGACCTCGTTTACCTGGCTCATAATGGCAAAGGTATGGGGATACCGCTCCACCACGCCGGAAAGGGCGTTTACCTGGCTGTTATTGACCACACACATAACCACATCCACTTCCTTGCCATTGTACATTCCCTTTGCAGGGAATACCGTGGCCGTATGGTGGAGCTTGGATATGATTTCCCGGGAGATCTCCTCGGGGTAGTTGGTGACGATTTCAAAGCGAACGGCGCTGCGGCCGTTCTTCAGGAAGCGCTCCGCCATGGTGGTGGTGGCAAAGGAATAGAGGATGCACAGCAACACCGGCTCTACCTTAAAATCATACACGAAGTAGCTGGCAATGGCCACCATGGCATTCATAATGAAGCTCAGGCCGTACACACTCTTCTCCGGGTACTTGCTGTGAATAATGGCCGCCACGAAATCCGTGCCGCCGGTATAGGCGCTGGCCTTCATGAGAATGGCATACACATAGCCCATAATAATACCCGCAGTCAGGGGCCCCAGAATGCGGCTGGTTCCGTTCTTGGTGGAATAGGCAATGGCGGACAGATCCACCTTGTCCAAAATCAGCAATCCTACGGAGAATACCACCACATAGACCATGCTTCTGACGGCAATGGGTTTGCTGACCTTAAAGAAGACCAGCACCGCCAGAGGAATATTGATCAGCAGGCTCATATAGCCTACGCTGATGCCGCTGACATATTGGATGATGGTGCAGATGCCGTTGAGCCCCGAGGGGGCGAAGGAATTTGGAAAAACGAACAGCTCATAGTTCAGCGCCGCCAGCATGGCCACGGCGACAATGACGAGATAGGTCCAGACCCGTTTCAGATTGTGCATTTCTCCGTTTGTAACCTCTTTATGTAATAGTTTTCGGCCAATTGGCTGTGGATAACCTTCTCCCCTCCAATTTGACCGAATGGATTTTCTTTGATACAATACTATAGCATAGGGTTTCGCCCCGGTCAAGAGGGTTTTTCCCGGGGGCAAAGGCAAAGATTTCCGGAAAACGTTGGCGCATTTTGTTCATCCTTTCCATACAATGCCTGTGGAAAAGTGGTTGTAATCTGTGGAAAAATGTGTTACAATAGAGGATGAAATAGTATGCCTCTGCACGGGTTTTCCACCGGGGTGCTTCCCGTGGCTTTTTCGTTTGAATCTGTGCAGACTCAGGGAAACGACTGTCCATTTGCAGAGCTTCCCATAGAAAAAAGATAGAGAGGAGCAAGCCATGTATTCATCTGCCTATGTCTGGGCAAAGATCCTCAGCCATATGGAGGAGCGGCTGGGGGCCGTGACCGTGTCGGCCTGGTTTGATGACGCGGAAGTGGTGGAACTGAATGAGAACAATCTGATTCTCTACTCCCCCTCGGACTTCCGCCGGGAGATCATCCGCCGCCGCTGCACCGACTATGTTCAGGATGCCCTGAAGGAAATTTTTAATTCCGATGCCAAATTGCTGGTTTTTGGAGACGAGGAACGGGAAAACTATCTCAATAAGGGAAAAGCTGCCACCCCCTCCATGGACTTCAATCCCCAGTTCACCTTCGATAATTTCGTGGTTGGCCCCTCCAACCGGTTCGCTCATTCCGCAGCCATTGCCGTTTCCAAAACCCCGGGACAGGTGTACAATCCCCTGTTCATCTACGGCCCCGCCGGTGTAGGCAAGACCCACCTGCTCTACGCCATTGCCAACGGCATCCGCAAGCAGAATCCCAATGCCAACATTGTCTACATCAAGGGCGACGAGTTCACCAATGAGCTGATCGCCGCCATTGCCAACGGCAAAAATATCGAATTCCGGAGCAAATACCGGGAAAGTGACCTGTTCCTTATCGATGATATTCAGTTTATCGCCGGTAAGGAATCCACCCAGGAGGAATTCTTCCATACCTTTAACAAGCTCTATGAGGAGCACAAGCAGATCGTCATGACCTCCGACCGGAAGCCCAGCGATATGCTCACCCTGGAGGACCGGCTCCGCACCCGTTTTGAGTGGGGCCTGCTGGCGGACATCCAGCCCCCGGATTATGAAACCCGGATGGCCATCCTGAAAAACAAGGCCAAGAGCCTGGGTCTCACCCTGTCCGACGATGTGCTGAACTACATTGCCGTCAACGTCACCAACAACGTCCGGCAGCTGGAGGGCACCGTCAAGAAAATTCTCGCCTATCGGGACCTGAACAATATGCCCCTGGACCTGCCCAACGTCAGCCGGGCAATTGACGATATGTTCAAATCCGAGGGCAACGCCCTGCCTACCCCCAGCCTGATCATCAGCCAGGTCTGCAAATTCTACTCTGTGGATGAAAACGTGCTTCGCGGCACCCTGAAAAACAAGGGCGTAGCCGAGGCCCGGCAGATGGCCATGTATCTCATTCGGAAGCTGACGAACCTCTCCCTGCCGGACATCGGCAAGGAGTTTGCCAAGGACCATTCCACGGTGCTCTATGCCATCCGCAAGGTGGAAGTGGCCCTGAAAAACGGCGACAAGACCATCCAGGAGAACATCCAGACCATTACGGCCAATATTAACGCCTGCCTGTAAACGCCCTTCTCTAACTTTCCCCCCATTTTCTCCTGCCCGGATAATTAGGGGAGGGTTTTTAAAAGACTTTTTTTTCCAAAAAATTTCTCCACAGCCCCTGTGAAATGTGAAAAGATAACCTGTGGAAAATTTTCTCGAAAAAATTCCGTTCACAGGCCCTGTGGAAAAAATAAAAAGTTTCCACATCCGGTTGTGGACAAAATTTGCCGCCGCCTCTAAAGGATTCCCAGGTTTTCCACATAAATTTCCACTACTGCGGCTGTTACTACCTAATATCCTGTAAATAAATATATATCTATATCGTAATCAAGGAAAGGACGAACGCATATGCGCTTTACCTGTGAAAAAAGTCAGCTGCTCCAGGGACTCAATATTGCCTCCCGGACAGTTGCCGTGAAAAGCTCCTTAAGCCTCATTGAAGGCATTCTGTGCAGAGCCGGAAACGGTATTTCTCTCACCGGCTATAATATGGAAACCGGCATCACCTATGACATCGAAGCCGATGTCAAGGAACCGGGCGAATGCATTTTGCCTGCCAAGCTGTTTGGCGACATTGTCCGCCGCCTGCCGGAAGGACCTGTCACCGTGGTGGTTGACCCTGCTTTCAAGGTCTCCATCCGGGCCGGCTTTGCCTCCTTCACCATCTCTGCCGAGGATGCCGAGGACTATCCGGAGCTGCCGGATGTCAACGACGGCCGTCCCATTCAGATTCCCCAAAGCAAGCTCAAGGAGCTGATCTCCGGAACCATCTTTGCCGTGGCCGACAACCAGGCCCGGCCTATCCACAACGGCGTAAAATTTGAGGTATCCGATACCGCTGTTACCGCCGTGGCAGTGGACGGCTTCCGTCTGGCCCGTCGGACCTACCACCCCGAAGAGGGGCTGGCACGGCAGATGGATTTCGTGGTTCCCTCTCAGGGGTTGAAGGAGCTGGAAAAAATTCTAACGGATTCCGAGGAAATGGCCTCCTTCCTGCTGGGCAGTAAGCACATTCTCTTCCAGGTTGGTGCAGCAACCCTGGTCTGCCGCCTGCTGGAGGGTGATTTCCTGGATTGGCGCCGGGTGGTGCCCACAGGCAGCCCCATCAAGCTGGTTGCCAACGTCAGTGACCTGGCCCAGAGCGTAGAGCGTGTGGGCCTGATCGTCTCCGAAAAAAACAAGAGCCCCGTGCGCTGCATTTTCTCCAACCAGGAAGTTCAAATGCGCACCTCAAATACCCTGGGAGCTGCGGAAGATAAGTGTTCCTTTGCCGGTGACGGCCAGGAAACGGAGATTGGCTTCAACGTCAAGTACCTTTTGGAGGCCCTGCGGGCTGTTCCCAGCGAGGAGGTCACCCTGGAGCTGACCAACGGCCTGAGCCCCATCGTCCTGACCCCCGTAGACGAAAAATATGACTTCGCCTACATGGTCCTGCCGGTACGGATCAAGGGATAAAAAAGCTTCCCCTACGGGGGAGCTGGCTCGGTGAAGCCCTGACTGAGGAGGGGCGTTTCCCCACCAAAGCGGCAAGAAAAATCGGAAAAAGAATCATTTTGGAAGTGAAATCATGAAAGTAACCGTCAAGAAAAAGGATGAAAGCAAGCTCCTGCCCATTGAGACGGAGTTCATCAAACTGGATGCAGCACTCAAGTACGCAGCCCTGGTAGCCACCGGGGGTGAGGCCAAGGAGGTCATCGCGGAAGGAATGGTCACCGTCAACGGCGAACCGTGCACCATGCGGGGCAAGAAGCTCCGCCCCGGTGACAGCTTCTGCTTCAACGGCGAGAGCTATAAGATCAGCGGCCATGCAGCTGTGTGAGCTGAATTTGCGGGGCTTTCGGAACTACGACGACCAGCATTTTTCCTTCGATCCGGGGGTAAACCTGATCGTGGGCCGCAATGCCCAGGGAAAGACCAATCTGTTGGAATCCATCGCCTTTTTGGGCAGCGGAAAGAGCTTCCGGGCCCAGAAAACGGCGGAAATGATCGGCTTTTCCCGGGACTTTGGGGAGCTGGAAGGAGTGGTTCAGTCCCAGGACCGGGAGCAGACCCTGCGCTGGGTGCTTTTTTCCGGGGGAAGACCCCGGCAGCTGTGGCAAAACGGGGTGAAGAAGAAAAGCGCTTCCGAGCTTACGGGGGTGCTGCCCACGGTGCTCTTTTGCCCGGAGGATCTGATGATCCTCAAAAGCGGCGGCGCTGCCCGACGGCGGTTTGCGGACCTGGTGCTCTGCGCCCTGCGGCCCAACTACGAGGCGGCCCTGACGGAATACGGCAGAATTCTGGAACAGAAGAGCCGGATTTTGAAGGACAGCGCCGAGGATATCCGTTTGCTCTCCATATTGCCGGACTACAATATCCGGCTGTGCCAGGTGGGGGCACTGCTGATCTCCTACCGGGCAAGGTTTTTTGAGGCCTTGGGCAAGGAAGCAGCGGCGTTTCACGACCGGTTTTCCGGGGGCAGCGAGGTGTTTTCCCTGGAATACAAGACCGTTTCCACGGTTTCGGACCCCTTTGCTCCGGTTTCCAAGCTGACGGAGGACTTAAACGCCCATCTGGAGTCCCACTACCGGGCAGAGCTCCAGTCCGGCCAATGCCTGACGGGCCCCCACAAAGACGACTTCACCATCACCCTTTCCGGCATTGATCTGAAGGCCTATGGCTCTCAAGGCCAGACCCGCACCGCAGCCATCAGCCTGAAGCTGGCTCAGAGAAAGCTCATGAAGCGGGAGTTTGGCGAAGAGCCCCTGCTGCTGCTGGACGATGTCCTGTCCGAGTTGGACGAAAAGCGGCAGGATTTCGTGCTGAACCAGATCTCCACCGGCCAGGTCTTTATCACCTGCTGCGAACCCGGCAGGTTTACCAAGCTGGGGAAGACCATGGAGATTTCCAACGGAGAAGCGGTTTAGAATTGACAATTAACAATTGACAATTGACAATTGACAATTGTGGTGTCCCTACGGGACGAATTTTAAAACAAATCTGGTTTGGTTTTCAAATCATTTCCTGGAGTTCCGTTTAAAAATGCTTTATTTCAAAACATTTCCGCAGGAAATACAACAATTGTCAATTTAAAAAAGTTTTCTCCCAATGTATCGATAAAATACGATACGTAGGATTCACATCAAACGTTTTTTAAGATGGAGGACAACATGTCTGACGAAACAAAAGTGACTCAGGAATACGGCGCGGAGCAGATCCAGGTGCTGGAAGGGCTGGAAGCAGTCCGCAAGCGGCCCGGCATGTATATCGGCTCCACGTCTTCCTCCGGTCTGCATCATCTGGTCTACGAGATCGTGGACAACGCCATTGATGAGGCATTGGCCGGATACTGCAAGCATATTACCGTGACCATCAATCCCGGCAATTCCATTACCGTCACCGATGACGGCCGCGGTATCCCCGTGGATATCCAGCCCCAGACCGGGCGGCCCGCATTGGAGGTCGTGTATACCGTGCTGCACGCCGGCGGTAAGTTCGGCGGCGGCGGCTACAAGGTCTCCGGCGGTCTGCACGGCGTGGGCGCGTCGGTTGTCAACGCCCTGTCCCAGTGGCTGCGGGTGCGGGTGCATAAGAACGGCAACATCTATGAAATGAAGTTTGCCCGGGGCCACATCACCCAGGAAATGAAGATCGTGGGCAAGACGGACCACACCGGCACGGAGGTCACCTTCCAGCCGGACCCCGAGATGTTCGACACCCTTGTTTACGACTATGAAATTCTCCACGAGCGGATGCGGGAAGAGGCCTTCCTGAATGCCGGTCTTTCCATTGCCATTACCGATGACCGGGAAGAGGAGAAAAAACAGGATGTTATGTGCTTCGAGGGCGGCATCCGGGAGTTCGTCCGCTGGGCCAACCGGAACAAGACCCCTGTCTTTGAAGACGTGATCTATCTGGCAGGCTCCAAGGGGGACGCCAGTGCGGAGATCGCTGTGCAGTACAACGACGGCTACAACGAGTTCATGATGAGCTTTGCCAACGACGTGCGGACGCCCGAGGGCGGCATGCACGAAACGGGCTTCAAGACCGCCCTGACTCGGGTGCTCAATGCCTACGGCGTGAAAAACGGCATCATCAAGGGAGACGACAAGGTCTCCGGCGAGGACTGCCGGGAGGGCATTACCGCCATTATCTCCGTCAAGCTGACGGATGCGCAGTTCGAGGGCCAGACCAAGGCCAAGCTGGGCAACGCCTACATTCGTACCCTGGTGGACCAGGTGGTGAACGACCAGCTGACCACCTATTTTGAGGAGCACCCCCAGATCGCCAAGCTGATCCTGGACAAGGCCATGATGGCCAACCGGGCAAGAGAAGCCGCCCGGAAAGCCCGGGAATCCATCCGCCGGAAGACCGGCCTGGAATCCGGACAGATGCCAGACAAGCTCCAGGACTGCAACGAGCGTGACCCCAGCCTGTGCGAAATCTACATCGTGGAGGGCGACTCCGCTGCCGGCTCTGCCATCCAGGGCAGAGACTCCCGATTCCAGGCGATTCTCGCCATGTGGGGCAAAATGCTGAACGTGGAAAAGGCACGGGCCGACAAGATTTACGGCAACGACAAGCTGTATCCTCTGATCGTGGCCCTGGGCGCGGGCATTGGCGAGGAATTCGACATCAACAAGCTGCGCTATCACAAGGTCATCATCATGGCCGATGCCGATGTGGACGGCGCTCATATTCGAACGCTGCTTCTGACCTTCTTCTTCCGGTATATGCGGCCCCTGATTGAAAACGGCTATGTCTATTCCGCCGTGCCGCCTCTGTACAAGCTGACGCGGGGCAAGACCACCAAGGTCGCCTACTCCGACGAGCAGCGGGATCAGGTTTCCGCCCAGATGCGCGCGGACAATCCCAACGCGAAAATCGACATTGCCCGGTACAAAGGCCTTGGTGAAATGGACCCCCACGAACTGTGGGAGACCACCATGGACCCCGAGCAGCGGTCTCTGCGCCGGATCACCCTGGACGACGCCGCCCGGGCGGACGAGATTTTTACCGTCCTTATGGGTGAGCAGGTAGAGCCCAGAAAAGACTGGATCGAGCGCAACGCGAAGTATGCAGTGAATCTGGATTTCTAAAAAAAAGCGCCCCTGAAAGGGGAGCTGGCTCGCGCAGCGAGACTGAGGGGTTCTACTACCGAACCCCTCCGGCCCTACGGGCCACCTCCCCTTTCAGGGGAGGCATAGAAGTTTTGGAGGTGCTATATGGCACATAACAGAAGCTACAAACCTGAGGATATTGCTTTTCCTGACCAGGTGATCACCGAATCCCACCTGGTGGAGGAAATGGAGAAATCCTATATCGAGTACGCCATGAGCGTCATCGTTGGTCGGGCCCTGCCGGATGTGCGGGACGGCCTGAAGCCGGTCCATCGCCGCATTCTCTACACCATGTACGAATCCGGCCTGACCTCTGACAAGCCGTTTAAAAAGTCGGCCACCTGCGTGGGCGATGTTTTGGGTAAATACCATCCTCACGGAGATGCCTCTGTATACGACGCTATGGTGCGTCTTGCCCAGGACTTCTCTATGCGCTACCTTCTGGTGGATGGCCACGGCAACTTCGGCTCCGTGGATGGCGACCCCCCTGCCGCCTACCGTTACACGGAGGCGAGACTTTCCAAAATCTCCAACGAGATGCTCCGGGACATTGACAAGGACACCGTGGACTGGGACCCCAACTTCGATGAAAGCCGCAAGGAGCCCCGGGTTCTCCCCAGCCGATTCCCCAATCTGCTGGTGAACGGCTCCTCCGGCATCGCCGTGGGCATGGCCACCAATATCCCGCCCCACAACCTGAAAGAGGTCATCAATGCCTGCATCTGCGTGCTGGATGACCCGGAATGCACGCTGGCCAACCTGATGGAGCACATTACCGGCCCTGACTTCCCCACCGGCGGCATTATCATGGGCCGCAGCGGCATTCGGGCAGCTTATGCCACGGGCCGCGGCAAGGTGGTCGTCCGGGCAAAGACCGAGTTCGAGGAATTCGGCAAGGACCGGACGAGAATCATTGTTACCGAGCTGCCCTATCAGGTGAACAAGCGTCAGCTGATCAAAACCATTGCCGACCAGGTGAAGGACAAGCGCATTGACGGCATTTCCGACCTCCGGGACGAGACGGATCGGAACGGTATGCGCATGGTCATTGAGCTGAAAAAGGACGCCAATCCTCAGGTGGTGCTGAATAATCTCTTCAAGCAGACCGCTTTGCAGTCCAATTTCTCCATCATTATGCTGGCTCTGGTGGACAACCAGAAGCAGCCGAAAATTCTGTCCCTGCGGCAGATTTTGGACGAGTATCTCAAGTATCAGGAGGAAGTCCTGACCCGCAGAACCCAGTACGATCTGCGCAAGGCCCAGGAGCGGGCACATCTGTTGGAGGGCCTGCTCATTGCCCAGGACAACATTGACGAGGTCATCCATATTATCCGCTCCTCCTATGACAACGCCAAGCAAAACCTGATGGATCGGTTCAATCTGGATGACGTCCAGGCCCAGGCCATCTGCGATATGCGGCTCATTGCCCTGCAGGGTCTGAACCGGGAAAAGCTGGAGGCCGAATACAAGGAGCTGGAGCAGAAGATCGCCTATTATCAGGAGCTTTTGGCAGACGAAAGCAAGCTGCGTGCCGTTCTGCGGCAGGAGCTGGTGGAGATTCGGGACAAGTTCGGCGACGAGCGGAAGACCGTCATCCAGGACATTGAGGACGAAATCGACATTGAGGACCTGATCGACGAGGAAACCTGTGCCTTTACACTTTCCAATCACGGCTACATCAAGCGGATGCCCGTGGACACCTACCGCACCCAGAGCCGGGGCGGCCGTGGCGTGAACGCTCAGAATTTGAAGGAAGAGGACTATGTGAAGAGTCTGAACATTGCCTCGACCCATGACCATATCCTGTTCTTCACGGACAGCGGCAAGGTCCATCTGCGCAAGGGCTATCAGATTCCCGAGGCAGGCCGCACCGCCAGAGGCACGGCCATTGTCAATGTGCTGCCCCTGGATGCGGGCGAAACCGTCACCGCTATGGTGGTGACAAGGGAATTCCATGAGGATGAGTATCTGCTCATGGCCACCCGGAAGGGCGTGGTCAAGCGGCTGCCCTTCATCGCCCTGAAGACCAACCGCAAGGGCGGCATTCGGGCGCTGACATTGGAGGAGGACGATCACCTGATTAACGTTCTCCGGACCAACGGCAATGACAACGTCATTCTCGCCACCGCCCAGGGCATGGCCATCTGCTTCAATGAAAACGATGTGCGCTGCATGGGCCGGGACGCCGCAGGCGTAAGGGGCATCAGCCTGAACGAGGGCGACTATGTGGTTGGCGCGGAAAAGATGGAAGAGGGCAAGACCCTGCTGACCGTCACCGAAAACGGCTACGGCAAGCGCACCGCCCTGCCCGAATACCTGCGTACCGGTCCCGACGGGGAGAAGATCCCCCAGAGCCGGGGCGGCAAGGGCCTGAAAAACTACAATATTACCCCGAAAACAGGCAATATTGCCGGCTGCTGCGTGGTGGGCGACAATGACGATGTGATGATTATCGAAAATGGCGGCGTCATTATCCGGGTTCCCGCCGCCTCCATCAACGTCTACAAGCGGGATGTCCAGGGCGTCATCGTCATGCGTGTGGACGAGGGCAACAAGGTCGTCTCCCTGGAGCGGGTGGAACAGGACGAGGAGCCGGAGACTCAGGAGATTCAGGAATGAAAACCGTGACCCTTTATACCGACGGGGCCTGCTCGGGAAACCCGGGCCCCGGCGGCTGGGGGGCCATCCTCAGCTATAACGGAGCCCGGAAGGAGCTCTCCGGCGGCGAAAAAAGCACAACCAACAACCGCATGGAGCTCACCGCCGTCATTCGTGGCTTGCAGGCTCTGAAGGAGCCCTGCATTGTGGAGCTCTATTCCGACTCCAAGTATGTCATCGATGCTTTGCAAAAGGGCTGGGCCTGGGGCTGGAAGAAGAAAAACTGGGTAAAAAGCGACAAAAAGCCCGCCCTCAACCCGGATCTGTGGGAGGAGCTTTTAAAGCTCACCACGGTCCACGAACTCCGCTACCACTGGGTCAAGGGCCACGCCGACAATCCTATGAACAACCGCTGCGACGAGCTGGCAGTGGGAGAATGGAAGAAGCTGAAATAATGTACCTATCCATTGGCAACGACTTTGCTGTCCGGGACAAGTCCATCATCGGCATTTTCGACCTGGACAACACCTCCTATTCCAAGCGCACCCAGGCTTTTCTGGAAAAAGCAGAACAAAACGGCCAGGTCGTCCCCTGTGACGACCTGCCCAAAAGCTTCGTCCTCACCGCCGAATACGGCCTGAGCCAGGTGCATCTGACCTCCCTGAATGCCTATACCCTGGAAAAACGGTTGGGGAAGGAAAAATAAGCATATACTGTTTTAGAAAGGAGCAGCCATTATGATTTATACGATTGACGAGATTTCCCGTAGAATTCAGCCGGTTGCTTCTGCGTATGGCCTGCGGGCTGTCTACCTTTTTGGCTCCTATGCCAGAGGAGAGGCTACGGAGAACAGTGACATTGATTTGCTGATCGACACATCCGGAACGAATCTTCGCTCCCTGTTCTCTCTGGGAAAACTGTATTGTGACTTGGAATCGGCGTTGGAAAAGAAAATAGATCTGATCACCCTGTCGTCTCTGGAACAGACAACGCGCCTTTCCAGCGATGAACTGTTTCGCAACAATATTGAAAAGGAGAAGGTGAAGCTCTATGATGTCGCCTGATTTGCAGAGAATTCTTAGAATTCGCGATTATTGTCTGGAAATTCAGAAAACCATCTCACGATATGGAAATGATTTTCAAATTTTTGACAGCGATGGAGATTATCAGAGAAGCATTGCTTTTTCTATCCTACAGATTGGAGAGCTTGGCGGTTCACTTTCTGAGGCATATCGGAAAGAAACCTGCAATCGTATCCAGTGGGGCCCATTAAGGGGATGCGCAATATGGTCGCCCATAGCTATGGAAGCATGAGCCGGGAAATTATATGGGAGACAACCACAATGGATATTCCCGTTCTTCTGAATTTTTGCGAAGAACAGCTGAAAAAAATAATTTGTTTCGTTTCCGTTTCGTTTTTCGGGGTATACTACCCGAAAAACGGAAGGGAAGCTTTTTTATGTGTACTGCTGCCACTTACAAAACGAAAGACTTCTATATGGGCCGGACTCTGGACTATGAGCGGTCCTATGGGGACAAAATTACCGTTACTCCCCGGAATTTCCCCCTGCGGTTTCACTGCCTGCCGGAAATGAAGCGCCACCATGCAATCATTGGCATGGCGGCGGTGATGGAGAACTATCCACTGTATTATGAAGGCTTCAACGAAAAAGGCCTGGGTATCTGCGGGCTGAATTTTGTGGGAAACTGCGCCTATTTCCCGGAAGAAAATGGAAAAAATAACCTTGCCCAGTATGAGCTGATCCCCTATCTGCTTGGAAAATGCGAAAGCGTGTCCCAGGTGCGGGAGATTCTGGAAAATGGAAATCTGCTGAATATCCCCTTCCGGGAAAATCTGCCCCTGGCCCAGCTGCACTGGATGATCGCGGATGAGACGAGCTGCATTACCGTGGAATCCATGGAGGACGGGCTGCATATCTATGACAACCCTGTGGGGGTCATGACCAACAATCCGCCCTTCCCCTACCAGCTGTTTGCTCTGAACAATTACCGCTCTCTGGGCGTAGACACCCCGGAAAATACCTTTGGCACGGACTTAAACGCCTATAGCCGGGGTCTGGGCGGTTTGGGTCTGCCCGGGGATCTTTCCAGCCAGTCCAGATTTGTGCGCGTGGCTTTTACAAAGCTCCATTCTCTGTCCCCTGACGATGAACTGCACTCCGTCAGCCAGTTCTTCCACATTCTCGGCAGCGTAGACCAGCAGCGGGGACTGTGCCGTCTGAAGGAAAAGGAATATGAGATCACCCTCTACACCTGCTGCTGCAATGTAAGCAAGGGGATTTACTACTACACCACCTACGATAACCACCAGATCACCGCCGTGGATATGCGTAAGGAAAATCTGGATGGCGACAGCCTGATCGTTTACCAGCCGATTGCGGAACAGCAGGTGCGCTATCAGAATTAAAATTAGCCCGGCGCGGAAAGCGCCGGGCTTTGCGATTTAGTTGCCCATGAGAATCTGGGCCAGTTTGCTGTCTCTATCCAGAATCACGGTTTTTTCGCTGCCGGTCAGGCTGGCTTTCAGGGCATCCAGGGCACGGGTGAATTCATAGAATTCCTTTTGGTCCTGGGTCTGGTAGGCCTCGGCCAACATCCGCATGTATTCGCCCTCGCCCTCGGCTTCCAGCTTGGCGGCTTCGGCCTGGGCATTGGAGACGATGATGTTCACCTGCTTGTCCACATTGTTGCGGATAATGGAGGCTTCGTAGTTACCGTCGGCGGTGTATTTTTCCGCAATCTGGTTCCGTTCGGAAATCATCCGGTTGTACACAGCGTTCAGGTTGGATTCCGGCAGATCGAACTGCTTGATTTTCACATCCTCCACCCGAATACCATAGGTCTGGGCCAGGGCGTCCACGTCGGTGGCAATGGAATTGTAGATGTCATTCCGCTTGGCGCCGTCCTCCATGTTCACAATGTCCGCCTGGGCCAGGGTGCCCATAACGGTTTTCAGCTCGTTATAGGTCAGGGCGTCCAGCCGCTGCTCGGCATTGGAGGTGGTGCCCAGCCGCTGATAGAAGAGCTTGGGGTCTCCGATGGACCAGAGAATGTAGCAGTCTACCGTCATATTCTGCTTGTCAGAGGTCAGCACCTCGGAGGGCGGAATGTCGTAGAGCTGGGTGGCTTTGGTGAAATATTTCACGGAGTCCACAAAGGGCAGCTTGAAGTGCAGGCCGGCATCGGATGTGGTGGCAATAATCTTGGAAAACCGGACGGTGCAGGCGTATTCATCCTCCCGCACGGTGAAGAAGCAGCCGGACAGCACGATCACGGCCAGAATCACCACGGCAATCAGGGTTACGGTTCTTTTTTTCACTGCGTTTCTCCTCCTTCGCTGCCTACCAGAGTTTCCAGAGGCAGGAGCATCTGCATGTCGCTGCCGGTGCCGGTATTGATATACAGCTTGATGCCCGGCAGAATATCCGAAATGGCTTCATAGTACATTCTTGTTTTGGTGACCTCGGGATTCAGGGCATATTCCTGATACATGGCGTTGAACATGGCCACCTGTTCGGTTGCCTCGTTGATGCGCTTTTCCTTCAGATATTGGGCGTTCTGAATCAGCTTGTCTGCCTCGGCCTGGGCTTTGGGCAGCTGGGCGTTTTCGTAGGCTTTCGCGTCATTGATGACGGTTTCTGCCTGCTGCTTGGCGGTTTCCACATTTTTGAAGGCTTCGATGACCTCCTGGGTGGGGGGCTCGGCATCCTGGATTTTCACATCCACCAGAGCAAGGCCAATGTCATATTGGGTAAGAATCTCCGATACCAGGTTTTTCACCTGCATCTGGATGTTTTCCTTGCCGGTGGTGAGGACGGAATCCACGGTGGAGGAGCCGACCACGTTGCGCACCTGGCTCTGAACCAGATTCCGGAGAATCGTCTCCGGATCGTTGGAGGAATAGAGGTACTGCACGGGGTCGGAGACCTTATATTCCACAAAGAAATCCACATTGACGATGTTGTAGTCGCCGGTGATCATGGCACTGTCCCTGTCGTTCACATTGTAGCCACTGATCCCCACCGGGTCATAGCCCAGGGTGATCTTCTGATAGACGTTGACGTCTACTTTCTGGACCCTTTGAATGCCGAAGGGCAGCTTCAGGTGCACGCCGGCATCGGTGATGTCTGTCACCCGGCCAAAGGTGGTGACCACAGCCTGCTGCTTGTCGTCCACGGTGTAGTAGCAGGTGGAGACCAGCAGCAACAGCACAAGGATCACGATGACCGAAAGGACCGTATGTTTTACTTTTTTCCAGTTGGGCTCCTTCTTTTCTTTCGGCGGGGCCCAGCGGTAGGTTCCGTTTTCTTCCATTGTAATTACTCCTTTTCCAGGTTTTCCATCAGTGCGTCTGCCCGGTCCCGCAGAAATGCGGCACACCAGGCATAGAGCATGATGGAAAGGGCTTTTTGTATTTTCTGATTTGCACCGGGAATCCGCTCGGGAAGCTGCCGGACACTTTTTTCAATGCCCTCCTCCAGTGTACCCTTGCGCCCATAGACCTGAGCGGCCAGGCTCACCAGAAGAAAATAAAGCTCGGCATCGTCAATCAAATCGTCCCCGCTTTCATCCAGCTGCCCATTGACGTAGCTCAGAAGGTCACAGACCTTATCAATGGACATGGATTTTCGAAGCAGATTGATGGTGAGAATGCGGCAGAGATGATCCAGGGAATATTTTTTTCCCTGGGGGTTGGAGAGATATTTTCTGCGCACCCAGTTCTGAATCATATAGGGCTCCAGCCCGGAGATGGCAGAGACCTGGCTCAGACTGATGTTCCCGGCCAAAAAAAAAGCGTTGAATA
>OMCG01000375.1_pt1 | contig 33635 bp, 35 predicted proteins | sample 1674071 | NCBI WGS metagenome assembly OMCG01 (sample SAMEA103958139, study PRJEB25191) | human gut metagenome | biome: human-associated habitat [ENVO:00009003]; feature: intestine environment [ENVO:2100002]; material: feces | place: Germany | collected 2013/2015 | reverse complement strand
ACGGGTGGCCCATTTTTCAATGAGCGACCGGCCCACTTTTCAATGAGTATTTACACTCTGAGGCAAGGGTGATAGCCGTTTTGCAACGAAGCGAAAAACGGAGGAACACGGAGTGCAAACCTGCCCTTGACGTTCCGGACGGAGGTAATAACTTTGCGGCGTAAAACCGGACAATGGGCCTGACGTGGTAGCCCGGAATGGAAACGGAGATGAAAGACGGAAAGCAGGAGGTCTTGACTCACGGAGAGCGCTTAACCGCCACGATTGGGCTTCACCCGAACCGAAGATGCCTGACCACAAGAGACCGGCGGCGGACGCTCCGAGTATCTGTTGCGGTGCTTACTGCTATGGCAAGTATGGCGGCGGTGTGCCTGATGGATAGCGCAGCTCAACGATTGCGACACCATAAACTGCAAGGCTACGCCAGAGAGGATGCGCGGAGCGTTTCGGGACGGAGAGCCCCGACAGAGGCGAGAGCGGATAGAGGATGATTTCGCCCACGAATAAATCAAGAAATACGCTGTGCGGCAGGTGCGGTCAGGAACAAGATGCCGTACCGCTGAAAGAGTTGCACACGACCGACACCCGAAGGGCTACTGCGTCCACTGGGACATTTACCACCACAACAAGAAGGAGTGCCACGAATAGGTAATCTCCACTTCGACCACGGAGCTGTCCTGTTCATAGGTTGCTTGACGGATAAGCGCTTATCGCTTTAGCGCTTTGCAGAGCAAAGAAACGTGTTCCGCATAGTCTGACCCCTTCCTCTCCCCTCCGTTTCTTGAAGGTGTCGCTCTGATGCAGGGCGGCTCTTACCATATCATCATAATGAACTGTTCTCACGCTTCGCAGAGTGAATGCTAATTCATTGGGGCAATAAGGTAAAATATAAATGAGGTCCCGAATTACCTCGAAAGAAATTGAAATGAAATTTGCGGGGCGAATTTGCGCGGAATATTTCGATTTTGCCCGTAATTTGCCCGTAGAAAATAAGAAAAGCGACTTAACTATTGAACTTTCAATTAGTTAAGTCGCTTTTAGAGTGCCCAGAACAGCGACACGAATATTGCTCAATTCTCCTCAATAGGTTGTAGAGTAAAACCTTTCACCTATAGAGGTTAATTTGTTATGTATCAGCGGTATATGCTTTATTTTTCAATGATTGGATACTATCCATGACAACACATAAAAACAGCTATGGGAACCTTTTGGTAGACAAACGGTAGACAAAAATTTGGTAGTTAACTATCTTTTTATTAACTTTGTAAGTAGTTGATGAAGTGTTAAAATGGGGGTTGCTCCATGAAACCTTTCTCAATTGGCATTGTTTGACTAATTAAAATATCTGTAGGATGGCTACTATAAAAAGGAATATTTCTTCAAAAATAGATCCCAATGGAAAATCGGAAATTCTCATCCGTTTAACCGTTAGGCGTGGGTTCCAAGTTAGATTAAAGACTGGCCTTTTCATAGAGCCGGAACGATTTTCTGATGGAACCTTTTCAAAGACGAGACCTGGCAGTGAGCTTTTCACTGAGATTCGCATGATTGAGAAGAAACTAATTCAGATCGAGCAGATGGTACTCGATATTTGTCAGGATGAGTCGCCAGAAAAAGTAACTAAGGAATACCTTCAGGAACGCATAAATGCCTTCTTGAATCCTGTTGAAGAAAAGTCTGATGGCGTTCCAACGAAAGCAAGGCGCGGGCGTCCCAAGAAAGGGGCTGAGGAGGAAATTCAATCGAAGGAGCCTACCTTTTTTGAGGCTCTTGAACATTTCATCGCAACGCGTCCGGCTTCCACATGGCGAAAGAAACGCTATGAGGTGCTTATGCGTGCTCTCCAACGCTTTGAAATGTACCGTAAGATTAAACGGATAAAGACCTACAAGCTAACACTCCGCAGTTTTAATGTCGATGACATTAATGACTTCGAGAAGTTCCTCCGCAGCGAAGAAGAGCTTTATGAGAAGTATCCGAAAATCTACGAGAAGCATCCCTGTGATACTAGAAAGGTACGGAAGAAAGCGAAGCCGCTGCCAAAGGGTGATAATACAATCATCAATATGTTTGCATGTCTGAGATACTTCTTCCGGGATTGTATCGAGCAGAAACTTATGGATGAACAGCCTTTTGCCAAGTATAAGGGAAATACTACAGAGCGATACGGCACCCCATACTATATCACATTGGAGGAAAGAGACATCATAGCAGCTCATGATTTCTCAGACAATCCCTCGCTTGAGACACAGCGTGATATCTTTATATTCCACACTCTTATAGGATGTCGCGTCTCTGACCTATACCGCCTTACACATAAGGATATTATAAACGGAGCAATCGAGTATATTGCTTCTAAGACCCTGAAGGATAGGGCTTCCACAATTCGTGTGCCACTTAATCAGAGAGGTCTTGATCTTATTGAGAAATATAAAGGTAAAGACCCCGAAGGAAGACTTTTTCCTTTCATCAGCCAGCAAAAATATAACGTCGCTATAAAGAAGATATTTACTGTTTGTGGAATAACAAGAATGGTGACTATTCTAAATGCAGCTACCGGACAGGAGGAAAAACGACCTATAAATGAATTGGCAAGCAGTCATCTTGCCCGTCGTACCTTTGTCGGGAACCTCTACAAAAAAGTAAAGGACCCGAATCTTGTCGGGGCTTTAAGTGGACATAAGGATGGCAGCCGCGCCTTTGCCCGCTACAGAGAGATTGATGACGACCTCAAGAAAGAACTTATCAGCATCTTAGATTGACTGCATCGCTTTTGTAAATCATTATCCTGCCATTTATTAATCTGGATTGGGGCAGTTTAGCCATCACCAATATACAAAGTCGGCAACAAACTCAACTTGTTGCCGATTTTGTATATTACATTCTCGATTTTCAGAGAATGAAGTAAAAGACTATTAGCCAATTAGCCAAAATCGTAGAAATAGTCAATCTTAGATACTTTGCACCGAATAAAATTTGCTAATCTCTTCTTCCTGGCATTTTGTCTATGAAAGTGGATTTTACCATATCATATGCCCGATAAGGCTCAAATTTGGGTGCGCCCTCACGGAGCAGAATATCTGTGTCATTCAAAAATTCCGGGTCTGCCATTTTCAACTCCATATTGGCGACAAACTGTTTGTAAGTTGGAACCTTTTCAACTACAAATTCCATATAACTTTTATAGCACTCCAAAACCTTGTCGATGTTAAGAGACACAGTATCAAGAGCTATCTGAAGATCGAAAAGGTCTCGACCCTTTTTGCGCTGATACAAGGCCCGCAGTTTGGTACCAATTAACTCGTCAAGAGAATAAGTAGTCAGATTGCATTCTCCGCTGAACCAGGGATTATCAACTTTGAAAAGGATTTTTTGAAGTCCCAGTACATTGAAATGCTCATAACAATTAATTTCAACTTTCAGACGTATGGGCTGAACCGGTGGTATTTCCGATTGCATCCGGAACAGCATGGTGTTGTTGTGACGTTTCGGTTTGGTAACCTTGTCCGGCATCCAGGAGAGCACCTCGCCGAGTCGGAACAGAATCGGCTTTATCGGCCCGGGATTTATTTGTACCAAATCTATATCCTCGGAATATCTGGGCTGGTCAGGACCGAGGTAAAGCTTATGAAGAGCTGTACCTCCGCGAAAGGCAAGTTCAGAAGCGAGAAAATCGTCACTGAATATATCGACCAAGGCTCGGCTAATAATCAGATCTTGTTCAACCATATATGGCTCCGACCAGGGTGCACGTTCATTCCACGCCATTATTGCGGCTCTGTTAATCATAAATCGTCTATCTCTATGTTAATATTCATGTTGACTCTCCAGCGGTTGGTTTCTGCCGCCTCGTCCTTTGGATGCTCGTTGCTCATCAGAACAAGATGCCATTTGCGCTTGTCTTGGCAGACAACGCTGTATAGCTTATCAGCCTTCTCCTGCTCAAATAAAACGTGTTCGAGAACATATCCCAGCCTTTGAACCACAGCGTATGACGTGTATGGCAGCACATCGTTGATTTTAACCATATCTACCTCGTCAGCAAGTTCCGCCAGCACGGTAGCGGCTCGTTGGTAACCGCCGATATGCTTGGCATACTGTATGAGATCAACGGCAGTAAGTTCGGGGTTGGAATAACGGATAATTCCCATTTCAGAGTTTGCTGAAAGCAGAAGTGACTCCGGGACATCTCTTCTAAAAGACCAATCTATCTGACCATTTTTTTCAGAGATGTTTGGTCTTGGGGAAACAGTCATAACTTGAGTCAGCATAGCTCTTTGGTGAGTTGCGCCATGAAGAGCGGCCGCCGACAGTAAAGCAACGTAATATGGTTTATTAAGATATTGCATGAGAGAATCTATGTAATATGTTGCCGGCACAATACCCTTGAGGGCATACTGTGGCGGTATTATCACATAAAAACCCTTATATACATTCTGAACACGTCCGCGCACGACCATTCTTGCCAGCTCTGTCTTTGCAGTGGATACTGACATATCGGGCATTGAGTACACTTCATTGGCTGAGAATGTAACTTGTCCTCGTATTTCACGTTGGTATATCCATTCGTGTAAAGTCATTTGCGTCTTTTTTATTGCAGTTTTCAACAATCAGTGCTGAAAACTGCAACTTTTACGCTGCAAAGATAACTAATTTCCCTTTGCCGAACAAATTATTGATGAAAATCAGATTAGATTTTTCGACATATCCTTGTCAAAATAACGGTAGCGTGCCTCGGTTTTGCTGCCTTATTTGTGACCCTTAAACGAACAAAACTACTTTCGGACACTAATTATTGGACGTTTGTCCGATGTATTCAGTTGCTTTGTTGTTGATGCTGGCCGGGAGTATTGCATAATGTCGGAACGCAAGGCATACGCTAAAACACTGAAAAACGATTATTTCAATGTCCTTTTCTATTGGTATTTGAGTTGGTATCTGAGTTGGTATCCCCTTATATAATTCAGTGTCCTTTTCTATTGCCAATTCATATTTTCGCGGTTTTTAGGCGTTACAGAGACCTCTAATTAATCATGATAACCGTGCGGCAATCGCCTTTTTAATTTTGTCGGAAAGCTTTACCTCCCTCAGTACGCTATTTCAATGTCGAACATTGACACGCCCCCGCTGCCCGCATCCGTGTCCTCCTTTGAGTGCTTGTATAGTTGTGCTTCTCCATTGAGTATGGTCGATTGATTTTCTCTTTGCTCCATTGGATAGTTAGAGGACTGATTGCGCTCACATGACGGCATGGTAAGGCAGCTTATACAAAGAGGCTGGCTCTCTGATGCTGTATCGGCGTATCTGAGACTGTCTGCGAACCAGAGAGCAGGTGTCTCGATTTCTTTTCATGTCAAATTTTCCGGGCGAAGCAAGAGCCAATCATTTTACTGCGCAAAGGTTGTATGCCGCGACATCCTGAGGATGTCCTGTGGACGCTTCCGCAAGGTCGCTCTGCCAATGAACGTATGAAAAATCTTCCTTCCCATAGGTTCGTTCCTGCTCTTATGGCAAGAGTATTGTTTCACACAACCCCCGGCTGCCACTGAAGCCGCACACCCTGAAATGCACATAAAATTAATTTACTCACTTCTAAAAATTTACAGACATGAAGAAAATCATCAACACCTTCGAACTCTCCGGCTTCATCGCAAACGACGCCCAAATCCGCAACTTCGACACCGCATCGGTAGCACGCTTCGCCATCTCGGTAAGCCGCGCCGAAAAGAACCAGGCCGGTGAGACGTCCTTCAAGTCAGCCCTGATCAACATCGAGGCATGGCACAAGAACGAGAACCTCGACTCCTTCGACCGCCTCAAGAAAGGTGAGCACATCACCGTTACCGGCTACTTCAAGCCCGAGGAATGGACGGGTACCGACGGCAAGAAGAACCAGCGTGTGGTCCTCGTGGCAATGAAGTTCCACCGTACTCCCGAAGTGGAGGAAAAGCCCGAGGCTTCCGCCAAGAAATCATCCAGGAAGTCGAAGAAAGCCGCATGAGGCTTTTATACCTAATCGAGAGAAGCGGTCTTCGGATCGCTTTTCTTATACTCACGTAATATACCAATTGTACCGGATACATCATTTCCACGTACATGAGTTCTGGCTCATCCCATTATAACGCTGCGCCCCTCCCGGCATATACTCTGATTACTTTGGGTGAGAGTCATTCACAGCAATTTAGTATTGCTAAGAAAGACACTCGCCTGTCAAAGCGGATAGCCGAAGTCATCGCTTTAGCGCTCTGCCTTGCAAAGAATGTAGCTCAGACTCGCTTTTAGGATAAGCACAGGTTGCGCTTCTCTCCACTTATGCCTATCCTTGCAGGCTCCCTTGAACAACACTCTTCATGTCGTCCATCCTATAATCCACACTGATATGCCTTTCCTCCCTTTTATTCTTTTTTATTTCAGTTAAACCTGGTCTATACTGATTCTTTGACTCTTCTATAATTTCAGGCATCATTTTTAGACCGAAGTCTTTTGACGTACCATCCGAAAGGGAGCCGTCGATTTTTATGTCGGCGAAGTTAAGGCCGCTCGTGGATATGCCAAGGCCCGGCGGCGCGTGCCACGGCATCACCTGTGCTGCTGTGGCAGCCTTGTCTTAATCCACCGTTTCACGTCCTTTATGATTTGCCGAAAAAATTGATTCGGCCCCTTGCGGAAATGGACTTATGAAGTAAGGGGAAGAAATACAATCGCTTCACAGAAAACATAACATTAATCTTTTAGCATCAACGAAAATGGAAGCTAACAACACCAATGCCAGCAATGGCAAGAAGAACATCATCAACTCAACCGTAGTCAGTGGCTTCGTAGCCACCGAGCCGAAAATCACCACCTGCACCGAGGCAAGCGTTATACGCTTCGCTCTCGCAGTCAGCAACCGCGTTACCAACAAGGCGACAGGAGAAGTTACACGCCAGTCCTCACTCATCACAGTCGAAAAGTGGGCGAAAAATACGAATCTCTCATCATTCGACGCTATCAGAAAGGGCATCCTCGTTGAAGTCAAAGGGTTCCTCAAACCTAACGAGTGGAAGAACGCCGAGGGCGAAAGCCGACACCGTATCGTCCTCGCTGCAAGAAGCGTGAAGCCCATTGCGAAGCCGGCATCAATGATGGAACCGCAACCTGAAGCAATTGCTTCCTAATCCGAAGTCTCACCATGTCAGAGGCTCACTCTCCGAGCCTCTGACAAACATTAAAGCGACATGGAAGATTTTGAGGACAGTGTAATCGGATGTTTCTGCACTCTGCTTGACAGTTGGCGAGACCATGACTGCGGAGAAATAGTCGATGACTCCGGGAACCAATATGTAGTGCGACTGACATCAGGACAGCAAGTAACTCTGAGCCATGATGATGTGGTAATCTGCGACTGAAACAAATTTCGGCAACTCGGCCATAATGAGCCGGATTGCCGTTTTTGACAGTCGCTCCGACCTGTTATACTCTGTGCTTCCATTTTAAGGCGCCGGCGTCAAACTCTTGTATCTCCCCTTGTAATGTAATGAATTAGCGTGCCATTATAAGAACTATACCGATGGCCCGGGAGGGCTGCCATAGATTCTGCGGCAAAGTTGGAGGCCGGGGCAAATGTCAAATCGGGGCCGGAGGTCACGGCTTCGCCGTGAATTTGCCTCATTGCCCCTTGCGCCTCCCCTGAAATGCCTGAAATCTTAAAACAGCCCTCCGGCGGATCAAACGGATCCAAAGTGAGGGAAAGAAAAATCAGATATATGGCATACAACAAACACAAATCATTTGAGGATAATGTCAAGGCGATAGAAACCGCACTGACCGTCCTCTCGCAGAAGCGAAAGGCCACCGAGCCGGAGAAAGAAACAATGTCGCTCTATTCGGGCTTCGGAGGTATCAAGGAGGTGCTGAACATCGGCACTGAAAAGCCAATCCCTCAAAACATGGAGGAAACGGCAAACCGGCTGTTGACCGCCCTCGGCAGTTTTCCAACCGATAATCCCCGGTGGTGCGACACAACCATTGACAGCATCAAGACATCGGTACTGACCGCATTTTACACGCCTGCATTTATAATAAACGCAGTTGCACGGCAGATACAGACCACGTTCAAGACGCACGGAATTAAGATGCGCACGTTCCTTGAACCGAGTGCAGGCATCGGCGGCTTCCTGCCAGTCGCCATGAACGGCACCAAGTCATACGCTTTTGAAAAGGACACGCTCACAGGCATAATCCTCTCCCTGCTCAACGACGATACCGAAACCTATACGGCAGGTTTTGAGAGCATCGGGGAACAACGGCTTGAGCATACATGTTTTGACGTAATCGCATCAAACATACCATTCGGCAATTTCCGTGTGTTCGACGCAGACCTGTGGAAGAAAGGCGGCATACATGAACAGTCAACCAAGACCATACACAACTACTTTTTCGTAAAGGCAATGGAACTGCTCAACGAGGGTGGACTGCTTGCTTTCGTTACATCGAGGGGCATTGCCGACACTCCCGGCAACAAGTTCGTGCGCGAGTATCTTGTGAACAACGCCAACCTCATAAGCGCGGTGCGCCTCCCCGACAACATCTTCATGCAGACAGGCGGCATCGAGGTCGGGAGCGACCTGCTCATATTCCAAAAGGACACATCCAAATCCGGCCCCACATCAAGGGAGGCGATGTTTCTCCAGACCTCAAGGGAAAAACACGGCGAGGAAAATACCGAACCGTCGAACCGTCTTTTCACAATGCCGAAAACGACCCTTTCAACCGACAGCCGCATTGTGAAGAACCAATTCGGCAAGCTGACACGCAGGTACTCATGGTCGGGCAGCGAGGCTTCAATGGCTGACTATCTCGCAGCCATACTGAAATATGATTTTGACCGTAATTACAGGGCGGCACTTTTCTCCAATCCGGGAATTGGCAGACAGGCGCAGATGTCGCTTTTCGGAGAGCCGGACATTGCGTCAGCAAAAGGACGGCGTGGCTATACCGGGGAAATGCCCGAATGGTTCAAAGAGGGCGCACTGGTAGTGTTCGAGGGGCAGGTGGGAACGCTTGAATACCGCAAGTCAAGCCATTATGAAGATATTGCCGTCGATTTCGTTCCTGTTGACAACGGCGGCGTGAACATCGAGAGGGCAAACGACTATATGCCGTTAAGGGGTGTCTATTTTGAACTTTCCAACAAGGAGAGGGAGAAAAAGACCGAGCAACCGGAATTAAGGGAGCGACTGAACAGCCTTTATGACGCTTTCACTGCCAAATGGGGCTTCTTCCACGATAACGACAACAAGGAATTTATCTCTCTTGACAGCCTCGGAAACGAGGTGCTGACACTTGAAACGGCTGTCGGCAGGGAGATTTACAAATCCGACATCATGCGTGAGCCGGTGGCTTTCAAAAAGACGGACACATCGGTGAGGCTTCTACCCATGGAAGCACTTGCAAGTTCGCTGAACTATCACGGTCAGGTCAACATCGACTATATGTGCAAGACCGCTGCAATGACCGAGGACGAAATCACCGAAGCACTCAAGAAAGAGATTTTCTACAACCCCATTACAGACTGTTGGGAGCATAAAGGCCGTTTCATCGGCGGCGACATCGTTACCAAACTGCGTGATGTTTCCGAACTGCTTCCGTTCCTTGACGAGCGCAAAAGGTCTTTTGCCGAAATTTCCGCAAAGGCACTTTCCGATGCGCTGCCCGAACCTGTGCCGTATGAGGAACTTGACATAAACATGGGCGAAAGGTGGATAGACCCGAAAATATACGCCTCTTTCGCGTCATATCTTTTCGGGGTGGATGCCGAGCTGATGTACTTTGACATAAACGACACCTACCTGCTCCGTCTCACGGGATATTCTGCCATAGCCTACAACACCTATTCCGTAAGGAACTGCAACGGCGAGGACATGTTTGTCTATGCGCTTCAGGACACCGTGCCCGAATTTACAAAAGAGGTGTATATCAACGGCGAAAAGACCCGTGTTCCCGATGAAGACGCAATACAGGAGGCAGCCGCCAAGATACAGGAGATACGCTCCACGTTCCGTGACTGGCTCGACCGTCAGCCCCTGCCTGTCCGTAACGGACTTGTCGCAGAGTACAACAGCCGCTTCAACTGCTATGTGCGCCCGTCATACGACGGATCGGCGCAGACTTTCCCCGGCCTCACACTCGAGCATTTTCCTTACGATAGCCTCTATCCCTCCCAAAAAGATGCCGTGTGGATGATAAAGCAGAACGGCGGAGGCATCTGCTGGCACGAGGTAGGTACAGGCAAGACAATGATAATGTGCGTGGCGGCATACGAAATGAAGCGTCTCGGCATCGTCAACAAGCCGATGATTATAGGACTGAAAGCCAACGTGCATGAGATAGCAGACACTTTCCGCAAGGCATATCCCATGGCGAAGATACTATATCCCGGACGCGAGGATTTCACGCCGGCAAACCGCAAGGAGATTTTCTCGCAGATAAAGAACAACAACTGGGATTGCGTGATACTGACCCACGACCAGTTCGCCAAGATACCCCAGTCGCAGGAAACTATGGCTGCTATCTTCCGCGAGGAACTTGCCGATGTCGAGCGTTGCCTTGAGGTTATCGAGAACTCCACCATGCGCTACCGCAGCTCAAAGATGCAGACGGGGCTTGAGAAACGGCAGGAGAACCTGACCGCCAAACTCGCGGAATTGCGGCACGACATAGACCAACATAAAGATAATACGCTTGATTTCAATACTATGGGAATAGACCATATTTTTGTAGATGAATGTCATGCGTTCAAAAATTTAATGTTGCAGACACGCCACACAAGGGTTGCGGGCATCGGAAACACCAAAGGCTCACAAAGGGCGATGAACCTGCTTATTGCAATCCGTGACATTCAGAGGCGCACAGGCCGTGACCTCGGAGCCACATTCCTGTCAGGCACGGTTGTTGTCAACGCTCTTACCGAGCTGTATGTGATGTTCAAGTATATGCGTCCGCAGGAACTTAAGAAACAGCGGATAAGCTGTTTCGATGCGTGGGCGGCAATCTACACCGAGAAAAAGGCGGATTACGAGCTTGACGTTACCGGTAATATCAAGCGCAAAGAGCGTTTCCGTTCCTATATCAAGGTGCCGGAACTTGCCTCGTTCCTCCGTGAGATAACGGATTACCGCACAACGGACATGATTAACCTCGATGTTCCCGAAAAGAACGTGCGCTTCCTCTCCAATCCCCCGACAATCGAGCAGGAAGAAATGGCAGGGAGGCTTGTATCATTCGCCAAATCGGGAGAATGGGCTGACCTCGGTCTTGATATTACTGAGCCTGACAATCTCGACAAAGCGAAAATGCTTATAGCTACAAATGTAGCGAGGAAAATGGCTCTTGACATGAGGCTTCTCGGCGACAAGTTCAGCGATGACCCCGACAACAAGGCTTCGATATGCGCAAGGACAGTCTATGAATACTATGTGCGCTCAAACGCCAACCGTGGCACACAGTTCGTTTTCAGCGACCTTTCCACCTATAAACCCGGCGAGTGGAACATCTATCAGGACATCAAGGACAAACTTGTGGCTCTCGGAATACCCCCGGAAGAAATACAGTTTATCCAGTGCGCCAAGACCGAGAGGGCGAGGAAGAAACTGTTCGCCGACATGAACAGCGGCAGGGTGCGTGTGCTTTTCGGCTCCACAACCATGTTAGGCACAGGCGTTAACGCCCAGGAACGAGCCGCGGCGGTGCATCATCTTGAGATACCCTGGCGCCCGGCCGACATGGAGCAGCGTAACGGCAGGGCCGTCCGCAAGGGAAACACCGTGAAACTATGGGGTGGAAACACCGTTGACATCGTTATTTACGGAACGGAGAAAACTCTTGATGCATATAAGTTCTATCTCCTGAAGAACAAGCAGATGTTCATAAATCAGATTAACAACGGCACGATTGCCGTGCGACGCATCGACGAGGACGGCATGGACGAGGAAAACGGCATGAATTTTGCCGAGTTCGTGGCAATCCTTTCCGGCAACACAGATCTGCTGAAAAAGGCCAAACTCGACAACAGGATTATGCAGCTTGAAAAGGAACAGGCCATATTCAAGAAAGAAAAAGGCCGTGCGGAGCGCAAGATGTCGGACAATCAGAAAGCCATTGCAGCGGCAGAGGATATGATTGTCAAAATGAATATGGACTACCGCTGTTTTGTGTCGCGGAAAGATGATGTCGCAGTGACCCTCATATCCGGCACTTTTGCCACATCGCAGGAAACCGGGCGCGAGCTTCACCGTATATCCAAGTCTTACCGTGGAACGGAACACAAGGCTGTCGGTTCTTATATGGGGTTGCCCATGACGGTAAGGAGCGAGTTTAACATTGCCGGTATGTTCGAGCGCAACATCTTCTTCATCGAGGGAGCAAGCGGACTCAAGTACCGCTGTTCTCAATCCGGAGCGTTACCCCTCTCATTCGTGGACGCAGCCGCATATCCCTACGCTGTCATGGAGCGTATGCCCGCCCGGATAGCTGAAAAAGAGAAAAAGGTTGCGAGACTACGGGAGGAAATTCCGGTGCTGGAGGAAATCATAGTCCGCAGATGGCCTAAAATCCCGGAGCTTGAAACTCTCAAAGCACAATGCCGGGAGTTGCAGCAGAAGATTGAGGAAGACCTAAAAAATGCCGAAAAAGGTGTGTCGCTGTCCGACGGTATCTCGCCTGACAAGCCGACAATTACCGAGGAAGCGGCCTGACATAACCATATATCTGACTTTATTCCCTGTCCGGTTGTGAAATCAGGCAGGGATTTTTTATATTCATACGGTATTGGACTGCTTTCTATATTCATACCGTTATGGTAATTCTACACAGAACCAAGTATAAATTTCCACACAGGTATAATTTCTATCTTAACGCCATCCTTTTCTATCACGTCCTCATCACTATAGGTTACAACTATATTCCTGCGGCATGACAGGCGGGATTGAACCTTTATAAGAGCCTTAGTCTCTCGCTCAAAGGTTCCTTCGACGTCATTCATTGTGTAGCATACCTGTATGGCAGTTTCCGCTTGGGGTACATAAAAATCCACCTCTACGCCATGATTATAGAAAAAGACAGCATCCTCCGTTGTACCGTAAGTCGAAAGAAGCTTCAACGCCACTATATTTTCAAGCAAGGAGGTGCGGATGTCGAGAGCAAGCAGGGAAATTATTCCGTTATCGATAAAATAGTATTTTGGATTGGATACTTTATTCACCAGATTGTCTGCGATATTTGTCACGGGCAAAATCAGATATGCTTCGGTTGCGTATGACAAATAATTTATGACAGTGCTTTTACCTATTTTAGTACCGGTGGAAGCGACGATGTTTGCCGCGCGGGTAAATGAAAGCGGCTGTTTGATACTTTCAGCCAGTTTGCGGATAAGTACCCTCAGAGCAAAAATATTATCAATCTTATTCCGGGCAGCTATATCGCCGAGGAATATTTTCTGATACAGGCTCATGAGGTAATCACGTTTCACCGGCATAGTGGCACATTCAGGAAAACCGCCAAACTGGAAATACTCTTCAAAGAGCTTCATGAGTTCTCCGCGCGAAGCGGTTGTAGCCGTCAATAATTTATTTGTCGGATCCACTCCGTTGATGGCGATAAATTCATTGAACTGCATAGGGAATATCTCGCGTGTCAAATATCTGCCACCGAGAACCGCACTTACATCTTTGGAGAGCATCTTTGCGTTGCTGCCTGTAATGAATACCGTGAATTTGTTGTCTGCAATACGCCTGGCAAAATGCTCCCACCCTTCGATATTCTGAATTTCATCAAGGAACAACATCGGTCGTTTATCACTTAATCCGGCGTGGACTTCCAGAATCATGTTCAAATCAGACAATTCGATGCCTGCAAGTCGCTCATCTTCAAAATTCAGATATACAATTTCATCCCATGAGTGCCCCTCAGTAATCAGTTCTTGGATTTTCCCATATAACAGATACGATTTACCGGCGCGACGCGCACCCACCAGCACTTGACGGTCAAATCCGTCAAGTGATATATTTCGTTTTATAACTTTATGACGCATAACCTCTTCCCGGTTTTCCAGCATCACTTCTCGGAGTATTTCAGATTTTATCATATCTAATTCTGTCTTATAGACAGGACAAAATTAGGCATTTTTTGTCTTATAGACAAGACGAAAATAATAAAATATGGTCATTACCCATTGGTCCCGTATTCATTATGAGCATTATCCCGGTTATAGACTTTTTGTTATCCTTTATACCGCTGCGCCCCAACCCGGCATCCGCGTGGCTGACTTTGAGCGAGAGACGGACTGTGCAATATTTCATGTTGCACGGCCCGACACTCGCTTTCAAAGCGGTAATCCGAAAAATGCCTGTCGGCCTCGAAGTCAGTACAGGCGTAGGTTCCGTTTCCCTCCACTTGCGCCCGTACTTCCATATCTTCGTTGACCGGCAATTTCCCTGATGGCTTACCTCTCATCCACACATGGATGCCTCCCGCCCTTCATCCCCTTCTATTGAGAGGCTCATTTTATATCTCGGATCAACTCCCTGAGCACCTGTTTCAGATATGCCGGGACATGCCGGGACACTTATATCCATGTCCGGGAACAGTTATATCCTTTACGGCTTTGCAGATGCCGTCTGTGACGGTTGCCGTGATTTTTGAATCGGCGAAGTTAAGGCCGCTTGTGGATATGCCAAGGCCCGGCGGCAGCGTGACGGGGCTTCGCCCTGTCAGCCTTGTCGTAATCCACCTGTGCAGCGACCTTCCTGACTTGCCGAAAAAATCAGTCCGACAACCCTCCCGGAAGGAACTGATAAAAGTAAGGGAGAAAAAACAATATTTATCAACATCTTAAAAGTCAGGATTATGGAGACCAAAGCAATCAGAAAAGAAAACGTGTCACTCACCCTCATTCAGCCGAGCGCATTCAACCCTCGCAAGACATTTGACGAGGCAGCACTCAAGGAACTATCCGACAGCATCGCCTCGCAGGGTGTCCTTCAGCAAATCGGATTACGCCCGATAGCGGACACCGACCGCTACGAGATTATCTTCGGAGAACGAAGATACCGTGCGTCCGTCATGGCAGGGCTTGAGACTATCCCTGCCGACATATACGATGTCACCGATGATGAAGCGGTTGAAATCGCCGTCACCGAGAACCTTCAGCGTGAGGATGTCTCACCGATTGAGGAAGCAAACGCATACCAAAGCCTCATGGACGGCGGAAGATATGATGTGCAGTCATTGGCTGTGCAGTTCGGAAAGTCCGAGGCATACATACGCACCCGACTGAAATTCACCACCCTTATCCCCGAAATAGCGCAACTGCTGGAGGCTGACGCCATCACATTGAGCGTGGCTTCCGAGATATGCAGATACGGAACGGACATACAGAAAGAGGTTTACGAAAAGCACCTCTGCGAAAACACTTACGGCTCATGGCGAGGGTTGAAAGCCTCCGAGGTGGCAAGGCACATAGAGAAGAATTTCACGACCGACCTTGTGCGTTACTCATTTGATAAGAGTATGTGTGCCTCATGCCCCCATAACACAAGGAACCTCCTGCTTTTCTGCGAGGGAACTTGCGGAAAATGCACCAACCGCAAATGCCTTGAGGATATGAACGCATCATATCTCGTTGACAAGGCGGTGGATATGATAGCCGAATTTCCTGCCTACTCTTTACGGCAAGGTCGGTTCGACACAAACGAGGCTGCGGTTGAGCGTCTTACGGCTATGGGATATGAGATTGAAACCCCAAACACATACGTTCAGCCGTATCCGACACAGCCGGAGGCACCGACTGCGGAGGAATACGAAACTCCCGAAGACTTCGCAGAGGCTCATTCGGAGTATGAACAAGACCTTTCCGAGTATCACGATGCCGTGGAGGAAGTCAATGCCAGGGCAGAGAACGGAGAAATCACTGTCTATATTGTCATTGAAAAAAATGACATAAGCATAGGATATTCGGTAAAGCCGTCCGAGACTTCCGATAACGGCACTGCCGAGGGCAATGCTCATGACCCGATAGTGAAACTTGAGAAACAGGATATTCGCAACAAGGAAATCGCCGTGGAGAAAACCGTGGCAGATACCAAGAAGCAAATCCTTGAGGCTGACATGACCGAGACCAAGTTCGGGCAGGACGAGGAAAGAATGGTGTATTATTTCATGCTTTCATCGCTCCGAAAGGAACATTTCTCTGCTGTGGGTCTTACCGAGAAACAGGCAGGCTGTCTTTCCGATGATGAAAAAATGGAGATAGTCAGCAATCTCAACGCCAAGACAAAGGCTGTAATCCGCAGGGATTATCTCATAGCCAATTTCAAGGAGGCATTCGGGAGCAACACTGTTGCAAGACTGCTGCTCGGCTTCGCAAAGAAGCACATTCCCGAACAGCTTGCCGAGATTGAGAAAGGCTACAACGAGGTCTATGAGAAACGCCATCAGCGCATCGAAGAAAAGAAGGCGGCTCTCATGCCGAAAAACGAGGAACCGACTGCGGAGGCAAACGAAACCTCCGAAGATGAAAGCAACGAGGAAGCTGCTTAATATCCATAATCATAAGATGATTGCAGGGGCTGTCATGCGGCCTCTGCTTTTTTTATTCTGACCGCGCCGGTATATCCTTTTATGCCGACGGCTCCATTCCGGGCCGCCCAAGCCTCTTATACCATTGGATTGACTCTTTTAATCACCTGGTTCCACTGTTGATGAATCACGGTTTAATGCTTTCACCATTTTATAAACTGCGGATATCCCACTTATAATCCAATCCTTACACCTGCGATCCGGGAGATGCCGTCCGGCGATTGTCACGGCAAAGTTGGAGGCCGGGACAAATGTCAAATCGGAGCCGCAGGCCACGGCTGTCGCCGTGAATTTGTCTTATTGTCCGCTTTCGCCTCCCCTGAAATGCCTGAAATCGGTCAGACAGCCCTCCGACGGACCAAAAGGTCTGAAATGAGAGGGAAAAGAAAAGCCGACAAGTCAGTAACATCAAAAAATTCCAAAATGGAAGCGTTCAAACAACACATCGAAGCCTATATCAGAGGGCAAGTAGAGGCAGACCCTTTGTTTGCCGAAATCTACAGCAAGTCAGAAAGAACCATAGATGACTGTATCAACTATCTGCTGAACTGGGTAAAGGCAAATGGCTCACAAATAGTAGCAAAGGAAGAAATCTACGGAGAGGTCATTCATTTCTACACCGAGAATTTAGAACCGGGGCAACGTATAGACGCTCATGTGGTATGCGCCACAAGAGCGCAACTGACAGAGGATGACAAGCGCAGAGCCTATCAAGACGCTCTGCATCAGTATCAGCAGGAGGAACTTGCCAAACTGAGGGCTAATTCCAACAAGCCGAAACCCAAGGCAACCGCACCCCAAGCACAACCGCAGGCAACCCTTTCACTCTTTGATGATTAAGAATTATGAAACCGAAAAACGAAAAGCAAAGGCGAATTGTGGAACTTTCTGCGACATTGCCACCGATGACCGAAAGGCAGTTGGCTTATGCCTCAAGACATTGTTTCAGCCATAAGGCTGTGAAACGGAGCAAGGGATATTATTGCACCCACTGCGGAGGCGTGATGAAATCAGCCGAGAAGAAATGTCCGCATTGTGGCTATCGTCTGGAGCCGATGGAGACCCGAACTCGAAAAATGAGAGACTATGACTACTACGGCATAGTGGCACGTTGTCAGGAATATCAGGTCATCCGCATATTTATGGTACACGTTGACATTTCTGTCGGGGAGCAAGCGCAGTATAAAGCATACGAGGTCATTCAGCAATGGATAGACACAAACGGCACCTGCACATATATGGCTATTCTCCGAGGAATGGGGTATTATCTTGACAAATGGTCTTACGGCTCACGGCTTGAGATAAGGAACAGAAATCAATACGGTGCATACGACCCTAATCCGACCCTCTATCCCTATATGAGCGTCATACCCGAAATTAAGCGTAACGGCTTCAATGGGAATTTCCACGGAATAGACCCGAACTCATTCTTTTGCGCCATCCTCTCAAACAACAAGATTGAGAGCCTTTTGAAGATGGGTCAGACAGAGTTGTTCCGAGAGGCTGTTAGGTCAACATCGGTGCTTGAATATTGGCAGTCAATGCTGATATGTCAACGCCACGGCTACATTGTCAAGGACGGAGCGAATTGGCGTGACATGATGGGTCTGCTCAAAAGACTTGGCAAAGATACCCACTCTCCAAAGTACATAATGCCTTCAGACATCAAGGTCGCTCATGACCATTGGTTACGCAAGGTGCTGTTCGTAGAGAAAAAGGAGAAGCTGGAGCGTGAACTATGGGAGGCTTCTCAGAAAGAGATTGCGTTCCGTGAGTTGAAAGGCAAGTTCTTTGGCGTGGTTGTGACCGACAACGAGATTACCATAAAGGTTTTGGAAAGTGTGAGGGAGCATATCATCGAGGGCACGGAACTTCATCATTGTGTGGGTCAGTGCAATTATGCGATGCGCAGTAATTCTCTGATACTCTCCGCTACTGTCAACGGAGAAAGAATGGAAACCATAGAAATCAACCTTGACACCATGACCATTCAACAATGCCGTGGATTGCAGAACCAACCGTCAGAATACCACGACAGAATTGTAAATCTGATGATTAACAACATCCATCAAATAAAGAAACGAATGTCTGCCTAAAGTTACTGACTGCCAAGCCCGAGCCGTGAGGTTCGGGCGAGGCTTCTGCCGATGTCCCTTTTATAACCAGATTTTATCAAAAATCCGGCGGAGCCGGGGTTCGTCCTTTATAATCTCACGGAGTGAATTGAGCCTTTCTACATTGGGTGACTCCGGAAACCACAGTTTCAGATAGCCTCCCTCGGCATATTTCTCATGCAGATGGTCAAGCGTGCGCTGCCAGTGCCCCTCTTTGTCAAGCTCCGGATAATGGTCGAGTCCGTATTGTACCGTCCTTTCAATTATCTTCTCCGGTTCGATGTACCGGTCTCCTTCGGCGACGATCTTGCCGTAAATACTTCGCGGTTCATAGTCTGACGATGCCCGGTGGTCTTCTACTGCCTGCGCCATAATCTCGATTTCCTCTTGGGTAAACCACTCATGCAACCGTTGATCTTCCCGTACTATCCGCCCGGATTCAAGGTGATGGGTCTTCCTTTCGATGGCAAGTCCCAAATCATGAAACGCGGCTATGGTATACACCATTTCCATATTGACGGCGTAGTGCCGTGCACCCTTTAGCCGGCCGACCAATCGGGAGGCAATCTCAAGGCTCTGCTTGATAACCATGCGGGCATGATCTTCCCGGTGAGCCTTGTCGAATCCGTTGTATCTTGGCAGGATTTCCCTTTCTATATATAATGTCAGTCCGGTGTTCATTGATATTATCCGTTTTTAATCCAGTCCTCTTATTAATGGTTTTTACTCTGTAATATCGGTAATTTTTGCAAAATTACCGATATTTTCTCTATTCAGACATTTGTTATAGATAATTATGTAACAGGAAGATAAATTACTTAGTCGGTCCCTAATAATAGAATTTACGGCGCTTTTTCACAAATTATTCTCTCTGAAACCTGTCCGGTCGGGTTTATTGGCGCGAAGTTTGGCATCGGGGAGCATAGCCAAGGTCGTGCCTGAGTTTCTGCGAGATTTTGCAGTTACCTGAAAAATCGTCTTGAAAACCTTGTCTGTTGCTCCCTTGAAAGATGCCCCTGTGATGCGCAGATAAACGCCTCACGGACGGCTCCGAAAGGAGCATTAAAATGGAGGGGAAGAATTAACATTCAAACAATTCAGATATGCAGACAAAGAAAATGACTGTGGAGCAAGGCAAGCGATGCGGCATTGACCGCTTCCCGAATTTCCACCGCACAGGCTCTATCAAGGGCATGAAACAACTCTATTACGGCAAGGACGCATTGCTCGTGCGCTGCGGTCAGTACATCTACAACGTAAGCTCCGAGCCGAGCATCTATAATCAGGCGACAATCTAAACACCATACCACTATGAAGAAGCAGATAATCTGGACAAGCGACACTTACCTTGACAATGACGCAAGGGAGGAATATGAACAGTATCAGCGTGAAATCCTTGAGGACGAGGATTATTGCGTCAGCGACAGTGAATGGGCAGATGTTGTCAACGGCTATCTCGCCGATGAACGCATGAACCTTGACAGACAGGTTGACGGCGTTATCATCACTTTCGCCAACGTGGGGCGTTGGAATGGCAGCCGGCAGGGCTACAAGATACTCGGAAGCACCATAAATGACATATTCAAAATATCCGAGGATAGCAATGAATGGTTCTCGGACGGCAACAATATCCGTGGCATACTCACGCACCACGATGCCTCACATTATGTCCTTTACCGTGTTGCCAAAGACATTGAGACAGCAGAGCGAATAGGCGACCAAATATATAACCTTGAAATAGACGAGGCTGGTTTCCGCAGACGCACCCGTTCACTTCACCCTTATGTGGCAGAGATTTACGGTTGGAAAGCCGGTCGTTTCAACAAAGCCAAGAAAGCGGTATGAAAAGGTACAACTATATCAGACGCATTGTTGACAGGCTGACAAAGTCGGACAGCAACAATGAGGAATTTACGCTCTACAATCATCTTGTGGAGATGCAAAGCGGTACGGACGGTTTCTTCGCAGTTAGCATCTACTCAACCACCGACAGATATTCGGGTGAGGTCGCAGTTTTCAGCTTTGACTATTTGACGCGCAGCCTTTATATAGAGGCAGCTGAGAGCCGTAAGATGGCTGATGCCATAATCAGTGCTTTCAAAACATTTTATCCCGATTATCTTAAAATCTTGGACGACACTCTAAAAACTGAATAAATATGATGATGTTCCCCGATTTCAACGACCCTGCTAATTCGGAGCAGGGTCAGTACACCGACTTTCCCGAATATGGCAGGCAGTGCGACCTTATCAAGCCGTGGCGAGGCTACCGCCGGGCAACCATTGTGGCACAGACCTCAAGAGGTTTTATCGTACAGGTAAGTTCCGGAGCCGAAATAGATGTCTATCCCGATGAAATTGAGATAGATTGAAATATCCACGCCGATTATGCAGACACGGTTTCAGCCGTGTCTGTGTGCGGCGGGCGCGTCGAACCCCTCTTATAATTCTTATTATTTCCCTCCCATTTATATAGTTGGGGCTGTGTCATTCCACACTGGAGCAGTCTGCGGCGTTTATGGCGCGAAGTTCGGCATCCGGGAGCGACCGCCAAGGTCGGGCAAAGTTTCGGCGAGATTTTCCCTGTTCCGGAAAAATCATCTTGAAAACCTTGTCTTGCGCCCCTTTGCGATGCCACCATAATGCGCATTAAACACCTTCCGACAGCTCCACAGGAGCAAAGAAACGGAGGGAGAAAAACATAATCATTCACTCAAAATCAATATTTCAGATGGACGAAAAAGAACTCGCACAAGTGATTGAGAACGCTGTCAACAACTTCTCATTCAATCCGAAGAAAGTGGCTGAACAGGTGCCTTTCATGCACCGCACACTACAGCAGAATGTCTATAAGCTCTGCAAGGCTATCATTGAGGTTATCGGAGCAGAAGACTACGCCACAGACCCACGCAACCAAGCATCGCACGACGAGGCAAAGGCTATGCTCGACTACCTCAAGGAACATGGACGCTACATCCCGCTGATTTAAGAAACTCATAAATACTCACAACTATGGAAAAGAAATTCTATCTTGTTACCACGCTGATTGAATATTCAGCAGAGAGCATCACCGATGCTCACGCCCTTTACGAAGATTATGAAAAGGCGAAGGAGGCAATGGCTGTAGAAATCGAAAACGCCGCCGAGAACTTCGGGGACCAGGAAGGCGATACGATTGTCGATGTCGAGACCTGCCGCGAATGGCGCAACGATGACGGCTACGGCTATACCGTGGGCATCGAGGAACTCACCCCGATTAAATGACACTATGGAAACCGGTGTTGAAAAAGTTCCCACATACGCCCTCGGCTATCTGGTGAACGGCGATGCAACCGGACTCACAGAGCAGGAAGTCAATGAAATAGACAGCCTGCTCCGTGAGCAATCGGTGGAGCTTGTCTGTCCTCCTGCTGATGAAGAATGGCAGCCATATTTCAGCAGCTCCCCGTGGTTCGGGAAGCCCAGCGAAGTGATTGACTGCGACATAGTATATCGTGTAACTTAATCCAAACCAATATGAAGAAACTATTGATAATACTCTTCCTCTACCTGTTGGTGGAGGGAGAAAACGTGATAGGCGACGGACTATATGTCTATCACCGGGGCAAACACGCCGTTGACGAATTGAAAACCAAAGTCGATGAATATTATCCCCGTGTTCAGGCGGTCGATACCGTTATGGCAAAGACTCTGTCTGATGCTTATCGGGAGGAGACTGACACTGTTGCCGCCCCATATACAGAAGAAAGGCAGATGATAAAAAGAACGAGAAAGGCTACATCACCTTAGACTCCGGTCTCTTAATCCTGTCTGTCGGGATGCCGTGTCTGCGCAGGATGCGGAAAAGGGTTGTCTTGCCTATGTTATTGTGCCTTAGTATGTCTTTGATGTTAAGGCCGGTGAGATACATGCCTATGATGCGGCTGTCCCTTTTATTCTTACGTTCACGAGGTTTCTCCTGCGCGTTGGACGGCAGTAGCAGCGGCTTCTCGCCGTTTTCCTTTTTTAATGCCACCACATCCGAAGTCAGCGTCTTGAACGCTGACACTATATTCCTGTCTGATTCGCCGACATAGAGTATGCCGGCGGTATCAATTCTATCCTCTACGGAGACCAGGCGTATGTTGCGAGCGTCGCAGTATTCCAGAAGCACCGCAAGCTGTGTGCATCCGTTGACGATATGGCACAGTCGTGGTACGATTATCTCGTCATTGTTTATGATCTGCCTGAAAAGGGTCTTTCTCTGTGGACGTGTCACGGTATCATACTGCGACTCTTTGAATATCCGGCAACACTCCTTCTCTTTAATCCACCCGATTGTGGATTCAGTTGCCTGATGTAATATGTATCCGTATCTTGCCATTCGTAAAATTGTGTTTTGTCTGAGTATGCAAAGATAACGCAACAAGAATGGATTATTGTTTGGCTTACAATATTTTAACTATATAAATATTATCCCTTTTTGTAAATAATGTTAGAGAAAGTAGCCATTATTTATATACATTTTCACACATTCCTCTTATTCTCTGCAAGATAACCCCATTATAAATAAAATCTACAAACATAAAGAAGATTAAAGCCTTGAACACAGGCTTTTACGGTTTGTTTTATGCGCTTATCTTTGCATCCCGAAAAACCAATCGTACAATTTCAATGACAAACGGAACAATAGAACGCTTTTTAGAGTCGGCGGCTTTGAAGCTGCCGGCAATCATCAAACCAAGACTTGAAAACAGGACTGCACGCGAGGTGTATGATGATTACGCATACCTCAACTTCTCGCTTCCTGAAGATCTTTCCATCGAAGAGTTCTGCGATGAACTCAGCGAATCATACGGCACGACCGTGCTATATCACCACATGCGCTCTTTAGATACTGACTACGGTCATTCTGTCTGCGCTTTCCAGGAGCCGGGCACGGGCGTGATGTTCCAGCTCTGTGCCTCCACTGACTCCCGTGGCAAAATCACAGAGGCGGATGTGAAGGTTTTCTTCTCCCTCGAAAGGATGCTTGCAGAACTGCGGGCGACTCTGCGTAGAGCTGCAATGCAGACCGGCCGGTTCGCTTACGGGATTACCGATGAAGAATTGCTGAGCCTTTTCTTCTGATGACTGACGCCCTCGCCAAACATCTGATAGAAGTCATCGACTGGCACAGGACGTGGATCAAGGCGGTTGATTTCGGTTCGTACCGCAGAAGTGTTGCGGTAACTGATGCGTCAGTTATAAGAGTCCCTTCAAGAGTCTTCCGTCTCGAAGTGCGGATTGCTCTTTACGGATACAGGCGCGGAATGATAATATCAGTTCCGGAAGAACGTATCGACAAAGCAATATCCGCTTGCTCCGCACTGGACAGGTCTCTGATTTCCCGGCTCAATACTCTTTCCCTTACATTCAGTGATGTCAATATGATTTTCTCAAAAGCCTCCTGGGGTACCCTCGACCTGGGTCTTGAGGCATAACCAATCAATGAACACAAATATGCAAATGTTCCTCCATTTTTATCCGGCAATAGTCACCATGCTGTCGATGTTCTTCTATCGCCGGGATTCACCGAAGATGCAGAAGTTCTATCGCCGAATGACATTCAGCATTTCGGCAAGAAAACTTTTCGTATCGCTCCTGATGCTGCTGATGCTGTCTTTTAACTTCTGCTACCTTCAGAGCTATGGCGTCAACTGGGCGCTTGGAGCCGGCACAATCCTCTGCCTCTCGATGTTCTCTTTCCGGATAACTGAACGCAGCCTGTTCTGGCTGCAGGCAAGGCTCGGTATCGGTCTTGCTTTCATAGCCATGCTGACCTGCGTTGTCGAACCTGCGGTATGGCCGCTTTCAATGAATCTTTACATATTCTCCATCGGTTCTGTTTTCTATCCCTCGGAAAAACTGATTCGGCATCTTAAATCGCCGGAAAACTTCTCCCGATACTCCGCGTGTGCGGAAAGCACTCTTATAACCGGATACTATTCACATTGACTCCGGGATGGTTGCCTTTCTGCAAAGTTAATCGCCGCCTCTGTTTACTCTCCAAAACAGGCCGCAGGTCTCTCAGAGATTTTGGCTCGTAAGATGCGGCAACTTTTGTGGCAGAAAACAACCCGTTTCCCGAAGCCGATGAGAACGGTTCTCGAAAGTGAGGGAAACAATAAAACTCACCGATATGGACAAACAATATGTAATGCAGATTGCGGAGACTATCCGCCGACAGCTTGTCGCTACCACCCCCGTTGATGTCATCTGCTCATGGGGCGCACTCCACGGCTTCTTCGCCACCGAACACAAGGATATGGCAACTCTTATGTTCAAAGTGAACGGCAGGCTTTTCAAGGGAAACGTGCTAATCTCCTACAACGAGATGGACTATTACGAAATATATCTCAAGGACGCAAACGGCATCCTGCTTGCTCACCCGGAGGTGTATTTCGACCAGCTCGGAGACATCATAGACGAGACCATTGAGCGCGGAACCGATGCCGCAGAATACAACGCTTTCTGCGAGGCTGAGAAAGTAAAGCTGATGCGCGGAGAGATTGGCTGAACTCGATGCGGAGACACAGGATGCCACCGACCGGCTACGGCACGGGGCATCCATGCTCTCTGCTTCTGACAGCGGCAATCCTTTTTTATCCCTTCCATTAAGACAGTTACCTTTTATAATTTGATAATAAACCTCTATTCAATTACCACATCTTTCAATGACCAAAACCAAGTATAACCGCCAGACGCCCCACAGCCGCTTATGGAACGTGAGGCTCACACCGGAGATTCTGGACTACCTCGCAGTACCCACCAAGTTCGGCGCTTCGAGGCTCAGTGCCTATCTCTACCTCCTGCACAATGTCGCGGAAACAAAGACCCCTTATAAGCCTGCCTATGGACAGACATTCAATCTGGAAACCGGCCAGCTCGTAATCTCGATTACAGACCTTGCCGACCGTTGGAACTGGGCACGCGAGACAGTACGCAAGTTCTTCGACCAGCTTGAGGTGTTCGGGCTTCTGTCGAAGACACCTCTTGACCGCTGTTCTCTCGTTACCATGACGATGGACTGGCCGGATGCCGCATACGCACCTGCCTTCATTATGCCGCATATACCGTTCAAGGTGCCGGAACCGCTTGCTGACAAGATGGACGAATGGCTTGACGGCAATATAACCGATTCCGAACTTGTCGAGACAATCGGAGAAACGCTCGAATCCTTTGACAAGGAAGATGATGAAACCTATTCGCACAGAATATCCTCCTTACAGTATTCGCTGATTCGGCAGATGATTGGGAAATGGTGCAACCACCCGGCAGAACTTCCCGAGACGGCAGACTCTTATAGCATCGAGTGCCTTGGACGCATCTTCAAGGTATGTCTGTCCGGCAACTGGTCGGATTGGCTCCGGCTCCTAAAGGGTTACAGCCCCGGTCTCGCCCATGAGTCTCACGCTGTCAGGAATAGCAAGGAGCCAGCCTCTATTATAGATACCCGGTCTGCGCTCGACGGATTCTTCAACCGTTTGAAAGTCGATTTCATCAAAAATAGCCTCTAAAACGTGCCGGAGCTTGCTTCCGGCAATAGCGGGTACCCGAAGGTTGCAGGAGACCATTCCGAGCCTCTCTGACGTGCGCTGTGCGCCTCTCCGGGTATATGCCTGACCGATTCCCATTGTCATCGTCCAGGCTGGCTTATAGACAACGCGCTTGCGCGAAGTTGCCGGATTGTGTACCACCCGGGTAGCCTAATACCCCCTTCGGATTGAAAATCCTCTGGGAGTTGCCGTATCCGGCAGGCTGTTACGAGCAAGCTCGGCCCTTTTAGAACTGCGTTTAACACTCTAATTTACACTTATATGGCTAAACAGGTAATTGACTTCCATGCCTCGGCAGGAATGTCAACCAATCAGTCCAACGAGCATCAACGGCGTTGGTCTGACAGAAGCTGGAATGTTGCCGTCAAGGGCGGCAACTATGACCGCACCCGGGCGCATCTCAATTTTGAGGTGGCCCGAGGAGGTGTAGTACAACCGATAGATCATACAAAGAGTATTCCCCGGCGCATCAAGGAGACGCTTGCGGAACGGGAAATAATCGACCCTAATGAGGAAATGAAGCGTAAAGGAAAGGAGCCTAATCGCCGAACCGTTGTCAATATCATCTTCGGAGGAAGCCGGGACCAGATGCACCGTCTGGCTTTCGGCAATCAGACAGTTGATTTGGAACATGGTGCGGACAATTCATCCATCACCAGATGTAAAGACATCGAAAATTGGGCGAAAGACATTTACAGATTCGCATGTGACAAATGGGGCGAAGACAATATTGTTGGTTTCTACGTTCACCTGGACGAAAAGAATCCGCACATTCATTGCACCGTGTTGCCAATCACGCCTCGTAATAAATTTTCGTTCAAGGAATTGTTTGCGGGTAAAGATAAAATCGAGTTCAAAGAACGCACTCTCCGGCTTCATAATGAGCTTGCCGCAGTTAACGAGCGATGGGGACTTGGTCGTGGTCAAAGCATCATGGAGACAGGGGCCCGTCATCGGACTTCCGAGGAATATCGCAGGGAACTACGTCAGGAGTGTAACGACCTGGAAGTTCAGATTAGCGATAGGCACGAGACATTGAAAGAGCTGTATGCGGATATCCGTAAGGCGGAGAAACGCTGCAAGGGTCTCAATACGATGATTGGCAATCTTGAGACACGCGAGGCAGACCTCAATGACAAGATAGACCGATTAGAGTCGGAACTCGAATCGGGGAACGGCGATGCGGAAGACCTCCGTAGCCGAATCGCTGACCTTGAGGAACAGTTGCAGACCACCGCATCGTCACTCGCTGACAAACGCCAAAAACTCAAGACCGCCGACCGGCAGCTCGCACAGCTTCAGGATGAATTGAAGTCTGTCAACGAAAAACGCTCCAATGCGCTGAGAGAATACCACAATTTCACGGAGAAGAACCAGGAGCAGATGCGCATGAGACTGACGGATGCCGTGTTCGGAAGGTCTGTTGTCGATATGCGCTCTCTGCTGGCGGCAATGACGCCGGAACAGAAAGCCGGCTTTGACGGGGAATTTCTCATGGCAATGGCGGAGAAGCCCAACGAGATCCTGAAATGCGCGATGTATCTGTTCGCCGGATATCTCGACGGGGCAATTCAGTTCGCCAAGGGAAGCGGCGGCGGTGGCTCTGCGTCCGACCTTCCGTGGGGCCGCGATCCAAATGAGGATGACCGTCGCTTTGCCTACCGTTGCATGATGCAGGCGCACAAAATGCTCCGTCCGGCGCCCAAGCAGGTAAAACGACATTGACAATGAATGAGTGCCGGAAAGTAGTGCCGATTTCATGATACTTATAAAGCGACTTAAATAATCGGCTGATTCATAGAGGATATTTCGCTGTCGCATCTTTTATGTATTCCTTTGCAATCAAAATTTCAAAACCAATCAGATGAAACACAAACTTTACATACTCTCAGTCGCTCTGATGGCAAGTGCCGTCAGTTCAGACGCTTTCGCTTACGCCCTAACATCCCGGACACATCCCGGTGATGTCATGGAGCTTATCTACAAACCGTCAGTCTCATATAACAAGGATGTGGTCGAGTCTCCCGGATGGAAAGGCAACTGGTTCATCGGAGCCGACGGCGGCATCAATGCCTTCCTTGGCACCCCTATGGGATGCAATGACCTCGGCGGCCGTATCAAGGGGCAGTTCGGCATCAACGCCGGCAAGTGGTTCACCCCGACTGTTGGCAGCAGGCTGTCATTTAACGGTTACTGGCTCTCCAGTCCCGAGAACAGGACACAGACCGGATGGGGAGTATCCTCCGAAATCCTATGGAATCTCACGAACTCCCTGTATGGCAACCATGACAAGACCCGCTTCGGACTGATTCCGTATCTCGGTGTGGGGATGCTCCACAACAGACAGGCACAGACAAATCCTTTTGCCCTCAGCTATGGTGTCATAGCACAATACGGACTTACTTCCAGACTGAAGCTGAATCTCGAATTAGGCTGCAAGACCACATTCTCTGACTTCGACGGATTCGGAACGGCAAACCGTTTCGGTGGTGACAACATACTGTCTCTGTCTGCCGGAGTATCTTTCACACTGGGCAGTCCGGGATTCCGAAAAGTCATTGATGCCAGACCTGTGATGTTGGATAACTCGCGTCTGCGGGAACTTTGCCTTTCACTCTCGGATGAGAATGGCAGGTTGTCGCGTAAATCTTCCAACGATGACCGTATTGTTGCCGAATTGAAGAAGATTCTGGAGATTGAAGGTTTGCTTACCCGATACGGTAATATCTTCAATAAGGAATATGACAATGACGATACCGTCAGTCATTACCCGGTCAATGATTATTCCGGTCTTAACAGCCTTCGCGCAAGGCTCAAGGGTGCTAAGAATGATTACAGTTCCAAAATGCTCAGGGACATTGAAGATCTTGATGGAATAGATGATGAGACTGACTACATAGACAGCCTGATCAATGGTGAGCATACCGATTCAATCTCCGGATTAGAATTTGCCGATGGTAACGCAGTCCCCACTGATTCGGTTGCCGTATTGAATAATGACAATTATCTGGCACTCATTCAGTCCGGGAAGAAGTGCATCGGCAGTCCTATATTCTTCTTCTTTGACCTTGGAACCACCAATCTGACGGATTCATCCCAACTTGTGAATCTCGATGAAATTGTCCGTGTAGCCAAACAGTATGGACTTACTCTGCTAGTGACCGGCGCCGCTGACAGCGAAACCGGAACCGGTGAAATCAATCACCGACTCGGCAACGACCGTGCCGATTATATCATCAGTCAGCTTCATCAACGAGGCATCGGCACCTCCCTAATAACCAAAATCAACCAAGGCGGCATCGACCGTTTCAATCCCGGCGAAGCCAACCGCCACTGCAAGATAGAACTTTTTCTTACTGCCAGATAAAACTACTTTTTCATAATTGGTTACTGATTTTTCGTAATGCGAAGCAGCCCGACCGTGAGGCCGGGCTGCTTTGTATGAGTTCCGTTTTCCTCAATAATATTCACTTGGCATGGAAATAGTTGTTGGATGAATGTATCATAACGATTAACTGACCGTATCAGTAATTGTCTTAATAACATTATAGCATTCAGCGAGCTTATTTATAATTTCTTCTGAATTACTACCGTCTATTACCGGAAGGTGTAGAAAGACTCTTGATCCGTCAACTGCATTATAATCTATTTCGCAGTTAGGAAACGCCTTTTTGAGATAAGGTTCATAAGGGAGAAAATCCTTTTTCTTCCATACGGTAATGTAGATGTAAAAATTACCTAAGGGATTATCAATCGTACTATCGCTAAAAGAACACTCTATTCCAAGGCGATGACTGTTATCATTAAAAGAAATTCCGAGATCCCAGCCTTGATAAACCCACCAGTCTGCGTTAGTTCTATCACTGATTCTGGTCTTTAGGACAGCTATCTGCTCCTTTTGGAGTGATAGAATACCCTGTTTGAAGTTCTCATATTCATAAATGAGGCGGTCAATAATCTCCTTATTATTTTTATCGTAAAAGAATCGTCTAAGTTCCATTTTATTGGAATAATATCTGTTTTCGATTGTACGTATGAAGTCTATAAGAAAAGTCAGATAGCTCTGATCTGCATCTAATGCGTAAAAACCCAGTTTTCTCTTAACTACATTGAATAAATCTTCATAATTGACATAGATCCAGCCGGATTCTTTCATCTTTCGAATCTCTGCTTCATCAACAATACGCCTTACAGACAGAACCACAAATAAGTGTGTACTAACATTTTTGTATGTCGACTTAATATGATTGACATAACTGTCAAGAGGATTATATAAGGATGCCCCAATCTTGTTCTCTATTGCTAATACAAAATCGTCAGTAAGTATTGTGATGTCTATGAATTTTCTGTCATCAGTCATTTCTTCAGTAAGCACTTGCGTCGTTGAATTACTGAAATTAAGATCCTTATGACCTATAATTTCGAGCAATGACGATAATAGCAAACCATTGAAGTTATGTGGGGATGACGGTGTCAAAAAGAACTTTAATATCTGACTGCATCTCTCTTCAAATCTGTCGCCACCCATTTGACAAATGTCCATGAACGTCGGATTCGTATTTGACTTGGGGAGAGAGACAAATGCAGATAACAAATTTAGATATTGATTAACTTTCTGTATTTCTTCCATTAATCCCAGTCGCTAAGAGATTCTATATATCTGTCAACATCAAGAATCGTAATATACTTACTGCGCTTGTCCTGACATTCGGGGCAGTTGCAGGTATTTGATTGGATATGGACGGTTTCTGTCGTTGACTTTTCTTCTTCGATTTCTTCTTCCATATCACTTAGCGACTTCCTCTTTGAATGTATTTGCCGGTTTGAAAGCCGGTATGTTGTGAGCCGGGATAACGAGCGTGGTGTTCTTGCTGATGTTACGGGCTGTCTTCTCTGCTCTCTGTTTTACGATGAATGAACCGAAACCACGGAGATATACATTCTCACCGTGGGCGAGGCTGTCCTTTACTACGGTCATAAACTGCTCAACGACAGTAAGCACAGCGGCTTTGTCGATGCCTGTTGTCTTAGCTATCTCGCTAACTATTTCTGCTTTTGTCATATTTTTTTGAATTTGATAAATATTCCGAACACAAAATTACTAAAAATCGGGCAATTAATTGAAATACGATGAACCTTTCAGAGTCATGCCTTTTCACATCGGACACAGTGATATTATCAGTTTCACCCAACGGAAGGTAATAGATTGAGTCTATAGTGACAAAAGGCATGTGAATTACAGTCGTTTTGTCAGTGTAGTGAGATTTGTTATAATATTAAGGCATTTATCTGACATTAAAGTTTTGTATGATTAGATCAGTAACCTCTGGTGTCAGCCCCGCAGTTTTAGCGTGCTCTGTAAAGTTCTCAACTGCTTCGCGGGCTGTATCCAATATCTTGCGACTTCCTTTAATGTCAAATGAGGTAGCCAGCTCGAGCAAATCTTTATCAGAGACATCATGCTCTTTTCCATTGAGGGTCATGCAATGCCTATTGACATAAGACGGAGCCGAAGGGTCAACGGTGAAGGTGAAATCGTATGCAGGTGCTACGCGCCATTTACCGTTGCGGTCCATTATGAAACTGAAGTTCTTGTTGTGGTCATCGACATTGGCTGCCATAAAATTCATGGCCGTCTGCAGGAATAACTGCTTCAAATCATTCTGAGGCAGTCCCAACTTATGTGCAACCGTAAACAAATCTTCGTATGATGTCGAATCAGGATTCATGGCTGCAAGTGTCTGAACATGCAGTTTTTCAGCTCCATAGCGGTCGAACCTCTCTGTTATGAAATGTACGGAATCTTTACCCTCAAGCAAGCGTGATGACATCATGCGTAAGCCTGCCTCTTGCGCCATAAGGTAATAAGCATACTCGATACGGGTTGTCGGCAAATCAATATGCTCGTCAAACTTGATAATCATTGGCGTAAAACCAGGAAGTTCCGTGGCGACCTGGCCGGAGTAACACTCTTCCGATTCTATATTGACATTGATGAGTGCTTTGGGCCTCCTGCCTCCTGCCGAAGTTCCTACTCTGAAAAGGCTTTCCACTATCAGGTCAGGACTTAACTGAGCCTTGAAATCCTTGGCTTGTTTCAGCACTGTCTGCGCAAGACAGGATAGCTGGTCTATTTCAACTTTGAAGGAAGTTTCCATCTCTGCTGATGTTGGAGGTACGAACTCCAATGCGCCCATGCCTCGATGACCTATGTAAGCCAAACGGTCAAGGGCAGTAATATTCTTCATGCTGATATTATGTGCCTTGGCCCATTGGCTGAATACTAAATGTCCCCAGTTGTCAGGCATTGAATCGGCTATGAAAGAAGGTAGACCACCATACAGTCTTTCCTTTTCAGGATATACCGGCATTCCTTTTTGGGCAACAATTCCATTTATTGATGCTCTTAAAGGAGCAATGTCAAGTCCGCTACGGACAAACGTAGGGTCAAAATAAAAACAGATTTGGCGGTTGCGTCCGCTTCCTGTCTCGACAAGGGTGCCGACAGGTTTCCCCCACAAAATCACATTAATCGACGGTATCATGGCGACGTACTCTTTTAGGTATGAGTTTGTTTATTTCTCGCAGAGCCATAGGAGGCACCGGCAATTCCGGTAGTACTTCGGCCATGCGCGATTCCATTCCCACTTGACGTAGCAGTGAGATGAAATTGCTCAGTGAGATATTGGGATGCTTTCCTTGCTCAAAACGGCAGATGGTCGTATAACTTACTCCCGACTTCTCGGCCAATTCACGTTGGCTTAATCTGGCAGCCAGTCGATATTCCTTCATCCGTTTGGCGAGTAACTGGAGAATATCATAGTTGGATGTATAACTTTCGTCCATTAGATTTCTTTATATGGGTACTTACTTTGCAAAAGTATATATAAATATCCATATATACAAATATATTTCTTACTACTATGAGAGAGTACATTTGTTAATTGGGTAGTTTGGCGCAAATTCGTTCGGTAGTTTGGCAGTGTTTTGCCTGATAGGTTTCCTTAATGTCTTATAAACATAAACACGCTCCGTAGATTTCTAATACTACGAAGCGTGACCAATTAATGATAAACATGACAAATCAAGGTCGGAAAAACAGTTCCAGTTCCATCCACCGACGGCGGTATAGGCCGGGATGCCGACGACCTTTGTATTTCGAGAACGAAGTGTATTCGTGATGAATGTCACGGTTACCGGATTTAAGCTTTTTGAGAAGTGAACTGTTCCTGATGCGGCCGCTGCCGACATTGTAGGCGAGACAGGCAAGCAGCAGTTATCCCGACTTCATTATTATCCCAACCAAAGAAACGTATATCCTGTAAAACAGA
>OMCG01000370.1_pt1 | contig 34102 bp, 21 predicted proteins | sample 1674071 | NCBI WGS metagenome assembly OMCG01 (sample SAMEA103958139, study PRJEB25191) | human gut metagenome | biome: human-associated habitat [ENVO:00009003]; feature: intestine environment [ENVO:2100002]; material: feces | place: Germany | collected 2013/2015 | reverse complement strand
CGATAAATGCAAGCAAAGGACTGAAAGAAGTGGGTTTGAGCAGATTGATGAGGAGACTGTCACCCTGCAGGCCGGAAAGGCTCAGAATCCAGCTGGTGACGGTGGTGCCCACATTGCTGCCCATGATGACGCCAATGGCCTGATGCAGTTCCATGATGCCGCTGTTGACAAAGCCGACCACCATCACGGTGGTAGCGCTGGAACTCTGGATCACAGCGGTGACGCACAGGCCAAGGAAAAACCCCTTGAGAGGGTTATCGGTCAGCTTGCTCAGAATCTTCTGCAGCTGGCCGCCGGCCTGCTTTTCCAGGGCCTTGCCCATGATGTCCATGCCGAACAAAAACAGGGCAAGGCCGCCAAGCAGGGAAAAGACATTGAAAATGGTCATAAAGATTTCCTCACTTTTGATTTCAGAAGCTGCTTTCACCCGCAGCGCACACCGCTTGAACAGCGGCGCTCTGCTTACAGAAAGAGCATCCTGCGTGTTTTGATGGTTCTCTCCTGTCTGAGAGTATACTGTTGCAATGTAAAATCCAAAATCCGCGGAATGTAAAATCCGTGTAAAAGTAAGAAAAATGTAAAAATAAAGTGCATGGACACGCTGCTGCGCAGGTTTCTTTCCGGCAAAGGAAAAAGAAAGAGCGGCTGTATTGTTTTTTAGGAATCATTCTATTATAATAAAAGGAAAGAATGCTGTGCCCGCCCGGCGGAATGGCGGTGCTGCACGGCAAAAGGGAGCACAGGAGGAAACAAGGATGGGCACATTCAATGTCTCGCTCAAAACGCTGACCGACCGTGTCAGTATGGAAGTTGTCTATACGCCAAAGGAACTGGATCAGATCTGTGTGGAGATCGCCGAGGTCAACCGTCCCGGTCTATTTCTTGCGGGTTATTACGATTATTTTGATAAGCTGCGCCTGCAGATCATGGGTCTGGCAGAGATGAACTTTCTGTCCGGCCTTTCGGCAGAAAAACGCTACGAAGCACTGGATCAGCTGTTTCGTCAGCAGCCGCCGGCTGTTATCGTCTGCCGCAGCGAGGAGTTGACTCCCTTCCCGGAAATGCAGGAACTGGCCCAGAAGCATGGCGTAGCGCTGCTGCGCTCCAACGAGACGACCTGTACGCTGATGGGCAGTCTGATCAGTGTACTCAATCTGGAACTGGCTCCCCGCATCACCCGGCACGGCGTGCTGGTGGAGGTGTATGGCGAGGGCATCCTGATCCTGGGCGACAGCGGCATCGGCAAAAGTGAGCTTGCCATCGAGCTGGTCAAGCGCGGCCACCGTCTGGTAGCAGACGATGCTGTGGAGCTGCGCAAGGTATCCAACCGCCAGATCATGGGCACCGCACCGGAAAACATCCGCCACTTTATTGAGCTGCGAGGCATTGGCATCGTCAATGTGGCCCGTGTGTACGGCGTTGGTGCGGTCAAACTGAGCGAAAGTCTGGATCTTGTTGTTCAGCTGGAGACATGGGACCCCACCAAAAACTATCAGCGCACCGGTCTGGAAAACGAATACTACGACATTCTGGGCGTCAGCATCCCCAGCACCAGCATTCCGGTCTCGCCGGGCCGCAATCTGGCTGTCGTGCTGGAAACTGCCGCCATCAACAACCGCCAGAAAAAGATGGGCTACAATGCAGCGCGTGAGCTGCTGATCCGTCTTGGTCTGGATGACAAAATGGACTGATTTAGGAGCTACCCACTATGGAACGATTCAAACAGAAGCTGCTGCAGGCAGGCATCCCGTTCCGGGAGAACGAGCCGCTTGCGGCACACTGTACCTTTAAAATCGGCGGTCCCGCACAGCTGTTTGTGCAGCCGCAGACAGAACAGCAGCTTTGCAGTGCGGCAGCGCTGTGCAAAGAGCAGGCTGTCCGCTATTATCTGCTGGGCAACGGCAGCAATATCCTGTTTGCGGACGAAGGTTTTGCTGGTGTGGTGATCGACATTTCTGCACTGGGCAGCGATATTGCCGTTGAAGGCAATACGCTGACAGCCGGTGCGGGCGTCCGGCTCGCAGCCCTGTGCAGGGCTGCGCTGGAACACGGCCTGTCCGGTCTGGAATTTGCCTACGGCATCCCCGGCACGGTGGGCGGTGCAGTGTATATGAACGCGGGTGCCTATGGCGGCGAAATGAAGGATGTCCTCACCGTGGTGCGGTATCTGACCGCAGAAGGAGAGGTCGTGCAGGCATCAGCAGCAGAGCTGGACCTGAGCTACCGCCACAGCATTTTTGAAGAAAATGGCGGCTGTATCCTTTCGGCGCAGTTTGCGCTGCAGCCCGGGAACGCAGCGGATATCCGTGCAAAAATGGATGAACTGATGGCAAAGCGTGCGGACAAGCAGCCGCTGGATAAGCCCAGCGCCGGCAGCACCTTCAAGCGACCGGCAGGTGCTTTTGCAGCTGCACTCATCGACCAGTGCGGGCTGCGCGGTTTTCGTCACGGCGGTGCCGCCGTCAGCGATAAGCACTGCGGCTTTGTGGTCAACCTCGGCGGTGCCACCTGTGCCGATGTGCTGGCTCTCTGCGATGAAGTGCGTGCCATCGTGAAGGAAAAGACCGGCTATGAACTGGAAAAAGAGATCCGTGTTGTAAAATAAAAACATTGGCCAAGATAAAAGGAGCGGGATATCAATTATGGAGCTGTTGATCGTCAGCGGACTTTCCGGTGCAGGCAAATCGGTCGCCATGAATGCACTGGAGGATATCGGCTTTTTCTGCATCGATAATGTTCCGGCCGGACTGCTGCCCAGCATCACTGCGTTCTCGGAAGCAGGCGACAGCCAGCTGGAGCGGGTGGCACTTTCTATGGATGTGCGCGGCTGCCGCACCAGCGAGGAGATCGAGCAGGCGCTTCATAAATTGGACGAGCAGGGGATCCTGTATAAGATCCTGTTTCTGGATGCCCCGGATGATGTGCTCATGCGCCGCTACAGCGAGACCCGCCGCCGTCATCCCATCAGCATTTCGGAGGGCATTTCCACGCGGGAGGCCTTTGCAAAGGAACGCAAGATTTTGAAGCCGCTGCAGGAGCGTGCAGACTATACCATCAATACGGCACTGCTCTCTACTGCACAGAACAAGGAGCGCATCTGCGACCTGTTTGTGAAAAATGGCGGAGCAAAAAGTGCAATGCGCCTGACCGTGATGTCCTTTGGCTTCAAGTTTGGCATTCCGCCGGAAGCAGACCTTGTGCTGGACGTGCGCTGCCTGCCCAATCCTTTCTATGTCCCGGAGCTCAAGCACAAGACGGGACTGGATCAGGAAGTGGTGGACTTTGTCATGTCGCACCCGGAAGCGCAGGAGCTGCTCAAGCGCTACGAAAGCTTTTTGCAGTATGCACTGCCGCTTTACGTCAAGGAGGGCAAAAGCCAGCTGACCATTGCGGTGGGATGTACCGGCGGCAAGCACCGCTCCATTACATTTGCGCGTAAGATCGCGGAGTATTGTGCGGCACTCGGCTACGAGCCGGGCGTGCAGCATCGTGATGCCATGCGTTGACAGAATTGAGGAAATATGAGTAGTTTTGCGTCCCGTGCGCGGGAGGAAATCGCTGCACGCAGCATCCAGAAGGATTGCTGTGTGCGTGCGGCGGCCTATGGCATTGCGTGCTTTGCCAAATATTTTGATGCCAGGGGCCTTGTGGTGCAGACCGAACAGCAGGAGACGGTGCAGGCTGCACAGCAGCTGTTTGCCCGCTGCGGCGTGCAGGGCGAAATTTTGCAAAAGCAGCGGCCCAGCGGTGTTTTGTACGAGTTCAACATCCGTGCGCCGGAGCAGGTGGCCCGGATGCATGAGCTGTTCGGCACCACCGGCAGTGAAACCAGCCTGCAGATCGATCCCCGCCTTATCCGCTGCCAGACCTGCGTCAGTGCGTACATTGGCGCAGCTTTTTTGTGCAGTGGAACGGTCATTGACCCGCAGAAGGAATATAATCTGGAGTTCCTTACCTCCCGCACCAACCTTGCACGGGACTTTGAAGCATTGCTGGCAGAGCATGAGTTTGCACCGCACCGCACCCGGCGCAACGGTGTGAACCTGATCTACGTCAAAACGGGAGCCAATGTAGAACGGCTGCTCAGCTTTATGGGGGCAGTGAATGCCGCTGAGGAGATGCACGCACAGAAGGCGTTCAAGCAGGTGCGCAACCAGACGAATCGTCAGACCAACTGCGACACCGCAAACCTCGGCAAAACGGCCCGCGCCAATGCGCAGACGCTGAAGGCAATCCGATTTCTGGAAGAGCAGGATGCCCTTTCCACCTTGCCGGAGGTGCTGCAGCAAGCTGCCGCCAAACGGATGCAGTACCCGGACCTTTCGCTCACGGCACTGTGCGGCTGCTTTGAGCCTGCGGTGAGCAAATCCGGCCTGTCACACCGGATGAAGAAACTGGAGGCGTTGGCCGAAAATCTGCGGAAGAATCTGGAACAGGAGGCACAGCGTGAGCGAGATCAGTGAGAACAACCGTCTTGGAAGGGACTTCGTTCATCTGCACATCCATACGGAATACAGCCTTCTGGACGGTGCCTGCCGCATCGACCAGCTGATGGAGCGCGTAAAAGAGTGCGGGCAGACCGCCATTGCCTGCACAGACCATGGCGTTATGTACGGCTGCGTGCAGTTTTACAAGGCGGCTAAAAAGGCGGGCATCAAGCCTATTATCGGCTGCGAAGTCTATGTTGCCACCCGCACCCGCTTTGATAAGGTGAACAAGATCGATGGCAATAACCATCTGATCCTGCTGTGCAAAAATGAGACCGGTTACAAAAACCTTATCAAAATGGTATCAGCCTCTTTTGTGGAGGGCTTTTACTCCAAGCCCCGCATCGATAAGCAGCTGCTGGAGCAGTATCACGAGGGACTGATCTGCCTGTCTGCCTGTCTGGCCGGTGAGATCCCGCAGGCCATTCTGGCAGGCGACTATGAGCGTGCCAAAACCAGCGCGTTGTGGTACCGCGACCTGTTCGGCGAGGGGAACTATTACATTGAGCTGCAGGATCATGGCCTGAAAGAGGACAACATCGTTCTGCCGCAGCTCATCAAGCTTGCGCGGGAAACAGGCATCCCCATGGCAGCTACCAACGACTCTCACTATCTGCGCAGGGAGGATGCCAAGATGCAGGGCATCCTGCTGTGCATCCAGACCGGCAAGACCATTCAGGATGCGGATAAGATGGAGTTCCAGACCGACGAGTTCTATGTCAAAACGACAGACGAAATGTATGATCTGTTCTCCATGGTGCCGGAAGCCTGCGAAAATACCGCCAAAATTGCCGAACAGTGTAACTTTGATTTTGATTTTGGACACACTAAAATTCCATATTACAAAGCGCCGAACGGTATGGATAATCAGGCGTTTTTTGAAAAGCTCTGCTGGGAGGGTCTGGAACGCCGCTATGGGCCTGATGTACCGCAGGCCAACAAAGACCGTCTGACCTACGAGATCGGCGTGGTCAAAAAGATGGGCTACACAAACTACTACCTCATCGTGTGGGACTACGTCAACTACGCCAAGAGTCAGGGCATCCCGGTGGGCCCGGGCCGCGGCTCCGGCGCAGGCAGCATTGCGGCTTACAGTGTGGGCATCACGGATATCGACCCCATCCGCTATAATCTGATCTTTGAACGCTTTTTGAACCCGGAGCGTGTCAGTATGCCGGACTTCGATGTGGATTTCTGCTACGAACGCCGACAGGAAGTCATTGATTACGTCAACCGCAAATACGGTGCTGACCATGTGGCACAGATCGTCACCTTCGGCACTATGGCCGCCCGCAACGCCATCCGCGATGTCGGCCGTGTAATGGGGATCCCGTATCAGCAGGTGGATGCGGTGGCAAAACAGGTCCCCATGGAACTGAAAATGACCCTGAAGCGTGCGCTGGAGGTCTCGACAGAGCTGAAGCGGATGTACGACACCGATCCGCAGGTCACGGAGCTGATCGACACGGCCCTGAAGGTGGAGGGAATGCCCCGCCATGCATCTACGCATGCGGCGGGCGTCGTCATTACCCCGGAGCCTACGGACTACTATCTGCCGCTGGCCACCAATGATGGTCTGCCCGTGACCCAGTTCAACATGACCGAGATCGAGGAGCTTGGACTTCTGAAGATGGACTTCCTTGGTCTGCGCACCCTGACGGTCATCCGCGATGCGGAAATAGCCGTGCAGAAGCACGACCCGGAATTTTCCGTCCAGAAGCTGGACTATGACGACCCGGACACCTACAGGATGCTGGGGCAGGGCGATACCGAGGGCGTGTTCCAGCTGGAATCCTCCGGCATGAAGCAGGTCCTGGTGGGCCTGCAGCCGCAGAACCTTGAAGATGTCATCGCTCTCATCAGCCTGTACCGTCCCGGCCCCATGGACTCCATCCCGACCTATCTGCGCAACCGCCACGAGCCGGATAAGATTAGCTACAAGACCCCGCAGCTGGCGCACATTCTGGACGTGACCAACGGATGCATCGTGTATCAGGAACAGGTGATGCAGATCTTCCGTGAGCTGGCAGGCTTCTCGTTCGGGCAGGCAGACAATGTCCGCCGTGCCATGAGCAAAAAGAAGCATGCTGTCATGGAGGCAGAGCGTGAGCACTTTGTGCACGGCTGCACCGACCCCGGCAACGAATGCCCGGGCTGTGTGGCAAACGGCATTTCGGAAAAAGTGGCAAACGAGATCTACGACGAAATGTCCAGCTTTGCCTCCTATGCATTCAACAAAAGCCACGCTGCCTGCTATGCCTATGTGGCATTTCAGACAGCCTATCTCAAGTGCCATTACCCCAGCGAATTCATGGCTGCATTGCTGACCAGCGTGCTGGACAACACCGATAAAGTCATCGAGTACTCCGGTGAGTGCGCACGGCTTGGAATTAAGGTGCTGCCGCCGGACGTGAATGTTTCAAACGGCGGATTTACGGCAGATGACAACGGTCAGATCCGTTTTGGACTGAACGCGGTCAAGAACGTGGGCCGCAACCTTATTGAGAATGTGGTCAGAGAGCGGCAGAATAAGCCCTACACCAGCTTGTACGATTTCTGCAAGCGGATGCATGGTACAGAACTGAACCGCCGGGCGGTCGAAAGCCTGATCAAGGCCGGTGCCTTTGACCATATGGGCAGCAACCGCCACAGTCAGGTGGAGGCAGTGGAAGGCATTCTGAAAAGCATCGAAACAGACTCCCGCCGCAATCTGGACGGCCAGCTGGATCTGTTCTCGGTCATGAGCGGGGAAGTGCAGGATGAAGCATCTGCAGACAGCTATGAGATCAAACAGCTGTCGGAATACAGTCACAAGGAACTGCTGCAGCAGGAAAAGGATGTCAGCGGCCTGTACCTGTCCGGCCATCCGCTGGACGCCTACCGTGAGCAGTCGGCGCGGATCGCGTCCCACTCCATCAAGGATCTGACCGGCGAGGATGCCCATGTGAAGGACGGCGAAAGGGTGCGCATCGTGTGTGCAGTGGTAAAAAGCCGCATGATGACCACCAAGTCCAACAGCATGATGGCCTTTACCAGTGTGGAAGACCTGACCGGTACGATGGAGGTGATCGTGTTCCCCAGAGTGCTGGACACCTTCCGTGATTCGCTGCACGAAAACGCGGTCGTCGTGATCGACGGCAAACTTTCTGTGCGAGAGGACGAAGCCTCCAAGCTGCTGGCAGAGAGTATTGTCCCCATTGAAAGCTATGATCCCTCCCGGCCGGACAAGGGCCGCCCGGACCCGATGCGGAAGGCTGCAAAAAAACTCTATATCCGTGTGCCGTCCCGCAGCAGCAGGGAATATGCAAAGGTGATAAATCTTCTGCATATTTTCGATGGAGATATGCCGGTGCTTCTGTACCTGATGGACACCAAGCAGTATCTGCAGGTGCCGCGTCATCTTTACACTTCCGGCCATCCGCTGCTGTTTGAAGAACTGGAAAGACTGGTCGGCACAGACAATATTGCAACAAAATGACATTTCTGTGCACGAATCTTAACAGGCAGAATGTTTTCAAAACGGAGCGTTTGTGTTATAATGATTCAAGGCAAGTGAAGTGCTCTGAGCAGCGTTGAAATGGAGAGCGCTGTGATATTACTGGGTAAATGAAGACAAAATTGGAGGGAATCTCTCGTATGGAAAAGCAGATCAAAACGATTGGTGTGTTGACAAGCGGCGGTGATGCTCCCGGCATGAACGCTGCTGTGCGCGCCGTAGTCCGTACCGGCCTGCATAAGGGTTACCGTATGATCGGCATTCAGCGCGGCTATAACGGCCTGCTGAACGGTGAATGCTTTGAAATGAACCTGCGCAGTGTCTCGAACATCATTTCTGCAGGCGGTACGATCCTTTACACTGCCCGCTGCCTGGAGTTCAAGACCAAGGAAGGTCAGGACAAGGGTGCCGAGAAATGCCGCGAGCTGGGAATCGATGCACTGGTGGTCATTGGCGGTGATGGTTCTTACCGCGGCGCTCGTGAGCTGGCCCACCGCGGCATCCCGATGATCGGCCTGCCCGGCACCATCGATAACGATATTTCCTGCACGGATTATACCATCGGCTACGATACTGCGATGAATACCGCGCTGGAAATGATCGATAAGCTGCGCGACACCACCCAGAGCCATGACCGCTGCAGTGTGGTCGAGGTCATGGGCCGCAATGCCGGTTATATTGCACTGAACGTGGCCATCGCTTCCGGTGCTATGGCTGTTCTGCTGCCGGAGAAAGAGTTCGACATGCAGCGCGATATTCTGGATAAGATCGCAGAGACCCAGAAGACCGGCAAGCGTCATTTCATCATCATCGTGGCCGAGGGCGTCGGCCATGCGCAGGAGATCGCAAACGAGATCCAGGCCCGTACCGGCATTGATTCCCGTGCAACGATTCTGGGTCATGTCCAGCGCGGTGGTTCTCCCACCCTGCGTGACCGCGTGAATGCGTCTGCAATGGGCTATCACGCTGTCTGTCTGCTGGAGCAGGGCAAGTATAACCGTATCGTTGGCATGAAAGGCGAAAAGCTGGTGGACTATCCGGTAGATGAAGCCCTTGAAATGACTAAGACGCTTGACCCGGTGCTGCTGGACGTTTGCAACACCATTTCTATCTGATATTTATAAAGTCAATACCATGGAGCTGTTCTCTCGAGGGATCGGGAGGACGGCTCTTTTTTATGGCGTGAACGGAGGAGCGTGCTCACATCCTCCATTGCGGATTTGACCGAGAAAGTCTCTTGCAATTGCTGGAAATCCAATGAAAGATACAGCAAAAATAACGCGATGATACGTATTAAATTTACGCTATTCAACAAAGAGTATCTCTTCTGAATTGATTATAAATCAACTGAAGGAGCGAAATGAAACCGATTTCAACTGTGGTGGATAAATGATCTATACAAACCGTATTCCTTTGCAGAGGGCGGAAAAATGTGGTATACTAACAAAAATGAAGCCTGTGCTGCAGCATCGTCCAGCCAACAAGTCTGGAATGCAGCGCAGGAAAAGTCGGAGAGCGGGAGAGTGGATTTTTTGGAGTTGGAACAGGCAAAGCAGCGCGTGGAAGAACTGCGAACGATCATTGAAAAAAATAATCGTCTTTATTATGATCAGGATGCGCCGGAACTGGAAGATTTTGAGTATGATGCCCTGACCCGGGAGCTGAAAGCGCTGGAAGCACAGTTTCCACAGCTGGTAACGGCATCGTCTCCCACGCAGAAGGTGGGCGGTACCGCCAGCAGCAAACTGCCAAAGGTGACCCACACGGTCAAAATGGAGAGCCTTCTGGATGCTTTTTCGTATGATGAACTGCGCGACTTTGACCGCCGTGTGCGCGAAGCAGGCGCAAAACCGGAGTATGTGGTCGAGATCAAGATCGATGGTCTTTCCTGCAGCTTGGAATATGAGAATGGTGAGCTGGTTCGTGCCTCCACCCGCGGTGATGGCGTAGTAGGCGAAGACGTTACAGCCAATGTCCGTGCCATCCGCAGTATTCCCAAAAAACTGAAGAATGCACCAGAGTTTCTGGAAGTGCGCGGCGAAGTGTATATGCCGCACGGAGCGTTCCAGAAGCTCTGCGCAGAGCAGGAGCTGCAGGGCGCTGCGCCTTTCAAAAATCCGCGCAATGCTGCTGCCGGTTCCCTGCGTCAGAAGGATGCCAAAATAACCGGCAGCCGGGGGCTTTCTATTTTTATTTTTAATGTGCAGCAGATCCGCGGCAAAATCCTCACAAAGCATTCGGAAAGTCTGGACTATCTCAAGAGTCTGGGGTTGCCGGTGTCGCCGCGTTATCATGTGGTGCATGATATTGAGCAGGCCATTGCAGAGATCAAGCAGATCGGGCAGAACCGTGCAAAGCTGGACTTTGATATGGATGGTGCTGTTATAAAAGTGAACAGTTTTGCACAGCGTGATTTGATGGGCTCCACCAACAAATTTCCGCGCTGGGCGATCGCTTTCAAGTATCCGCCGGAGGTCAAGGAAACTACGCTGCGCAGCATTGAGGTCGCAGTGGGCCGCACCGGTGTACTGACGCCGACTGCCTGCTTTGATCCCGTATTTCTGGCAGGCACCACGGTTGCCCGCGCAACGCTGCACAATGAAGATTTTATCCATCAGTTTGGTCTTTGCATCGGCGATACCATTCAGGTGCGCAAGGCTGGCGATATCATCCCGGAAGTGATCGGTGTCACCCGCCATGCAGAGGATGCGCAGCCCTACGAAATGCCAACCGTCTGTCCTTCCTGCGGCGCACCGGTCGTTCATCTGGAAGATGAAGCGGCTCTGCGCTGTGTGAACCCCGAATGTCCGGCACAGGCCCTGCGCAACATCATCCACTTTGCATCCCGGGATGCTATGGATATTGAGGGCCTTGGCACGGCTGTTGCCACTCAGCTGGTGGAAAAGGATATGGTGCATTCTGCTGCGGATATCTACACTCTGACCCGGGAGCAGCTTTTGACGCTGGACAAATTCAAGGAGAAAAGTGCGGAGAATCTTTTGAGCGCGATCGAACGCTCCAAGCAGAATAATCTGGATAAGCTTTTGTTCGGTTTTGGCATCCGCAACATCGGTGACAAGGCAGCAGCTCTGCTGGCGGAGCATTTTGGAACATTGCAGGCCCTCCGGGAAGCCACCGTGGAGAAGATCAGCGAGATCGACGGATTTGGCGGCGTGATGGCACAAAGCGTAGTAGAATTTTTTGCAAAAGAAGGCACCACCGATCTTGTGCACCGCTTGGCAGATGCCGGCTTGAACATGCAGTGGAAGGGCGAACCGAAAGGCGATAAACTGGCAGGCAAAACGCTGGTGGTCACGGGTACGCTGGAATCACTTTCCCGCAACGAAGCCGAGGCTCTGATCGTGAAAAATGGCGGCAAGGCCAGCGGCTCCGTCTCCAAAAAGACGGCTTACGTTGTGGCTGGTGCTGCGGCGGGTTCCAAGCTGACGAAGGCACAGACACTCGGGATTCCCGTTCTGACCGAGGCAGAATTTCTGGCAATGCTTCGGGATGAAAATACCTGACAACGAGACAGGCGATCCTTTTCGGGAAAGCCTGTCTCATTTTTTGCAGGGGCTGTTTTGCAGCAGTTCGGGCTTGTTTCTTTTGTGCCGGACGAGGGAAGAGAGCGGCGCAGAGTCCGTCTCTTCATCCTCCCTTCACAGTTCATTTGAAAAAAGTGCTTTTTCTTTCCGGCGTTTCATGCTATAATAATATTCAAACACGGCTTTGGGGCCGTTGCCGCCTGCTTTGGCAGTGCGGCAGGATAGGGCAGATCAGACGGTGTACCGTTCTGCCGGGGCAGTGCCCGCAACAGAGGGCGGGCGGGAAAATCAAAAAGAGAGGCGAATCGAGATGTTGGATATGATCAAGTGCAGCACCGGCGGTGCATACTATGCCCGCGGGGAGTGGGTGCCGGCAGACGGCAATGCATCTGCCGCGCTGGCCGCAAAAGGCTTTGATGCAGCAGCCGTTGCAAACGCAAAGACCGGTACCATGGCTTACAGCATTCTGCAGGCCCATAACACCAGCGGCGATGCCGATAACCTGAAGATCAAGTTTGACGCCATGGCCAGCCATGACATCACCTTTGTTGGCATTATCCAGACAGCCCGCGCATCCGGTCTGGAGAAATTCCCCATTCCGTATGTGCTTACCAACTGCCACAACAGCCTGTGCGCTGTGGGCGGCACTATCAACGAGGATGACCACCGCTTTGGACTGTCCGCTGCTAAAAAGTACGGCGGCATCTTTGTGCCCCCGCACCTTGCAGTCATCCATCAGTACATGCGCGAAAAGTTTGCGGGCTGCGGCAAAATGATTCTGGGCTCCGACTCCCACACCCGCTATGGCGCTTTGGGCACCATGGCTATTGGCGAGGGCGGCGGCGAACTGGCAAAGCAGCTGCTGGGCCGCACCTATGATGTTGCCCGCCCGGGCGTCGTGGCCATCTACCTCACCGGCTCTCTGCCCGCAGGCTGCGGCCCCCACGATGTGGCGATCGCACTGGTGGGCAAGCTGTTCAAGAGCGGCTACGTCAAGAACAAGGTCATGGAGTTCGTTGGCCCCGGCATTGCGTCCCTGCGTCAGGATACCCGCAATGCCATCGATGCGATGACCACCGAGACCACCTGCCTGTCCTCCATCTGGGAGACAGACGAGACCACCCATCGCTTCCTTGCTGTGCACGGCCGCGCTGCCGACTATAAAAAGCTGGCCCCGGCGGATCTGGCCTACTATGACGGCGTGGTGGAAGTGGACCTGTCTGCGATCCGCCCGATGATCGCACTGCCCATGCACCCCTCCAATGCATTCACCATTGAAGAACTGAACGCAAACCTTGAGGATATTCTCCACGCCTGCGAACAGGATGTGCAGAAGCTCATCGGCCGCAAGGACGTCAGCCTTGACCTGTGCAGCAAGATCGAGAACGGAAAGCTGCGTGTGGATCAGGGCGTCATTGCAGGCTGTGCAGGCGGTCTTTACGACAGCATTTATGAGGCAGCCTCCATCCTCAAGGGCCATACCGGCGGCTGCGGTGACTACGCACTCAGCGTGTACCCTGGCAGCCAGCCGATCATGATGGAGCTGGTGCGCACCGGCGTGATCAGCGACCTGATGGCAAGCGGTGCAACCATCCGCACAGCTTTCTGCGGTCCCTGCTTCGGCGCAGGCGATGTGCCCGCAAACGGCGCGCTGTCCATCCGCCATACCACCCGCAACTTCCCCAGCCGTGAGGGCTCCAAGCCTGGCAACGGCCAGCTTTCCGGCGTAGCACTGATGGATGCCCGCAGCATTGCAGCCACCACGGCCAACGGCGGCATCCTGACCCCGGCCACCGACATTGATTATGATCCCACTGTGCCTGAGTATCAGTACGATCCTTCCAGCTACGATACCCGCGTGTATCAGGGCTTTGGCAAGGGCGATTACGATGCCCTGCTCAAGCTGGGTCCCAACATCAAGGACTGGCCCGAGATCGCACCGCTGGGCGAGAATCTGCTGCTGAAGGTAGCTTCCTACATCACCGATCCTGTTACCACCACGGACGAGCTCATCCCCTCCGGAGAGACCTCGTCCTTCCGCTCCAATCCGCTGGGTCTGGCAGAGTTCACCCTCAGCCGCAAGGACCCGGAGTACGTGGGCCGCGCCAAGGCTGTGCAGGCTGAGGAAAAGGCCCGCCGTGCAGGCGAGGGCAGCGCCGAGGTGCTGGCCCAGCTGCACAAGGTGCCCGGCTGCGAAAACCTGACTTGGAACGATGTGCAGATCGCATCCACCATCTTTGCCGTCAAGCCCGGCGATGGTTCTGCCCGTGAGCAGGCGGCCAGCTGCCAGCGTGTGCTGGGGGCCGGTGCCAACATCGTTACCGAGTACGCCACCAAGCGCTACCGCTCCAACCTCATCAACTGGGGTATGCTGCCGCTGCAGCTGGTGGGCGCAACGCCCTTCGGTCTGGGCGATTATGTGTTCATCCCCAACGTCCGCGAAGCGCTCAAGGGCGATCTGCAGGACATCAAGGCCTATGTGCTGGGCGATTCCGTCAAGGAGTTCAGCCTGTACATGGCCCCGCTGACCGCCGATGAGCGCAAGATCCTGGCAGATGGCTGCCTGATCAATTTCTATAAGAACTAATAAAGATCCTCTCAGTCATTGCTTCGCAATGCCAGCTCTCCCGAAAGGGAGAGCTTTTTAGCGGAACGGAGCACGGCAGCTTTTGCGGATAAAAAGCATTTGGCAAAAGAAAAGCCCCCCTCGGGGGAGCTGACGCCGCAGGCGGCTGAGGGGGTTTTCATGGAGGTTTCAATTTCTATGCCCGGCGATCTTCACAATCATTCTACCTGTTCCGATGGCTCGGTGCCCATCCACCGTCTGCCGCTCATGGCGGCGCGGGCGGGTCTGGACACCATGGCCATTTCCGACCATGATACCCTGCTCAGTGTGAATTACTGCTATGAGCACCCGGTGCAGGACGGGGTGCATCTGCTCCCGGCGGCTGAGCTCACCGGCTACGACCACGAGCATCATCACCGAGTGCACCTGCTGTGCTATTATCCGGATCCGGAAAACCGGGAGCTGAGGGAGCATTGCGACATCCTGCGCCAGCGCCGCAACGAGTGCGGTCTGCAAAGCGCAAAGGAAATTGAAGCGCTGTATCCGCAGTTCCGCACGGAACAGGCACTGGAATACGCAAAAGACAGCGGCGTACTGTTCAAAAGCGGCATTATGGAGGCACTGCATCAGCTGGGTCTGTGCGATGCCGTATATGGCAGGCTGTACAGTTACCTTTTTGGCTGGGAGCCGCGCGGCGTGGTACTGCATCAGGTAAAGTATCCTTCGGTGCAGGAGGTGCTTGCCACAGCCAAGGCAGCCGGTGCGGTGGTGGTGTTTGCGCACCCGACCGTTTACAAAAGCATGCCGCTGGTACGCCAGCTTGCCAAAGAGGGAATGATCGACGGCATTGAGGTGGAGCATCCCCGCAACAGCCCGGAGGACAAGGCAGAGTGTGCAGCGCTGTGCAAGCAATATGGCCTCATCCATACGGGTGGCACCGACTTCCACGGGGCCAACCACAAGGTGCCGCATCCGGTGGGCACCTGCACCACAGAGGAGGATCAGATCGCCCGTATTCTGGAGCTGGCCCACCAGCGCCGTGGGATCGATGTATGACCGTGCAGCAGGTCACATTGACATTCCAACAGACCGGCCTATAATAAATGAAGACGAATACCGTCGGAATGTCTGTCAAAAAGAGAGGATTTTGAACTATGAGCAAGGAATTCAGCTTCCCGAACAGCGGCACCTGCTCCAAGCAGACCAACTTTGTACTGAACGATGACCACACCATTGAGAGCATGGAAGTCATCGGCGGCTGCAATGGCAACCTGAAGGGCATCTGCAGCCTCGTGCGCGGCATGAAGGCCGAACAGGTCATCGAACGCTTTGAGGATGTGAAATGCGGCTTCCGCAGCACCAGCTGCCCGGATCAGATCGCAAAGAACCTGAAAAAGGCTCTGGCTGAAATGAACTGAACATGATCTGCCAAAGAGGAGATGCCACACTGGTATCTCCTCTTTGCTTTTCCCATCCCGACACAAACGACTGATTTTTTTCGGTGCTTTGGGGCTATACTTCTTATGCAAACGAATTTTTCAGCAAGGAGCAGGCAAATGAGCATCTGGGAAAAAATGGGCTTTGGCGGTTACAAGGGCTTTTCGCATGAGGCGGACAGACTGCTGCGCAGTGCAGTGGAGCTTGCCGGGAACCTGGGCTGCGAAAAGGCAGATACCAGCCATCTGCTGCTGGCGATCCTGCAGCAGGATCAGGGCGCAGCAGCGCGGTTTCTGGCAGGCAAACAGATCTGTGAGCCGGAAGTGCGCCGTCAACTGGCTCAGACCCGCCGCGCCCCGGCTCTGCATCTGGACCGCCATGACCTTGCACCGGATCTCAGGCGTACCATGGACTATGCCATCATCGGGGCGCAGAACGCTCACCTGAACCGTGCCGAGCCGGAGCATCTGCTCTGCGCGATGCTGGAGGATGATGGCTGCACGGCAGGCGTGCTGCTGGCGTCCATGGGGCTGCAGCTCACAGAGGCTGTGAGAGAATGCCGCCAGCTGTCCGGGCAGTTCGTCCTGCCATACCAGACACGGGCGGCAGCCGGTGCACCACGGGGCAGCCGGGCCAGTGATAAATACTGCCGTGATCTGACCCGCCGCGCCGCAGAGCGGGAACTGGACCCGGTGTTCTGCCGGGAGGCGGAGCTGGACCGCATGGTGGAGATCTTATGCCGCCGCCAGAAAAACAACCCCTGTCTGGTGGGAGAGCCGGGCGTTGGCAAGACGGCGTTGGCAGAGGGTCTTGCCCAGCGCATTGCCGGGGACCGCGTGCCGCGCGCGCTCAAGGGGCGCCGCCTGCTGGCGCTGGATATGGCCAGCCTTGTGGCAGGCACAAAATACCGCGGCGATTTTGAAGAGCGATTCAAAAACCTGCTGGAAGAACTGGTCCGGGACGGCAGTGCCATCCTGTTCGTGGACGAATTCCATACCATTGTAGGTGCCGGTGCAGCGGAAGGTGCCATTGATGCAGCCAGCATTTTAAAGCCGGTGCTGGCACGCGGAGAGCTGCAGATGATCGGTGCCACTACCACCGAGGAATTCCGCACCCATATCCAGAAGGATGCTGCATTGGAACGCCGTTTCGGCAAGGTGCAGGTGGAGGAGCCTACGCCTGCACAGGCCGTCGATATCCTCAGCGGTCTGGCCCCGCGCTACGAACGCTATCACAACGTAAAGCTTCCGCAGGAGACCCTGCAGGCGGCAGTGGAACTCTCGGTACGGTATCTGCCGGGGCGTTTCCTGCCGGATAAGGCCATCGACCTTGTGGATGAAGCCTGCGCAGCGGCACGCATCCGTGCGGAACGGGAAAAGCAGCTCCAGCCCGTGCTGACCCCGGATGATATCGCCCATGTGGTGGCACAGGCCAGCGGCGTGCCCACAGAGCGCGTTGGAGAGCAGGAACGGGAACGGCTGGAAAAGCTGGAACAGCGCCTGAACGAGGAGATCGTCGGGCAGAGTCGCGCAGTCGCTGCCGTGGCAGGGGCCATCCGCCGCAGCCGTACCGGCCTTGGGGAGCCGGGAAGGCCCATAGGAGCCATGCTGTTCCTTGGCCCCACCGGCGTTGGCAAAACAGCCCTTGCCAGGGCGCTGGCCGTCAGCTGGTTTGGCAGCGAAAAGGCACTGCTCAAGTTTGACATGTCGGAATATCAGGAGCAGCACACCGCTGCCCGGCTGCTGGGTGCCCCGCCGGGCTATCTGGGCCATGATGAGGGCGGGCAGCTTACCGAGGCCGTGCGCCGCCGCCCATACAGCGTGGTCCTGTTTGATGAGATCGAAAAAGCCCACCCGGATATCCAGAACATCCTGCTGCAGATCCTGGAGGATGGGCAGCTCACCGATGCCATGGGGCGAAAAGCGGATTTCCGCAACACCATCGTGCTGCTCACATCCAACCTTGGCGCGCGCTTTCTGGCGGGTCAGAGCGCTCCGCTGGGCTTTGCTGCGGGCAGTGAAGCCGTATTTGAAAAGCAGTCGGCGCAGGCCGTTGAGGAAGCGAAAAAGTGGTTCCGGCCAGAACTGGCAGGCCGTCTGGATGAAATGATCGTGTTCCGTCCGCTGGCAGATGACAGCCTGTGCGCCATTGCGGAAAAACTGCTCTGCCAGCTGGAACAGCGTGCAGCAGGCAGTGGCTATCAGCTGCACCATACGCCTCAGGTGGGCAGGGCACTGGCGGCAAAGGCACGGTCAGCCTATGGTGCTCGGGAACTGCGCCGCGCCGTGGACAGGGCAGTAGAGCAAGCCCTTGCAGACCGCATTGCCTCCGGCACAGCCAATACCGGCCAGCACTGGACAGCGGACTGCTCGGCTGATGGCTCTATCATCCTGCGGGAGGATGAAACCGTAACCATGTAAAAATTTGGACAGTAGTGGCTTCCCCGCCGTCCTGCCAAGTAAAAATGCATCTTGCAACCTGCTGGTTTTCTGTTATCATAGAATCAGGGTGTATCTGAAAAAACAGAATTGCAGGAGGAAGTTCATGCGCACTTTATTTCTTTTGAACCCCACTGCCGGCAAGGCAGACTGTACCCGTGCTCTGCCGCGGCAGATCGATGCGGCTGCGGCGCGGGCCGGTCTTGCCAGGGGAGAATATACCATTCGGATCACTGCCCACGCAGGCCACGCCCGGGAGCTTGCCAATGCCGCAGCCCGACAGGCCCGGCAGGCAGGGGAGCAGCTCCGCATCTATACAGCAGGCGGCGATGGCACCTTCAATGAAGCCCTCACCGGCGTCTATGGGTTTGAAAATGCGGCTGTGGGCTGCCTGCCCTATGGCAGCGGCAATGATTTCCTGCGTACTTTTGGCACAAAAGCGGAATTTCTGGATCTGGACGCCCAGCTTGCAGGCGGGCCGGTCGCCATTGACCTGATGCAGACCAGTCTCGGTCTTTCGGCCACCATCTGCGCTGCCGGTCTGGATGCGCAGGTCGCCTACGGCATCCCGAAGTTCCGGCGCATCCCGCTGTGCGGCGGCGAAGCGGCCTATGCGCTTTCCATCGTAGAACAGCTGTGCGGGCATATTGGCCGAAGAGTAGAGTACACCATTGACGGCGAGACCCTGACAGTGAACTGCCTTATGTGTGCCGTCTGCAATGGCCGCACCTATGGCGGTGGTTTCCGTGCAGCGCCGGAAGCCAAGCCGGACGACGGCTGGCTGGATGTGTATATCATCCGCAAGGTGAGCCGTTTGACCATCGCAAAACTTCTGGGAATGTACAAAAACGGAGGGCACTTCCGGAATGGTCAGCTGGTCAGGGCGGCAGAGCCGTACTTTATCTACCGGCGGGCAAAGCAGGTCTCTCTGCGCGCCGTGGATGGCCGCGGGCCTATCGTTGCTACGGCAGACGGTGAGTGTGTGCCCAAGGAGCAGATCACTGTGCAGGTACAGCCGCTGGCTGGCCGTATTCTGCTGCCAAAGCCTGCTTTTGAGCGCTTTGCAGCGCAGCGGTCCGAACAGAGTGCGACCTGACCGGACGCGAAAAAATTCAGCCTTCAGGATCTCCTGAGCAGTCAAAGGGCCGGAAGCCTTAAAACAGGGTTTCCGGCCCTTTGTTTTGCAGAAAAAAGAAAGGAGATCCGGAAGGTTTTGCTGATGATACGTTGATTGAACGAGTCGTCACAAATTGTTAATAAAGAATTGCAAAAAAAGTCTTGATTTTTCGGGTCAAGATGAGTACAATGTTCTTAGCACTCAGAGAAAAGGAGTGCTAAGCAACCGGAAGGGCGCACACGAGGCTTCCGGTTCATGGCAAAGTTTAAATTATATTTTATTATAGGAGGGCAAGAACTATGAAGATCATTCCTCTTGCAGACCGTGTTGTTATCAAGACTGTTGAGGTCGAGGAGACCACCAAGGGTGGCCTGATCCTGACCGGCAGTGCCAAGGAGAAGCCTCAGGTGGCTGAGGTCATCGCTGTAGGCCCCGGCGGCATTGTGGACGGCAAGGAAGTCAAGATGACCGTTAAGGTCGGCGACAAGGTCCTCACCAGCAAGTATTCCGGCACCGAGGTCAAGGTGGACGGTGAGGAGTGCACCATCGTCCGTCAGGGTGATATCCTGGCAGTCGTTGAGGACTGAGCACAGCCCCCTCTGTATTAAGAAATTGAGCTTTAAAGGAGCGATTTGATTATGGCTAAGCAGATCAAGCAGGGCGAGGATGCCCGCAAGGCACTGTGTGCCGGTATCGATACCCTGGCAAACACCGTTAAGATCACCCTGGGCCCCAAGGGCCGCAATGTAGTGCTGGGCAAAAAGTTCGGTGCACCGGTCATCACCAACGATGGCGTGACCATTGCCAAGGAGATCGAGCTGAAGGACGAGTTCGAGAACATGGGCGCACAGCTGGTGCGTGAGGTCGCTACCAAGACCAACGACGCAGCAGGCGACGGCACCACCACCGCAACCGTTCTGGCACAGGCTATGGTCACCGAGGGCATGAAGAATGTCACCGCCGGTGCAAACCCCATGGATATCCGCCGCGGCATGAGCAAGGCTGTTGCCAAGGCTGTTGAGACCATCAAGGCACACAGCCAGAAGGTGAAGGACAGCAATGATATCGCCCGCGTCGGCACCATCTCTGCCGGTGATCCCGAGATTGGCCGCCTGATCGCTGAGGCAATGGAAAAAGTTACCTCTGACGGTGTCATTACCATCGAGGAGAACAAGACCACTGCTGAGACCTACAACGAGATCGTGGAAGGCATGCAGTTTGACCGCGGCTACCTGACTCCGTATATGGTCACTGATACCGATAAGATGGAGGCTGTTCTGGACAATGCCGCCATCCTGATCACCGATAAGAAGATCAGCGTGATTCAGGATCTGGTTCCTCTGCTGGAGCAGGTCATGCAGAATGGCATGAAGCTGCTGATCGTGGCTGAGGATATCGAGGGCGAGGCTTTGTCCACCCTGATCGTCAACCGCCTGCGCGGCACCCTGAACGTGGCCGCTGTCAAGGCTCCCGGCTTTGGCGACCGCCGCAAGGAAATGCTGCAGGATATCGCCATTCTGACCGGCGGCACCGTGGTCTCCTCCGATCTGGGCTATGAGCTGAAGGACGCTACCGTCCAGATGCTGGGCCATGCACGTCAGGTCAAGGTCACCAAGGAGAACACCACCATCGTGGGCGGTGCAGGTGACAAGGATGCGATCGCAGCCCGTATTTCTCAGATCCGCAGCCAGATTGAGGTCGCTACCAGCGATTTCGACCGTGAGAAGCTGCAGGAGCGTCTGGCAAAGCTGGCTGGCGGCGTAGCCGTCATCAAGGTCGGTGCTGCCACCGAAGTTGAGATGAAGGATAAGAAGCTGCGCATCGAGGACGCTTTGAACGCAACCAAGGCTGCTGTTCAGGAAGGCGTCGTTGCCGGCGGCGGTACTGCTCCCATCAATGCGATTCCCGCTGTGCGTGAGCTGTGCGACACGCTGGAAGGCGACGAGCGCACCGGTGCCAAGATCGTCCTGAAGGCTCTGGAAGCTCCTCTGCGCCAGATCGCTAAGAATGCCGGTCTGGAAGGCAGTGTCATCATCGACAAGATTATTTCTGCCAATAAGCCTAACTACGGCTTCGATGCGCAGAATGAGGTCTTTGTGGATGATATGATCGCTGCTGGCATCGTTGACCCCACCAAGGTCACTCGTTCCGCTCTGGAAAATGCAGCATCTGTTGCAGAAATGGTTCTGACCACCGAGAGCCTGGTTGCAGACCTGCCGGAACCTCCGGCACCCGCAGCACCTGCCGGTGATATGGGCGGCATGGGCGGCATGTACTAATAACTGCCTAAAAACCGCATGAATCCTTGATTTTTGGAGCGCGCAAAAGCGGATTTACGCCAAACTTACGCCACTTACGCCAAAAATCAAAGCGCATTATAGGGTAACAAAATCGGCACTCGCTGAAAAGCGGGTGCCGATTTTTGTGTCACGAAAAGCTGATGGATGCTGCACGCTACACACCGTCAGCTTTTTCGTTTACAGGGGAAAAAGTGGGTGGTATAATAGAAATAGAGTTTTGTAAGAGTGCTTTCATAGTCAAGGCTATAAAAAATACGGATAAGCATAAAGCCGGTGGATGATATGAAAATTCTGGATAACATCACCAATACCGTTCGAGATGATTTGCGGGTCGAAATCAAAAAAGGCAGCAGGGTGTCTATTGCGGCAGCCTGCTTTTCGATGTATGCCTACAAAGAGCTAAAGAAGCAGCTGGAAACCATAGACGAGTTTGAATTTATCTTTACATCCCCCACGTTTGTGAAAGAAAAGGCTGAAAAGCAGAAGCGGGAGTTCTACATTCCCCGCATTTCCCGTGAAACAAGCCTTTACGGTACAGAGTTTGAAATCAAACTGTGCAATGAGATGACCCAGAGAGCCATCGCAAAGGAGTGTGCAGACTGGATCAGAAGGAAGGCTACGTTCAAATCGAACACCACCGGTGAAAATATGGCTGGCTTTATGACTGTGGATTCCGGCGCAGCACAGACCGCCTATATGCCGATTGGCGGATTTACGACAGTTGATATTGGCTGTGAGCGCGGAAATAACAGCTACAACATGGTCAACTGCATGGAGGCTCCGTTCGCACAGCAGTACATGAAGTTGTTCGATACCCTGTGGAACGACCGGGACAAAATGCAGGATGTCACAGATGTAGTACTGGAGAATATCAGCACGGCTTATGCTGAAAATTCCCCGGAGTTCATCTACTTTATGACGCTGTATCATGTGTTCAGCGAGTTTTTGGACGACATCTCAGAAGACGAACTGCCGAATGAGGCAACCGGCTTTAAGCAGAGCAAAATCTGGAGCCTGCTGTACGACTTCCAGAAGGATGCGGTGCTTGCCATCATCAATAAGCTGGAAAAGTACAACGGCTGCATCCTTGCGGACAGTGTTGGCCTTGGCAAGACCTTTACCGCACTGGCAGTCGTAAAGTATTATGAGAATCGAAACAAGTCGGTTCTTGTGCTGTGCCCCAAAAAGCTGGCAGAGAACTGGAATACCTACAAGGACAACTATGTGAACAACCCGATTGCATCGGATCGGCTGAATTATGATGTCCTGTTCCATACAGACCTGTCCAGAAGCGGCGGAAAGTCGAATGGCCTCGACCTGGATCGCCTGAACTGGGGCAACTATGATCTGGTCGTCATTGATGAATCGCACAATTTCCGTAATGGAATCGGAACTCATAGCAAGACGCAGGACAATCGTTACCAGCGGCTGATGGATAAGGTGATCCGTGCCGGAGTTAAGACCAAGGTGCTGATGCTTTCGGCAACGCCTGTCAATAACCGCTTTGTTGACTTGAAAAATCAGCTGGCCCTTGCCTATGAGGGAAACTCCGAATATCTGGATGAAAGGCTGAACACCTCAAAGAGCATTGAAGACATCTTTAAGCAGGCGCAAAAAGCCTTTAACGCATGGAGCAAACTGAAACCAGAAGAGAGAACCACGGATGCGCTGCTACGGACATTGGATTTCGACTTCTTCGAGCTGCTGGACAGTGTTACCATCGCACGTTCTCGGAAGCATATCGAGAAGTACTACAACACCAACGCTATCGGAAAGTTCCCAGAGCGGTTGAAGCCGATCTCCGTTCGGCCATGTCTGACAGACCTGAATAATGCCATCAACTACAACGAAATTTATGAGCAGCTGATTCAGCTGAGCTTGTGCGTCTATATGCCCTCCAACTACATCTTCGCAAGTAAGATCCAGAAATATCAGGAGCTGACGCACAATAAGGGAGAAAATCTGACCCAGAGAGGCCGTGAGCAGGGTATTTGTCGGTTGATGAGTATCAATCTGCTGAAACGGCTGGAAAGCTCTGTACATTCGTTCCAGCTGACCCTGACGCGCATCAAGAAACTGATTGATGGTACGATTCAGTCCATTGACCAGTTTGAACGCTCCGGCCACGCTGATCTGGATATATACGACATGGCCGGAGACGATTTTGACATGGACGATGAAAACACTGACTTTTTCACCGTCGGCAAAAAAGTCAAAATCGACCTTGCGGATATGGACTGGAAGAGCTGGCGTACGGAGCTTCGGAAAGATGCAGAAATTCTGGAGCTGTTGACCTTTATGGTGGCAGATATCACGCCGCAGCATGACACAAAGCTGCAAGAACTGTTCCAGCTGCTGTCCGAAAAAATTGAGCACCCGATCAATGTCGGCAACAGAAAAGTGCTGATTTTCTCTGCATTTTCGGATACGGCAGAGTACCTCTTTGACAATGTGAGTGCGTTTGTAAAGCAGAAATATGGGCTGAATACCGCTGTAATTACCGGCTCGATTGACGGACGTACCACGATCAAAGGCTTCAAGGCAACACTCAACAACGTGCTGACCTGCTTCTCTCCCATTTCCAAAGACCGGGATGTTCTGATGCCCGGTAGTGCCACGGAAATTGATGTGCTGATTGCGACAGACTGCATTTCTGAAGGTCAGAACTTGCAGGACTGCGATTATCTGATCAACTATGACATTCACTGGAACCCGGTACGCATTATCCAGCGTTTTGGACGAATCGACCGTATCGGCAGCAGAAACCAGTACATCCAACTTGTGAACTTCTGGCCTGATCTGACGCTGGACGATTACATCAACCTGAAATCCCGTGTGGAGACCCGCATGAAAATCACAGTTATGACCGCTACCGGCGATGATGACCTTATCAACCCCGAAGAAAAGGGTGATTTGGAGTATCGCAAGGCACAGCTGAAACGCTTGCAGGAAGAGGTCGTTGACATCGAGGATATGTCGGACGGCATCTCCATCATGGATCTGGGACTGAACGAGTTCCGGCTTGACCTGCTGGATTACATCAAACACAATGGTGATCTGGACAAGAAGCCCCGTGGACTTCATGCGGTGGTTCCGGCTACGGATGAACTGCCGGAGGGAGTGATCTTCGTGCTGAAAAACATCAATAACAGCGTCAATGTGGACAATCGGAACCGCATCCATCCGTTCTACATGGTTTACATCGGCATGGATGGGCAGATCATCTGCGACTACTTGAACCCCAAAAAGATGTTGGACGATATCCGGCTGCTGTGCCGTGGAAAGACTGAGCCGATCAAAGAGGTATACGAACGCTTCAATCGGGAAACAGACGATGGAAAGGACATGGCAGAAATGTCCGAATTGCTGAGCGAAGCCATTGATTCGATCATTGATGCCAAAGAAGAAAGCGATATCGACAGTCTTTTTAAGCGCGGTGGAACAACAGCATTGCTTAGTCAGGTGTCCGGGCTGGATGATTTTGAATTGATTTGCTTCCTTGTTGTGGAATGAAATTTGAAAGGAGAAGAATATGAAATACGGCTTTTTGTTTGGAGCGGGTGCCGAAATGGGATATGGTCTTCCTTCGGGTGGAAGATTTGCTCTGGATATTTTCAGACATGACTCATCAAAAAGTAAGCAAGAGTTCAAAGATATGCGTGGAGCGGTTGATACTACGACAAACTATGCATATCAGTGGCTTCCGGCTGATTTCAGAAATAAAAATATTAGTTCTTTTGGACGTTCTGTATTTCAGAATATAATAACAGATACAATTGGAAATAACAGGACCAGAATTATTGAGAAAATCAATCGTTTCGACGAGGTTGCAAGAGCTGAAGAAGAAAATTTGAACCGCAAAAAGGGTGTAAATGTAACCGGAATTATAGAAGAAATCCTTGACAGAAAAGTGGATGATATCCATTTGGGACAAAATATTGCGTTTATTCCGGAACTTGCAGCTGGAAATGAATTGTTCAACAGTTCGTATTTTTCCGCTCTTCTTATGCTTTATAAGAAAAAAGATGTCTTTTCCGCTGAAACAAGAAAAAAGCTTGGGAAGATTCTGCTCTCTATTATTCAATTTCAAATTGGTGCGCTAGGTGAAGCATTATCACACAAAATTAACGATAGCGTTTTTTCCAAAAAGGATGATGAAATTGATATTTTTGATGATATCGGAGAAATTATTCAATTGAACTATTCTTCGTCTGGTCTTAGTGGAATGGAATATCTTTTGGATAAGCCAGAATTTAATGGCATAGATGATGAAACCATTATTCTTCAGTTTGCACATAATATTTTGGAATCCATTTACGCTTCGGTACTTGATTATAAGTCGCTGATTGATGCTAACTGGCATTACTTGTATAGCCCTGCTTCCGATTGGGCAAAATTCTGCAAAATTTGTATTTTCTTGCTCAATGTAAGAGATTACATTTCTGGTGCGGCTAAAGACATTGATTTTTCAGTTCGTCGTGGATATTATCAAATGTTGAGGGAAGCACTTGATGCAGAAAAATTTGAAGTTTCTGCGATTGCAACGACAAATTACAACCATTTTATCGTAGATCTTCTGAAGAAGAATGTTGTTTTTCTGAATGGTAGTACGGAGCTGTGGTATGACCCGTATCTTAACAGAATCGGTGAAAAAGATAAACTTTCAACGCAGGAAAACCATATTCTCGTTCCATTGATTTTTACACAGAGTGGAACCAAACCAATCACATCAATTGAAATGTCGAGTGAGTATGTCGATACGTACAGGGCATGGAAAGAATCCGATGCCATTGTAATTGTTGGATTTGGATTCGGACAGGATGATGAGCATATAAACGGCATACTTCGTACACTTGTTGATGTGGACGATAGAAAACTCATAATTGTGACATTGAGCGGAACTTCAAAAGAGATTGCTCAGAAACTGAAAGTCAGAAAGAAAGAGAATATACAAATTGTGATTGTTGATCGGTTTGGAGCTACTTCTGATGAGAAACAGTGGACAGAGGTTCTTGCAGAACAGGGTCACTCTTGATGGGAGAAAATTATGCTTGGTTTGCCTGTATCTACCGAGTTCAATAAACGCATCCCGAAGCAGAAGTTCTATGAGAACATCGCCGTTACTCCGGCTATGAAGAAAGCCTTTGTCGAGCAGATCAAAATCATCTACTGGCGCAATAAGATTGCGACCACTACCCTGAATTTGGCTGCTGGCGAGCAGGTGACGGAGATTGAGGTGTTCGAGGTACGTCTGTCTGCCCCGTAGCTGGACGAGAGTGTGCTGCGCCAGATCGACCGGGAAATTCCGTATCACATCCTCTTTTTGCTAGAATACGAGGGCAGGTATCAGGCGGTCATCGGCTACAAGGAGGCTGCGGCAGGCAAGACGGCCTTTAAGGTTGACCTCTATTATTCTACGGACTGGCTGGACGAAGATGACCTGCCGGTGCATCTGGAAGGGCTTACGCTGGATGCCGTATACGAGAACTTTGTCCGTCAAATCGCAGGTGATGCGCTTGGCACAGGAGAAAGTGCATCCCTGAAAGACAGCGTTGAGCAGCAGAAGCAGCATGAGCAGCTAGAGAAGCAGGTTGCTGCACTGGAAGCCAAAATCCGTAAGGAAAAGTAGCCGAAGAAGAAATTTGAACTGGTACAACAAATGAAAGCTCTACAAAAGAAAACAGAGACGTTATGAAATCATTTGAACTGAAACCAACAGAAGAAAACCTACTTTCCGCATACAAGAACGACCAGATTGGAAGAAATACGGATATCCATGCGTTTGTGGATATCCTGAACTCTTTGGAGGATTCCTGCTCGATTGCTCTTGATGGTGCATGGGGAAGCGGTAAGACTTTTTTTGTCAAGCAGGCAAAAATGATTTTAGAATCCTGCTCGCCAATAGAATCAAAGAGTGAATACAGGGATGAGGTCAAAACTGTCTGGAAAAACTATCACGGCGGCAAAGAACCAGAATTTCAAGCGCAGCTTTGTGTTTACTACGATGCGTGGGAAAATGATAATGATGGAGACCCTATCTTATCTCTGGTATACTCCATTCTTCAACAGGTAGATGAGGAAACGCCTTTTCCAAAAGACAATAAAATTTTTGAAAAGGTAGCAGCTCTGGCAGATTGTATTACTGGAAAAAGTACAGCAGCAGTGTTGGAATCAATGAAATCTGATAGTGTTCTCGATGATTTACGGAAAAGCAAGAGTATTCACAGTACAATTGTGGAATTTTTAGGCCGCCTACTTGATGAAAGAGCAAATCGCTTGATTGTTATTGTAGACGAACTTGATAGATGCAAGCCAGACTATGCCGCGCAACTTTTGGAGAAAATCAAACATTATTTCGATAATGAACGAGTCACATTTGTATTTGCTGTGAATTTACAAGAACTTCAACATACAATTTCAAATTACTACGGAAATGCGTTCGATTCGTGCAGATACCTTGATCGCTTTTTTGATTTGAGAATTTCGCTTCCGCCAGCCAATATGTACCGATACTATCAAAGCATCAATTTCCAAAGCGACTACTATACGGTAGATGTTGTGTGCAAAAAAATTATCGAGCTGTTCCATTTTTCTCTCCGTGAAATTTCAAGATACTTAAAAGCCATAAAAATTGCAGAATACGAGTTAACACACAGTGACGGAAGATTTGACTTTAGTGATCCGGAAGGGTTAGCTACACGATTTTGCACATTATATATGGTTCCACTTTTGATTGCTTTAGAGATAAGCGATGTGACTTCATATAATCAACTAATTTCAGGACATAATCCAGAGAAACTGATAGAACTACTTGAATGTATGGATTCCAACTATAAAGGTCATTTTAGAGAACTGCTTTCAAGAAACGAAATATATAATACTGCACCGGAATCGGAGCAGCAAGGAAAAGAAATCGTAACAATAAAAGAAAAAGCAGTTGCTGTATATAAAGCAATATTCGTAAAAAATTATACAAGTTATGATTACCGTTGTTTCGTTGGAAACTGCGAATTTAATGCAGAGACAAAAACGTTTTTGCTAAGATTGGTCAGTCTGCTATCAAAATATTCAAAATATGAATGAGGGAGAATTTCTAATGGACACCCTAAAAATGCACAGCCTTGACGGTGTACAGCGCAACATTGAGCTGATCGGCAAGCTGTTCCCCAATGCAATTACCGAGGTGAAACGCAATGGCAAAGTAGAGCACGCCATTGACTTTGACGTTCTGCGGCAGGAGCTTTCCGATTCCATCGTGGAAGGCCGGGAGGAACGCTACCAGTTTACATGGCCGGACAAGAAAAAGGCGATGCTGGCGGCAAATGCGCCCATTACGGCAACCCTGCGCCCGGTTGTGGCAGACAGCGTTGGCAAAGATGGCACACCCGGCGGCTTTGACAGTGAGAACCTTTATATCGAGGGCGATAATCTGGAAGTGCTGAAGCTCTTGCAGGAAACATATCTGGGCAAGGTCAAGATGATCTACATTGACCCGCCGTATAACACTGGTAGTGATGCGTTTGTTTATGATGATAATCGTTTCATGAATTTGGATGATTTTGAAGATATCAGTGGCCTTTTTGATGAGAATGGAAACCTAATGTTTGATATTCAAACAAACAACGAAGCAAGTGGAAAATTTCATACAAATTGGTTGAACATGATTTATCCACGATTAAAGATTGCAAGAGATTTACTTTCAGAAGATGGACTTATTTTCGTCAGTATTGATGACAATGAAATTGAAAATATGACCAAAATATGTAATGAGATTTTCGGTACGGATAATCATGTTGAAACGGTCATATGGAAAAACAAATACGGTGCGGGTGCAAAGACGGTTGGATTTATCAGTGCACACGAATATATTTTGATTTATAGTAAAAATCCTATTTCAAATTTGACCTGCGAATTTGAAGGAGCGGAACGGGAAAAGTATAACAAAAGGGATGGTAAATTTGCAATCAGAGGTCCATACCGGACGCAGCCACTTATGACAAACAGCCTCGGAGATCGTCCAAACCTGATGTATTCTATTTTTCATAATGGAGTGGAAATTGTCCCACGAAAGCAATGGGTTTGGTCCAAAGAAAGAATGGAAGCTGCAATTGCAAATGACGATGTGGAATTTAGCTTGCAAAAAGATGGAAGCTACACCATCCGTTCTAAATCTTATCTTTATGGGGAAGATGGGAGTACTAGACGCGGAAAGCCAGTGTCTGTCCTGAATGGTCCGTTTACGCAGGACGGGACCAAAGAAATGAGAGAATTGTTTGATGATATAGCGGTTTTTGACTTTACAAAACCTTCAAAACTTATTGAGTATTTATTGAATCTTGAAATCAACGACATAAACGATAAAAACTTTATTGTCATGGATTTCTTCTCTGGTTCCGCAACAACAGCCCATGCCGTAATGAAGCTGAATGCCGAAGATGGCGGACACCGCAAGTTCATCATGGTGCAGTTGCCCGAAAAGACGGACGAAAAGAGCGAAGCTTACAAGGCAGGCTACAAGAACATCTGCGAAATCGGCAAGGAGCGCATCCGCCGTGCTGGGCGAAAAATTAAGGAAGATGCTGGGCTAACTGCTCCGACTGATTTGGATATTGGTTTCCGCTGCCTGCGTCTGGACAGCAGCAACATGGAAAACGTCTACTATACGCCGGAGGAGACCCGACAGCAGGATATGTTCTCTCTGGTGGACAACGTTAAATCTGACCGCACCCCGGAAGATCTGCTGTTTCAGGTCATGCTGGATTTGGGTGTGCTGCTTTCCAGCCCCATTGAGGCAACGGAAATTGCAGGCAAAAAGGTGTTCAACGTGGCAAATGGCTTCCTGCTGGCCTGTTTCGACCATGATGTGACGGATGAGACTGTCAAGGCCATTGCGCAGATGAAGCCGTACTATGCTGTTTTCCGTGACAGTTCCATGGCAAATGACAGCGTTGCAACAAATTTTGACCAGATTTTTGAAACTTATAGCCCCGATACGGTAAGAAAAGTATTGTGATTCGATGAAAATTGAATTAACTTGTTATTTTCAATTGGTGTCGGAGGTAAGTTACAACAATGAAGTTTAGTTTTAAGATTCAGCAATACCAGACGGATGCTGTGGATGCCGTGGCACGGGTCTTTCAAGGTCAGCCGTACAATGCAGGTGTATCCTATCTGCGGGATATCGGCAATTTGCCCAGCACACCGCAGCAGATCAGTGTGACGCAGTCTTACGAGGACGGCACACAGGTCGAATTTCAGGATGCTCTGGATGATTCCGGTTTTAAGAATGAAGCCTTGCAGCTGACCAATGAGCAGATTCTGCGCAATATCCAGAGCATTCAAAATGAGAGCAATATCCACCAGTCCACCCAGCTGGTGGCACCGCTGGGTCGCTGCTCTTTGGATATCGAGATGGAGACCGGTACCGGCAAGACTTACGTTTACATCAAAACGATGTTCGAGTTGAATAAGCGTTACGGTTGGAGCAAGTTTATTGTGGTCGTGCCCAGCATTGCCATCCGTGAAGGTGTGAAAAAATCCTTTGAAATTACCGCAGATCACTTTATGGAGTGCTATGGTAAAAAGGCACGGTTCTTCATCTATAACAGCAGCAACCTGAATCAGCTGGATGCCTTTTCCAGTAATTCGGGCATCAATGTTATGATCATCAATACACAGGCTTTTGCAGCTTCCATGAACGAGGACAAAAATGTGGAAGGCCGCAAGGGCGATGCTGCTGCGCGTATTATCTACACAAAGCGGGATGAGTTTGGTTCCCGCCGCCCCATTGATGTGATTGCCGCCAACCGTCCGATTCTGATTCTGGACGAGCCGCAGAAGATGGGCAAAGAGGATTCTGCCACCCAGAAAGCCTTGAAAAAGTTCAATCCGCTGTTTACACTGAACTATTCGGCTACCCATGCAAAGCAGCACAATTTGGTGTATGTGCTGGATGCGCTGGACGCTTATAATAAGCGTTTGGTCAAAAAAATCGAGGTCAAGGGCTTTGAGGTCAAGAACCTACGTGGCACCAACAAATATCTGTATCTGGAAGATATTCTTGTCACTCCTCAAAAGGCCCCGCAGGCTAAAATCGAATTGGAAGTCGCTCACAACGGTGGTACCAAGCGCGAATTTCATAAGCTGAATGTGGGGGATAATCTATATTATCTCTCCAACGAGATGGAACAGTACAAAGGGTTTGTCGTTTCTGAAATTGATCCATTTACCGGCATTTTGACTTTTACGAATGGGGAAACTTTGCATGTTCACGATGTGACAGGTGACGTGTCCGAAGATGATATGCGCAGGGTGCAGATCCGTGAAACCATCGAATCGCACTTTGAAAAAGAGCAAGAACGTTTCAAAATGGGCATCAAGACGCTTTCTCTGTTCTTCATTGATGAGGTGGCAAAATATCGCCAGTACGATGAGGAAGGCAATGAACTTCTGGGTGAGTACGGAAAAATTTTCGAGCAGGAGTATCTTTCTGTTCTGAATGAGCACCGCACACTGTTTGACCCGGACTATCTGGCTTATCTGGATTCTGTCGATGTACACAATGTGCATAAAGGCTATTTCAGTATCGATAAAAAGGGGCATAGCGTAAACAGTTCTGTCAAGCGCGGAACGGATCTGTCCGATGATATTTCCGCCTATGACTTGATTCTGAAAAATAAGGAACGGCTGCTGTCCTTTGAGGAGCCTACCCGGTTTATCTTCTCCCACTCTGCCCTGCGTGAAGGTTGGGATAACCCGAATGTGTTCCAAATCTGCACCCTGAAGCACAGCGACAGCACCACACAGAAGCGTCAGGAAGTTGGCCGCGGCTTGCGCCTGTGCGTGAACCAGTCCGGCAGCCGCATGGATGCCGATGCTTTAGGCGATAAAGTGCAGGATATCAATGTCCTGACGGTTATTGCCAGCGAAAGCTATGCCGCTTTTGTGGACAGCTTGCAGAAGCAGACCGAGGCTGTGCTGTACGACCGTCCTCGGAAAGCGACCATTGAATATTTTGCCGGAAAGTCGATCAAATTGGATGGGCGAACCGTCAAGGTGGACGACCATCAGGCACGAGCCATTTATCAGTATCTGGTTCGCAACAGCTATGTGGACGAAGAAGATAACGTGACGAAGGAATACCGGGAGGATGCACAGGCAAAATCGCTTGCTCCTGTTCCAGATTCTCTGAAACCGATAGAAGAGGGCATCCACACCTTGGTGCAGGCGATTTATGACGCAAGCGTTCTCCAGAAGATGTTTGCGGATGCCAACAAGCCAAAGGTTCTGGAAAATCCGCTGAACGGACGGTTTGAAAAAGCAGAGTTCCAGAAACTCTGGAATACCATCAACCACAAGTACGCCTATACTGTTGATTTCAATTCCGATGAACTGATTTCCAAGGCAATCACGCATATTGACAGTGAACTCTATGTCAGCCAGCTGCAATACGCCGTCAGTCATGCTGCACAGCGGGATACTCTGGATGCAGACATGGTACGTAGTGGTGACAGCTTCAATGCTGCACAGACTCGTACTAAAACACTGAAACACGCAGTATATGGGCAGGTTCCTTATGATCTGCTTGGAAAAATTGCGGAGGGAACCGTCTTGACCCGCCACACCGTTGCGGCGATTTTGAAGGGAATCAAGCCGTCTACGTTTGCAATGTATCAGAGCAACCCGGAAGAGTTCATCACGAAGGTCACTCGCCTGATCAAAGAGCAGAAAGCTACCATGATCGTAGAGCATATCACCTACGATACAATTGAGGGCAGCTATGACAGCAGTATCTTTACTGCTGAAAAGCACGGCCTGACAATGGATAAAGCCTATCCTGCAAAGAAAGCCATTCAGGACTATGTCTTTACCGACGGCTCTGCCGAAAAGAGCGTGGAACGCAAATTTGCCGAAAGCCTTGATGGCGCAGATGAAGTATTCATCTATGCAAAGCTGCCCAGAGGTTTCTTTATCCCTACGCCTGTCGGACACTATTCGCCGGACTGGGCAATTGTATTCCATGAAGGTGCAGTGAGGCATATTTACTTCGTTGCCGAAACAAAGGGTACAATGGAAAGCCTGAATCTGCGCCCAATCGAAAAATCCAAGATCGATTGTGCTAAAAAGCTGTTCGCGAAGTTGTCCGATGGACTTGTGACATACGACCATGTGGACAGCTATCAGGAGCTGATGAATAAGGTACTGCAATAACCGTAAGATGCAAGGATCATCTTGTGGAAAACAATATGCAAAAATGGAAAATAAAAAATTCTGAGGCTGCAGCTTTGGAAAAATAATTCTTTGATGCTATCACATAGCCTGCATCATGCCGATGCAGTTCAAGGTTTTGACTTTCCCAACAAGTGTTTGGCAACGCAAAAATGGTCTTTGTATAACCTCTTGCTAGCACTATGAGACCTTTCAAAACGCTTCCCAAATTTGAAAATCACTTTGCAAGAATGATCGTCCGTTTTCAAGCCCAACTTGAAGCGGACGGTTGTTTTTCTGCTCAAAAAAGTTCCGAGTTTGCATTCCGTTGCAAACAGAACAAGCTATCCGACCCTCTCTTTTTACCAAAGTTTCCATCACTTTTTCTTGCAAGCTGCCGAAAGTAGCCCGTTTTCAGAATTTTTTGTTGACACGGCTCAATTTTTGTGGTAATCTATTCCAACAATTTAATATAACATATTTACTTAGAGTTCCAGCTCGGCTCCCGA
>OMCG01000360.1_pt1 | contig 34437 bp, 36 predicted proteins | sample 1674071 | NCBI WGS metagenome assembly OMCG01 (sample SAMEA103958139, study PRJEB25191) | human gut metagenome | biome: human-associated habitat [ENVO:00009003]; feature: intestine environment [ENVO:2100002]; material: feces | place: Germany | collected 2013/2015 | reverse complement strand
AGAGCGGCGCCAAGGCTTATCTGGTCAACACCGGCTGGAACGGCACCGGCAAGCGTATCTCCATCAAGGATACCCGCGGCATCATCGACGCCATCCTGTCCGGCGCCATTAACACCGCGCCTACCAAGACCATCCCCGTCTTCGGCTTCGAGGTTCCCACCGAGCTGCCCGGCGTCGATCCCGCAATTCTTGACCCCAGAGACACCTACGCCAATGTGGCCGACTGGGAAGCCAAGGCTGCCGATCTGGCTGGCCGGTTCGTCAAGAACTTCGCCAAGTACGAGGGCAACGAGGCCGGCAAGGCTCTGGTCGCTGCAGGCCCCAAGGCCTAAGCTTTTTATAGCTTAGCATTTCGTTCGCATTCACGGTACCGGCAGGGGGAAACCCCTGCTGGTATCTGAAGTTCGGCAGTGGGGTGAATCTGTGGGGATAAATGGGGAATTTGTCCCCAGAGATTTCCCCATATGCCGAGAATATTCATTTTAACGGAGGTTAAAACCAATGGCTCAGAAAGTCCAATTCACTGAAACCGTCCTTCGTGATGCAAACCAGTCTCTGATGGCTACCCGTATGGCTTTTTCCGATATGGAGGGCATCCTGTCCACCATGGATAAGGCCGGCTACTATTCCGTCGAGTGCTGGGGCGGCGCTACCTTTGACAGCTGCCTGCGTTACCTGGACGAAGATCCCTGGGAGCGTCTGCGCGCTTTCCGCAAGGCTATGCCCAACACCCGGCTCCAGATGCTGCTGCGCGGCCAGAACCTGCTGGGTTACAAGCACTATCACGACGACGTTGTGGAGAAGTTCGTGGAGCTGTCCATCAAGAACGGCATCGACGTGCTGCGTATCTTCGACGCACTGAACGATTTCCGCAACATCCGCACCGCTCTGGAGGCTACCAAGAAGTACGCCACCAAGAATACCGTGGCTTCCGGCTGCATTTCCTACACCCAGTCCCCCGTGCACACCCCCGCCAAGTATGCCGAGATGTGCAAGGAGCTGCAGAGCATGGGCTTCGATACCATCTGCCTGAAGGACATGGCCGGTACCATGAGCCCCAACGAGGCTGAGCAGCTGTTCAAGGGCATCAAGGACGCCGGCGTGACCCTGCCCCTGATCCTGCACACCCACTGCACCACTGGCATGGCTTACATGACCGTTATGAAGGCCATCGAGGCCGGTGTGGACATCATCGACACCGCTACCTCCTGCTTCTCCAACGGCACTTCCCAGCCCGCTACCGAGACCATCTACTACGCTCTGTCCGAGCTGGGCATCGAGACCGGCCTGAACGAGGAAGTCATCAACAAGGTCAACGATTACTTCAAGCCCGTAAAGCAGAAGTACATCGACTCCGGCCGCATCAACCCCAAGTCCATGGGCACCGACGCTCAGGCTCTGGTTTACAAGGTCCCCGGCGGCATGCTGTCCAACATGATCGCCAACCTGACCGATATGCACGCCATGGATAAGTTCGACGCCGCTCTGGCTGAGATCCCCTCCGTCCGGAAGGACATGGGCTATCCTCCTCTGGTCACCCCTCTGTCCCAGATGGTTGGCAACCAGGCCGTTACCAACGTCCTGGTGGGCGAGCGCTACAAGAACATCTCCAAGGAAGTCAAGGCCTACTTCAAGGGTGAGTACGGCATTGCCCCCGCTCCCGTGAACGCCGACCTGGAGAAGCGCATCCTGGACGAGGCCGGTATGTCCGCTCCTCTGGACTGCCGCGTGGAGGACAGCAAGCGCACCGGTAAGGAATTTGAGGACGCCAAGGCTGCTCTGGGCGATCTGGCTCAGTCCGAAGAGGATGTCATGAGCTACATCTGCTTCCCTGCCCAGGCCGAAAAGTACCTGGAAGGCCGCAAGGCAAAGGAAGAGAACAAGGCTACCTATACCATCGTCGAAGCCTAAGGAGGGTATCAAACTATGATCCTTGCTTCTGATATTTCCGTTGGCGAGGCCGGTGTTTACGCACTGCTGGGCTATGCCGTCGTTTTCTTCGGCATTGTCCTGTTGATGATTGTGATCACTGCCTTTGGCAAGTATTTTGCTTCCAAGGACGCCAAGCTGACTGCCACTGCCGCTTCCGCCGCCCAGGCTGCCGCACCTGTCGCTCCCGCCGCAGCGCCCAAGGCTGTGGCTCCCGGCTCCGCCGGTGAACTGGCGCTCCATGATGTGGAGCCCAAGACCGCAGCAATGCTCATGGCCATCGTGGCCGACAAGATGGGCAAGCCTCTGAACGAGCTGCGCTTCATTTCCATTAAGGAGGTCAAATAATCATGAAATACAAAGTGACTCTGAAGGGCCGTACTTACGAGGTCGAGGTGGAAGCCGGCGAGGCCATCCTGCTGGACGAGTACGAGGCCATTGCTCCTTCCGCTCCCGCCGCAGCCCCCGCAGCCGCTCCTGCCGCAGCCCCCGCTGCCGCTGCCCCCGCTCCTGCTGCCGCTCCCGTTGTGACCGGCGCCGGTGAGCCCGTCAATGCCCCCATGCCCGGCAACATCCTGAAGGTCAACGTGACGAACGGTCAGGCTGTCAAGGCCGGCGACGTTCTGTGCGTGCTGGAGGCTATGAAGATGGAGAACGAGATCATGGCTCCCAAGGACGGAACCGTTACCCAGGTCCTGGTTTCCAAGGGTGCCAACGTGGACACCGGTGCGCCTCTGGTCGTGATCGGTTAAGGAGGGCTCCCAATGAATGTTGGTGCTATCCTTGGCAAGTTGTGGAATAATTCCGGCTTTGCCGCAATTATTACCGGCTTTGTCTCCAATAACGGCTGGCAGAACCTGGTGATGCTGGCCATTGCCTGTGTGCTGCTGTACCTAGCAATTGTTAAGAAGTTCGAGCCCCTGCTGCTGGTGGGCATTGCCTTCGGCTGCCTGCTGACCAACCTGCCCAATGCAGGCCTTTATCATCAGGAGCTGTGGGATGCCTTCATGGACCCCTCCAGCCCCATGTATCACAGCTTCGGCCAGATCATGCGGGAAGGCGGCCTGCTTGACATCTTCTACATCGGTGTCAAGACCAGCCTGTACCCCTGCCTGATCTTCATGGGCGTTGGCGCTATGACCGACTTTGGTCCCCTGATCTCCAACCCCAAGAGCCTGCTGCTGGGCGCTGCCGCTCAGCTGGGCGTGTTCGTGGCCTTCTTCGGTGCTGTCTGCATGGGCTTCACTGGCAAGGAAGCTGCCTCCATCGGCATCATCGGTGGTGCTGACGGCCCCACCGCCATCTTCCTGACCACTCGTCTGGCTCCCCATCTGCTGGGCGCCATCGCCGTGGCTGCGTACTCCTACATGGCCCTGATTCCTCTGATTCAGCCCCCCATTATGAATCTGCTGACCACCCCCGAGAGCCGGAAGATCAAGATGGTCCAGACCCGGAACGTGTCCAAGACCGAGAAGATCATCTTCCCCATCATCGTCACCATGTTCGTGGCCCTGCTGCTGCCCGATACCGCGCCTCTGATCGGCTGCCTGATGCTGGGCAACCTGTTCAAGGAAACCGGCTGCACCGACCGTCTGTCCGACACCGTGCAGAACGCTCTGATGAACATCGTCACCATCCTGCTGTCCACCGCCGTGGGCTCCACCATGGTCGGCTCCTCTTTCCTGACCGCACAGACCCTGAAGATCGTGGTCCTGGGCGTTGTCGCTTTCGGTATCTCCACCGCCGGCGGCCTGCTGGGCGGCAACGTCATGTGCCTGGCGACCAAGGGCAAGGTCAACCCCCTCATCGGCTCCGCCGGTGTTTCCGCGGTCCCCATGGCTGCCCGTGTTTCCAACAAGGAAGGCCAGAAAGCCAATCCCGCAAACTTCCTGCTGATGCACGCCATGGGCCCCAACGTGGCCGGCGTGATCGGCTCCGCCATCGCCGCAGGCTTCCTGCTGAGCGTCTTCGGCGGCTAAGCAATTCCATAACAAAGGCCCGCTGCCAAAACGCAGCGGGCCATTTTTATGCAAAATCGTGGTTGCCTCTCAGGGCGTTGTAGGCCTTGGAATGCAGAATTTTTTCCCAACCCTGTTTGGTGATGTGCAGATGATTCATCAGCAGGAAAACCCGGTATTTTTGGAGGGCGAGGGCATAGGCCTTCGGAAGCCCTTTTTTGCAGGCTTCCATCAGGGCGGAGGCCTGAGCCCGGCCAGCCGCTCGGTCTGGGTTGACCAGCAGGGCTGTGGTCAGATAGCTCAGCAGCAGTCCCTGGGTTTTCATGGCGGCGTAGGCCTTGCCGCCGTCTCCACAGGTCAGCGCTCCGGCTTCCTGAATCATCCGTTTCAGCACTGTTTCCGTGTGGGAGAGACGCTTCAGCTGGTTGGTATCCGATACGCTCTGAGTCACATCGCCGATGCGGTAATCGTACACGAACAGGTCCAAGGGGGTGACGCTTTCGGCGCAGCAGCAGGGGAAGGTGGCGTATTCGTGATCTTCATAGAACACGTGCTCTGACAGCTGGATGCCGTGGCTGTGGTAGAAGGCGGTACGGTAGGTGATGCCGTGGAAGGTCAGGCTCCGGTCGAAGCTTTTCCAGTCGGACATAATCTGGTCGAAGGAATAGGGCTTGCCGAATTCTTTGGGGTAGCTGCGCCAGTTTTTGATTTCTCCGGTGCCGATGTCGATGGTGTGGTGAAAGAGTCATCCGGTGCACAGGAGCTGCGCAATGTGCCAGAAACACCTGAAATTATAGCAGAAGTGAGGCACTTTGACAAGGGTTTTCGTTTTTCTCTCACGACGATTACATGAATGAACGCTTCGTAAATATTCGTAGGGGCGATTGCGGCACATCGCCCCGGAGGCGCAACCATTGGGCGTTCCCGTTTCAGTAAAATTATCCCGCCCGTCGGTTTCGGGCCGATGCGGGCATAGGCCCATACGTTCTTTTCCGATGTTCTTCAAAAAATATTAGCTCACGCAATTGTCGTGTTTTCCATGCTGTCGAAGCGGCAACCCCAGGGATGCGAAAAGTCAAGAAGCCCGCAAGCTTCGAAAAACTTGAGGGCTTCTTGGCTGCGTCAGATTTCAGGAGCCTGTAGCTCTGCCTGGGATAGTCTGCAAAATTCCAGCCCATCCTGGGTGCAGATCTCGAAGGTTCCGGTGACGGTGATGGGGGCTCCCAATTCCGGATAGTCCTCAGGGTAGGCGCGGCTTTCGGCGAGGTCAAAGGGAATTCCCTGGGCGCAGCAGGCGGTGGCGTCCTGGATGATGCAGGCGAAAACCGTGCCGCCGTCCTCCAGGGTGCCCTCCTGGGCGTAGAGCTTGCCGGTGCTGAAAATGCCCTGCATCTTTATAGTTTTGCCCACATAGTCCTCGGGGTGTGTAGTCATGTTGAAAACCTCCGCAAAGACCATGGTGCTGCTCATGGCGGTCAGGTCGATGAAGTCTCCGGTGGAAGCGCCCGCGTCATCGGCAGCGGTTTCTTCGGCAGCCGGGGCGGGCAGGGTGCTACTCTCAGCGGTAGCGGATGGGGAGGTGGGCATCTGGGTTTTCGGCGCTTCGGCGGCCTGACGGCTGCAGGCGCTGAGGGCCAGCAGGGCGGCCAGAAAAAGGGGGAGCATTTTTTTCATTTGGTTTTACCTCCAAGGAAACATCCCAAAAGGGAGAAGATGAGAAACATTCCGATATCCGCGGCCACGATGGTGGAGCCCACGGGGGTCCCGGCCAGAATGGCAATCAGGATTCCCAGTACGGCGCAGAATACCGACAGCAGCACCGCGCAAACCGTTACAGATCGGAAGCTCCGGAACAGCTGCATGGCGGACAGGGCGGGGAAGATGATCAGGGCGGAGATCAGCAAAGAGCCCACCAGATTCATGGCCAGAACGATGACAATGGCCACCACAACGGCAATGAGCAGATTGTATCGTTCCACCCGGGTTCCGGCTGCCTTGGCAAAGGCTTCGTCGAAGGTCACGGCAAAGATTTTGTTGTAAAACAGGAAAAACAGAGCAATCACCAGCGCGGACATTCCCACGCAAAGCCATACCTCGCTCCGGGACAATGTGAGAATGGAGGTGGAGCCGAACAGGGTGCTGCACACATCCCCGGAGAGGTTGGAAGAGGTGGAGAAAATGTTCATCAGCAGGTAGCCAACGGCCAGCGCGCCTGTGGAAATCATGGCCATTGCCGCGTCGCCTTGGATTTTGGTATTCTGTCCGGTGCGCAGAAGCAGCACGGCGCTGAGCACCGTTATGACCATGACCAGGGGCATCTCATTGGAAATTCGCAGTACCCCGGCAATGGCCATGGCCCCGAAGGCTACATGGGAAAGACCGTCGCCAATGAAGGAGAAGCGTTTCAGCACCAGCGTCACCCCCAGCAGGGACGAGCAGAAGGCAATCAGCACCCCAACCACCAGCGCGTAGCGGACAAAGGGATAGGTCCAGTACAGGGCGAGTTTTGCAAAAATTGCCGTCATAGTGCGCAGCCCCCTTTCCCGGAGCGGAACAGCTGCCCCTGGGGACTTTCCAGGTAAGCCTGCTTGGTTCCAAAGAAAACTGCGTCGCCGATGTGCAGAATGTGGCTTGCGTATCGAAGGGCTGCGGCAATATCGTGGGAGATCATGAGAATGGTGATGCCGTCCTCCCGGTTGAGCTGTTCGATGAGACCGTATAGCTCCGCCGTGACCTTGGGGTCAAGGCCGGAAACCGGCTCATCCAGAAGCAGCATTTTCCGGGTCGCGCATAGAGCCCGGGCCAGCAGTACCCGCTGCTGCTGGCCGCCGGAGAGCTCCCGATAGCACCGCCCCGCGAGCGCATCCAGCTGCATTTTGCGGATATTCTCCGCCGCAAGGCGTTTTTCCGCCCTGTTATAAAAGGGCCGCAGGCCGCAGCGGCCCTGGCAGCCGGAGAGAACGATCTCCCTTACAGAGGCCGGGAAGTCCCGCTGCACCTGGGTCTGCTGGGGCAGATAGCCGATTTCGTTTCGTAGCAGGCCGTCGCCGGTGAGAATGCTGCCGCCGATTGGGGGCTGTAGGCCGAGAAGGGTTTTCATAAGGGTGGTTTTGCCGGAGCCGTTTTCGCCGACAATGCAGAGATAGTCGCCTGCAAAAATTTCAAAGCTGAGATTTGACAGAACGGGCTTTCCCTCGTAGCCGACGCTGAGATTTTGACAGGAAAGCAGCGCCATCATTCCGCCTCCTGTCCCAGGGCTTTTTTCAGCACGGAAAGGTTTTTCTCCATAATGGAGAGGTAGCTTACGCCGCTTGCCGCGTCGTTTGCGGTGACGGCCTGCATGGAGTCCATGGTCAAAATCTGCTGATTTTTCTGGGCGGTATTCTGCACGATGGTTTCGGCAATCTTGTGCTGGGTGCCCTCTATGGTCAGCACGCAGGGCAGCCCCAGCGCGTCCATCTTCCCGGCAAGGAAGGAGACGGTCTCAAAGCTGGCCTCTGTTTCGGCAGAGCAGCCCGGAAAGGCGGCGTAGTAGTCGAGCCCGTAGTCATCCGCCAGATAGCGGAAAGGGAAGCGGTCGCCGAAGAGAAGGGCTTTGTACTTCCCACTGTCCACAGCCGCCCGGTATTCGCCGTCCAGGGCGGAGAGCTTTTCCACGAAGGCTGCGGCGTTTGCAGCGTAGGTATCCTTCCGGGCCGGGTCGGTTTCCTGCAGGGCCTCGGAAATGGCCGCCACCAGCACCTGGGCATTTTTCAGAGACAGCCAGATGTGCTCGTCATGCTCCGCCTCTTCCTCGTGGTCATGTTCCTCCTCCTGCATACCCGCTACGGTTTCTTCCGCCTTTGCGGAATCGCCCAGCACGTCCAGAAGCCGGATGACCTTCCGCTCCTTGTTGGGCGCATTTTTCAGAGCGTCATCCACCCAGCCGTCGGACTCGCCGCCGACATAGAGAAAGAGGTCGCAATCGGAAATTTTAACAATATCATCAACGGTTGGCTGATAGCTGTGCAGATCAACGCCGCTGTCCAGCAGCATGGTTATCTCAGCGCGGTCAGTTTCGGCACCGAGGATTTCCCTGACCCAGTCGTATGCGGGGAAAATGGTCGTGACAATGTTCAGCTTATTGGATGCTGCGGAATCGTCCTGGGGGACACAGCCGGAAAGCACAGCTGCCGGAATCCAAAGCGCCAGCAGCAGCGCAAGTATTTTTTTCATAAGGTTTTTACCTCCAAATCGTAAAATGGGCGCAAAAATACAAGGGCAGCGGCAGCACCGCAAAAGCCTATCCGAAAACAGATAGACTGCACCCTTGTAAAAAGCACCTATTTAATTGGAGAGCTTGACCTTGAGCGCTGCAAGCGTAAAAGAGGGAATAACATCAACCCAGGCTGAAATGTAGTCATACAGCGCACGCCGGATCGCAGCAGCAAAAACCAGAGCGCACAGCGCCGGAGCAAAGCCCTTCAGCGTATTCCGGCAAATACCCATCTGAAGGCAGACGGGGCAGCCCTCGCCGATGCAGTCATGACCGGCCTCCTCAATGAGAAAAAGGGCGGCGCCCAGCAGAACCAAAAGCATGGCCGCGGCAATCAGCGCCGCCGCGATCCGTTTTTGCTTTGCCATATCGGCGCCCCCTTTCGAAACCGGAATTGGGGTTAGTATATTGGATTTGCGAAAAAATGTCAATACAAGAGCCAAAAGCAAATTGTAAACAATTTTTCCTCATTCGCCGGAATACACCAGATCAGCGCGCATATCCAGCTCTATGGGGGCGTATTTAGCTTGAATGGCCTCATACTCCGCCTGGGTGATGGGCCGCAGGGTGGCGTCCTGGCCGTCCGGGCTGCAGAACCAGGGGCTTTCTGCGTTTTTCCACGTATCATAGCGCAGATAGTCCACAAGGATTGCATCTCCGTGTTCAACCTTGTAGAAGCTGGTGGCGCTGTTTCCGTCCAGATACTGTCGGGTGCAGGCAAAGCCGCCCTGGAAAATGCTTATGTTTCTGCCGCATTCCAGAAGCTTTACCTGCCCGCCTTTCATAGCCAGCAGACCGTTCCAGTCTCTGTGGCTTAAGAAAAACTCGTCCTGACCGTCGCCGTCCAGATCGATCAGGCAATAGTGCCAGTCCTGTGCGTCAGCAAGGCCCGAAAAACTGGTGAGCAGGGCGTCGAAGCTTGTGTAGACGGTGTCCTCGCCTACGTTGCTTGCTGAAGAAGCATCTAGGGGGTACTGAGAAATGGGCGTGAGCGTTACGGGAATCCGGGTATAAGACCGGATGATTGCGTTGAATTCCTCCTGCGTGATTGGAATTGCGTTGGAACCGGGCCCGTCCTCGTACAGGTTCCAGGGGTGCTCCCGGTAATATTCAATGGTGGAATAAAAAACGCACTTGTCCCAGACATATTCCCCGTTTTCCGGCTTTGCAAAATGGTAGGCGGTGAAATCCTGAGCCACAAACACGTAGGCAAGGATATTGTTTTGACAGAGGTACATATAGGATGGGTGGAGGGAATAGTCAGAGGTTATGTCGGAAAGATAGCGGTTGGATTCCAGAAAGGCCCCGTAGTACATGACCGTGGGCGGCATGATCCTCTGCGTTCCGTCCTCCGTCTTGCAGTAGGCCTCCTGAATATACCCGTTTTCTCCGAGCAGCAGCTCCTCCACGCCGTCTCCGTTCAGGTCCGTCAGGCAGAAGCCTAGCTGGTTCGGATGGGTGCTGATCGTTAACCAGTCTTTGATTCGGGAATCGTAGCCCAGCTCCGCATAACCGTGGAGGCGTTTCTGGTACTGCTCTGCCCACGCGTTGTCATAGGCGGCCTGCCGGGCGTCCGTCTGCGCCAGCGCTTCCGGAGAGACCTCCTGAGGCTGCACGGTGAAGTCGAAGGCCTCGGCGTAGCTTTCCAGGGCCTCCTTTGTCCAGGCCCGGTCGTATTCCGTCAGATTTAGGTGAATCATATAGTCGCCCCCATCTGCAAAGAGGGAAGCGCCGCTGACCCAGGTGCCATCTTCCACTCCCTCTACGGAAACGATCAATACATCCGCGCCGTAGGAAGTCCTGTAGTTCCATTCCGTGAAATTCTCCTTCGGAATCATGGAATACGTGTCATTGAAGCTGTCCTTTCGAAAGGCGGAAAAGCTGAGCACCTCGCCATAGGGCCAGACGGCATCCGGCCCTGTCAGGGTCACGGTCCCTTCCGCGGTGAAGGAGCCGTCCGCATAGTACCGAAAGGCAAGGTCCGTTTCTGCCGGAACGCGGAGGATGCCCCGGATGCCCAGGGTCTGGCAGGCTGCCTCAGGATCGGGGTCACGGTGCATTTTTCCCAGCAGGTTCAGGCGGTATTTGGCACAGATTTCATCCAGCTTGTCCTTCATGGCCCGGGTGTAGAGCAGGTAGGCTTCGTATTCCTCTCCAAAGTCCTCGGAGAAGGCCTCTTCGGAATGGTAAATTTCATCGTTGGGGTCATAGGTTTCCAGCCATTCGTGCCATTCCTTCTGCGCCAGATACCCCGGCGTTCCTTCCACACCCTGCAGGGACAGCTTGAACCAGGTTTCGCTGCTTCCACTGCTGCCTGCTCGCTGCGCCTCACCAAAGGCCATATCCTGTAAGTGCAGCACATAGAGGGCAGCGCACCCCACCAAAAGCAGAGCCAGGGCAACCACTGCCGCAATCAGCCAGATTCGTTTCCCGGCGGTGGCCCTTTTTCGCACCGGCGGCTGCTCCACGTTCGCCAGAAGTTCCGCGTCTACGCCGGAAAAACCTTGAAAAAGCTGCATCGATGTCATTGTAAGCCCTCCTGTTTGAGTGTTTTGGCCAGATTCTTTCGGGTTCTTTGCAAGATGTACTTTACCTGATTGGCAGAAAGCCCTGCTTTTTGGGCAATTTCCGGCAGGGTGTCGGCGTAGTAGTACCGCAGCAGAAAAACGGTGCGGTCCTGGACCGCCAGCTTTCGCAGAAAGCGGTTCAGGGATGTGGTCAGCTCCTTTTTCAGCAGGTCCGTTTCCGGGCTTTCGGCACCGGTGACGCATTCCGCCAGCTCGTCCAGAAGCAGCTGCATTTCTCCGCCGCCCCGCTTTTCCGCGGTATTCTTCCGCCAGCGGTCAATGGAGAGATTCCGGGTGAGCTTTCCGAGAAAGGGGCCGAATCGCTGGGGCCGCCGGGGCGGGATCAGCTTCCAGGCGGCGAAATAGGTATCGTTGACGCTTTCCTCGGCGTCTGAGGGGCTGGAGAGAATGTGGTTTGCAATGCTGTAGCAGTAGCGGCCGTATTTCCGGTCCGTCTCGGAAATGGCTTGCTCAGACCGGGCGAAATACAAGTCCAGTATTGCATTGTCATCCATGGGAAAAACCTCCTTTTTGTGTGTTCACCCTTATACACGCAGAAAAATGGGGAGTGGAAAAAGATTTGTGGGTATTTTATCATCTGGTGGATGGTTTCACAAGTGCGTGCGTAAATTGCGAATTTCATACCATAACACAAAAGAAGCGAACCGGCGGAATTGACCGGTTCGCTCTATTTGTGCGTTAAAAAGGTGTTGCGGAATGAATGGTTTGAAATCATTGCAAATCAGGAAACAGCATTCGTATATAATCCTGGCTGCCATATAGAATGCGGTCGATGGAAATTACTTGCATTGCGTTGATGCGATAAAATGCCATATATTTTTTATGTACAATAAACCGATATCCACTTTCAAGGCCACCCTCGAAAACTAATTTTTGCCCTGACTCCGGGAAGCTGGCAAGAAGCTCAATTGCGTCCAATATGCCATCGACCGTGTGCTGTGCAGCTATGGGATTCTCTAGCTTGTTGCTGATATAATCCCAGATAGCGTCCAAATCCTGCAAGGCCGTTCGGGTGTATTCTATTTTACTTGGCATTTGCACGCTCCCGGAAGTGCTTCCGCACATCTTCCGATGTGATATATCCCTCTTCTTCCCCAGATCGGCGTCCCTCAGACAGCGCGCACATGAGCTGAAGCTGGGCACACATACGGTCATACTTTTCCGCCTTCTCCTGCTGGAGCTCTTGTTCGTCGATGTTCATAACGGTATAACAGCCACGACCGTTCTTTGTGAGGTAAAGCGGTTTCCCAATCTGAACTGTCTCCAAAACGGCGGCATAATTCCGTAGGTCCGAGATTGGCTTGATGTTTGGCATAGTAGAATCCCCCTTTCATGGGCTCACTTCTAGTATACCACGATTTGATGCTAAATTCAACGCTTTATTTAATGCTAAATTTTGCAAGTAAAATAATCTAGACTGTTGGAAGGCGAGACGCGTTTTAAGCTGTGGGTTACTGCTTCCGCACGCTTTCCGCAATCTGTACCAGCTCCTCTACGGAATAGTCCGCGCTGCTTAAGAGAAAGCTCAGGCCATTTCCCTGGGTGCCCTGAATCCAGACGACATCCGAGTGGGGGGCCAGCTCGCCGACCACCGCCCCTGCGGCGGGGCAGCCCTGGATGGTGTAGGCCTGGGCCGGATCGCTGCTGCCGATATGCATCTGGGCCAGTTCCTCCAGAGTGACGGTGTCGTCGGAGACATAGGTCTCGTAGGAGAAAAAGAGTTCCTTGCCGGTCTCCTTGTCAAAGTACCAGCGGCAGACATAGGCATACCAGCCGTTTTCCAATGGCCAGCCCGTAAAACTGTCCTCCTCCATTCCGGCGGGCAGGGCGGTGATGCGGTAGTCCCCCAGCTCTTCCAGGGCCTCGGTGGCCTTGGAGGCGTTGGTGGGGGTCAGCTCCGGGCCGAGGCCTACGCTTTTGGCAATGGCAACCAGGTCAAGATTGTCATCAGTGGCGAGGGCGTAGGCGTAGCCCTTGGTTTCGTCCGTCCAGAGAAGGGAGTCGCCGTTGAGATACCCCGTATTTCCGTTAATATCCACCGTTTCCGGCTGGCCCGCTCCGTCAAAGCTGCGGCCATAGGGGCCAAGACGGTAATAGAAGGTGTAGTACAGGAAATTTCCGGCGGCGTTTTCGTAGCGGATTTCCTGCTGGCCGTAGGCTTTGTCGCCGACGAAGGTAATGCGATAGCCCTCCGGCGTGGACTGGGGGTAAATGGACTCCCAGCCATAGTAGGTTCCCGAATCCTGGGAAAGATCGATGGAGTAATCCGGTCCCAGGTAATCCGGGGTTTCGCTGAGGGGCTTTCCGGCGGCGGTGCTTTCCGCCATGGCGAGGATATCCACGTTTTCGTCCATGGTGAAGAGGCAGGCGTAAAAGCCCTCCCGGGTGTTTTCCCAGAGCAGAATCCGCAGGCCGCCGCTGGTGGTCATCATTCTGGCGGCATCCTCCCCCACAGTCTCGTCCGTCCAGACGAAGGAATCGTGGGGCGGATCGGAAACGGTGTCGCGCAGGTCATAGGTCGGGGAAACCACATAGGTGATTGCTTCGCCTTCGCTGCTATAGTCAATGATCGCAACGTCCGAGGCAAAGGAAACACGATCTATCGTGTAGCCATCGGGGAGCTGCTGGGGGTACCATGGCTCCCAGATGGCCCCATCTTTGCACAAAAAGCTCAGGGGAAGCCGCTGGCCGAAGGCCACGCTCTCCGCCATGGCCTGTAGATTGACGGTCATGTCCTCGGTATCGAGCCACGCGTAGTAGCCCTCCGTCTCATTGTGCCAGGCGATTGTCTGGCCTTCATCCGAAACCTGCATGGTTCCGCTCTGGCCGGAGACGGTGACTTCGGAACTTTCCGCGGAAGCCGACGTGATGCCGTCTCTTTCTGCGGTGGAGATGATATAGGTGATGGTCTGTCCGGCGTCATTGGCAAACTCGATGCTCTGGGTCGTCCGGTCTATAGGGGAGCCGCCGACCATCCGGTATCCGTCGGGAAGCGCCTGGGGATAGCAGTCCGTCAGAACGTTTTTGGTCTCCACGCTGCCCTCCGTTGAAACCGTGGCGGTGGGGACATCATACTGGGTGAGCTTTGTATGGATTCTGGCGTAGACCGCCACGGCGCACCCTACCAGCAGCGCGGCCAGGGCAATCACGGCGGCAATCAGGACAAGACGCGGTTTCGGGCGCTTGACCGAACGGGGCGTTTCTTCGGTTTTTGCCAGTCTGGCAGATTCCAGTCCGCCAATGGCAAGGAACAATTCTTCACATCGTTTCATACTGCATATCCCTCCTGAATCAGGTGCGCTTTCAGCTTCTTCCGTGTGCGGCATAAGCTCTGGTTGACGGAATCCCGGCGCAGGCCGTAGCGGGCGGCGATGGCTCCGGCGTCCTCCAGGAAGAAATACCGCCGCAGGAAGATGTTCTGTTCCAGCGGAGAAAGGGTGTCCAGAAGCTTGCCAATGGAGCGGGTCAGCTCCTTGGCCTCCAGCGCCGCGCCAACCTCTTCGCCGGTGCCGACGCACTCCGCCAGCTCCTCCAATACCAGTGGCAGTTCCCCGCCGCCCCGCTTCTGGGCGGTGAGATTGCGCCAGCGGGAGAAGGCGAGATTCCGGGTGATCTTTGCCAGAAACAGCCGCAGCACCGCAGGCTTCTTGGGCGGCATGGACTGCCAGGCTTTCAGGTATGTATCGTTCAGGGCCTCCTCTGCGTCCTCCCGGCTGGGCAGGATGGCATTGGCCAGGGAGAAGCAATAGGGGCCGTATTTGGCATCCGTCTGGGCCAGGGCCTGTTCATCCCGGGCAAAGTACAGCGCAATGATCTCTTCGTCGCTCATAGGTGGATTCCTCCAATCTGTGTAAAAAGGCCTTTGCTATATTAGACGCATTTTGCTGGGCTGCGCTGACAGAAAACTGAAAATATTTTACCATTGAATGGAAACTTCAGCAAGATGGGGTGAAAAATGGCTCTGCTGACGCTTTTTTTGGTCAGCAGAGCCATTTTTTGGGGGAATGCAGAAAGCGGCTTATTGAGCGGCTCTGCGGGTGGAAAGATCCTCCAGGTACCGGTGGAATTCTTCGAGGGGCTGCGCCCATTCCACCGCATAGGCTTCGTCGCCCCGGTGGTCCTCCAGGTTGAAGATTTCCAGCAGGTCCCGGGCCAGAGCTTTGGAGAAGACCAGAGAGCCCTCCACATTCAGATGGCTGTGGTCATAGTAGTGTTCCTGGAAGGTGAGTCCCAGGCGCTGAACCTGCGCGTAGGTGCAGTAGTTCAGGTAGGGAATCTCTTTTGCCTCAAAATAGGCCCGCATTTTTTCCTCGTTGGCGGCATAGACCGCCGCATCCTGAATTTTCGGGGGTGTGACGGCCACAACTTCAATGCCCTTGCTTTGGCAGAGCTCGATGATGCGGTTGTAGTAGCCTACGCTGAACTCGGAGAAGGTATCCACGGATTCTGTATAGTTCCAGAGGTCCGGGGTGATCTCATCCGTGCCCTCATAAACGGCCTCATAGAGCATGGAACCCTTCTGGTAGCTGGGGTAGGCGTCATCGAGCTGCCGGTCCGGCTGGAAGTTTTCTGCGGTAAGCTCACTCCACATGGTGTGGTAGCGCAGCAGGGGGAATTTCCAGGAAAGATAGGACTGGGTGTCGTCCACAGCGCAGATTTCCCGGATCATCTGCTCTTTCAAGGCCTTGTCCGGCATACACTCCACCACTTTCCGGTAGATGCTTTCCTGCTCGTGGGGCTTCATGTCATCGAACAAACAGCTGAAATCGCAGAGGACAATATCTGGGGTCTGGTATTCCAGGGCGTAGAGCAGCTGATAGTAGGCCGTCATGGCGCAGCGGAAGGTGATGGCAAAATTGTAGCCGGTAATGCCTGCTTCCTCGTAGGTGACGATGGGGTCATAGGCGGCATAGAGCTCGCTGGTGCCCAGGCACAGAACGTCGATGGAATCCGGGGCAGCCTGGGAATAGCGTATATTCCGGGTGTACAGGTTTTCATTTCCGGACCACCGGTAGTGCAGGATGCTCTGGGCCCCGGAAAAGCACAGGGCGAAGAGCAGCAGAAAAACGGCGGCGCGAATCAGATATTTTTTCATAAACCAATCTCCTCCCTGCCTAGAATTCCTGATAGATGAAGGAAGAGGCGGAGAATTCCGGCCCGTAAATGCCGAAGATGATGATGGCAAACACAGCCAGAAGATAGATGGCAAACCGGGTTACAATGTCCTGCCGGAGAACGGTCTCCCGGAGCTTCACCTTCCGCTCATGGAGAATATCCACGGCAATCAGCAGTGCAATGCCGAGGTACATCAGACGGATGTTCTTGTAATCCAGGCTGTACCCGCACAGGGTTCCGTCAAACAGGATGGCGGTCTGCCGGAGACTGAAATTCCGGAAGGTCCTTGCCATGAGAGAGAAGGCCTGGGGCAGGTCCTTGGCCCGGATGAAAAACCGGCCGAAGGTCAGAATCAGGAAGGTCCGCAGGGCCTGGAACAGCTTCCAGCTCAGAGCGTTCTCGTTGATGTGCAGGGCGGTCCGCACCTTTTTGTACCAGGGGCCCAGCAGAACGGCGGTGGAGACAAAGAAGGCCTGATAGCAGCCGTATACCACATAGTTCCAGCCGGTGCCATGCCAGACACCTACCAGAATGAAAACGATCACCGAGGCCAGGGTTGCGGAAAACACCTTTTTCAGGTACTTATTGGGAATTTTCTTGGAGAACTTCATGACGGACCGGTTGAGCACAATGGGGTAGTACAAATACTTCTCCATGAATTCTCCCAGGGACATATGCCACCGCTGCCAGTATTCCGTGACGCTTCTGGAAACCAGGGGAGAGCGGAAGTTTTCGGCCAGACGGATGTCCAGCATTTCGGAAAGACCCATGATCACATCAATGCCGCCGGAGAAGTCGGCGTAGATCTGGAAGCTATAGAGCACCATGGCCCAGAACAGCAGAAAGCCCCCTGCGGCCTCGTCTTTCAGAATGGCCATGACCAGAATGCCGATCCGGTCTGCAATGACCACCTTTTTGAAATAGCCCCACAGGGAGCGCTGCATCCCCATGATGATCCGCTTGCCCTCGGGCTGGTGGGTAAGCTTGAACTGGGGCGCGGTCCTTTTGTAGAGATTGACAGGGCCCTGGACGATGGAGGGAAAGTAAGTGATGAAGAGAAAATAGTCCAGGAAATTCCGCTCTGCCTTGTGCTTTTTGTGGTAGATGTCGTAGGCGTAGGCAATCATGGTCAGGGTGAAATAGGACAGCCCAATGGGGGAGACCAGCGCATTGACGCAGATCCCCTTGCTGCGCAGAAGGTCCTGCAGGAGCAGGAAGGTGTCCTTGAAGAACTTGAAATAGCACAGAATCGCCAAAGACAGAACGATGTCCAGCCAGAAAATCCGGCGGGCCTTGCTTTTTTGCTCTAAAAGGATATTTTTCTCAATGAGAAGCCCTGCCCCGTAGGAAATGGCCACGCACAGCGTGATGATGAGCAGGGATTTGAGGCCGGATGTGGCGAGGATGAAGAAGAGATTCGCAGCCAGAAGCACGCACCTTTGGCTGTTCTTCACCTTCCGGACTCCATAGTAGAGGGCAACGACTGCCAGGGCGAAGGCCACATAGCTCAGGGATTTCAGCTCCATCTTTTTACCGCTCGGCCAGCTTCCGCTCCACCATGGCGCAGATGGCATCCAGGCTGTTCAGGTTTTCCGGTTCAATGTCGTCGGCATCGATGGAAATATCGAATTCGTCCATCAGGCTGGTGACGATCTGGATCACGTCAAAGGATTCCAGCAGGCTGTCGTCAATCAGGGCGGTCTCGTTTTCAAAATCGATGTCCGGCTGGATTCCTTCCAGCAGCTTCAAAATGCGTTCTTTCATAGCTCAGTTCTCCTTTATGTATTGGTGTTTCAGCAGTGTTCTGTCGATTTTTCCGTTGAGATTGATGGGCATTTCCTCCAGAGGGACATACCGGTTGGGCAGCATGTAGTTCGGCAGCTTTTCCTTCAGAGCCTCGGTCAGGGCTTTCTGATCGAGGTTTCCCTCGTAGATGGCGACGATTTTCTGGGTCTTGTGCTCATATAGGCAGCAGCCCCGCCGAATTCCGGGCACGGCGCTGAGGGCGGTTTCGATTTCGCCCAGCTCAATGCGGTGGCCCATGTGCTTGATCTGGGAGTCCTTCCGGGCCAGGAAGACGATCTCGCCGTATGCATTGTACTTTCCCAGGTCTCCGGTGCGGTAGATGCGCTCGTAGTAATTCTTTTGCAGGGGATTGCGCACAAAGGCCTCGTTTGTCTTTTCGGGATTGTTGAAGTAGCCATGGGCCAGGGAGCAGCCCCGAACGCAGATCTCGCCGACGGTGTCCTGCTCGGTGACAAGGGTGTCGCCGTCCAGCAGCATGACCTCCGTATTGCTGCAGGCGAAGCCGATGGGGATGGGCTCCGTGTCTTCGAATTCCCGCTCGATTTTGTAGTAGGTGCAGTCGCCGGTGGCCTCGGTGGGACCGTAGAGGTTGGCGTATTTCACCTCCGGCAGGGCCTTGCGCCACATATTGAACTGCTTTGTGGGCATGACCTCTCCAAGGAACATGACTTTTTTCAGGGATTCCGGCTTTTCCTTGTCGAGAGCCCGGAAATTCACGATCATGCACAGGGCAGAGGGCACCCAGTCGATGCAGGTGATGCGCTTTTCATTCAGAAAATGCACCAGCTTTTTGGGCAGGGAGAAGAATTTCCTGGGGACGATGTGCATGGTGGCTCCGCAGCGCAATGTGGCGTAGATGTCCTTTACGGAGGCGTCAAAGTAGAAGGGCGTCTGGTTGGCGAAGACCTCGTTCTCGTCAAATTCGAAGGTTTCGCACCACCACTCCGTGAAATTGATGACGGACCGGTGGCTGACGAGAACCCCTTTGGGCACGCCGGTGGAGCCGGAGGTGAAGATGGCATACACCGGGTCCGTATCGATGGACCGGTGCTGCCGGGCCTGGATTTCCTGAGTCCGCACCGTATCCGCGGCCTTGAGCTCCTCTATGTAGTACACGGTGCAGCATTCCTTGACCGCCTCGGGAAGGGGGTCTTCTCTGCGGGCCAGAAGGTGCTTGGCTCCCAGGGTATCGATGATCAGCTTGACCCGTTCATAGGGCATCTGCATATCGATGGGCACATAAAAGCCGCCGGTATAGGCGACACCCAGAAAGGCCTCAATGACCTCTACGCTTTTGTTCATGTATACCAGCACAGGTGTGCCGATGCTTACGGCATCCAGAAGACCGCTGGCGATTTTCAGGGCGCAGTCTTTCAGCTCGGAAAAGGTGATCTCCCGGTTTTCGTCGCAATAGGCCTTTTTGCCCCCAAATTTCTTTTCCGTGATCTCCAGATAGTCTATAACGTTTTTGATCATGTCTTACTGCCTCCATGGGCCGGGCACGGGAAATGCAAACGTGCTCCGGAATTCTCAAAATCGGGGAGAAAACGCAATTTGTGCCAAATTATCATCCTGATTCTACCACAGCTTCGACCAAATAGCAAGGTACTTATTGCCCTTGCCGGTATCGCAGAAAACACCTCCTGTGTTTGGAAGCACAGGAGGCGTCTGTTATCTCACGAAGCTGTATTCAATGCTGTCGGCGTAGCGGTAGTAGAAGCTGCTGCCCTCGCTCAGGCCGGAGAGAAGCTCTACGAGGCTGCCATCGGACAGACCGGTCTGAATCTCCACAGGGTCTGTGAGGGTGTCGGTTTTCTCGTTGTAGCCGGTATAGAGCCAGGATTTCCCGGCATCGAAGACGACGGCCGCAGCGGGCACGGTGGGAACCTTCCCGGAGACACCGGTGGTGATCTTCACGGAGGCATTCATGCCGGAGAGCATTTTTTCGTCCCTGGGCAGGGTGACGGTGACGGTGTACTTGGTGTTGCCGCCGGAGTTCTCGCCATAGGGGTTGATGGAAGTGACGGTGCCGGTGAAGCTGCTGCCGGGCAGAGCGTCCAGGGTGACGGTGGCCTCCATTCCCGTTTCCAGAGTGCGGATATCCAGCTCGTCCACCTGAATCTGCACGGTCATTTCCTCGTCGGCGGTGATGACGGCCGCGTCCTTTTTTGTAGTGTCATAGCTGTCGTAGGCGGCAGTCTTGGCGGCGGTGCCATAGCCGGACATTCCCCCTGCCATGGAGGCCATGCCGCTCATGGCACTCCCGGTGCCGGTAAGACCGGCAAACTGGCTCATGTCAATGCCGGATGGGAAGCCGCCGGGCATATCGGTGCCGGGGACGGAAGCGGTCTTCTGGTGGATGATGATGCCGGTGCCAATCAGAATGGCATCACCGGCGGCAATCTGGTCAAAGGAAGAATCTGTCCAGGCGCTGCCGGTGCTGAACAGCACGGTCTGGCCCTGGTTTTCCAGTGCCTGGGCCTGCGCTGCAAGAGACGGGTCGATCATATCGCCAAAGGACATGGTCTGGATTTGGGAGGCCTCAATGGTCCGCTGGGGGATATATTCCAGGGCGCCGTCAGAAACGGCGGTGACCAGGCCTAAAATATAGGTGGCTGTTTCGGACGGCTGCTCTTCGCCGGTGCCGGGCTGGGGATCTTTGCCTTCTCCCGGGTTCTGGCCGCTGCCGGTGCCCGGGTTCTGGTTTCCATCCGGATTCTGGCTCTGGTCTTCCCCGGAAGGCTGTGCTTGCGGCGTATCCGTGTTTTCCATTCGGATTCCGCCCAGGGCTGTGTAGCCGGGGCTGGCCTGGCTGCGGGTCTGGGTCAGCACGGCGGGATCTGTATAGGAAATCTCGGTGTCCACGCCGGAGACAATGCCGCCGCAATCGGCGTGGAGAATGCCGTCCTTGGAGAGCCGGACCAGACTTTCCATCTGGTCTTCCAGTTCTGTCCGGCGGTTTAAGAGCCGGGCGTACTCGGCGGTGTGGCCGGTGTCCTTCAGGGTCAGCAGGGCGCTGCCTGCGGATACCTGCTGGTTCTCCTTGACGCTGATTTGGGAGACGGTTCCGTAAGCGCCGGCGACCCGCAGGCGGCTGTGGATATAGAGATTCCCCGTTCCCAGGGTTTCCCCGTCCTTGGTGGTGACGGTCACGCTGTCGTCCAGGGGGGCGGTTTCATCGGAAAGGGTCACGGTGGCAGTGCCATCGGAAACGCTTTCCACGGTGCCTGCAAGGGCGGTGCCGTCGGAGAGAGTGACGGTGACGCTCTGCCCCACCTCTGCCCGGGCCTCCAGGTCCACGGCCATGAGCCCATCCAGGGAAAGCAGCAGCAGCGCGCCGTTTTCGTAGACGGTGTCCGCAGCGGCAGTGCCCTCCCGGGCATAGATTTTCTTCACTCGGCCGGCGGCGCCGGAGCGGATCACGGAATCATTGGGTTTGCTGCTTTCGGAGGCAATGGCCACATCCAGGGTGTCCATGACCTCTTGCAGCTCAGAGATGGCTGCCTTCACGGCCACAAGATCCACCTGGGCAATGGGGTCTCCTTCCGAAACGGTCTGGCCGTTTTTTACATAGTAGGTCTCCAGCTCCAGAGCCTGGGGCAGACTCTGGGCGGTGCCCTCCTGGGGGCTCAGGGTGCCGCCGCCGGAGAGTACCGTAGAGATGGTGTTTTCCTCGGGCACAGCGGAGAGGACCTTGCTGTTGACTTTGGTAGCGGCGGAAATGCCGGAGGGCAGGGAGGAGACAATCAGGGCAATGGCCAGAATGACGCAGAGCAGCGTTATCCATTTTGCCCCGCTGCCGCCGCGCACTTGGGTATCGTCCTCCTCTTCCTCGGGAATGAGGGGCGGCATATCCGTTTTTTTGAGTTTCTTCATAGCTTAACCTCCTTAGCCGCCGTAGTGCAGGGCCTCAATGGGCGGCAGCTTGGCGGCCTTGTTGGCGGGGTACAGTCCGAAAATCACGCCGATGGCAAAGCAGAAGGCCACGGCAATGACCACCACGCCCCATTCCAGACCAAAGGAAACACCCATGCTGGCAACCATCACGGAGATGAGCCGCAGCACCACCCAGGACAGGAACACGCCAATGGCGCAGCCGATCATGCACAGCACCACGCTTTCCAGCAAAAACTGCTGCAAAATTACGCCCCGGCCTGCGCCGATGGCCTTTCGAATGCCGATCTCTCTTGTCCGTTCGGTAACGGTTACCAGCATGATGTTCATAATGCCGATGCCGCCGACGATCAGGGAGATGGCGGCAATGCCGCCCAGGAGCACCGTCAGAATGCCGGTGACGGAGCTCATGGCGTCCTCCAGCATATTCTGGGACAGCAGGGAGAAGGCGTCCTCATCGTCTTCAAACCGGTCCAGCAGCAGCCGCTTCATGGCGCTTTCGGTGGTGGCCATATTGCCGCCCTCCGGAGCGCTGACGGAGAAGCTGGTGATGGAGGAGGAGACGGTGGCGGAAAGCCGCATGAGGGTGGTATAGGGAATATAGGCGATCATGGAGTTCTTGGTGAGAATGCCGGTGAGGGATTCGTCATCGTTTTTTAGAATGCCTACAACGGTAAATTTCCGGCCGTCCAGGGAGATCTCCTCTCCCAGGCAGTCCGTATAGCCCACCATATCCTCGGCGGTTTTCTCCGTGATGATGCACACGCTGGTGTGGTTTTCCACATCCGCCTGGGTGAGAAACCGGCCCAGCAGCACGGTCTGGCCGTTGATGGGGGCATAGGCGGGGGTAGCGCCGTAGACCGTGACGGTCTTGGTGGTGGAGGAATATTTGCCGGTGGCGGTGGTGGTGGCGGAGGGGGCCGCCAGACCGATCTGGGGGTCTGCCATCCACTCGTCCAGGGTGTCCAGAGTCACGGGTGCGCCCTTGTCATCGGAGACGGTGACGGAGAGCAGATTGCTGCCAAGGCTGGAGATGGTGTCGGTGACGGTGCCGGTGGCGCCGGAGACCAGGCTCACCAGAATGACCAATGCCATAACGCCGATGATAATGCCCAGCATGGTCAAAAATGCCCGGAATTTGTTGCCGGAAATGGACTTCATTGCCATTTTGAATGCCTGGATCATGCGCCCACCTCCGTCAGCTGTCCGTCCTTGATGCGCACGATGCGGCTGGCTTGTCTGGCTACGTCGTCATCGTGGGTGATGAGGACAATGGTATTGCCTGCGTCGTGGAGCTCGTGGAAAATGTCCATGATCTCCACGGTGGTTTTGGAGTCCAGGTTGCCCGTGGGCTCGTCCGCCAGAATCAGACTGGGCCGGGTGACGATGGCCCGGGCAATGGCGACACGCTGCTGCTGGCCGCCGGAAAGCTCCGTGGGCAGGTGCTTGGCCCGCCTTTGCAGGTCTACTCTTGCCAGGGCCTTCTCCACCCGTTCCTTCCGCTCGGCCCGGGGAACCTTCTGGTAGATCAGCGGCAGCTCCACATTCTCCTCGGCGGTGAGCTTGGAGATCAGGTTGAAGCTCTGGAACACGAAGCCGATCTTCCGGTTCCGGATTCGGGCCAGCTGATTTTCCGTATAGTCCTCAATGGGGGTTCCGTCTAAGAGATAGGTGCCGGAGTCGGCGGTGTCCAGGCAGCCGATGATGTTCATCAGCGTGGACTTGCCGGAGCCGGAGGGGCCGATAATGCTGACAAATTCGCCGGGATCGATGTGCAGATTGGCTTTGTTCAGGGCATAGACCTTTTCGCTGCCGATCTGATAGATCCGGGAGATATCCTTTAGATCAATCATGCCTGCCTCCTCAGCCGCCCATGTTGGGCATGCCCGCCGGCATATTGGACATGTCGGGCATGGCGCTGCCCTTGTCGCTGCCCCGGTCGCCCCGGCTGCCCATATCGCTCATACCGCCCATGCCGGAGAAGTCCCCGGAGGTGGTGAAGGTCATGCCGCCGAAGGTGAAGGTCTGCTCCTTGGGGGTGTAGTACACGGTGTCGCCCTCCTTTAGGCCGGAGACGATCTCCGTGTAGGTGCCGTTGGTCAGGCCCAGGGTGACCTCCGTCATGCCCCCCAGGGTGTCGGTTTCCGCGTCGTAGGCGGTGTAGACATAGGCGGTGGTGCTGGTCTTACGGATGGCATCCGCAGGCAGCAGCAGGGCATTGTCCACGCCCTGGATGGTCACCTCGGCCTTGGCGGTCATGCCGGAGAGCATACCGGGCTGCTTGTCCAGGGTGATCTTGGCGGAATAGCTGCCGTCGGTGCCGGTGGTGTCGATTTCCGTAACGGTGCCCACATAGTGCTCGTCACCCACGGACTCCACGGTCAGGCTGACCTCCTGACCAACCTCCAGGGAGAGAATGTCCGTCTCGTCCACAGAGACGGTGACGGTCATGCTTTCGCCGGGGTCAAGGGTGGCCAGGGCGGTGTCCGTCAAAGGATCGGTGCCTACGGTCAGGTCGTCCAGGGATACCAGGGTTTCCAGGGTGCCGGACTGCTCGGCCACCAGGCCGCCGTCCTTATAGAGCTTCACAAGCTTTTGGTAGAGCTTTTCGTAGTCCTCCCGCTGCTGGAGCAGCTGGTTGTATTTGGCGGAGTCTTCGGTGTCGCGCAGGGTGAACAGGGTGGAGGAGGCAGTGACCTTGGCGTTCTCCCTGGCGGAAACGGTGGAGACGGTTCCGGCGTAGCCGGTGACCTTCAGGGGGCTGTGAATATACAGTTCCCCGGCCAGCGCGCCCACGGTGGCGGTGTCGCCCACCAGAGGCCCGTCGTCGGAAATCAGCACCGTGGCTTTGCCGCCGCTGACGGCGTCCACCGTGCCGTCCCACTGCTTGCCGTCGGAGGTGGTGACGGTGACGGTTTCGCCCACGGTCAGAGCGTCGGTCTCAATGTCTACAGCCAGGAAGCCGTCCAGGCTCAGCTCTGCCAGGCAGCCCTTGTCATACATAATGTCTGCCACGCTGTCGCCCGATTCCGCATAGACGGCCTTGACCCGGCCGGAAACACCGGCCTTGACGGTGGAGGAAACCTTGTCCTTGCTGGCCTCCTGGAGCTGGTCGTCCAGGTCGTCCAGGGCGTCCTGAACGGTGGACAGGCTGGTCAGCACGGTGCTGGTGTTGGTAGAGGCCAGAAGGGTGCCCGCTTCAACGGTGTCGCCCTGCTCCACATAGAGCTTTTCCACCTTTACGGTGGCGGGGACGGTCAGGTCCTCCACATTGTCACTGGTCAGGCTGCCGCTGCCGGAGACGGTGGTCTTGATGGAGCCTGTGGTGACGGCGACGGACTTGACATTGCTGCCGCTCTGGGCCGTCACGGACCGCTGCACCCGCTGCCGGACATACAGTGTACCGGCCAGTCCCGCTACCAGGACCACGGCAACAATGGCGATGACCCGCTGAACGGTTTTCTTCCGTTTCTGGGCTTTTGTTGGTTTGGCCATAGAGAATTCCTCCAAAATCAATTATTAATGTTTATTTTATAGGGGGAACCTGAAATCAGTCTGAAGAAAAAATGAATAGGCTGTGAACAAAGAAACCGCAGATATGAAAAAACAGTGCTGCGGACCAAAGACCGTGGCACAAATCCCTTGATTCCGGCACGAAATCCGGCGTTTGACGCTCTCCGGAACTGAGATTTCCTGCTATAATAGAATCGAATTTTTATGGATAAAGGAGCTTGTCCAACATGTGAATATGCATCCGTGATGGAAGAACTGTGTTATGACCACGAGCCCCCCGCGCTTTTCTTTGAAACCCATTGACAGTGGCGAATACAAAGAGTATAATTATGACTGAAAGAACAAAAGCGGTCAAAACGTTTTTGGGGGTTATCACTTGGCGTTTACAGAACAGAAAAATGAAATGATCCGCAAGGATTTATTAGACGAAGCGTTGCGTTGCGCCGTGACCGTCGGGATGCGGAAAACATCGGTGGAACAGCTCACGGAAGCGGTGGGTATTGCAAAGGGTTCGTTCTATAAGGTCTTCCCATCCAAAGAGCTGCTGTTCTTTGCTGTGCTGGAAAATATTCATGCGGAAACGTATGCCGTAGCGGAGAAAGCCTTACAGGACAATGCAGAACTTCCACCAACGGAGCGAGCAACGAAGATCATTCTTGCCGCCTGCAAATACCTTTCCGATACCAAGGCGATGACCTTCATCGAAAACGATGCGGAGTTTTTGTTGCGGCGGATACCGTCTGACATCAAGTCTGCCCACTATCACGATGACGAAGTTCATATTCGTCAAATTCTGGAGGCAAGTGGACTTGTGCCGAAAGGCGGAATGGATCTGGCTGCCGCCACCGTCCGAGGGCTGATCTTATCTGTCTCCCATCAGGGAGAAATCGGCGAACTGTATCCGCAGGTGTTGGAAACGCTGGTGCATGGTGCTTGTAAGGAATTATTTGATTAAATCGAAAAGCTGCCGTCTGGCGGCTTTTCAAAAGACAGTGAGTTAGAGATAGCTAACTTCCGCATAGGAGTGATGTTATGAAGAAAACATTTTGGGATCGCACAGCGAAAAGCTATGACCACTTTATGAAGAAAGACCACAAGGCATATAAGCAAATGTATTCTCTAATCTATCCTGTGGTGCGGCACAAGCAGGTGCTGGAGCTTGCCACCGGCACAGGGCTGATTGCCAAGCATATCGTCCACTCTGCTGACCATATTGAAGCTACCGACGCATCCCAAGAGATGATCGAGCAGGCGAAACAGGGCGTAAAATCTACGAAACTCTATTTTTCGGTGCAGGATATGTTCCATCTGCCCTATGCCGACCAGTCTTTCGATGTGGTGATCGTGGCCAATGCGCTGCACATTGTACCGGAACCGGAGAAAGCCCTCTCTGAAATTCGCCGGGTGCTGAAGGACGACGGCGTGTTGATCGCGCCCACCTTTACCCATGCGGATAACGCTTTCTTCGGAAAGGTTAAAGCATTTTTTATGAAGCTGGCAGGCTTTCCGCTGCACAGCAAGTGGACAAGCCACGAATACCTGGTATTTCTCCGGGAAAACGGTTGGACGGTGCAGAAAAGCACCGTGCTGAAAGCCTCGTTCCCGCTGACCTACGCAGAGTGCGTGAAATCGGAGGGGTGAGCCATGCAGATATTGGAACACGGGCAGGCGCAGGAGCGGACGCTGCTGTTTTTCCCCTGCACGGCAGAGCCTGTATGGGCTTTTGCCGACACGATCACGCTGCTTTCTCAGAGATGGCATGTTTTTCAGGTGGTGTATGACGGCCATCAGCCGGAGTACCCCGGGGATTTCACCTCAGTCGAGCAGACCGTGGACGAGGTGATCTCCTATTTGAAGAGCCACGGCGTCTCCCGTCTGGGTGGGGCCTATGGCTGCTCCATGGGCGGTGCCTGCCTGACCCGTATGCTGGCATTGGGGGAAATGCCCATCGACCGGGCCATCATCGACGGCGGGATCACGCCCTATCAGCTGCTCTACCCGGTGCGAAAGCTGCTGCTTTGGCGGGATATTGTGTCCTTTAAAATGGCGGCGAACAGCCGAAAAATTCTGGAAGCGGCTTTTCCGCCGGAACGGTTCACCCCCGCAGGGCACGACCCCAAAAAGGAGTACGACGCCATGGAAGCCTATCTCAAAACCTTTTCCGATCGGACGATCCGCAATGTATTCTGGTCTGCCAACAACTATGCGCTTCCGAAGCGCTCCGCTAAAATCGGTGCGAAAATCACCTACTGGTACGGCGACGACGAAAAGAAGGATCGCAGGCGGGATATCCGGTTCATCAAGGGGTATTTCCCCCAGACGCGTATTCACGGCATCCCCAAGATGGCTCACGCGGAGTTGGTGATGGTGCATCCGGAGAAATTCTGCCGGTATGCGGAAAAATTTCTGACTTTGCAAGCGGAGGAAGTATGACATGAAAGAAAAAATTAAGCTCTCCGGTGTGCCGGAAACCATGCTGCAAACCGTTTACGCAAGGGCGAAGGAAAGCGGCGGCAGAGGCGTGATTCACGATGCGAAAGCGGAAGAACTCATCGAAAAGCTGGACTACGATTTTTCCCTTGCGGACAAGGATACAGCCATGCGCAGAGGCGTTATCGCCCGCACCATTGTGCTGGATAAGCTGACAAAATCGTGGCTTGCGGCTCACCCCGGCGCGGTGGTGGTCAACATCGCCTGCGGGCTGGATACGCGCTGCTATCGGATGTCGGGTTATGCGCATTGGTATAACCTCGACCTGCCGGAAACGATGGCGGTGTGGGAAAAGCTTCTGCCGGAAAGCGGCACGATTTCGCAGATTGCCATGTCCGCCATGGAAGATTGGGGCAGCGAAATCAGCGAGCAGAATGTGCAGGTGCTGATCGTCATTGAGGGACTGACCATGTATCTGAACGCAAAAGATGTGCAGCAAATTTTTGCAGTGATTTCCAGCCGTTTTTCCCAAGCCACTATATTTGTGGAAACCATGAATCCTGCGATGGTGCGGCACTTCAAGGAGAAATCCATTGACGCAAGCAACGCAAAATTCAACTGGGGAATCAAGAATGGGAAAGCACTTGCCGAACTGCTGTCGGATTTTCGCTTTGTGGAGGAACACAGCTTAACCGAGGGTATGGCGGCATTTGTGCCAGTTTACAAGCTGCTGGACAGGCTGTCCGCCGTGCGGAATATTTCCAATAAGATCATCGTTCTGGAAAAGGAGTGACGAAGGATGTCGTTTTTCGAAAACACCCGCAAGCCTGTGGGACTTGGCGGGAAGCTCATGGTCGCCATGATGAATCTGGGTCACAGCCCTGTGGCGCGGTGGGGGCTTCAATTTCTGAATGCTGCACCGGATGCCAAGGTGCTGGACTGTGGCTGCGGCGGCGGGGCAAACATCAAGAGACTTCTGAAAAAATACCCGCAGGGGATCGTGAAGGGCATCGACTATTCGCCCGTCAGCGTGGAGAAATCCAAAAAGGTCAATAAAACTGCCGTTACAAAAGGACGCTGCGACGTGTTGCAAGGCAGTGTGGCGGATATGATCTTCGCAGATGACTGGTTCGATGCGGTCACAGCTTTTGAAACCGTTTATTTCTGGCCTGATCTGCCGCAGTGCTTCCTGGAGGTTTACCGGGTGCTGAAGCCCGGCGGGACCTTTCTCATCTGCAACGAAAGCAATGGCGATTCGGACAAGGACGAGAAGTGGACGGAGATCATCGGCGGTATGACCATATACAGCGGCGATGAGCTGAAAACATTTCTGGAAAACGATGGATTCTGCAATGTTCAAATCCATAAAAACAAAATGGGCTGGCTCTGCGTGACAGGACAGAAGCGGGAGGAATAAGGAATGCTGCTGCAAACGATTCTGGAAGGACTGGGGCTGGGGGCGCTGCTGGTCTTGGTGTGCGCCATCGGCATCCACAAGGGCGCTGTCGGCATGGCGCATTTGTATGACTCGAAGGTACAGGAACGGTGCGTTGCGCTGGGTCTGACCACAAAGGAAAAGATCAAGCAAAACTCGCTGCGCTTCAAGCTGATCTGCGTTCCGGGATATCTTGCTTATGTGCTGATTTTCGTGTATGCCATCAACGGTGCGCAGACATTTTGGGAAGGTTTCTGGCAGTGCTTTGTAATCCTGTCTGTGATGAATCTCATCGACCGGCTTGGCATCGACGGCTATTGGGTCGGACACACCAAGGCGTGGGTGATTCCGGGAACCGAGGATCTGATGCCGTACATCTCGAAAGCAGACAAGCAAAAGAAATGGCTGTTCGGAACACTGGGAATGGCCGTGATTTCCCTGCTCCTTGCGGAACTCGGGCTGCTGCTGTAAGGAGGAAATACCGATGTCAAAGAAAGCGACCGAATTTCAGAAAAGAGAAATGAGCAAGATGTACCGCGGCAAGGAGATCTTCAAGCCGCTGAACACCGGTTGGGTGGACGAGCACGTTGCTTGCGTGCGGGAATGGGTGGCGAATATCTTCTTCTATCGCAAGGGCGCTACCACCATCATGATCGATGCCGGATACAACTACGACCGGCTGGAGGAAAAAATGGGCTGGCTGGGCATTGACCCGCAGTCCGTCCGGCACATCCTCATCACCCATCAGGACACCGACCATGTGGGTGCGGTGGAAGCAGACAGCCCCGGTTTGTTCCGGAGTGCAAAGCTCTATATCGGCGAGATTGAAAACCGGTATCTCACCGGCGAGGTGCGGCGAAAAGTCATATATCATCTCTATAAATTGCCGCAGGTCACAATTAACAACGAAAAGGTGCTGCTGCATGACGGCGAGACTTTCGAGATTGACGGCATCAAAATTGAGTGCTTTCTCGTCCCCGGCCATACATGGGGGCATATGGTCTATCTCATTGACGACAAATATCTCTTCACCGGCGACACTCTCTGGTTCGGCGCGGACGGCGGCTACAGCTTCATTTCCTCTCTGGCAGAAAGCAACAAACTGGCGGTAAAGTCGCTGGCGGCGCTGGAGCAGAAGCTGCATAGCCGTGACCTGCATCCGCTGTTTCTCACCGGTCACACCGGCTGGACGGACAACTTCGAGTTCGCCTTTGCCCATAAGGACAAGCTTTGCTCACCGTTCCAAAAGCGGGTTCCCGACCCCACCGCACCTTATGACGCTTATGATGAATCGGACGACACGGAAAAAATGGCAAAGAGCGGGTTCCTGAAGGGAGTGGGAAGATGAAAGTTTATTCCTTCGGTGCGGAGCACGCGCCGGTCATCCTGCTGCTTCCCGGCACCTGCTGCCACTGGAAGGGCAATTTTGAAAAAGTCATCCCGCTGTTGGCGGACAGCTATCGCGTTCTCTGCGTCAGCTACGACGGCTTCGATGAGACGGAACATACCGAGTTTCCCACTATACTGGAGGAAACAGAGAGAATAGAAACTTACATTCAGGAACATTGCGGCAGACATATCCGGGCGGCCTACGGCTGCTCGCTGGGCGGCTCGTTTGTAGGGCTGCTGGCGGCGCGGGGGAATATTCATATGGATTACGGAATTCTCGGCAGCTCTGATCTTGACCAAGCATCTCCCATTGCGGCAAAGCTGCAAACAAATCTGCTCCTGCCGCTGATTTATCCGTTTATTCGAGACGGACGGTTCAAGAGTCGATTGCTGCAAAAACGCCTCACGCAGCGAAAGTCGGAAATGGGCGGCTATGTGCAGGCGTTCATGGAGATGCTCGGCGGCACACGACCTTATGTGACCGTGCAGAGCTGCAAGAATCAGTTCTATTCCGACCTTGTCACCCCGCTGCCGGACAAGATCAACGTTCCGGGAACAGAGATTCATATTTTCTATGCGCTCAAAATGGGTGAGAAATACCGCGAGCGCTATGAACGGCACTTTGCAAACCCAGCCATTCACGAGCAGGACTTGCAGCACGAGGAGCTGCTGGCCTGTTATCCGGAACGCTGGGCGCAGTTGGTGAAGAGCATCATAGGAGGGAAAAGCAATGAAACATCTGCACTTTGATGTGGAGACCGCCGGCTTTTACGGCGCATATTGGGCGTGTAAAACACCCTCTAACTGTGCCATGATCGCTATGATAGGAGATGACCCGGAGGATTACATGGCTCGTTCCTGTGTGAAATGGCTTTTGGAGCAGGACATCAATGTCCTCACCATGTCCCCGGCAAAAAAGGATTATGGTCATCACAACTATCCATTGGAGCGTGTGGAGGCAGCAATTAACTGGCTGAAAAACCGCGGTATCCGCAAAATCGGTATTGTGGGTGCATCTACAACGGGCACACTGGCGTTGACAGCGGCAACCTACTTTTCGGATATTACCCTGACCATCGGCATGACACCCAGCGATTTTATCTGGCAGGGATTCATGCAGGGCAAGAAAGATGGTTGCAAAGAATGGCCTATTGAGGGTGAATCTCTCTTTTCCTACCAAGGAGAGCCTTTGCCCTATATGCCGTTTGTTTATCAGCACCCACAGTATTGGCAGTGCATTGCCACCGAAACCAAGCGTACCGGCGATATGGTCAACTCATGGAAGCTTTTTGACGATTCCGAAAAGGCACATCCTATTACAGAAGCTGAGTTCATCAGGGTTGAAAATATCAAGGGTAAGCTCCTGCTCATTGGCGCAGAGGATGATGTGCTGTGGGACACAGCGAAATACATTCGGCGCATGGAAAAACGATTGGCAGAACGCCCACACACCTGCGAGGTAGAAACAGCGGTATATCCGTATGCTACGCACTTTGTTTTCCCCGAAGGACTGATGAAGATCATGCTGCCTGTTGGGGCGAGTCTGTTTGTGAAAATGGCGTTTCAGAGTGCGAAGAAGCATCCGAAAGAATGCAAGTCGGCTCGTGTGGATATTGATCGGCGTATCACCGCCACTATTGAATCATGGAAGAAGGCTACGATATGAAATACATAGGAATGCCTTTGGGGCTTTTTGACCTTGTTCCGGCTCTGTGCGCTTTGGACTACGCCATGAGCGAAGCGGGCGGCGCATCAAAATTTGTGCGGGAATGTACCCTTGCGGGCGGCGATGCCTACTGCGACTGCGGCTACAAAAGGAGAACCTGATATGAAAATTATCATCGCTTTCAGCACCTGATACATCGAAATGCTCATAGCTGTGGATTATTCACTGAGACAGGAAAGGTTGAAAAACCTTGAATTTTCAATAAAAAACACTTGATTATATAAGGAGGGATGATGTATATGACTGCGTTTTACGGAATACTGCTCCCGTTCCTTGGGACGATATTGGGAGCGGGCTGCGTATTCTTTTTGAAAAGGTCACTTGGAGTACAGGTACAGCGGGCATTGACCGGCTTTGCCGCAGGGGTCATGGTGGCGGCATCTATCTGGAGTTTGCTGATTCCGGCTATGGAACAGGGGGCGGATATGGGCAAAGGTGCGGTGATTCCTGCCGCAGTCGGTTTCTGGCTTGGCATCCTGTTCCTGCTGATTTTGGATAGGCTCATCCCACACCTGCATCGCAATGCTGACCAGCCGGAAGGTGTAAAAAGCGGATTTGGCAGGACAACTATGATGCTGCTGGCAGTAACGCTCCATAACATTCCCGAAGGAATGGCAGTAGGCGTGGTCTATGCAGGCTTTTTAACCGGAAACGGGGAAATCACAGCAGCGGGGGCGTTGGCATTATCCCTCGGTATCGCCATTCAAAACTTCCCGGAGGGCGCTATTATCTCTATGCCTCTGCGGGCAGAGGGAATGAAGAAAGGGCAAGCCTTTCTAAGCGGTGTCCTATCCGGCGTTGTAGAGCCGCTGGGGGCGGTGTTAACAATTCTTGCAGCACAGTTTGTTGTCCCCGCTTTGCCGTATTTGCTGAGTTTTGCCGCAGGAGCTATGCTCTATGTGGTAGTGGAAGAACTGATTCCTGAAATGTCTGCTGGAAAGCATTCCAACATCGGTACAGTATCCTTTGCGTTGGGATTCAGCGTGATGATGGTGCTGGATGTGGTGTTGGGATAAGAAGCCAGACCGTCAAGAAATGCCACTATCCAGTACCTTACCAACAAACGACACATTACAATCCCTGTAAAACGCAGAAACCGCCACTCTGCCAAGTGACGGTTTCTAAAGTTTTTCTGTAAAACCTGAACGAGCAGACCGCTTATCGATGATGCTCTTTCCATATTGGTTATACCACGACCCACCTGAATCGTCAAGATGGGCCGTGGTTTTTGTTTTACCTTATTTATACTCCTGCAGCAGGAACATGGGCTTGATGGCGACTACCTCATCGTATTCCTCCTGCTCCACCTGAACGTCGGCATTGAGCTTTTTCAGGTCCTCCTTGACAACGGCCAGTGCCTCCTTGACGCTCTGGGCGCGGCCCTCCCGGAGGACGCGGATCATCCGGTCCAGCACAATGGGGTGGGCATAGCGGGCGGGGACGGGAAAATCCTCAGGCAGAATGGCTTCCATGCCGGAAATGGAAGCTTCCCAGGCGGCGGTGACGGCCTTCTTGTTGTTCTTCGCCGTGGGGATGACCTGGGTGCCGGAGAACAGGAAGGCGGCTGCCAGACCCAGCAGAGTGAAGTACAGGCCGGTGGTGTCGCGGTTGATGAGCTCATAGATACCGTAGGCACCGCAGACAATGCCGCCAACGATGATGGCCAGGGCCACCCAGCGGTAGGCGGGGCGGGTGCGGTCCGAGCTGCGCTTGCGCTTGGCGGCAACGGAAAGGGCTGCGGTCTGCTCCGGGTAGCTTGTCAGGAAGGCCCTGGCACCCTCCAGCTCCTCCCGGGCCTTCTGGGCCTTGGGGGTCAGCTCCTTGAGAAATTTCGCCTCCATGGCCGCCTGCTTTTCCTTCAGGCGCTTCTCCGCCTCCAGGCTGTGGGTGGGCAGATCCGGGCGGATCTTGGAGATATGGGCTAGCAGAAGGTCCACATCCTGTTCGTATTTGAAGTTGCACTGCTTCACCGTGCCGTCGTCCAGCTCCACCACCAGATAGGGAATGGCGCCGAAGACGCCCTTTCCGGAAAAACCGCCCTTGCTCATGGCGACCCGCTTGAAAATACGCTTCACGGATTTCAGCGCCGCATAGTAGACCCGGTCGAAGAAGAAGCTGTTCAGGTAAATGGCCTCATCGCCCACGCCGCAGGGGCCGAAGCGCTTGCAGAATTTTTTGTCAACGGAAAGCGTCGCCTTATCCAGGGCCGTGCTGCCCAGCTGTTTCGGAGTAAAAATCATGGAATACCTCACTTTATACCGCAAAAGGTGGGGAAGTTTCCTCCCCCACCTTCTCTATGGACTTAAATTACTTGCCCAGGGTCTCGTACTGGGGCTTTACGTCGCGCTTCTTGATGGAGTACAGGAAGATACCCAGGAACAGAGCAGCGAAGAGGATGC
>OMCG01000340.1_pt1 | contig 35693 bp, 37 predicted proteins | sample 1674071 | NCBI WGS metagenome assembly OMCG01 (sample SAMEA103958139, study PRJEB25191) | human gut metagenome | biome: human-associated habitat [ENVO:00009003]; feature: intestine environment [ENVO:2100002]; material: feces | place: Germany | collected 2013/2015 | reverse complement strand
ACGCCGTCCCCGCCTTCTGCTTCGTGGTCGTGACCGCCTACGCCGTCTATGCCCACCGCTGCAAAGCTACGCTGTAGCCGTCTGTAGCATCCGCGCCTTGATCCCCGAAGCAAGGGAGTTCTAACGACCGCCTCGTTGTTCTTTGTTGTTTCCCTTGCAGCAGGTTTGTCTGAGTCACAGGTTGTTACATGTTGTACTTGTTGTTCTGGTTGTTTTCCCTCTATCAGCAAGAAACGTCCCTATACTCCCGCTCCGCATGAAAGCAAGGACACGCCTTACGCGGGTCGAAGGTATGATGCGACACGACGATCGCCCGTGGATACCGCCCCTTGATCTCCCGCACCAACGTGAGTAGCGCACGCTTCTGCGCCTCCGTCCGCGTGTCCGCCGGCCTACCCTGGGCGTCCAAGCCACCCTCGTAGCACACCCCGATGCTATGCCTGTTGTGGTTCAGGCAGTGCGCCCCCACCTTCGCCTCGGGCCGCCCCCGCTCTACGGTTCCGTCCCGCCGCACCACATAGTGGTAGCCAATGCCACTCCAGCCCCGCTTGCGGTGCCAAGAGTCAATCTGTTGCGCGCTCGACGTCTGGCTGGGCCGTACCGCCGAGCAATGAATAATGATTAAAGTGATTGTTCTCATAGAAATTCAAGTGAGCGGTCACGACTCCTCCATCTTCCGTCAACGAATTGAGGGCCGATGCGCAGAGGCCGTGACCACGAGTTAGAGATTAGAGTTGCGTGATGGCTCCACCCGCTGCGCCGGTGATCACCATTTCAATGATTCGCAGCACATACAGTGCCACACGTTTCCAGTTCACTTTCATACGCGATGTTTTAAGATAGATGAATAGAATAAACTTCATACACTGCTTGATTAGTCACCCAAGGTGCCACCGTTCTCACCACTGCTCGGCGGATTGGTGACGCCCGTGTCCGTCTTGCCGTCCTCACCCGTGTTGCTTCCTGCGCCACCCGACGGGTTGGAAGGCTCACCGGTGTTCTCGCCCGTACCCTCAGAAGGGTTAGAAGGCTTTCCCGTGTTGCCACCACCGTTGCCAGGACCCTTCTTCACGGCCTCGATGTCGATCACGTTCTCACCCTTCTTCTCCGCCTTCAAGGCAGCCGTTTGCAGCGATCGGCTCGCTACCGGGTTGAAGGCCGCGCGTCCGATGAGGTTCTCGAAGTCCGTACCCGGCGTGAAGATGATATTCACTGCCGTGATGTTCTTCGACGTGAACGTCTCACAGCTCTCCGCCCCTTCGCTGCTGATGGACAACCAGAAGTTGCCGAGCTCATCGAGCATCACCTTCTTGCCCTCCAGCAGTTGCTCCACGAGACACGAGCACATGTCGCTCAGCACGCCCTTCACCTGTCCACGCTTGTAGCCACCATGCTCGGCGATGTGGGCCACGAAGTCGCGAAACGACATCACCTCCTTCACCTGCGCCTTGGCATACGCCTTCTCGGGGAGATTCGGCTTCAACGAATTACGCATCATGTACACACTGTAATTGATCATACGCTTGCCCATCGTCGGTATGGGACTTGATGTTTACGCAAGCAGTCATTGCGCCCGACAGAATTGGTTGTTGTTTCCTGACTGCGATGCAAAGGTACTAAGTTGAGAAGCCGAAATCAAATCTATTCATAACCGTTTACAATCCGTTTACAATCCATTCACAATCCGTTCATAATCGGTCTGATTTTGCTTAGAAATCACCCTCGATGGACGTGAAAGACGGATTTCTCGGTGCCTATATATAGATAAGGAGAAAAAGCTCCCCAACCACCCCAAAAAATGAAGTTATATTCATCGGTCTACGAAGTTATATTCATCGGCCTACGAAGTTATATTCATCGGCCTACGAAGTTAACTTCATCGGGCTTCGAAGTTAACTTCATCAAGCAGCGTACTAAAGCCCCTCTATCGAGTATTCATCATCCAAAACAAATATTCAACCTTTTATGTGTGATATGACCATCAACATTTACGGCGGAAACAACCAGATTCTGCCCAACGCCACCGAGGCAGTACAAAACCTCTATGTCTATGACCATGCCAACAAACTGCAGGTCGTCCAGACTACCAGCGACGCGCTTTCTTCCGAGGCAGAAAAGCTCTCTCGCTACATCGACAAGGACCACATCCCGGCGCATCTCAACAAGATTCGCGCGTGCAACAACGCCACCGATTTGGCCCAGGTTGTCGTCTCCCTGCTCGATCAAGAGTCCAAGCTCACCGAAGAGACCATTGTCAAAGAGAGCTTCATCCAATGCCTGCTTCCTTTCGCCATAAACATCACCACGGGAAGAAGCGTGAACAACATTCGCGCCCGCATCAACGATGCCTTGGAGGTCCGTCACAGGTCCCGCCCATGACAAAAAGTATTAACGACCGATTCATGTCCGATTAACGGCGATTAATGTAAAAAGCCCTGACGGCTTGCCCGCCACCAACACCCCTTATGCTATAAGCGCGCGTTAAAAACCGAGAAACCCTTGGTCGTTTAGCAATAAAGTCGTACTTTTGCCAAATTAAAGAAAGAAATAATCGTCATGAAGACAATAGATCAGATACTAAAGATAAAAGCAGTTGTGCTTTACATCCTGAAAGCATTCCCAGAGGGAGTGGACTACATCCACCTCTTTAAGGTCATGTACTTTGCCCAGCAAAACCAGCTGAAAGAGTACGGCTTGCCCATCATCTATGATACTTTTGTAGCACGGAAGCATGGCCCTGTTCCAACATTGACCTACAAGGTGTTACGTGGAGTAGAAGGAAAGGCTGAGATATCTTCACCGGAGTTGAAAGACTTCGCCGACTCATTGAAGATAGAACTATCACAGGACGGTCATCAACTTATTCTTGCTTCAAAGCAAGCTGTTTGCGATATGGACGAACTCTCAGTAGCTGACGTCAAGATGCTTGATAAGTGGATAGACAAATGCAAAGGCGTAGATTCCTTTGATTTGTCAGACAAGTCACATGAGGACAAAGCCTGGAAGCGCGCAAAGCGACAAGCAGATAAAACTGGCGAGGATACAAAGATCACGATGTATGAAATGGCAGATGCTGCAGGTGCCAGCAAATCAATGTTGGCCGTTATTCGTGAGCGTCAATCCGTTCAAAAAGCGTTGTCATGGACTTAAGGGAAGTGCTAGGACATCGTCCTTGCGAAGCCTTGTTCATGTTGTTTCCCTTGCAGCAGGGATTCTGTCCACCCAAGTGCCTTGCCGAAGGCGTTGTTATATATTGTACTTGTTGTTCTAGTTGTTTTCCCTATGTCAGCTTGAAGGCGCAGCAAGGACGGCAATGGCTTTACTCGCCCAGTGTATAACGCTCAACCAAGACGCGCCTTGAATGGGGAAAAGGATTGACATGTAAGTTAAATATTAACGACCAATTCATGTCCGATTAACGGCGATTAATGTGAAAAACCCTGGCGGCCTGCCCGCCACCAAAATCCAATCCATGTAGGACGTTCCCTTTTATAAAGAGTAACGCACCGCATGAACACTAATCACAAAAATCGCTAAAATTCTTTGTGATGTTAAATATTAGCCTTACCTTTGCTGGTCAACAGAAATGGCAATAATGATGAACGGTGCTGAATGTATTAAAAAGTTGTCTCCTGTTCTATTTTGGGACATAGACAAATCTCAGGCTGACATGGACAAGTATCCGTCCTTCTTTGTTCAGCGGGTCCTGGAGTATGGAAATTGGAATGATTGGAAACTCCTGCTGAGCTACTATGGCAAGGACCAGATCGTGGAAATCTGTAAACGGTTGCGTTCGCTCGACTCGATATGCCTTTCGTACATTTGTGCTATTTCAAATACTAAAAAGGAGGAATACAGATGTTATCGTATGAAACAATCGCCATATAGGTCTGACATTAAGGAACATAAAACTAGCCAAGGTTAGACAATTGCAATAACAAACTATCCCCATCCGAGTGGCGGCATAGCGCAGAGCGATACTGCGGTGGGGAACAATGTCGTATTACCGTCCGAATGACGGTATCCCAAAATATTAACGACAGATTCATGTCCGATTAACGGCGATTAATGTAAAAAAAAGAAATGGCAACTACCCAATTAAACGAAATGCGTAAGAAGATGTTCCGTCTATTCGAAGAACAGCTAAAGGTCCGCAAGCCCGAAGACAGTTGCTTCTATTGCCACTCTTCTGAAGACCGCATTGTGTTATCCCATGCCCTGTTCTGGGTAATGACCCAAAACATAAGGGGGCGGATGGCAAAGCAGAAGTTCCTCTTGTTGCTTCGTCAATACCAGGAAGAGATGCTTGAAGCCTACCTCATAGAATCGCCAGATTTCTCCGACCTACTTCACTATTGCAATATCCTGTACGACTGCCTACCCAATATTCTCTTAGGCTTAAGCGAATTTCGTGGCGACAAAGACGCCCGAAGGCTCGCTGCAATATCCGTTGTCGCCTGCGGTTATGGTGGAGACATGCCGGAAGACCTTAGCTATGAATTGCTCGACGATATAGACTTCTATTACAACAAGGTCAAGTGCCGCAAGATAGAACGTATACTGCCATTGCTAAACAAACTGGTGGTGGATGAGCAAAAATCGTTCAATTATTAGTGACGTCAGTCCCTAAAAGTATTAACGACCGATTAATGTCCGATTTACGGCGATTAATGTGAACTCCGTGGCGGCTTGCCCGCCACAAATATTTGCGTCACAAAAATGATTACCATTCCCAATAAAGACTTCAAGTCATCCAACATAATGTTGCAGCAGATCATACATTCCACTACGAAGGTGAAAATGCTAAAGGTCTGCAAGAAGTTTGACCTGTACGTCAGCCCTAATCTTCGGAAAGACGAGACCAGCCGAAGAATCGCTTTGGAAGTCATGGACAACCCCATTGAGATTCTCAGCAGACTCAGCAAGACCGAACTGCAGATCCTCGACGAGTTTGTACGCGGAGGCGACGATACCTATGTGGTGCGCAAGCAACGCAAGACCCCTTACATCCTCCAGAAATACCTTCTCGTTGTCACTTATTGCGACGATGAAAGGAACGAATGGCACATGCTCATGCCTACGGAGCTCCGCGAGTCCCTTGCCCCGAACCTCCCATTCTTCTTAGACTGTGCGATGAAAGGCGTCAAGGCTCCCTCTGCCAAAGAGCTCAGAATCATGTCCGCCTTGCAGCGCTTCATAGGCGAAGAGTAATCTGAACATCTTCTTTATGTTCGGTCTGTTGGAAAGTTGCAAATTGAACAATGTCAACTTCGGTGAGTACATAGAGGACATCCATACCCGCATTCTTTGTGACGAGGAGGTTGATGCTTCGTTCTTACCATGTGACTATGTACGCCATTTTAAGGACGGCAAGAATGCCGAGGATACCAAACCATCATAGCCTGTCGCTTGATAGTTAAATAATACAAATTCAAAGCTTCATTAGAATAGATGAGTATAGCTAACTCGCTGATAAATAGCGGAAACGCTGTATTGCTGGAATAAATAAAAACTAATAATAATGGCTATTGCAAAGGGAATGACTGATAGAGAGTGGGTGATACATGAGAAGGCAAAATGTCTTCAATGTCTTCTGTCTTCCGTTATGGAATCTGTTGATGATATGCGGACTTCAATGATTGGAAATATATCAAAAATGGCAGAAGAGGAGTCAGAAGGTGATCCTGAGATACGACATGAACGTGAACAATATTATTTCAATGTCTTTCATATTTCAATTCCAGACGATATGGAGCAGACTTTCCTCCAATCGATGGTAGTTCAGATATGTATTTATTTAGAATCAATCTTGAAGGATATTGCTAAAAACAAGAAACAAGATAAAGGTCTTAGCATGATAGAGTCTTTCTACAATCATATTCAGACGGAAAAGAACAAGAGTCTTGGTTTTATCACCAATCATATATCTGATTGGCCCCGACTTCATGATATGAGAAACGATATTGTTCATAAAGGATACACTACACAACATCTTACTCAAACATATATTGAAAAGACAATTGAGGAAGCTAGATTGTTCCTGAAAAAAGTTGAGAATGTATAAACTCAGCTTTGAAATACCATACTCTCATAGAAAGCATTAACGACCGATTAATGTTCGATTAACGGCGATTAATGTGTAAGCACTCAAATTAGGGCTCAATTTTGAAAGGTTTAACTTTGCTGCCAAATTTTAAACATTGATTTATGTACAGCAGCGAAGATTTGGAATATTTTCGATTAGCCATGAGCAGAGTAAGCTTGCTTGAACTTTGCCATAGTGAGAAAATGTATGGAACTATTCTATTTCCAGTACCAGACGGAGGCAATGCCGAAGGGCGTCTCCTTTGAACAGTTCTGTTCCCGTATTAAAGTACCTTATAACATATTCTACAAATGGTACAAAGAAAGTGCAAATCGAATACGATCAAGCTTGCTTGGATTGCTGAGGTGCAGCCTTCGTTAAAAATATTAAACGGTTGCAGGATTTTTTTAGCATGCGATCTGGCCGAATTATCGTTCCAATGAGTGTAGAGCCAAACTTGTTTGAGTTTTGCCGAGTGAAGCCGAAAACCATGAAATAAATTGGATTGGCAATATGCCAACATTTTCGATAAGTGAGTACAATGAAAGTTTGCTTTCAAATTGTCGAATGAATAAAATGTATGAAATAGTTAAAAAAGCAAGCGAAATTTTAATAACTCAATGTGTAGGTACTTGCAAAAGTGCCTATACAAAGGGATATGTCCTAAATTGAGCACTAACGTGTAAATAGAATAATCTAGTAGAAATTAATCTGAAACATTATGGATGTCTTTTATATAATATTTAATAGTCTTGGTGCTATTGTTTTGTTAGCATTATATATAGTCACACTAACAATCCTTGTTAGTAATGAGAATAACATGAAATGGATACCAATATGTAGTATATTTTCATCCACTTTGACTTATATATGCTATTTACTGCTTTATGACATATTCAACACCCATAAGTTGTTACAAATATCTTTTGGTTGTTTAAATTGCATCATTGCGGTATGCCTATTAATCGGGATATTCCGTCGTAAACGACAAGGTATTGTATTTCCTTTGTTAGGAATATTGGGGCTTGTTGTTTTCGGAGGAGTTCCTATATTATCTTGTTCCTATAAAGTTATAAACTTATCAATACCTATCTTTAAGTACAATGTAGAAACATTATTGGTTTGTATTGCGCTTCTTATAGGGATATTTAATATTTCTATATTGTTCTATTTTGTGTGTAAAAGTAGACGTTCTTTTAATAATTCAACCAATGCATTGATTGAATTGAATGAAGAAATTCAGAAGAAACTTATATCTCTAACAACATTTTCTGGCCCATATACAAAACTTATAAAAGATGAGTTGAAATTTGAAATAGCTGAATTATTCAATGAAGTAAAGGATGGGATTGCTGTAAATACATTTATCTCAAAGCGAGGTGGTCGGAATAATAAATTGGACAATAATAAACAAGATTTGATATATAGAGAATTGTCGGAGATAAACAAGAAAATTGAAAACTCGAATCAAAAAATGCCATTCTCCTTTTCTGAACTTGTGAGTAACATAAAACACTCCATTACAACTCCATTATCACAAATACAAACAAATTGTGAGTTGTAAAAGGCAAAGAATAATAGCGAAGTTCAGGAAGAAAAAATTAAGCGAATTGAAGATGCCGTTAGGGTGTGCCTTTCTATTATTCACTCATATGTCGAAGCATCAAATACGATTTCTTTACCAGCTTTCCTGGATATTAGGAATGGTATAAAGGCATATTTCAACATGCTTGTCGGTGAAAGATATCAGCATGGGTTGCATCTTATTTTGAACAACAATGTACCAAATACATTTGAAGGCTATTCTGGAAATTATGTTTATGCATTGATAATCCCTTTACTACAAAATGCAATTGCTGCATCTCCCGAAGGTGGAAACATCAAGATTGAATGTGAGGACTATGCAGGGGAATACAAAATCCACATAACAAATGATTGCTGTCAAAATTTACCAGATTTACAGCAGCTAAATAAGCCGGGATTTTCTTCTAAGAACAATCATGAGGGTATCGGCCTTCAGACTGTACGGAATCTTCTGAGCCTTGTTAAAACAGGGAGCTTATCATTTGAGATTATAGACAATACTGTAAAAGCGACAATACAACTTAAAAAACGATACAATGGATAATTCTGATTTTGCATATGAAATTCTTGTAGTTGATGATATTTTAGAAGCTGCGCAGGACTATGCAAGACTGATAAGTACCAAAACGGGGCTTAAAGTAATACCAACATCAGACCCTGATGAAGCAGTACGAATAGTACAGCACAATGATATAAAAGTGCTGGTATTAGATCAAAAAATGCCCATTATCACAGGAACGGAATTATTGAAGAAATTGAGAAATTATACCAAAGCAAGAGCTCTTATGTTAACAGGTGAAGCAGATATTGAGGATCTGGGTAATGCCATCAATATGAATTTTTGCGCACATGTAAACAAGAGCCAAGTTGTGGATTTACCAAGTTCTGTTTTCCATCAATACACTTTGTATTGTTCTGATTTTGAGGATCAAACTAAAAATTGCAACAAAAAATTTGTTGATTATAGAGTCTGTTTGAGAAATTGGGATATTGAAAGAATTTATCAAATTGACGATATTCTTATTAGTTCAGATGAAATTGACGAAAATCAAAAACAGACGTTGTTTCAAATCTTTTCAGGGCAAGACAAAGAAATTGTAAGTGAAGTTCAAGCTGCACAGGAATTTATTATAGAGTCAAGTACAGAACATAGTATAGGAATGAATCTCAAAAGCACAACTAAAGATATTATATGTGTTTTTGAAAATTCGATAAAGAAGGTATTTAAAGTAAGAAAACATATAAGCAAGAGCCAATCTGTAAAGCAAACAACCCGATATCACTTAACAGAAGAAGATTCAAAACGAATAGATCATCGCATAATAGAATGTGCGCCAATATATGAGGTGCATAGAATATTAATGTTTTCAAAATCATTAAGATTAAAGGACATAAAAAGCATGACTGGAATTGTGAAGAAGTTTACAGGTTATCACAATTTCTATCAAATTGATTACTTAAAAAATAATACAATCAATAATCATGATTTAGGAAAACATAGGTTAAAAGAGCTATCGTAACAGATTGGTTATTAATCCCCAAAATCTAATTTCTTTTTTGTCATTAAACTAAATTTTAAAAATATGCGTAAATTTAAAGATATTAAAGTTGCCGTTGCCGGTACAGGCTATGTGGGACTGAGCATAGCTACGCTGCTATCTCAGCATCATCAGGTGACAGCGGTAGATGTAATCCCTGAAAAGGTGGAAAAACTCAACAATAAGATTTCTCCAATTCAAGATGATTATATCGAAAAATATCTGGCTGAAAAGTCATTGAACCTTGTAGCCACTCTCGATGGCAAGTCAGCCTATGCTGACGCCGATTTTGTGGTTATCGCAGCTCCGACCAATTATGACCCAGTCAAGAACTACTTCGATACCACCCATGTGGAGGAAGTGATAGACATGGTATTGGAGGTAAATCCCGATGCCGTTATGGTGATCAAGTCAACCATTCCCGTCGGATACACCCGTAACCTCTACTTGAACTATGCTCAGAAAGGAGTCAAGAAGTTCAACCTCCTCTTCTCACCGGAGTTCCTTCGAGAGAGTAAGGCCCTTTATGACAACCTCTACCCAAGCCGCATCATCGTAGGTTATCCCAAGATCATCAATCTGCCGGAATTTGAGGAGGAAAACGAGGCTATCAAGTCAGTGACAGATGTTGAAAAGCTGATGGAAGCAGCGAAGACCTTTGCAGCTCTTCTGCAAGAGGGAGCCATCAAAGAAAACGTAGATACTATTTTCATGGGTATGAAGGAAGCCGAGGCCGTAAAACTCTTTGCCAACACTTACCTTGCTCTTCGCGTTAGCTACTTCAATGAGTTGGATACTTATGCCGAAGTAAAAGGCCTCGACTCAAAGGCAATCATCGAAGGTGTCGGCCTCGACCCGCGTATCGGAACACATTATAATAACCCGTCATTTGGTTATGGCGGTTATTGCTTGCCCAAAGACACCAAGCAGCTCCTTGCCAACTATGCTGATGTGCCTCAAAATATGATGTCTGCTATTGTGGAGTCTAACAAGACGCGCAAGGACTATATAGCAGATGCCGTTCTTCGCAAAGCTGGCTATTATACGGAAAATGGCCAATGGGATGCAAACAAAGAGCAGACATGTGTAATTGGTGTTTATCGTTTGACCATGAAGTCGAACTCAGACAACTTCCGCCAGTCAGCCATTCAAGGCATCATGAAGCGTGTTAAAGCCAAGGGAGCTGAGGTTATCATCTACGAGCCCACATTGAAAGATGGTACAACCTTCTTTGGCAGTAAAGTGGTGAACAGTCTTGATGAGTTCAAGTCGCAGAGCAAAGCCATCATTGCCAACCGCTTTGATGACTGCTTAAAGGATGTGGAAGATAAAGTATATACACGAGATATTTTCAGAAGAGACTAAATAATGGTAGAGTATAATATAAACTTAGAAGGAAAGACCGTCCTTGTGACAGGCGCTGCTGGCTTTATTGGCAGCAACCTCGTCAAGCGACTTTTCCACGATGTCAAGAACATCAAGGTTATCGGTATCGATTCTATCACCGACTACTACGATGTCAACATCAAATATGAGCGGCTGAAAGAAATTGAAGCCTTGCATGGTGACTGGACCTTTGTTCATGCCTCCATTGCAGACAAGGATGCAGTGGAGAAAATCTTCACAGAAAACAAGATTGCCGTTGTCGTGAACCTTGCTGCTCAGGCAGGAGTCCGCTATAGCATTACCAATCCTGACGCTTACATACAGAGCAACCTTATCGGATTCTACAATATCTTGGAGGCCTGCCGTCATCACGAGGTAGAACATTTGGTCTATGCCTCTTCCTCCTCGGTCTATGGCAGCAACAAGAAGGTGCCGTACTCCACCGACGACAAGGTGGACAACCCCGTATCACTCTATGCCGCTACGAAGAAGAGCAACGAGCTGATGGCGCACGCCTATAGCAAACTCTATAACATCCCGTCAACGGGCCTCCGCTTCTTCACAGTCTATGGTCCTGCTGGTCGTCCCGACATGGCCTACTTTGGTTTTACTAACAAACTGGTCAAAGGTGAGACCATCAAGATCTTCAATTACGGCAACTGCATGCGCGACTTCACCTTTGTCGATGACATTGTAGAGGGAGTCGTCCGCATCATGCAACATGCCCCAGAGAAACAGAACGGCGAGGACGGTCTTCCCATTCCGCCCTACAAGGTGTACAATATTGGTAACAACTCCCCCGAGAACCTCCTTGACTTCGTCACTATTCTTCAGGAAGAATTGGTGCGCACTGGCGTGCTACCCAAAGACTACGACTTTGAGGCCCATAAGGAGCTCGTTCCGATGCAGCCTGGAGACGTCCCCGTTACCTACGCTGACACAACACCTCTAGAGCAGGACTTTGGCTTTAAGCCGAACACGAGTCTGCGAGAGGGATTGAGACGCTTTGCAGAGTGGTATAAATCGTATAAAAAAACAGATGTGACAACACATTAAACCCAAAACTAAATTATATGGATAAAGAAAAAATAACGAATGAGTTCCTTCAGCACCTTCTTGATATATTAAAACAACAGCAGCGTCGTGGGGGTAGGTTAGTATATATAGAAAAAGAAAAGTATCCTGAATTAGAAAGTTATAATGATTTTAAAGTGTATATTGATGACAATGTGAAACACGGATTGGCTATTAACAAGTATCAGTATATACAGAATAAATCTGGTGCCAATTGTATTTGTTTGTTAGATGGGACCCATGAGTCTAGAGAGTATTCTAACTGTGTGGAAGAGTTGGTGCCCTTCTATGATTCATTTAATGACAGTGTTGATTACAGAGTTGTGTCTTCAAAATATAGGAAGAACCTGAAATAGCCCCTCGTTTAACTGCTTATGCAAGGGAATCTTAATAGTAAGTTCTTGTTTCAAATGGAGTGTGTACTATTCTGTTGCGCATAGATATATAAATGTCAAGTAAATCACTAAATACGAAGGTGGCGACTGCCACCAAATGGTCTGGCTTAACGGAGATTGCTGCAAAACTTGTAGCACCAATTACTACAATGGTACTTGCGCGCCTACTTACGCCTGACGCTTTTGGAGTAATGGTAACTGCTCAGATGGTTATTTCTTTTGCAGAAATTTTTACTGATGCAGGTTTCCAAAAATATATTGTTCAACATGAATTCAAAGATGACGATGAGAAGTTCAAATCTACCGCGGTAGCATTTTGGTCAAACCTCATAATGTCGTTGGCTATCTGGGCAGGCATCAGTATTTTTGCCAATCCTATAGCTCGACTTGTTGGTTGTGACGGTGAAGGGATTGTTATAGCCGTGTCTTGTATATGTATACCTATGGAGGCTTTCTCGAGTATTCAGATGGCTTTGTTTAGGAGAGATTTGGACTTCAAAACTCTATTTTGGGTCAGAATTATAGGTATTCTCATTCCTTTGATAGTGACGGTGCCATTGGCTTTTGCTACCAGAAGTTACTGGTCTCTTATTATAGGAATGATAGCTTTGAATTTTACCAATGCTTTAATATTGACCATTAAGTCTAAATGGAAACCTCGTTGGTATTATAACATCCAGTTGTTTAAGGAAATGTTTTCATTTACAATGTGGTCAATGCTTGAAGCCATCAGTATATGGCTGACATCGTACGTAGATATTTTTATCGTCGGTACCATGTTAAGTCAGCACTGCCTTGGATTGTATAGAACGTCTATGAGTACGGTGGGGCAGATAACCTCAATTATAACCGCCGCAACTACCCCTGTTCTGTTCTCTTCTCTCTCAAGATTGCAAAATGACAGAGAACAGTTTAATGAAATGTTCTTTAAATTTCAGAAACTTGTTGGTATTCTAATCATTCCAATAGGTATTGGTATATTCCTTTTTAGCGATCTTATAACCCAAATACTTCTTGGTAGTCAATGGATGGAAGCTTCTCCGTTCATAGGCTTATGGGGCTTGACGAGTGCGATATCTATTGTTCTTGCTCATTATTCAAGTGAAGTGTACCGTTCTATAGGTAAGCCAAAACTGTCTGTATTAGCTCAATGGCTTCACATAATAGTTCTTTGGCCCGTGCTATTGTTTTATGTGAAAGAGGGCTTTGAAGCATTATATGTAGCAAGATCTTTCGTGCGCTTGGAGCTTGTGCTTGTCCAGTTGATAATAATGGCAGTAGTTGTTAAGATGAACGTTCTTAAGATGATTACTAATATACTTCCGTCTGTAATAGCAGCATCTTTAATGCTTCTGATATTATTGTTTCCTTCATCCGAGAGCATCTTCATCCAGTTATTATATGTGGTAATTTGTGTTTGCATTTACTTTGCTGTTATTCTGCTATTCCCAGAAGAAAGGAGTATATGCTTTAACTTAAAGAAAATGTTAAAGAAAAAATGAAAGTACTTGTAGCAGGAGATTTTGCCCCATGGGCAAGGCTCGCGAAGCAGATAGAGAGAAAGCGGTATTCGGATGTTTTCCCGGAGAATCTTCGTGAAGTGATAAAATCTGTGGATTTCTCATTTGTCAACTTTGAGAGTCCTATTGTAGAAGATACCTATAAGCCGATTCCTAAATGTGGACCAAATCTTCATTGTACTCCCGAGGCTGCTGAGGCGATTAAATTTGCAGGCTTCACAGGTGTAACCATGGCAAATAACCATATCCTTGATTTTGGGACCAATGGACTTCATAAATCTGTAGCGTGTTGTAAAGACCAAGGGCTTGATGTTGTTGGAGTAGGAGATAATTTAAAGGATGCAGAAGAGATTCTTTATATAGAAAAGGATGGAAAAACACTTGCCGTCATCAACTGTTGTGAGCATGAGTTTTCTATTGCAACAGAAACATCAGCAGGTGCCAATCCTCTTAATCCTGTACGTCAGTATTATGCCATTCAGAAAGCAAAAGATAAGGCAGACTATGTACTTGTTATAGTACATGGCGGACACGAAATGTTCCAGTTGCCATCACCTCGTATGGTAGAAACATATCGTTTCTTTATAGATGCAGGAGCAGATGCTGTGGTTAACCATCATCAGCATTGCTATTCTGGATACGAGATGTATAAAGAGAAACCTATCTTTTATGGATTGGGTAACTTCTGTTTCGACGAAGAAGGAGATAATGCTGATTCTTGGTATGAGGGCTATATGGTAAAACTCGAATTTGATAACACCAATATCCAGCATACACTCTATCCTTACATACAATATAAAGAAAAAGCAACCGTAGAGATTATTAACGATACTACAAGTTTTGATGAAAATATCTCTAAGCTTAACGCTATAATTTCTGACCCTCTAGCTTTACGCAAAACTACAGAAACATATTATAATAGCACGGTCAAAGTAATCAAAACTTTATATCAACCATATAATAATCGCATCCTGAATAAACTATACAAAATGCATCTCTTGCCTTCGTTTGTGGCAAAGAAAAAGTGGCTAATGATTCTTAATTATATCAACTGCGAGGCGCATCGTGACAAGCAAATCTCCGCGCTAAAAACAATAATAAAATAAATGGTATCATTTCGAATTTCACGCATGAATAGATGCGACATGTTTTTGGCGGCATGGGTACTCTATTATCTTCAGGGTATCGTATATCCTGAAGGTGGCGCTATATCCATTACATTGCTTGGATTGACCCTACTGGTATCGGCAAATTGCGCCATCAAGGTATTACAGTGGAGAAACGCCCCAGTCTATTTCAAAGGCTTCAATATGCTGATACTTTTGTTTACGGTCTATGGTTTCGCATTGATAGTCTCAAGTCCATCGACATTGTATTATCCTCTGTCAGGCATGAAAATGCCGTCATACAACTATATCAAGTCCATATACCTGTCGCTATTACCTATTTATCCTTTCTACTATTACACGAAGAAGGGATATCTTACAGTGGAGCGTTTGCGTATATGGGGTTTGATATTCTTAGCATCAGTTACAATGTCGTATTTCCGTATGCAACGCGAAGCCTTGGCTCAATTGTTAGAGGGAGGTTCAAGTGTTGAAGAGGTGACCAACAATGCGGGTTATCTATTTCTCTCTATTCTGCCCATGTTGGTGATATACCGGAAAAAACCGTTATTACAGTTTGCTACTTTCGCCTTCGTGATGGCATTTCTTATAATGGGTATGAAGCGTGGTGCGATAATCATCGGAGCTATCTCTGCTATCTATTTCATGTGGCGAGTCGTCAAAAGTTCGAGAGGCAATACACGCTTCTTATTCATATTCTTGTCTGTTGCTATATTTGTGGGTGTAGTCTATTTCTTTATCCATGAGATGGCCACGAGCGATTATATGCAGCAACGCTTAGAAAGTACGATGGAGGGCAATTCGAGTGGCCGTGATGATCTCTATTCTTTCTTCTGGCATTATTTCACCGATGAAGCAGATGTACTGCATTGCCTAATAGGGCGTGGTGCTAATGGAACATTGGAGATCTACAATAGCTATGCGCACAATGACTGGCTTGAAATAGCAGTGAACCAAGGTATTTTAGGACTCGTGGTATATGTGTTCTATTTCCTTGGTTTTTACAAGACATGGAAGTGTGCCACTAACACCGATGCAAAGACCATCCTTGCCCTAATGCTATTTGTCTTTTTTGCTAAGACATTGTTTTCGATGTCGTATGGTGACATGACATTCGTGGCGACTGCTCCACTTGGCTATGCCTTAGCAACTATCAATAAATCGAATTAATAATAATCACACTATATATGAGCAAAATACAATCAGCCTTACGCTTTTTAAAAGAAGATCGAGGAGCATTTATGGCAGCCATTGTCCAAAACTTCTTTATATGGCTTCCTGATAAACCATATCTGCAGTTGCTTTACCGCTTTAAGATGGGACATAGGCTCGACCTGAAAAATCCCAAGACATTTACTGAGAAGTTGCAGTGGCTTAAGCTCTACAACCGCCGACCTGAATATACCAACATGGTTGACAAATATGCGGTAAAGAAATATGTAGCTGACATTATTGGTGAGGAATACATCATTCCAACTTTAGGTGTGTGGGACAAACCTGAGGAGATAAACTGGGATAGTCTTCCTAATCAGTTTGTGCTAAAGACTACGCATGGAGGAGGTGGTGGAGGAGTGGTAATCTGCAAGGATAAGCAGACATTCAATCGTGCTGATGCCATTGCGAAACTCAACCAATCTATGCGCACTGACATCTATAGCGGATTGCGTGAGTGGCCTTACAAAAATGTGCCACGCCGTATCATAGCAGAGAAATTTATAGCACCAGAAAAAGGACAGCAAGACTTAATAGACTATAAGATATATTGCTTTAATGGTGAGCCTAAACTTATAATGACAGCCGACGGTCGTTTCTCGGGTGACAAGCGTTTTGGTTATTACAATACAGAATGGAAGGCTGTTGACATTACTTGGGGAGCACCACGTCCCGATAAGGATTTGCCACGTCCAACACAATTACCACAAATGCTGAAAGTGGCGGCACAACTATCGAAAGATATCCCTCATGCGCGTATAGATTTATATAATGTGAATGAGAACGTGATGTTCGGAGAAATAACCATGTTCGACTCCAGTGGACTTGAAGCCATTACCCCTGACGATATGGACGCATATCTCGGGAGTTTGATAAGACTACCCAAAGTTACGTTAGGGGAGTAAAATCCTAATATCAAATAATGAGATTATAACGATAGAGAAAGAAACTCCATTCGAGGATTTGAAAGATTATAAGATTTTCTGTAAGCACTCAAATCCCGCAATTCCACCCGACAACAATGCGAGCGAGAGAGGAATCCGAAAACTGAAGATAAAGCAGAATGTGTCCGGCACTTTCAGGTCTGACAATGGAGCAGACGCTTTCTTTTCCATACATTCCATTGCTGACACTGCATGGAAAAACGGCCAGTCGCAGCTGCAAGCTATCCATACCATCCTGTCGTTATAGGATGGTAGGATGGTGCATGTCTACACTATTGCTGAATAGTTACGAAAATGTATGTAATAGTTAAAAACAAGCGATATTTTAACAACTCTTTGTATAGGCACTTGCAAAAGTGCCTATACAAAGGGCTATGCCCTAAATTGAGCACTAACGTGAATGGAAATAATAGCTCTTCTAAAAGTCACTATGTTCATGTTTGTGACTCGATGATTACTAGTGAACAAATAATGTATTATCTATGAATATATGTGTAGTGAGTCAGGATTATCCTGATAGTAAGCGAGTTGTTTTCCCCTTTGTGAAGAATCTAGTTGATATGTGGGGGCAGCTTGGACATAAAGTGACAGTTATATCTCCATTTTCTGTTACGCACAATAAAGTTATGAAACCTTTTGAAGAACTTCCGCATCCTAGTAATGTGGATATAGTGCGTCCTTTGTCAATCTCTTTCTCAAATATTAAACTTTTTGGGATACCGATAACAGAAAGAGCGCATTGTGTTAGTGTAAACAGAGCGTTGGAGAGATCTAAAATCATGCCCGACATTATATATTGCCACTTTTGGGATCAGGCCATAGCTGCATACAACTTTGCCAAGAAAAAGAAGATACCATTAGTTGTAGCTACTGGAGAATCTGTAATTCCTAAGCATCTAGGAGAAGAGCCGTATCGGTCGATATGTAATTATGTTTCTAGAGTTGTTTGTGTCTCGTCAAAAAATATGAACGAATCGATAGAATTAGGACTAACAACAAAAGAAAAATGCAGAGTGTTTCCTAATGGTATTGATACAAATGTTTTTGAAGTCACCAGAGAACTTAAGTTGAAGAGGCAACTAGGTATAGAAGAATCAGATTTCGTCCTTGCCTTTGTGGGGTGGTTTAACGAGCGAAAAGGTTCTTTGAGAGTTTCTAAGGCTATTCAGAAGTTAGCTGATTCAAAGGTTAAGGTTCTTTTTATTGGAAAAGGACCTGATGACCCGACATGTGACGGCATCTTGTTTAAAGGAGCATTACCACATTCGGAAGTGCCAAGATATTTGAACTGTGCAAACGCATTTATTTTGCCTACTTTGGCTGAAGGGTGTTGTAATGCAGTTGTTGAGGCGATGGCATGTGGACTTCCTGTAATTTCTTCGAATAAAGAGTTTAATTGGGATGTGTTGAATGATGAAAACTCTATAATGGTGAATCCCATGAATGTGGACGAATTAGCTAGAGCCATAGCCACATTGCGTGATGATAAGAGGAAACGAAAGGCTATGGCCGAAGCAGCTATTAAAACGGTCGAAAATTTGAAAATTGAATTGAGGGCTAAACGTATAATTGATTATATAAATAAGCCCTTGTTGAAATAATTATATATAAGACTGAGCCCACTTTAAACAGGCCTTACTTTTTAAAGTGGGCTCAGTTAAATAAAAAACAATGAAACTTTGTATAATATATAATTTTGCACAGCACTACCGCACAAATATCTTTACCCTGATTGATAAAACATTTAATTGTGGATGGGTGTTTGGCGATGCGATGAGTGATGTGAAGAAAATGGATTATGCGCTCCTCAAAGGAAGCGTGACGGAATCACATACCAAGCGTCTCTTTGGTGGTTGGTATTGGCAACCCAAGATCATAGCTCAGTTGTTCAAGGATTATGACCACTATGTCCTTCTTGGTGAGACCCGTGCTTTGAGCACATGGGCGTTTTGTGTACTTGCGCGGCTTTTCAAAACAAAAAAGAAAGTATATTTTTGGTCTCATGCCTGGTATGGAAAGGAAACGAGAATTGAAGAGTTGATAAAAAAGGTCTTGTTTCATTTGCCAAATGGTGGGGTGTTCTGCTATGGCAACTATGCGAGGGAGTTAATGATAAAGGAAGGGTTTGATCCTGACAAGCTATATACGATTCATAACTCGTTGGCTTATGACAAGCAAATAGAAGTAAGGAAACAATTGCAGGAAACGTCTGTTTACCAAGAGCATTTTGGTAATGATAATAAGAATCTTTTCTTTGTGGGCCGACTTACCTCTGTGAAAAAGCTGGATCAGATTTTGAAAGCTATGATTGTGTGTCGCGATAAGGGACGGAACTATAATTTGACGTTTATAGGTGGTGGCGAGAAGGCTGACGAGCTGAAATGGTTGACACGGAGTCTTGGCCTTGAAAAGCAAGTTTGGTTTTATGGACCTTGTTATGATGAAACTGAGTTGAGCTCGCTCATATACAATGCTGATCTCTGCGTGGCACCTGGTAATATCGGACTTACTGCCATGCACGCTATGGTGTTTGGTACTCCATGTATCACCCATAATGACTTCCCTTACCAGATGCCAGAGTTTGAGGCGATTAAAGAGGGTGTTACGGGTTCGTATTTCGAACGGGACAACGTGAACGACCTTGCAGGACAAATTGACAGATGGTTTGATGACAACGGGCTAAAACGCGATGAGGTCCGTCGTGCGTGTATGAAGGAAATAGACGACGAATGGAATCCATATTTCCAAATTGAAGTTTTAAAGAAGAATTTGAAGTGATATGTTTCCAATAGCACATTATATTAAGGGGATGGTGAAAAACCTTTTTAATCCCCGAATCTCGAATTTTTCCTTTGTTTCTGCAAACAATTGGATAGATCCAACAGTGGTCGTGTATCGAATGGCTAAGATCAAAGGGGCATCTATAGGGCGATATTCATACATCGGTAATGATACCGATGTGGAATGTGCTGATATAGGGCAGTTTTGTAGTATTTCTGATCATTGCCGTATAGGTATGGGAGGTCATACTTTAAATCATCTTTCTACATGTCCGTTGTTTACTCAAAAAGTAAATGGATGTCAAGCACAATGGGTAGAGCAGGACGTGTGTCCAGCTGAAGCAAATCGTGCTCTCATAGGCAACGATGTTTGGGTTGGCTCTCACGTACTAATAAATGGTGGAGTTACAGTTGGTAATGGAGCCGTTATTGGTGCAGGTGCTGTGGTTGTCAAGGATGTTCCTCCGTACGCTATAGTTGGTGGTGTTCCTGCCAAGGTGATACGCTACCGTTTCTCGCCCGAAATAATTCAACGGCTCTTGGAATTGGAATGGTGGAATATGGATGAGAAGATGTTGAAGGAAAATATCTGTTTCTTCCAGAGGGATAACATTAGTTTGGACGAAGTAAACGCATTCGTTTCAAATGTTGTTATTAAATCAAGCGTGAGGTGATACTGGTGATTGATATTTTTTGCTAAGTAATGGAGTTATAGTGAAGTCTTTTCGATCGAAATGTTATTATTGATCGTTGGCTCTGTTTGAAGATAACTATGGAAATGATGATTCGTACTGTGATATTTTTTTTGCTGTATTTGAAATGCCGCATTATATATCGTAAGCAGGTATATTTTAGGGGCTTCAGCGTGGTATGTGCTATGAAAGGGTCTAATATCCTTTTTAACAACGCTGGGGGGTAAAATCAACATTTTCTCCCATCCATTCAGCAATATGTTTGGATTGTCGCAACGATGCATTATTGTGGCAAAAAACGGTGGAAAGATCATTATCAACGAAGGGGTTGGAATGAGTGGGTGTACCATCTACTCAATGGAAAGCATTACCATTGGGCGCAATACTGATATTGGTTCGGGATGTAAAATCATAGATAACGATTTCCACCCCTTACCCTATAGTGAGCGTTACCCTGTGGAACGGCTTGATCTTCTGAAAAAGCGCCCCGTCGTGATAGGGGAGGGCTGCTTCCTTGGAGCCAACTCCATCATATTAAAAGGTACGACATTGGGAAAGAACGTTGTGGTTGGTGCTGGAAGTGTTGTGAGTGGCACGTTCCCCGATAATGTGATCATTGCGGGGAATCCTGCGAGAATAATAAAAGATAATAGAGAGTGAGGCTGGGGTGGGGCAAGTTCGTAAGAATCGTGGGAATTATGATAAACGAAGCGGTAGCTCAGAAAAGGAAGAGAGCCTTGTTTCAACAGACAAGCTATATGATATGAAACTTTACTTTTTAGGGATTAAGAAGGAGAGAAACTATGAAAATGAATCTTAAAATGGTTTCAATGGTTGGTGAAATTTCCTCTTCGTTAATCCTTTTTCTATAACTATACGGGAATAACTACGTAAAAATACTGATGCAGCAAATGAATAATTCTAAAGTGATTAAAGTGTTTATAGGATCTCCTTCTGATACGAATAGGGAAAGAAGTAAAATCTCTGAGATTATTGATGACTTAAATCAGACTATTGGGTACAAAACAAACATTTTGGTACAACCTGTTATGTGGGAACACGATGTCAGACCAACGGTTGGCTTAGATGGACAAGATGTTATAAATTCGCAAACGCAAGATTATGACATTTTTGTAGGTATGATGTGGAAGAAATATGGTTTCCCAACGCCAAGAGCAGGTTCTGCTACTGACGAAGAATATACGCATGCATTGAATTCTTTTAGGAATGGCGGACATTGTAAAGATATTATATTTATGTTCTCTAAGATGCAGTTTAGTATCGATGATGTTGATCCTGGTCAGTTGGCTAAGGTAAAAGCCTTTAGAGAACGCGTTGAAAAGGATGGCGTTTTACACAAAGATTATGACTCGATTGATGATTTTGTAAGGCAGCTTAGTGTTGCATTATATCAGTCAATTATGAGTTTAGAACAGAGCTCAAGTATAAAAGAACAGAGTATTCCAAAAGTAATGCGTTTGGATGAAATAGATGAAAAAACTAAACTCGTTTTTGACACGCTTTCTATAAGCCCTGCGGTTAATAGTGTAAAGATGAAATTTATCGAATCGTATATTTTACTCTTCCTATATGATAATGAAACCGCATCTTCTACCGACATCATTAAATATCTTATGGATACTTTAGGAGGAGCAAATGAGCATTTATATAATAAAGTCTTAGGAAAATTAAACCAGACAGACAGCCTCTATCATATATGTGAAGGGACAAGACTGTTTGGACTTACCGAAAAAAAACGTGAAGAAATAGCTCAAATAAAAGAGAAGGCACGTTTGTCGATGGATAAGGTCAGTCAAGAGTGTCAAATAGTTTGTAAAAAGTATAATTTACAATTAGATGTCCGTCAGATTAACATTTACGTTTGTAATCTTTTTGCTACAAATTATTCAAATGACACAGGTGAATTTTGTCGGTGCCTTATTAATAGAGAGGCAAGTTTAAAGCAGATATATAGCAGTTTGGTCCAGTACATTCAGAATGCATCTCGACTACCATTTGGATTTGTTGAACCAATTGCAAAAGAAATCGTTGGAGTCTATAGTAAGAACCAAGTATTCTATAAATCAAATGTAAGTAGAATGTTTCTTAACTTGTTTCACAACGAGAAGTTGGAAACATATCTTGCAACTACACAGCGCGATCTGATTTTGGATACTCAAGTATTATTGAGGATTTGTTGTGTTTCATTTGATGAGATTGAACCCGCATCAATTGATATTATGTATAAGGTTGGGCGTAGATTTTGGGATATAGTTCGAGAAAATCCAAAGATCAAATTATATACAACTTCTGGTTATGTTCAAGAAGTTGCTTCGCACATGAAGCAAGCGGTTGAACTATCTCGATTCCTTTCGCTGGATTATATTCAAAAATTAGGACCGTCAAAAAATGTCTTTTTCAACCATTATCTCTCTATTAAGGATGATTTGCAAAATGCTAGTTTTGAAGATTATGTATATGAGATGCTCGACATAGAGGTTTCTGCTATTCAATCCTCTGCTTTTCTTGATAAAGCGTTATCAAAATTCTCTTCATTTTTTCAATACTTGAACATTGACATCCTTCAACATATGGATGTTGCCGACTACAATCTTTTTAAAAAAGAATACGAAAACGAATTAAGTTATCAGCACACGGTTCGTTCATATACTGCTCGAACGAACGATGTAAATGCTGCGATTATTGCTGGTAATAGATTTAATGATTTTGATAATTATCCTTATCTTGTGACAAGTGATAGCATGTTTGTGAGGGTTAGGGATAGATTCGTTGAGAAATTCTCAAACCAGCTCTCATTCTTTTATGTATTCCCTCCTCAGAAAATTAGTGAAATGATTTCTCTGATAGATTTTAAAGTTGATCCTAACTTAGTGGATGAGAATATCATTTCTTTGACTGAAAGTAACTTTAACTCTTCAAATGATACTATAAGTTTTCTCGATTTACTTAATTCAATTATTGACCAGCGTGAATTGAGTGATTGGAAGCTCGCAAAGAAGTTAAGTAATTTGCGTGATCTCTGTAGGGGTAGCATCGGAGATGAAAGCTTGTCTAGTACTAATCTTCCAATAGATGAGATAATTTACGAAATTCTGCAACACTCGTTTAAGCAAGATATATCAACTTCCGATATAAATGAGCTGTTTTGTGATAATGACTATGCTGATGAAATAAGCGATCTTATTCAAGCAGAGTTGAAGGATTATAAAATAGGAATCAATCCCGTAAAAAATGATACATTTAAAAAGCTTGAGGACATGGTTTTGAGGAGAAAAGAGGAGCAATGCGAATTGGGTAAGCACTGTAAGCACTCAAATTACGCTTAATTTGAGCATCGTAAGTATTCGGTGAAAGCCGTATTGTGCGCTTAGAAAAAGATTCGCACCTTTGCACCAGAATTTAAAATGTTCAAATTATGGTACAAGGCAAGAAAGCATTCAACAACAGCAAGCCAAAGTTCGCCGAGGTTGTGATCGGTGACAGTGAGGCGAAGGAAATGCGTGTTGCGGCAAATAGTCGCCCCTCCCGCAGTCCTTATCTAAAACTGGTCTATCCCAATGGCGTGACGCTCATCCTTCCTGCTGACACCAGCGTCGAGCAGCTTCGTGCTTATAGAGATGCCGATAGACAACACGGATACTGAAAGGTTGATCCGTGACATGGTGATGGGCAAGATGTCTTATTTGTTCTGCTGAGACTTGGATGCCTGCAGGCGGGCAGCGATGATGTACTCGTTGTTTGGTACAATGTAAGGTTTTACGGATGTTATACATATTCTCCGTAACTTTTAACGCAAAACATTCTTTCTTATCAATAAGCAGTTGTATCTTTGCACGAAAATAAGAGTGGTATGGATAGAAGTAAAATTATCGACACGCTCAAACAACGAGGTGGATTCATAACCACAGGCGAAGTGAAAAGCCGTGGTGAGTATGAACAGCTTCGCCGTGCAATAGAAGACGGAACGCTTATGCGGATTCGTAATGGTGTTTATGTGGAAATGTCTGCGTTGGCAAATAACATGATAGATGTGGAGCGTATAGTTCCGCATGGAGTGCTTTGCCTGTATAGTGCGTTTGCTCATTATGGGCTTTCCACGCAAGTGCCTTCCGCTACTTGCATTGCCATTGAAGCCAAACGAAAGGTGCGCTTGCCCGAATATCCACCGATTGACCTCTATTATTGGAAAAAGGAGAATTTGGAGTTTGGTATAGTAAAGAAGAACATATCAGTATATGAAGTACTCATTACGGATATGGAGCGAACGGTCTGTGATGCCGTAAAGTACCGAAACAAGATTGGGCTTGATGTTTGCGGTGAGGTGATAGACAACTATCTCAAAAAGGAGACCCGCAATGTGTCTTTACTTCATGAATATGCACAGAAGCTGAGAGTGAAAAAAATATTGACTACATATTTGGAGACAAGGCTATGACAAAAAATATAGGGAAGTCCATTAGGACACGCTTCCTGAACCTCGCCAAAAAAGAGAAGGAAGACTATATGAAATTGTTGGTGAGATATTTGCATGAACGCTTGCTGTTTCGTATCTCTGCAAGTCCTTACAAAAGCCACTTTCTTTTGAAGGGCAGTTCTTTGTTGTATGCCCTGGATGAGTTCAAGGCTCGTCCAACCATTGATATTGACCTGTTGGGAGAGCACATCAGTAATGACAGAGAAAATCTAAAAGGCGTCTTTCAAAAAGTGTGCGCCATTGAGTGTGAGGACGATGGTGTAACTTTTGATGCAGCCTCGCTAGAATTAGAGCCGATAGCCGTTGAAAAGAAATACCCTGGCACCTGTGTAAAAGTTGTAGCTCATTTAGACACTATAGTACAAAAGATATCTGTTGATATAGGATTTGGTGATGTGGTAACGCCTTATCCTCTATCATTGGACTATCCGTTGTTGTTGCCAGATGTTCCCGCCGTGGAACTATATGCCTATTCATTGGAAACTTTTATAGCAGAGAAGTTTCATGCAATGGTTGACCGTGACGAAAGCAATAGTCGCATGAAAGATTTCTTTGATGTGTACCAGTTGTTCACCAACCATGAGATTGATACAGAACTTCTAGCGGAAGCTATTGTCTGTACATTCAAGAACAGGAATACTCCTTACCGAGAGAACCTAGCTCTTTTCACAGACAAGTTTGCAGCAGACTCAACTCGCAATGTTTTGTGGAAGGCTTTCTTGAAAAAGATACGTTGGAAAGAACAGATTGACTTCTCAGTAGTGATGAAGTGTGTCAAAGAGAACCTACAAGAGTATTGGAGTAGGGAAACATTAGGATGATAGCTAAAGAGTGCAAGAAAGAGTGCAAGAAAGAACTCTTTGATATTCAGGCTCTTATTTTAAAAATATTATCTAGGGAAAATAAGACGACTATAGCAGATTTAGCAAGAAAGACCGGTCTTTCTGCAAGAAAGATTTCAAGCGAACTAAAGGCTTTGCGAGAAGATTTTCACGTTCTTAAACGTGAAGGAGGACGTAAAGATGGTCATTGGGTAATAGGTGACTTTTAAGGTTCTTCCGGAAAATGGAGTGATTCGACGTGGACACATAGAAGACAACTTGAACAACTTTTACAACAAGTAACAACTCTTTCGGTAAGCCATGAGCAGAACTGAGCTTGCTCAAGTTATGCCATGGCGAGAAAGAGTGCCATGTAATGGAACAGCTTCGCGGGGACATCGCCTCTTCGAGGCCCATGCTGACCAAGGGTTGCTGCAAGGGAAACAACTATGAACAAAAACTATCACTCGATTTTCCGGATGAACCAGAAAACAATAGACGAAATGTTTGATATGTTTTAGCATCTTCACCCTGAATTGCTGACCTATTCTATGCTCAAATACATGCTGGTAAGGGAAACAACTAGAACTGCAACTGCGATACGGCAAGAAATTTTGGGGAAAATTTGCAGGGAAGCAAAGGAAAGTGTATATTTGCAGACTTCATTTGACATTTGAGATATGAATGAACTGAAAGTAGAAAACTTTGGACCGATAGGCAAGGCTCATGTGGAATTTGGTGACCTTACCATTCTTGTCGGCGCGCAAGCTTCGGGTAAAAGCCTGTTTCTTGAACTGCTGAAACTGTTGGAGGACAAGGAACCCATTGTCGAGACGCTGAGGAAGTATAATTATATCATCAGCAAGAGTAACGTATCCTATTTGTTGGAGGCGTACTTCGGCAATGGTTTGGCTGGCATTTGGGGGGAGAACACCAAAATAGTTTATGACGGGCGTGAGGCTTCTGCTGTGACTTCGTTGATGAAGAATAAGGTGAAGGAGGCGGAGGAGAAGGTTTTCTACATACCTGCTCAAAGGGTGTTTAGCATTTCGGATGGGCGGCCCAAGGCGTTTTCAGAGTTTGACCCTACGGCTCCTTATGTGTTGCGCCAATTTAGTGAGATTCTGCGTGTATTTATGTCGATAGGCTTGGGAGGGAATACTACCTTGTTTCCCGTCAAAACTCGCCTGAAGAATGCGCAGAAGAGGTCTTTTGATTCTTCTATTTTTCATGGTGGAAGGGTGGAACTTGAAAATGAGAACGGACAGCGCAAAATGCGTATGAAGGTGGACGGGATGGATATGCCGTTTATGACGTGGAGCGCTGGACAGAAAGAGTTTATGCCTTTATTGATGGGTTTCTACTGTGTGTCGGGTCCTCCTATGCAGCTGCTCAACAAAGATCAGTATGATTATATTGTGATCGAGGAGCCAGAGATGGGACTTCATCCCAAAGCGATCATGTCGGTGCTGTTGGAAATACTGGAGTTGGTACAGATGGGCAAAAAAGTCATCGTATCTACTCACTCTACCGTCCCTCTCGAGTTTGTGTGGGCTTTCAACATCCTAAAAAGATCGGCTAATAAAAACAAAGAGGCAGGATTGGCAAAACTCTTTGATGTATCGGGGAAAGGGGCTGGTATCTTTACTGGCATCTTTGACAAGTCTATCAGAACCTACGCTTTTGAAAGAAAGGGTGAGAAGGTTGAGAGTGTTGATATTTCCTCCCTTGATGCTTTGGATGATCAACCCGTCGTGAGCGAATGGGGTGGCCTTTCTTCCTTTGCTACTCGGGCTTCTGAACTTGTAACGAAGTAATATCTTATCCTCATCCGAGTGGCGGCAGGGCATGGAGCGATACCATGATGAGGAACTTTGAATCCCAAAACTGTCTATAGTTTCCCATAAGGGAAGCGTTTTTATAACCATATTTTTGCTTAGCCATATATCGGGGGAATCGTAATCCCTCGCTGTTGTATGGTATCACTTTTTGGTCAGCGTGCGTTGGTCAAAGCGGATGCTTTGTCCTTATTCGAACGGGAACGGCATCCTTGGTTTGCTAAATAATTAAAATCTCTTATGTATAAACTTTTTGGAAAAAGGCTGGTGGATATTGCCATCGGCTTGTTGGCTTTGCCCTTTGTGGTAGTCTTCATTTGTGTGCTTGGACCAATCATTTATTGTTCTGACAAGGGTACCATCTTCTATAAGGCCAAGAGAATAGGCAAAGGTGGAAAGATGTTTGGAATGTATAAATTCCGTTCGATGATCATGAATGCGCCGGATATTCGCATGGAAAATGGGGATACGTATAATGGTGATGATGATCCGCGTGTAACAAAGATCGGGCGATTGATGCGTAAGGCAAGTATTGACGAGATTCCGCAGTTTTTGAACGTACTTAACGGTACGATGAGTTTTATCGGGCCTCGTCCAGATACGCCGGATTTTCTCCATGTATATGAGGAGAAATACCCTTCTGTTTTGACCATCAAGCCTGGTATAACGGGTTATAACCAAGCATATTTCCGTAATAGTATTGATGGGGCAGAAAAAATGAAGAATGACAACTACTATGCGGAGCATCTTAACTTTTGGATGGACGTCAAGATTGTTCTGAAGACTATTAAGACGGTGCTTTTTAGAGAGAACGTAAATCACTAAATGTTATGCAGAAAAGACTTTTGGTACTTGCAGCGGGCATCTTGCAGCTGCCAGTGATAAAGAAGGCTAAAGAGTTGGGTATATATGTCATCGCTGCGGATGGAAATCCCAATGCTGTGGGACTTAAATATGCCGACAAGGCCTTGGTGGTGAACATCACCTCGGAGGAGGAGGTCTTGAGAGCATTGCGTGACGAGCGGATTGATGGCGTGATCCATCCTTGCTCGGAAGTAAGCATGAGCGTAATGGGGCGAATTAATGACGAGTTTGGGCTTTCGGGTATTACGCGTGAGCAAGCCATCAGGGCCACTAACAAGCATTTGATGCGTGAGGCTTTTGAAAAAGGTAATGCACCATCGCCAAAAAGTATCTTGACAGTGAATGCCGAGGACGCTTGGAGTCGTTTGCAGAGCGAGTTTGATACCGATGCGATATTGAAACCGTCCCGCAATTCGGGTTCAAGAGGTATTGCAAAGGTCTCTCGAAATATGGATAAGGGTGATTTCATCAGAGCTTATGATGAGGCTCTAAGTGAAAGTCGGGATCATTCTGTATTGATAGAGCAGTTTATAGAGGGCCCCGAGTTTTCTATAGAGATGATCGTATGGCAAGGTGAAATTCATGTGCTGACCGTGACGGACAAGAAAACGACAGGTGCTCCGCATTTTGTGGAGTTGGGGCATAATCAACCTTCATGTTTTTCTGATACTGATGTAGAAACGCTGAAAGCTGCTGCGGTTGCTGGCGTGAGGGCTTTGGGTGTGAACAATTGCGCTTGTCATGCTGAGGCTAAGTTGATGAACGGTAAGGCGTATTTGATGGAGGTTGGTGCGCGCCTTGGCGGAGATTTTATTTCTACAGAGCTGACTCACTTGAGTACAGGCATTGATATGGTAGCAGCGGCTATTGATGTGGCTTTGGGTGTGGAGCCTGACTTAAGCGCCAAAGAAGAGCCGAAGGGTGTGTGTATCCGTTATTTCTGTCCGAAGCCTGGAAAGCTTGTTAGTATTTCTAACACGGAGGTATTGAATAATCCTCATGTGTATCTTTGGGAGATTTATCCAAAGGAGGGGGACGTGATACCTGCAGTGACAAGTAGTCTGTCCCGTTCTGGACATGTGCTCGTGACGGACGATACTCCGCAGGGGGCTGTGGAACTGGCTGAGAGATTGGTGTCTGAAGTGAAATTTATCACAGAATAAAGTTTTATGAAAGTGTTTTTCCCTGCGGCATACTACTATCCTGAAACTTGTGCGGGTTTGTATATCTTGGACAATGTGATGGAGCGGTGCGCTGAAGAAGGTATAGAGTCTGTGCTGACAGTACCCACGCCGACACGAGATGTGGATTCGAACGTCGTGTGGAAACGACATGAGCAAAAGTGTGGTGGCAAGGTTAGTATTTATCGCTTTCCCTTGTATGGAGAGGGGAAGAATCCGATAGCGCGGGCTTTGCGCTATCTGTTGAGCGAGGTGATACAATTATGGTATTGTCTGACGAAAGGGTATGACGTGGTCTTTATAGACAGTACGCCTCCGATTCAAGGACTGAAATTGCCATTGGTCAAGTTGCTTCGTAGGAAACCTGTGGTCTTTAATGCGCAAGATTTGTTTCCTGACTCTTTGGCAGGAACGGGCTTGGCTAAAAAAGGAGGACTGTTGTGGAACATCGGTTCGATGGTGATGAAGATCACCTATGCTTGTACTGACAAAATCATTGTGATTTCAGAAGACTTTAAGCAACTGTTGCTTGCGAAGGGCGTGCCCGAGGATAAGATCGTGGTGGTCTATAACTGGGTGGATCAGAACGCCGTGGTGGATGTGCCGCGTGAGAAGAACAAGCTCTTTGACAAGTATCATTTGGACCGAGGAAAGTTCTACATCGAGTATTCGGGTAACATCGGACTGACGCAGAATATGGATATGCTGCTGGAGGTGATGAAGGAACTGAAGGTGTCGCATCCGCAGATTGGCCTGGTGCTGGTGGGCGAAGGTGCCTATAAGAAGCAGGTGGAGGACATCGTGGCGCGTGACGGACTGACGAACGTGACGATGCTGCCGTTTCAGCCCTATGAAGATATCAGCTATGTATTCTCGCTGGGGGATGCAGGCCTTGTCATCTCGAAGCCTGGGGTGGGTGCCAATAGTGTGCCGAGCAAGACGTGGAGTATCATGTCGGCATCGCGGCCTGTGCTGGCCAACTTCGACGAGAATGAGTTGAAGGATATTTTGGCGGGCAACGAATGTGGCATCTTCACCAAGGCGGGGGACAAGGAGGCGTTTAAGCAGTCGATCGTCTCGCTCTATGAGAACCGTGAACTCTGCAGGAGGTATGGACGGAACGGACGGCAGTTTGTGATGGACAACCTGACGCGCGAGGTGGGTACTCAAAAGTATGTGGAGGTCATCAAGAGCGTGTGTCGTGGGAAATAACGACCGGGCACTGCTGCTCCTGCTGCGGATGGCGGTGAGGGAGGAGGTTGTGGACCTGCCTGCCGACATCGACTGGCGGGAGATCAAGGAGCGGGCTTTCCGCCAAGGGGTGGGAGGTATCGTCTTTGATGTGGTCGAGAAACTTCCCGCTGGGCAGCGTCCGCCGAAGGAGGTGGTGCTGGAGTGGATGGGAATGGTGATGCGCATGGAGCGGATGTATGAACACCACAGGCAGGTGATAGCGGGTCTTGCTGCTTTCTATGCCGAGATGGGGGTGCGTATGCTGCTTCTGAAGGGTTATGGGCTGTCGCTGGCATGGCCTGTGCCGAAGCATCGCCCGACGGGGGATATCGACATCTTTCTCTTTGGCAAACAGCAGGAGGCGGACGAGCGGTTGCAGGCGCGGTTTGGGGTGGAGATAGACAACTCGCACCATAAGCACTCGGTGTTTCAACTGAGGCAGACGATGGTGGAGAATCACTATAGTTTCCTCAATGTGCATGCACATCGATCGACGGCCGAGATAGAGGCTATCTTGCAGGGGCAGGTTGACGAGGTGGAGCCATCGGGAATAGTGAACGTCTCCTTGCCTTCCGCACGTTTCAACTCGCTGTATCTGCTGCGCCATAGCGGGGAGCATTTTGCCTCGGTGGATATCAGCCTGCGTATCGTCTTGGACTGGGCGTTCTACGTCAGGAGGCATCCCGTGGACTGGCCTTGGCTGTTGGCGCAGCTGGACAGGGTGGGGATGAGGCCGTATCTGGCGGTGCTGAATGCTATCTGTGTGCGGTATCTGGGCTTTGAGGCTTCGGTCTTTCCTGACTTGCCTGTTGACGAGGCACTGGTGGATCGAAGCATACAGGATATATTGGCTCCCGAGGTGGAGCCGGAAGAACACAAGAACAGGATGAGGGAGGTGGCTTTTCGCTTTCGTCGGTGGTATGCGAACCGATGGAAGCACGACATGGTGTATCGGGAGCGGGCGGCGGTATCGCTGTGTACGCAACTGTGGAGCCATGTGCTGAAGCCCTCGCTGTGAGAAATATTCATCAACTAAATATTTTTGTTTATGACAATGAAACTGCGTAATGTGCCTTTCTCTCCGCCTGACATGACGGAGGCGGAGGCTGCGGAAGTACGCGATGCCATACTGTCTGGGTGGATCACCACCGGACCGCGTACGAAGAAACTGGAAAAGAAAGTGGCTGCGTTTGTAGGGGTAGATAAGGCAGTCTGCCTCGGATCGCAGACGGCGTGTGGGGAAATGGCCCTGCGGCTGCTGGGGATTGGTGAGGGTGACGAGGTGATCGTCCCGGCTTATACCTATACGGCGAGTGCGTCGGTGGTGACGCATGTGGGGGCTACCTTGGTCTTCGTGGATGTGCAGAAGGATTGCCTGGAAATGGACTATGAGGCCGTGGAGCGGGCTATCACCCCGCGGACGAAAGCGATTATCCCGGTGGATCTGGCGGGTATCCCGTGTGACTACGACCGATTGTTTGCGATCGTGGAGCGCAAGAGGGACTTGTTTGTTCCGAAGACGGACTTGCAAAGGATGCTGGGACGCATAGCAATCTGTTGTGATGCGGCCCATGCCTTCGGTGCTACGCGCAAGGGAAAGAAGGTAGGATCGATCGCTGACTTCTCTTCCTTTAGTTTTCATGCCGTGAAGAATTTCACGACGGCGGAGGGTGGTGCGCTGACGTGGCATCTGCCTTTTGGCAATGAGCAGGTGGTGAAGGACTTGGACAAGCAGGTGGAGAATACGTTTAGCGGTGTGCCGGAGATAGCGGGCGAGACGTGGAACGAGAACCTGTATCGCAAGGCGCAGTTGCTGAGTCTGCACGGTCAGAACAAGGATGCGCTGGCGAAGACGAAGGTGGGTGCCTGGGAGTATGACATCATCGGGACGTGGTATAAGTGTAACATGACGGACGTGGCAGCTGCCATTGGTCTGGTGCAGATGGATCGCTATCAGGGGATGCTGGAGCGTCGCCGCGAGATGATAGCGCGCTACGATGAGGCTTTCCGATCGCTGAATGTGGCGGTGCTGCATCACTATGGTGCGGACTATGCTTCTTCGGGGCATCTGTATCTGGTGCGCCTGCTGGGCAAGACGCGAGAGGAGGCGAATCGGGTGATAGAGCAAATGGCGGAGCGGGGCATTGCCACAAATGTCCACTACAAGCCGCTGCCGATGATGACGGCCTACAAGAAGTTGGGCTTCGACATCAAGGATTTCCCGAATGCTTATCATTTGTTTGAGAACGAAATCACGTTGCCGTTGAACACGAAAATGACGGACGAGGATCTGGAGTATGTGATCGAGAACTTCGTCGATATCGTTTCTCATTTGTAGTATATTGCGCTATAGAAAAAATGATGGAGTTTGACAAGGATTTCTTAGGTGCCTTGTTTGAGCAAGCAGTGGGCAGTCCTCGTCGGCGGCAGGTGTGTGATTTGCGCACATCGCCGCAGGATGCTGGGCAGCGTGCGCTTTGCGCATTGGTGCCCGGTACGCAGATGCCTATTCATCGGCATGAGGCGATGGCGGAGACGGTCCTCTGCTTGTGTGGCAAATTGGACGTGGTGCTCTACGAGGAGATCGTGGGGTATGAGACGGCCGCTTCCCATGGACTCCCGCAGGGGATGGATGGGCAGGACATAGTGCGCAAGGTCGATTACCGCGAGGTACGCCGCATCCGTCTGTGTCCTGCTGAGGCTCGGTATGGGTGCCAGATCCCGAAGGGGGTATGGCATAGCGTGGACGTGATAGAGCCGTGCGTGGTGTTTGAGGGGAGGGATGGAGCGTATGCTGAGGATGGAAGCAACATGCAGGGACAATATAAAGCAAATCGTTTTTGAAAATTCAGTTTAATAATACTCTGAATATCATTCTTGTTGTATTATTCTTGCCAGTGTGAAGAGTATTCCGTAACTTTGCAGAGCGCTTTATAATCAAAAGGAAGAGCAAGAAAATGAGAAAACTGGTGATTCATCATATAGGTCCTGTAAAACATGTGGACTTGGTGCTGAAACGCATCAATGTGGTAATTGGCCCTCAGAGTGCTGGCAAGAGTTGTATTCTGAAGGTTGCTTGCTTTTGTGCCTGGGCTGAAAAAAGGATTCAGTTGGAGCAGGGGAAAAATGGCTTTGCTGATTTTGAATATGTGAGGGAGAATTTACTTGCGTTTCATAAACTTAAGGGGTTCTTGCACGAGGATAGCCGTATAGAGTACAGAAGTGATTATATGGCTTTCGTGATAGACTTTGCGAACGAGACATTTGATCTCCGCTGGGGTAACGCGAAAAAGCGATTCGACTACAAGCGACCGCGTGTCTCCTATATACCGGCAGAAAGGAATTTGGTCTCGTCCATTCCTAATTGGTTTGACGTGAAGATGGATTCCACCAATTTGAAGAGTTTTATTGCGGATTGGGCTTATGCGCACAAGTTGTGCGGGAATGATGCGGTATTGCCGATATTGAATCTTGGGGTGCGCTTCTTTTATGACAAGCAGACCGATAAAGACTATATTTTGCTGAATGATAAAAAGCGCATGGACTTGACGGATGCTTCGAGTGGCCTTCAGTCGGTGATTCCGATGTGGGTGTATTTGGACTATCTATTTAGAAAGCAATACTATCCTCAAGAAATGTCGAGTTCGAGGACTGAGACAGAGAACGAGGAGATAGCACAGCATATCTATGACTGCAAATATAAGAAAGCGGCAAAAAAAGCTGGGGAAGAGGGAAAAGTAGTCTTTGGCAAGGTTGGAGTGACGAAGCGAATGTTTGCCTCGGATGCGGATTTTGATGAATTCAAACAACTTGTATTGGCTTATACGCAAACATCGCATTCAGATATTTATCTAGAAGAGCCGGAGCAGAATTTGTTTCCTTTGACGCAGGTGGAATTGGTGTATGCGCTATTGAAGAATGCTGCACTGCATGAGGATCATCTGTTTATAGCTACGCATAGTCCGTATGTGCTCTATGCTCTCAACAACTGTATGCTTGGTTATAAAGTGAAGGATAAAATACCCAGCGAAATATCCGAGCTTAAGGCTAATGAGGATAGTTGGATTGATCCAAAGGAAGTTTCTGTCTGGGAAATCAAGGATGGAGAGTTTTCATCGCAGGTTGACAAAATGAACTTAACGCTCCAGGATGCTGATGGTCTGATTCGTGGTAACTATTTTGACCGTATCATGAAGCTTATCATGACGGACTTCTCGAATTTTGCTACGTTCTATGACTAAGATTGAGAGTGCGTTCAGTGGCGTTATGGTTTGCCAGGATGATATTTGGGTGGCAGACCTTGTTGTCAGCTCTGGCATCCTTTTGACAGTAAGGCCGCAGATTTGATTTTTCTTCCGCTATGGCTCTTTGTTTTTTTGTGGCTATTGCTGCGTGGACACGATAGAGATATAGGTGCGCTTTTTTCTGCAAACTACTTGAACTGACTTTATCTACGTTTTTATTTGATCTTTTTGGAAAAATAGGGGAATAGTAAACAATTATCAAGTTCCTTGATTTTTTATCTGTCTAAGGTTGCATTGAAACATCAACGCAGCCTTGGCGCTTTTGGGTATGAATCTTCTTTTTCTGCGCATGAGCTGGATGCGCTAAAGCAGAATGGTATGAAGGAGAGGCAGCTTTACGATTATCAGCTTGATATGAAACGGCGGGTGGGTGAGGCCTTTGGGTCGCACCGATCCGTGATGGTTCAGATGCCGACGGGTACGGGGAAGACGTGCCTGCTGGTGGCGTGTGTGCGTGCGTGGTTGTCGCAGAACGAGGGGACGGTGTGGATCGTGGTGCACCGCAGGGAACTGGTGGAACAGATCGTCGGGACGCTGCAGGAGGAGGAACTCGTGGGCGACCGGGTACGGGTCTTTTCCATCCAGTGGTTGTCTCGGCACGAGGGGGAACTGGCGGAGAG
>OMCG01000318.1_pt1 | contig 36443 bp, 39 predicted proteins | sample 1674071 | NCBI WGS metagenome assembly OMCG01 (sample SAMEA103958139, study PRJEB25191) | human gut metagenome | biome: human-associated habitat [ENVO:00009003]; feature: intestine environment [ENVO:2100002]; material: feces | place: Germany | collected 2013/2015 | reverse complement strand
ACCGCAAATGTAACACTTTTCCTAATATCCATGCACCGTAATTTCGGCTTGTGCCCGAAAATGGATAATTTTGCCGAATCAAATGTTAAATTTTAGTTCTCTATATAATTTAACATTGTTAAATAGTTAATTCCAACGTGCCATTCCGGCACCATATTTATTCCTAATTAGCAATAAAATTTTTGCCGAAACTTCCGATAGCTATCCATTGACGAACTCTCACTTGTAAATAAGTGTTTCTAAAATATATCCCCTATCGGATGAATAAATACGACCTCCCATATTATGAGAACATACTCTGTGTAAGAATGTCGTTTATTGAACCATTCTGCACAGATTGGGAAACTGTGACCGTTAATCATCTTATTGAGCTGAAAAGATGTTTAATCGAAGAATGGCTCAATTTTCAAAGAGCCATAATCGAAGATATCCGATGTGGATTCTCTGCTACCTATTGCGTTCGGTCAATCTATCAGACCCTAAAAAAATTCTCACGATGGTTCTTCCATCTCAAAGACACCATTGGCAATGCACTTAGACATACGGCAAAGGTTGTAGTTGATAAAGCTACTATTGCGAAAGAAATTGCGAATGTTATTGAAATCCTTTGGATTCCATTCATTTGGGAGAGGTATGAAGAACTTAAAAAAGAATCAGAGAGATTGCCGGAAACGCTTACTTCGTCTGAATATCGACAAAACAGGATGCTGGATCTTGAAGAAGAAAACAGAGATAAAGCATTACGTCTACTCTACGGTTTGATTGTAGGTTCCAGTATTGATGAAAAGAATAGGAAATCGGAAATTATGAGAAGTGTCCTAAATGGAATGAAAGGAAAGACTGTCGCCACATATATTCAAGCCGCCCTTGAACTAAACTGGTTGTCCGATGTCCCGGAGTTTTCAATAATGAAGATGTACTGGGGCGTAGAAGGTTCCCAAGGAGCAATAAGCAAGATGTTCAGCACAGTGGGGGGCAGTCTTATCAAAGAAGAAAATCTACAGAACGCAAAAGAGAATTTACTCTTAAAATTATCTAACTAACAACATCTTACATTCAAGTAAAATTTAGTAAAAGTAAAACTTTGGTGATTTTACCAAGTTTTACTTTTCTTTTCTATGTGATGGTATAGCCTATTCTAATTTTGCGACAAAAAAATATAAATATTGTCGCAAATGAAAAAGAATCTATATGAACGGACAGTTGAGGAACTCCGGATGAGCATTGAGAACATCTGGGAGATGATCCATGTCCAGCCTAAAGAGGAAATGCCTCCAATAGTGATTCCTGTGACGATTGAAATGCTCAGTGAACTCACAGACCGTACAGTCATCCGAACTCTTGATGCAATGTCGGATATGTTGTCAAGATTCAGTGAAATACCGTCCCTTTCCCGTTCTTCGGCGGCAAAGTTGCTTAACAAGACTCCCAAGACCCTACGCGAATGGGAAGATAAGGGAACTCTTGTACCGATATATATAGAAGGCAGTCCATATTACCGTCTCAGCGATATAGAGGAGTTGAATATGAAGAAAGGGATGTAATATGTCTGAAAAGTCTTTATATCCCAAGTCATTTGTTAGTGATTGCGGAGGGCCAAAGTTTCTACATGAAGCCGGCCACTTTCGTGAAGCAGTCGATACCACAACTCACCTTGTTACTTTCGGGGATATCCACGGAAGGCATGACGAGTATCCCACTGCAACGAGTTTGACGAATCGCAATTCAGACAAAACGATTACACTACGGTGCCCGCAGACTGAAAGTTCAAGAATAAGCGGCAGTGACATGATCAAACCGACATACTCTATGAACTATTTAGAGAATTTCCTGCGGATACCACTGTCACTATTCGAATTGGCAGACAGAATTAGAGATATACCAAGTCCTCGGAAAAGACTCTTTCAACTTGTCGTAACGATATCAGGACTTACTCCCAATACCGTCAAAATGATATTGAGTCCATCATCTTCCGGCATTTATCCACGCGAAAATATATGCGAGAAAATTGCCGCATTCATGAAAATGGATGTCAATAGACTGTTTCCGGCAGACAGACGACAGCGAGGCTCAATCGTAGATATATATTCCCATCTACCCAAAAAGAATATAGAATATCTCAGGTTTGTCAATCTGTTATGCGAGGCGTCACACTCACGACGGAAGACCGTCAAGAAATGGCTGAAATCACGGAGAGTACCCAGAAGTTCTGCCCGATATGCGATAGCGCAAGTCATAGGTGTGTCAATTTCACAACTTTTTCCTCTCAGTGAGGGAAATCAAAACACACCTGTATGAGAAAAATGACTTTACGCCCGGACAAATATTATTCTGTGCATGAACTTTCAGAAGTGCTCGGGCTTGCTCCATATGATTTGTTCAACCTCATAAACAAAAGTGGAATAATCTATGATTTGGTAGATGACCAAGCTGTTTATAAGGGTGCAGTTATTCAAACATTGATAGAACCGACACGATGTATAATTCAGGATATATTCCCTTCTACCGGGACGAGTTAGAAGACTGGCTGATTCAAGATCCACAACGGTTCATGTGGTGGATATGGATAAGATGTCGCGCAGCGTACAGACCATGTATGCAGTGCGTCGGACAAGCTCGTGTTGAAGTGAACCTCCAATACGGAGAACTTGCTGTCACAAAAACTCATCTGAAAAATGTATGGGGAGTTAACATAAAGACCGTTGATCGCTTTTTGAAACAGATGATTAAAGATGGTCGTATCTCCTGCAGAGATGAAAAAGGCGTCCTTATTATCAGGATAGTCAGAGAGGAGCTTATCGCCGCCCCTTCAGGTAGGACAAAAGAAACAAGTGTTTACTCGGACGCCCCGATGTCAACTGTGACGGATGACGATATAATAAATGAGATGAGTGTCGAAACGGATACCGAAATGAAGGATGAGATACAAGGCGAGATACCACGTAAGATGCCAGCTCAAATACCTTCAATTATAAGAAATAAAGAAAATAATAATCAAAAAAATTTTGATATTGATTTACCCGCACGAGAGAAAGAGTTTTTTGAAGAATTAAAAAAGTCAGACCTGACGCTTGAACAGATGGCATACAGCCTCAAACCGGAAAACGGTATTGAAGGACTTTTACTTCTCTTGGAGGAGTTCTTCAACCAGTGCCTTAGCACTGATGAATTTCACAATACCTTTTCCGATTTCAAGAAACATTTCATGAATTGGGCAAGAAAAGAAATACGTTCACGAATAACCGAAAACAAAAAAATAATACGAAATGGAAAGAAAGAAAAAGAACCGGGCCAAGAGAACGGAACAGCCCGACGCCGAGGTGCTGATGTCAGTGCGCGCTCTGCCGCAGACTATGAAAAGCCGTTTACAGTTCAACCTAAAACTGACTACTATTGAAGAATCCCTGCTTTACTGTCTTAAAACCATAGGGCGTGAGCGAGGAGAACATCTGATTGATACCACAGAGTATCACATCATGTTGCTGGAGATTTGCGATGCTCTTACCAACGAGAAGACAATCAGGCAGCCCAAATGCGGACTATTGTTCAGCGGACAATTCGGCACCGGTAAAACAACCCTTATGTTTGGACTTAGGAAATTCTTTGATGTAGTTAAAAGAACGCCAGCTGCATGGATATATCAGGGAATTGACTCGCTCGAAAATGTTTATGTCCGGACAGAAGACTTCCGCTATCCTATTGCATCCTACGAGAAGTTCCTTGAAGCGGCTTCCGCACCGATTCTGTTCCTTGACAATCTCGGTATAGAATTGGAAAATCCCAAGGATAACCTCGCCGTAGAGCTTATAAGGAATCTCATACGGCTGCGATATGATATGCGCCTGTTCTCCGTGATTGCCACGCCATTTGACGAGCAAAGCATCAGGGAGATCTACGGTAACCAAATCGCATCTATTATTAACGACGGCTATTCGGTTATTGACTTTGACTGGAAGCCTTTCAGAAAACAATAGCGACAATGAAAACATCTGATACTCAATCAGTCGGTGATGTGCTCGGACAATTCGGAATCACCGAATCTCAACTGACCAGCCAGGTGGCCACTGTCAAGGCTGTTCAGAAGCTTGCGCCAAGCTTTCGCTTCAACATTGAACCGAGAGAGGCTTTCCTGCAGTTATACAGACTGTATCAGGAACAAGTTCAAGACCGTTATCTTGATTTTAACAATGACACTTATACGCAGGATGTTGTGGCCAAAGTTGTGAATCATCTCACCAAGCCACATCCCGAACCGGGCATAATGCTTTGCGGAGTCCCGGGCAATGGTAAGACTACACTGGCAAAAGCAACCATGAGAATGGCAAGAATCCTGAACTCGAAAGGAGCTTTCAGTTATATGGGCGAATACTTTCATTTCGAGACCAGATTCATAACTGCCACGGAAGTCTGTGAATACTATAAGAATCAAAATGATGACAAGATTATAAGACTTAAAGAAATACCATTTCTTGTCATCGATGATCTCGGCGAAGAACCATGTGAAGTCCTCTCCTTTGGTACTCCTGCGCATCCGGTGCGCCGGCTTATTGAAAAACGGTATGAGACTATGTGCTTCACAATCATCACAACCAATCTGGTGTCTGATGACCTATTCAAGCAATACGGTTGGCGCGTGATGGACCGCATACAGGAGATGTATTATAAAATCATTCATCAAGCACCATCATACAGAGAATGAAGTTTATAAATCTAAAACTGTTCCGAAACGAACGGAATCTCACCCAGCGACAACTTGGTGAGGCATTGCAACTGCCTCAAAGTACAATCTCCTATCTGGAGAATGGTCTGCAAGAGGCGACAGACCACTTGTTAGAATGTATAAAGAGTATATTTCAAGTTAACGACCTTGACGGTTATGTATATGAGCGTAAGACTTTTCATAATCCGGATGTGCTTCATCTTACGAGTCATGAAAAGAAAGATATAATCTTTAATAATGACTGGAACGAGATGATGCCAATAGACACTATCGAGGGCTTTGCAGTTATATGTAAAGCCGGTAGAATCAATATAGCAAAAGATGGTACGTTATTGATAGATCGTAATACAGGAATTGGCTACTGTCTAAGCTATTATGTCATCTGTACAAATAGGTTCAATGACTCGAATCTTCTTCTGTCTTTGACAGATAAGAAATGGTTTGATGATGAGACACTTGAAGATTTCAAAAGGGCCTACTATATAGCATGTAGTATCGCTGGTATTTTGCCAGCGCAACAATTAAAAGAGGAGGCTTCACCAAAGCTGCTTCAATAAAACAATGCTTCAAGAACGTGAGACAGCGAGAAGTCGTGAGATTTCTCGCTGTCGCAAGTTGGAGGCATTATGTCAGACTTCCTTAAACTCATGCAGGTAGATGTATGCGTCGGGATGTTCCTCATGCCATGCGGAGTTCAGACCCTCGATGTCCTCGCAGGTTATGATGTTGGTGTCCGCGATTTTCTCAATGTAGCGGAAAGCATCATCAATGTTCTTGAAATACTCATGAAAGTATTCCTCATTGGGAGTGCAGATGTCAACGTAATAGTTATCCGAGAACCATCCTTTATCGGGGTGGTCTCTTTTAAGATAGACCTCACATCCCGGCTCTTCTCCAATGAAGTACGCGGAAAGGGAGTTATACTTGGAGCAGATGAAATCCCACGCCTCATAAAGAGGTTCCCACGCGCTTTCAAGATGGAAGCAGATACAGTCGCCCTCCCTTTCAAGGTCGTCCCACCACCCCCTTACATATAGATGTTCGGGGATTTTACCATTGAGGGCTTCGACTATATGCCCAACCCAGTTTCCATTCTCTTTTTCTTTATCAAGACGGGTCATAAGCTCATAGAGGGCGTCAAGTTCCGATGCTTCACCTGTGATGCGGTAAGTGCTGTCACAATAATTTGCCATAGTTTTGTAGTTTATTGATGTTGATTTGTTTTTATCCCTCCCATTGTCACCCTTTCGGTTCATCGGGAGGTCGGTCTTTCCGATTTTCAGGCATTTCAAGGGAGGCGCAAGCGGACAATAAGACAAATTCACGGCGAAGCAGTGACCTACGGGTCTCGATTTGGCATTTGTACCGGCCTCCAACTTTGCCGCAGAAAACGGATGTCCGGCATCACAGTGAAAGATGAAAGACATATTTGAATCCATTGTCATTCCGGTGACGGTGGATTTTGCATTATAACGGGGCCGAAAACACTGCGAGAGTGCCGAAAATCGGTGCCGATTTTGTGATTTTCAAAAAGAGAATTAAATAAAGGGCTGTGAATCAGAGAATAATTCCAATTCAGCAAAGGAAGCATTTACTTTGCTGCACAATTTGAAAAACGAACTTATAAAACCGATCACATGAGCGCATTTGGAATATTCGCACTGATTCTGACAACCGCATATATCATCTACTTTTCAGTGGTGATAATACGCGATGTCACATCGAGCCGGAAGTCGGCGGAGGACAACTCCGGGACGGAGACTTTCGACACAACCTTTGCCGGGGAGCAATCCGTGGAAGTCATCGAGACGGAAACTGGTTTTGCCGTCGGTGACAATAATGTCAATGCCGAACCTGTAGCGGCAATAGAGACAATTATACCGGAAACGCCATCTACAGAGGCAGACAAAGAGGAACAGGCTCTGGCTATACATGAGAAACTTGATGCAGACGCTCGGGATATCGAAGAGAGCAGAGTCTATGAAAAAGCCTTCACCGATGATGATTTTGATGAGCTGTTGCAGGGAAACAGCGGACAGATTGACAATGAAGGATGTCTGATCACGCGAATCCCGGCCGAGGAATCTGCAAAGACCCAAGCCGAGGATGCGCCTGCAGTTGACGAGTATTAAGCGGTGGATTCCGCGAAGCATTGTCGCACTCGCCCTGTTATGTGCCGAGACCGCGGCTGCCAAATGCGGAGGTGTTGATTACAGCTGGGGGGCCGATGCGCTTGCAAGACAGCATGACTTCGTGGTTACGATGATGCTGTATGTCCTTTACCTTATCTATGCGATAGCTTCCATAGTGGTGATCTATTCCTCACTCCAGATCTACATAAAGATGAACTCCGGCGAGGATGGAGTAAAGAAAGAAATCATGATGGTCGTCGGGGCGTGTCTGTTCCTGATAGGCGCGTCCACGGTCTTCCCGGCTTTCTTCGGATACAGAATATAGTTCCCATAATCAATAATATACACAAAACCAATCATTTAATTTCAAAACCAAACAAACCAAAATTCACAGATTTTATGGTTAAAAAAATCGCAAACAAGCTCAAAGGCTTCTTCGGAAGCGAGCGCGTGCAGATGTTCTGCATGATGATGATTGTCGGCTCCGTGGCCATGTTCGCCCAGAATTCCGCCGGCAACTACGAGGCCGGAACCACCGCACTTACCACAGTATCGGAGGAAATAGCCAAGTATGTCCCCATCGTCGTCAAGCTTTGCTACGCCATCGCCGGCGTTGTCGCCATCGTAGGTGCTATCAGCGTCTATATCAAGATGAACAACGAGGAGCAGGATGTCAAGAAGTCGATCATGATGATTGTCGGCGCCTGCATCTTCCTCGTAGCTGCAGCCCAGGCCCTGCCTCTCTTCTTCGGTGTGTAACCCGTGGCGAATACCGGCGAAGACAGCTATCCGTCCTATCCCATGTTCAAGGGGCTTCAACGGCCTCTTGAACTGATGGGGCTGCAGGGCCGCTACATCTACTGGGCGGCAGCCGCAGCCGGTGGCGCGATTGTAGGATTCATCGTCATGTATATCGTCATCGGTTTCGTGGCCGGACTTATAACGCTTGTCGCCGCAGTCGCGGTTGGAGCCGCCCTTATAATGCTCAAGCAGCGCAAGGGCCTCCATTCCAAAAACAACGACAAGGGAGTATTCGTCTATTGCCGTTCCAGAAGTCTATAAACCAATCATTAAAGCAACTCTTAACCAAAATTCAAGCCAACTCATTCCGAAATATGTCAATCCGATATTCATATATGATAGGTGTCGCCCTGATTTGCGCTTCTTGTGGCAGATCAGATGAAAAGCGTCCCTCGCTGGAACAGACCAGAGCTGCCATTGAGGTACGGGCTGCCTGGCGTGATGAACTGAAGCCGGTGGAAATCGTAGCTTCGGAAGCAATCACAGGCGCTGACAGAATCGGCGTGAGACTGACTTCTGACGGCAAAACGGATTTCCTCACGTTTATAGGGACACCCGACTGTTTCAAACCGGAACAGCCCTCGCTGATGGCTGACACCGCCTCGGCGGTCAGTGCCTGCTGGCCGCTGTCCTCCTCCGACACCTTGTCGCTGACCGCACCCTTCTCGGACAGAATCTTCGGATTCGAGTCCGGGAGGACGGTCGGTGCCAGGCTGTCTTTACAAATGAAATTCCAGAGTTCAATGGCCCTGCTGAGGTTCTGTTTTGAGAGTGACAATCTTACCGATGTCCTTAAATCGCTGACACTCAAAGGTGAATACGTTGCAACTCGCGGAAAATATATTCCTTACAATGGAAAATGGATTGAAAAGTCAGGCGAAGGAATGCCTGTGGGTATTGATGCTGACTGTCTGGTTAACGGTGGTCGCAGCCATGATTTTTATCTTATCCCTTGCGACACTGCTTCGGACATTGTTCTGTCGGCGGTGGTCAACGGCAAGGAATATCTTCTCAAGACAAAAATCCCTCCGCTGACAGCTGGGAGCATGACGCAGCTCAACCTTTCGATGGATAAAGCCGGACAGCTTTTGCCAAAATCCTCATGGGTTGACAACGGGCGCAAAACTGATCTTCGGAAAGTCGCAGTTGTCGATACAGTTAAAACCGGCCATTATCTCCGGAAAGACGGACTTGTGGTGGCAAAGCGCGACACCATGACTGTCGCTGTGGTATTCCAGACAGACGGTAGACACGGCAAAGCTGTTGCCATAGAGGATGTTCCCGGCACATTCTGTTTCGGCGACAAGAACCTTACAAGCGGCATAATCTTCGGGACCATTGACGGACAACGTAACGAAGGCATCATCAATGACTCGTCGTCATCTGAAGATGAACGGCTTATATATAAGTCTGAAATCCCGTACTCCGAAAGCACGGCTTTCGGACACAAGAATGGCGCGGAGCTGACATCACGACTTCTCAATAAAAAGAGAGGGGAAGAAGACGGAACCATGCTGGCCGAAGTTGAGAAGCATCATTGCAGCTACATACCGACTGTGGCAGAGATGGCTCAGTTGTTCTTTCTATTCCAGCCATACGCCCACTCGCATTTCCCGGAACTGATTGAGCCTTTCAACGGCGAGTATCTGACTTGTTCTGAATCCTCCGGCCATAACTTTTACGGCATAGAAATGGGTAAAGGGATTGTAATGTCCAACTACTCAAAACAATATGCAAAACTCAAACTAAGACTTTTCTACTTATTCTGACTATGACCTTATACGTCATCATAATCTGTCTGGCTATATGTCTCGGTATGGCTATCTCTGTCTGGGTTTTCGGAACAGGCGGAAAGCGCAGCCGCATTTTCCATGACATTTACTTTACTATCGAAGATACGGATGGTATCGGTGTGATATATACCAAGACCGGAGAAGTCTCGGCGATCCTGAAAATGGAGAACCCGGTGGCGAAGTTCGGCGGCAACATCGATGCCTACTATGAATATATGAAGTTGTTCACAGCCATCTGTGCGACACTTGGCGAAGACTACGCCATACACAAACAGGACATATTTACACGCAAAGGTTTTGCCGATGAGGACGGTGAGAACCGTGAGTTCTTGTCAAACTCATACTTTGAGTATTTCAAGGGCCGTCAGTATACCGACTTCTTTACTTATCTGACAATCACTCAGGAATGCAAGAAGAGCCGACTGTTCAGCTATGACAGTAAAAAGTGGCGTGATTTCCTTGTGAAAATCCGCAAGGTCGCCGACCAGTTGCGCGATGCAGGCATTAAGGCACAGTTCCTCAATAAGAATGAGGCTTCTGATGTCGTTGACCGCTTTTTCGCTATGGACTTCGCCAATAAACGCATTTCCTTCAGCACCTTCAAGGCTGATGAGGAAAGCGTCGGCATGGGCGACAGGAACTGCAAGATTTACTCGCTTGTGGATGTTGACTGCATCAATCTCCCGACGCAGATCCGTCCGTTCACAAAGATTGAGGTCAACAATACCTCACTGCCGGTTGATCTGATGTCGGTACTTGATTCTATCCCGGAGATCGAGTCTGTCGTCTATAACCAGATGATATTCATGCCGGGTCAGAAGCGAGAGCTATCCATGCTCGACAAGAAGCGCAACCGTCATGCATCCGTACCCAATCCGGGCAACCTGATTGCGGTTGAAGATATTGAAAAGGTGCAGGAAGTCATCGCACGCGAGAACAAGCAGCTTGTCTATGCCCATTTCAATATTATGGTAACTTGTAAGAAAGGAGTTGACCTCCAAAAGCCTACCAACCATCTTGAAAACGTGTTCGGGCGTCTCGGCATCCATATTTCCCGGAAGAGTTACAATCAGTTGGAACTGTTTGTAAACTCCTTCCCCGGCAACTGTTTCAAGATGAATCCGGAGTATGACCGCTTCCTAACCATATCGGACGCCGCCATGTGTCTGATGTATAAGGAGCACGCCCAGCACTCAGAGGACACGCCTCTGAAAATATACTACACCGACCGTCAGGGTGTACCTGTCGCCATCGACATATCCGGCAAGGAAGGAGCCAACAAGTTGACAGACAACTCAAACTTCTTCTGTTTAGGGCCTTCGGGCAGCGGCAAGTCGTTCCACATGGAGTTTCGGAGGTCAAAACGGCGGCAAACGGCTGCAAAAATCGGTGTTATAATACCTTGATTTTCAGCTAATAATTTTTAACAAACGAGATTTTCGCCTGTTGGCGATTCGTCCTTTTCGGAGTATTTTTGTACCGCGATTGTACCACGCGAGAGGGGTCACACGGCACGACTTCCTTTCAGCAACGTGCAACAGCTTTCAAGAGCGTGCAACAAATTTCTTCGATAATGGACCGTCAAATTAAACACAATTTAACAGGTCAGCCCGACTACGACCGGGGCATGACCGACAAGCCTTTCCTCACCATCGGGGAAGTGGCGGACATCCTGCAAGTGAGCAGCCGGACTGTGTATAACCTCATTTACAAAGGCACTCTCCGGGCTTGCAGACTGACATACCACATCACAATCATCACCAAAGAGGATTTCTTCCTGATGATTCGAGAGACAACCTACTGCAAGCGGAGCGTGTCAATCTTCGCAAAGCAGGGCAAAAAGACCAAAAAGAAGATGAACGAAGATACAACGAACATTGAAAAAGACCTTTCCCAAAAGGAGGGAAAGAAGAAAGCGAAGGGCAGCCCGAAACGGCAGCTCATTCCGGCGGCTAACTACAAGCAGTCCGTGCGCGACACGTTCACGGACAAAGAGAGTGCCGGAGGCGACCTTTATACGATGGCTGAGATATGCCAGAAATACAATTATACCTACGGGCGATTTTACAATCTCCGCATGCGCTACTCGATACCCTGTGTCAAAGCCAACGCCACCAAGTGCTTCCCGAAAGCCGAGGTTGACAAGGCTATGGCTGAGGAAGCTGAACGGCTGGGAAGCAACCTGTCGGAACACTGGTATTCCTGTTTTGACATCATGCGCCTGTTCGGGCTGGGCAAGACCCAAGTCCGCAGGTTCGCGCTCACCCACGGGGTAAGGACGAAGCGCATCCACGGCAACCGCCTCTACTACCTCAAAGCCGACTGGGACGAGGCGCGGAAGGTGTCGGAGCGAAAGAGCGCGTCTACCAAAAAAGGACGGCTCTGAGTATCATTTTTATATCCTTATTTTGTGATTTGGTTAAAATCCTGTAATAAAACGCCTTTCGGAGCGGGATAATTTCCTTTCCCTCCATTTATCCATTTCCTTTGCACCCCGAAAATCAAAAATAATCAAACAAACCGAAAATATGACAAACATCTGCACGAAAGTGACGGTCAGGAAGCGACCCATCAAGAACGGTCAGGTATCCCTTTACCTTGACTATTACCCGGCTGTGCGGCATCCCAAGACAGGCAAGCCGACAAGACGGGAGTATCTGGGAATATACATCTATGCCGACCCGAAAGACAAATTCGAGGCTGAGTTCAACAAGACCATGCTCCGCAATGCCGAGCTTATCAAATGCCGCAGAACCGAAGCCATCATCAACGAGGAGTACGGATTCCTTGACCGCAACCGCGGCAAGGAGAGTTTTCTTGAGTATTTCCGTTCCAAGATGGCGGACGATGACAATTACCGTAACTGGAACACCGCCTACAAGCACTTCGAGAAGTATTGCTGCGGAAGCTGCACCTTCGACGACCTGACACTTGAATACTGCCAGGGATTCCTTACCTACCTGCTGTCGCTCACCACCCAGACTAAGGGCAAGATGATGGCTTCAACCGCCAACAACAACCTTAACAAGCTGAAATGCGTTCTCCGCATCGCCTACGAGGAAAGACGCATCAGGGAGAATATCGCCCCAAGGCTGAAACACGCCAAGGAAGACAGCACAAGGCGCGAGTTCCTGACGCTTGAAGAGGTGAGGATGCTTGCCGGGACACCATGCGAAAAACCTGTTATACGGAGTGCCGCGCTGTTCTCCTGCCTCACAGGTCTGCGCATCAGCGACATCATCCGTCTGCAATGGGAGAACATTGTCAAGGGTGCGGACGGCGGCTGGTGCATGCACATCGTAACCAAGAAGACACGGACGGAAGCCGTGCTGCCGCTGTCGGACGAAGCCCTCGCGCTGTGCGGCGAGCGTGGCGAGGGTCAGGTGTTCAAGGGGCTGACGCAGACCATCCTTCCCCTCTATCTCAAAGACTGGATCAGGTCTGCCGGGATAACGAAGCATATCACGTTCCACGGGTTCAGGCATACCTACGCGACTCTCCAGCTCGCCGCCGGAACCGACCTCTACACCATTTCAAAGATGCTTACGCACAGCAACGTGGGAACGACACAGATTTATGCCGATGTTGTGAGCGACCTGAAACGCAAGGCATCCGAACAGATTACACTCAAACAGCAATAAACACACAACAGTATATGAACAACATAACATTTGAACAACTGCCGCAGGCGGTCTCCATGCTGATTGAAAAGGTGGGGCTGCTCACCGACAAGGTGGAGAAAGTGCTCGGCATGACACCGCAGCAGCATGGCGAGTGTCGCACCCTGCTCACCCTTAATGAAGTCGCGGCACTTCTCGGTAAATCGGCATCCACCATCTATGCCATGACCTCCGACAAGCGTATTCCGTACCACAAGCGGGGCAACAAGCTCTACTTCTTCCGGAATGAAATCATCGCATGGATTGAACAGGGAGGCACATCGGGAGTAGCCAGCGAGAGCGAGATTGAAAGACGGCTTGAGGAACTGCGCAACAGTAAGAAGCGCAAGCCGGGAGCGTTGACGGACGGCAACAGCCGGATGTCCACGGTAGCACCATAATATCATCAGACCATGTGCAAGAAAAGACAGGACTTACAGATCATACACTACTGCACCATACTCTCAGCCGGGCAGTGGGATTTTCTTTTGGAAGGCAAGTTTTCCCCTCTCAGGCAAAAGTGCCTCTGGCGACTGATGTACGGTGCCGTGCGGACAAGAACCGCTTATAAAATCAAGGGCATTGATATTGTGCTGGAGGTGGGACAGGTGGCGGCTTCCGATGTGGAATTAGCGGAGTTTTTGGACTGCAACCGTAAGACGGTCGGTAAGCTCATCGACAGCTTCAACCGCCTCGGTATGCTGACCACCCGAACAAACAACCGCACATCCGTCCATTCCCTGCATTTTCTCACGGGCTGGTATGTCGGAGGTGTCCTTGTCACCAATCCCCATTATGTCAAACCTTCGGCTGCCGCCAAAGGACAGACGGGCGATATGCGGACACCTGTTCCCGACAGTCTGCCGTCAGTGGATGAACCGGGAGGCACAGCGGTTGACTGCCACACAAGAGGGAAAGAGACGGGCAGCACTGCGACAGGCGCGGCATTCCTTTCTTCTTCCCTTCTTTTGTCAAACGGTTACAATCCGTCAGCCGGTGCGCATGACGGCGACAGCCATAATCCGCCGTCCGATATGTTCATGGAGGACACAGCCGCAAATCGGCATATCCCGGACAGCGGTAACGGAGCCTCCGGCGGGAACGGCGCACGGAGCCACAGAGAGGCGCAGGACGGCGCGAATGGCGGCGAGGGTAATCCTACATAGGTACGGGAACCGGAACCGCGGAAAAACGGCTTAAACCGGGATTCCATTGGTCGGGAGCGGGAACAAGGGCTTGCCCTGTATAGCCCACTATAACTTCTCCGCTGCGCTCCCGAAGTTGTGGGCTCTCCCGAGGGGCTGGGCTTTGCCCCGTCCCACTTATGGCTCCGCCCTAAGAACCCGCAAGGCTCCGCCCTTGACCCGGTCGGAGGCTGTCAGCCCCCGACGCCCCTGACCAAAGAGTGACCCTCTCTTTGGAATCTCCGCTCAGAGGTCTCGACCCCTGAGAACCCCGAGCAGGAAGTGACCCTCTCCCTGCACCCTCCGATTAAGGCTCCGCCCTAATGACCTGTTTCCCTACTTTTAATCCCATAATCATTTCATGCCTATGGCAAAGACATCAATCAACATCAAGCCCTGCAACATCGGCAGCAGCGAGGAGCACAACAGGCGGAAAGCCGAATACCTCGCCCGTATCAACAAGGCGAAGCTTTACATCCGCACAGAACTCATGAACCGGAACGAGGCATGGGTAGCACCTGAATTTGAAAACTCGACGCTGACCGACCGCTACAATCAGATAGCCGCGATGGTAAAGGAAAAGACGGGTCGGGCGATGCAGACCAAAGACCGTGTGCGTGTGAGCAAGAAGACCGGGAGGGTGTCCATCGTGCGTGGCAGCACTCCTCTCAAAGAGGGTGTCGTGGTAATCAAGGATGATACCACCATGGAGCAGTTGAGGCGTTTCTGCGAGGAGTGCAAGAAGAAGTGGGGAATCACAGCACTTCAGGTTTTCATCCACCGTGACGAGGGGCATTACGCTGTTCCGAATGATGCCGCCACATGGAAGCCCAACCTTCACGCCCATATCGTATGGGACTGGATGAACCACGACACCGGGAAATCCTGCAAGCTGGACGAGAAAGCCATGAGCGACATGCAGACGCTTTTGGCTGAGTGTCTTGAAATGGAAAGGGGCAGCTCAAAGGAGCAGACGGGAAAGGAGCATCTTGAACGCGCTGACTTCATTCTTGCGAAACAGAAGCATGAAGCCGAACAGGTAAAGGCGGAAAAGGAAGCAGCCGAAGCCGACAGGGATGCCGCGATCCGGGAGACGGAAAATGCAAAATCCGAACATGAAAAACTCCAGATCGGGAACGAGGAGAAGCGGCGGCGCAGCGTGGAACTTGACAGCGAAATCACCGAAAAGGAGGAACGTGCGAGAGAGGTTGACAGGGAGAACACGGACAGCATAAAATCCGGCATCGCCAACCTTTTCGGCAAGGGCAAGTACGCAGCAATCGAGCAGGAGAACGCAAGACTGAAAGCCGAGAACGAGAATATCAAAGAATCATTCCCCGATGAAGTCAGGAAAGAGGTGGCGAAGCGGACAAAGGCATTGACCGAGGCGAAGCGTGCGGTCGAACTGGAACGGGACAGTGCTATGGCAATCGCTGACACTTATGAATCCGAGAGGGACACGGCACTGCGGCAGCTTCGGGAGCATAAGACCGGGGAGCAGCACCGCATCGGCATGGCGGTGAGCCGGGCAACGGCGGAGAAGGACAAGACCATAGAGCGGTTGCAGGGCGCGCTGAAATCGAGCCGGGACATTCTGAATATCATCGCCGATATTCTCTACAAGGCAAGCGAGGTGTTCAGGCGAGCCATTGAAGCGATTATCCATTTCGCCACGGAGCGGCACAAGTCAATCTTCTCTCCCTCCGAAGCCGCCGACATCAAGAGCGTCATGCAGAGCTACGGTGAGACCACCGAGCAGCAGAAAGCGGTCGGCGCATGGCTCTGTGACTATGCGGAACACCGACAGCCCTTTGATGAAATAAAACATCGCCACACACTCAATGAGGTTGGCGATGTAGCGGAAGGTCGGTATGATTGGAAAATTGATAGAGGACGAGGTGGAATCAGTCTGTAATCCCTTTATAAATCCACATCCAAAATCGTTTATCGGTCAGTTTCATATTTTCTCAATGATTAAATCTAATGAGCCATCTTCCAAAGAATTTACTATATCCAAATGGATATGTGTGCCGCAAGGCACATCCGTTTGTGCTAAATTCAGGAGATGGTTTGCCAACGATAACAATCCTTCCTGATTAGCAGATATGGTTACTTCGTTATTATCGCTTGAAACTTTAATCGAGAATCCAGGGTGCCAACAAAGTTTCAAACCTGTGTTTCTTTTATATTTTGGCACATTTATCTCCATGTGTATGTACTTAATATGTTGGAAAAGTCTGCTCCATAACGTTGATTATCTCATCAAGTCGTGAGAAGTAATCTATTACATTTGGCTCATGTCTATTAGCCATTTTTTGGACTTGCGCCAAGACTAATTCTTTGACCGCCGGATAATCTTCAGGTGATACAATGCGTGTTAGAGTAAGATATTTAAACGCCCAGTCTGCTCCGACATCGGGTAGAGCCCGTTTACCCTCCAATATGGGTATAATCTCGCGGTTAAACATATCACGCAAGGACGTGTATGATTGAAATACTATGCCGGAACAGTCGGCAAGCGTGCCACAGAGTTTTGAGTAGTCGCACTCCAGATTGGCTTCTGAAATCATAAACTTATCCTGTCTGCCAAGCATATTTCCGGTAAATCCGATAGAAGGATTGTCCTGCTGGTCCTGCCGTGATTTGACGTTATACGGCTCAAACCATTTTAACAGGATGTCAAAACGAACCATATAGATAGGATAGACGATAAGCACTCCGTCTTTGGTCCAATGATCCAATTCGATATGCCGCCGTAAGCCTCCTTCTTGTTGAATGAAAGAAGAATCTCGCTTACGGAACTTAAAACCTTTGAGAAAAGGCTCTGTCTTTAGCCGCTCAACAATGAGTTGAAATATATCTTGATTATTCATAGTCATGATACTTTTTTCCATACCGCAAAATTAATACAATTCTCGCTAAAACCATTACGTTACTATGCGTAAAGTGCTTGAACTGAACGAAAAAAGATGAAATCGTATCCCTTTATAGCGTGATTCTGCTGTTCCAGCCCATTTCCTTGCTTTTCCCTTCTGTTTTGGCTACTAATTAACGTAGTTTGTACCTCGCTTGTTTCTTGAATCGGATATAGCGTTGATTTTCAGCAGTGGTAAGCAATTCCTTGACAACTCCATATAGCGTTAAATCCCTTTCATGATAATTTCGAGAACTTCGTTGAGTTTGTTGTGCAATAGGCGTTAGATGTATTCGGCATAACAACAAACCGTAAATGCAACTACCAGATTATAGTATCATCCCATTCTTGAACATCACTTGAATATGTATAATCATAATTAATGTCCCCACCATATGGACTGCAAAATCGCAATTCAAAAGCTTTGTCATTCGCATCCAATAGAAACCACATACCCTTATATTCATAAAAATTATCACCAACGGGCTTCAATCCCAAGTCCGAAAGTGATTGGCACTGCATTTTATGGGTTTTATTGTATTCATCTATAAGCCTTACCACTTCATTACCAGCCTGCAATTTTTCATCGTGTAATTTACCCACGCCACTAAATTCAGAAAGACATATAACCCCGATTACCAATGTTACGGCATAGACCGCCCCTTCATATTTTACAATTTGCTTTTTTATCTTCTTGGCATAGCATTTGACAAATAATAAAGGTAACTGGGATATAGCAAGAAAAACCATTACACAAGCTACCGCAGCAAAGACACGATATAGCAAATAATTCTTCCAAGGGTGCAGATTGATGTTAAGAGCGGTAGCATCCGCATTTCCTCCCAGCCAGAAAAAGAGAGCTACAAATAAAAAGATTATCATAATCCCAAAAATCGCTCCTTTATATAGCCACAGACCATATTTTGGACATTTCACCATTAGCCCAAAAGAAAGAATTACTGCAAAAGCTAATATTAGCATTATCAATGTTACCATATCGCAAAGTTACATATTTTCGCTGACATACAGCTTATTTCCTTGAAATTTCGTGTCTCTTTGCTTTCCGCTCTAAATTATAAAAATATCTATTAACTGTTAAGATTTAGTTAAATCTTTCATTCAAAACACTCGCCTTTTCCAATCCATCCACTCCCTAAAAGCAACTTTTTCACTCCCTCTTTTCCTTAATTGATAGTTGTACCGATATTTTCTTATATAGCTGATTTTCAGTGACAAAAGTCATTGAAAATCAATTCCACATGAACAGTGTTGTGCGCCAGCTTCACGAGCAGAACACCGATGTCGTGATGGTGGATACGGGTAACTCATACGAAGGTCTGTGCGAATATCTCGGCGGCAAGTATATCTCCTATACGGAGGAAAAGCCAATCACGATGAACCCGTTCAAAATCAACCGGAACGAGTACAACATCGAGAAGATTGACTTCCTCAAGAACCTTGTTCTCCTGATCTGGAAAGGCTCCGATGCCAAGATTCCGGAAATTGAATTCAGAATCGTGGAACAGATCATCATCGACTATTACGATGCCTACTTCAACGGATTTACAAAGTACACCGAAGAACAGCGCGAGGTGCTGTTGAAAAACCTGTTTGCATCTGCAAGCCGCAAGAATACCAATATGTCTCCGAAAGATGTGGACGAGATGGTGCGCAAACAGATAGAGGTACTGGAGAAACGCCGTGCGGCCCTCAAAGTAACGGAACTGAGTTTCAACTCATTCTTCGACTATTCCTTTGACCGTCTGGAACAGATATGCACCGAGAACGACATCACTACAATCAGTTACTCCACCTATTCCACGATGCTCCAGCCCTTCTACAAGGGAGGTGCATACGAGAAGATTCTCAACGAGAATGTTGATTCCACTCTCTTCGACGAGACATTCATTGTCTTCGAGGTGGATGCTATCAAGGAGAACAAGAAACTGTTCCCCATTGTGACATTGATTATCATGGATGTCTTCCTACAGAAGATGCGCCTGAAAAAGAACCGCAAGGTTCTTGTGATTGAGGAGGCCTGGAAAGCCATCGCATCCCCGCTTATGGCCGAGTATATCAAATACTTATATAAGACGGCCCGTAAATTCTGGGCATCGGTGGGAGTGGTGACGCAGGAGATACAGGACATCATCGGCTCCGAGATTGTCAAGGAGGCAATCATCAACAACTCCGATGTGGTGATGCTGCTCGACCAGTCGAAGTTCAAGGAACGCTTTGACGAGATAAAGAAGATTCTCGGGCTGACTGATGTTGATTGCAAGAAGATATTCACCATCAACCGCCTTGAGAACAAGGACGGCAGGTCTTTCTTCCGTGAAGTCTTCATCCGTCGTGGCGCTGTCGGGAATGTCTTCGGTGTGGAGGAACCACGCGAGTGCTACATGACTTATACAACTGAAAGAGCCGAGAAAGAGGCGCTTAAACTCTACAAACGAGAACTTCGATGCTCGCATCAGGAAGCCATAGAAGCCTATTGTCGGGACTGGGCGAAGTCCGGCATCTCAAAATCCCTCGCATTTGCCCAGCGTGTGAACCACGAAGGCAAGGTGTTGAACCTCTGATATTTCCTATACCAATAAATAACAATGAACCGTATCCTGCTTATATTAATAATGTGTCTTGCCGGAGTAAAAGCTTCGGCCCAATATGCTAATATCAATATTGATGAAAGGACTATTGCAGCTATGGCTTCGGCTTATGGCATCGAGACGGGTGCTGAGGCATGTTATAATGAGCAGGTGAAGCAGATTCTGGAGAAATACACTTCTGCGGAAGTGGCGGCAGCGGCCATATTCTCATCCAAATTTCTCGACCGCAAGGCCCTTACCGACCTCGGTATATGGAGCAGCTCGACCGAGAATTACTATTACAGGCGCATCTACCGTTTGGTGGCCACCAAAATCATTCCGAAGATTGTGGTGGTCGCCCGGCTGATGCTGGAGCAGCCGCACAACGCCCTCTATTGGGGGAGCTATCTGATGAAGATCTGCGATGAGACTAAGGCATTGTGCATGCAGTTCGAATCGGTTGTGACAAACAGCAGGCTCGGATTCAGCGACATCAACTTCCTTGAACTCAACCCGCAAATCAGAGAACTTTTTGAGTTCGCACAATACAACATCATCAACTGGAACAATATGCAGCAGATGCTTGCAGAGGCTCCCGACCATTTTACCAAGGAGAACCTGAAAGCGGATGCCGAGAACCTCTATAACATAGCGGTAGGCATCGCTTCGAGCACAGCCGAGAACATCATGGAACAGGTGTTGTCCGGCTCGGATTTCAGCGGTCTTATGCAGGGTAAGATTACCGGCATCTACGATGCGGTGGTAAGCTGTGAACGCATCTACGGCAACATCAACAACCTTCTTGCCGGTCAGTTGATGGATATTGTCGGCTCACCGGAGAACGTAAACCGACTGTTCAATATCGCCAATTACAATATGACAGGCTGGGTGACGGACTATGTTGACCGTGCCGACGGCCAGTATTACACCCAGCGGTGGTTCATATTCAGGAAGGAGTCCGGCTCGGAGACAGTATGCAATTACAACCCTCCGACTGACAACAATTCCATTCTCTACGGCTCGCCGTGGTACAGGGTAAACACCACAGACCCCAACTATTATCCCTCGGCGGCAGTTGTCGAGGCCGCATTGAGCAATTCGGAAGCCCATGCGGGATGGTCACGGAGCAAGGTCGCCCAACTCAACCAACAGGATGACCGGTACCGCTATAACATGAACTATTACCGCAGCGGTTATATTCTCAACCGTGGCGGCAAACAGTACGGCAAAGCATACGCCTATTCGATAACCGTGACAAAATCATGGAACTGGACGGAGGAAGTCTATGAAGCTGTCTTTGACAGCTATAACATGGATCTGGCTACATTCCAGAAGCAGATGCAGGTCAAGCTCAAGGAGTTCAACGATAACGAGGAAGGACTTGTGTATCAGATCGGATACGGAAGCCGGAACTACTACTCGGCATCGAGCGCCGACAAACTGAAAGGAACCGAGAGCGTGATTGTATCAGTCACCTGCCATGACGGTGCAAAACTTATGAGTGGCACCACTACCTACAAATGTAAGAGTTGCGGAGGCTCATTGAACAACCACACCAAACAGTGTTCCATGACAACATCTCTGCCCGGCAATCAGGATGTAGATACATCGGAACTGGACGCATTGGAAACGGAATACCGCAATAAAATCGCACTCACGCAGGCACAGATAGACCAGTTGGAAAGACAGAACGCCGACCTTATCAAGCAGATAGCCACGGCGACAGTCGAAGAGGCAGCCCGTCTGCGCCAGAAGTACAATGCCAACCAGAATCAGATCAGTCAGCTGAAGAGTCAGTTGGCTGATTATAAGAAGAAATTGCAGGAGGTCCTGCAGGCCAAGGAGGACGCTTCGCAGGACAATGACATTCAGACCGATGACTATTACCGTATTCCGGCCATCATGCAGGACTGCAAGACTGCCTATAACCTTACATGGGACGGTGACGGTTATTGGTCGGGCTACACCTATATCCGAAAGGCGCACGCTCCGAACATCAACGGCACACTGACCTTCAAGGCTACCATCTCCATTGCCCGGAAGCCTAAATACTTCCTCGGCATAAAGATACACCGGGCCATTGTTCAGATTGACTATGAGCTGTATGCCGAGTATTCGGATACCCAGGTTGTCGAGATAATAAACCTTGACCCGGACGCTTCGGATGCCGACAAAGAGAAACAGATCAACGAGAGACTGTCGGCAATAGCCCGTGAATACCCGGATTGCCAGCTCGACACCCAGTATTGCAAGACCGAACCTTCGGAAACAGACGATACAGAGGATACATATCATCTTCTCTGGTCGTCCGACCGCCTTGAGATTGCAAGAGGCGTTGACATGAGGCTCCATAAGATTTATGTCAACCTTGTGTCGATTGAGAAGATGATGAACTACAAACGCTCGATCATAGACGTGCTGCTGACCATCGCACCGCCCGTCAACGATGAGCAGGGTCGCAGACAGACCCTCATACAGCAGGCCCGTCGCCGCTGGCTCCGCAATGCCGCCAATGCCGCACATTCGGACAAGTATAACGGAAAATATGACGAAGACATAGAGAACCGATAAAAAATGAACAGAATACTATTCGCCATACTCATGATGCTTCCTGTTCTGACGCCATTGAGCGCCGGTGCCCAGTGGAGCTTCGATATAGCTTCGGTGGAGGCTTATATCTCCGACCACAAGCATCAGAAAAGTCTGCTGCTTGCCCGTTCCACTCTGGAAATGAGCAACCAGCTTCTCCATGAGTATTCCGCCGATGCCTCGAATGATTACAAGGAACTCAATTTCGACCTTGACAAATATACCAGGGCTTTCGACATCATTGACATAATCTATCAGTCAACAAGGACTGCGCTGAATGTCCGCGACACCTATACCAATGTAAGGGATAACGTGGGTAAGTACAAGAAGATGCTTACCGACTTTCATGAGAAATGTCTCAAACGGGGCAACATCGAGATGTCGGATACCCTGATAATCACGGTAAACTTCCACTGTATTCAGAAGATTGGCAATGAGGCGGAGAATCTATATCGCTCAATGACAGACCTTGTGCTGTATGCAACCGGCGCGGCGGCCTGTTCGACCTCCGACCTTATGATGGTACTCAACTCCATAAACCAGTCGCTCGACAACATTAGGCTTCATGTCAACAAGGCGTACTTCGACACATGGAGATACATACAGGTCAGGATCGGTTATTGGAAATCTTCGGTTTACCGCAATAAACCGCTGCGAGAGATTATTGATGACGCCTTCGGAAGATGGCGTGATGCAGGATACCTTAATAAACCGAGTCAATGAAACGAATTTACATCCCCGTGCTGCTGGTGGCTTTCGCATTGTCGGCCAAAGCACAAAAGATCACCTACAATCACGATGATGCGAAGATGAACCAGATAACCGTGCAGGAAACCGGGGCCGGCTCCCTGACTCCGAGCCTGTACTATCAGGTTCTCCATAACCGATACCGCAAGACCGCCAATACTGAAAACAAGATGTCATTCCGCACGACAGCCGGTATCTCCGCTTATCAGCAGATTGACGATGCCGAGAAACTTGATTCCTCGTTTGTCAAGCGAGCCGAGATAGAGGCACTGAATATGGCTGACCGTCAGGTTGACCTCGCATGGATGGCTGAAGGCCGCAAGATTGAGGCGGGTCTGGAAAATTTTCAGCGAAATATCAACCGACTCGCAACTGCCAGAGGTAAAAATGCCCATGTCTCCCTATGGCGTGAGTATTACAACAAGTTCACGACGGCTGTCTCCGCTATCAAACAGGCATATATGCCGAACTCTCAGCGGAAGAAGGAGTACTTGCGCATTTATAAGGACATAACAGAGGCGAATGAGAATCTGCTCCGTTTCCTGGTCCAGCTTCATGGCCGGGGCGAGACCGCACGGCTTCTCGCCGCCAGTTGCACCAAGTCCGACCGTCGTGGTGAGATAGCACAAGCAGCCATGAACAGATGGCGTGGAGCCGGATGGTCAACCAAGCTTAATGGCAACGGTGGAAATGGAGGGAATGAAAATAATTGAGACAACGTAATTTTTGATTTCTACAATTAAACTAATAATCACAATCAATGGATAATCAACCAAAATTCGAGATCTTCAGTCATCCGAAATTCGGCAAGATCGCCACTGCCGTATCCGAAGATGGAGAAGTGCTATTCAAAGCAAAAGACGTCGCAACTATTCTTGGCTATACTAATCCGGCTAAAGCAATTCGTGACCACTGTGAGGGGGTGAACGAATTGTTCACCCCCTATGAGAATCAGCATGGTAAGGTGACAATGACCCCGACTAAATTCATCCCGGAGGCTGATGTTTATGCTCTTATATTTGGCTCCAAGCTACCTGGCGCCAAGGAATTTCGTCGCTGGGTTTTTGAGGAAGTCTTGCCATGTATCCGTAAGAATGGTGCGTATATGACCGATGATGTTCAGGCACGCGCCATCGATGATCCGGACTTCCTTATGAAGCTCGCAAAGGCACTAAAGGAGCAGAAGCAAAAAATTCGTGAGCAGAAAAAAATCATCACTGAACAAACTGCCGAAATCGAACAGCTTGCCAATCGAGCAAGCTATGTTGAGCAGGTACTGGCATGTCCCAATCTAATCTGCATAACACAGATTGCGCAGGACTACGGAATGTCCGCCAAAAAGTTCAACCTCATTCTTGAACAGCTGCGTATTCAATACAAGGTAAACGGACAGTGGATTTTGTTCGCGGAATACAAGGATGCCGGTTATGTTCAGAGCGCAACAAGCGTCGATGAGAACGGTCGCGGTCACATGTGGACTTACTGGACTCAAAATGGTAGACTTTTCCTCTATGAGACACTCAAGAAAAAGAATATTTTGCCGACTATGGAAAAAATGATGGTCGCCGACATCAACCTGTTTAGCGGCAATTATGATTAATGGCTGATAATATTCTCTCGGATTTCGGCATAAATCTCCTTGAGGAAGAGATTGATGACGTAATCTTTCAAACAAATGAGTTTCTCTGTGACGCGACGTTCACAGGTTCTCAAGGCCCGTTCTGGTGGATTCTCCAGATGTGCATGGCGTTGGCCGCGCTGTTCTCTCTCATCGTGGCGGGACAGATGGCCTTCAAGATGATGTATAAGAACGAGCCTCTTGATGTGATGAAGCTCCTTCGTCCACTCGGAATCAGTCTGATCATGTGCTGGTGGTATCCTCCGGCCGACAGCGGCACTAATTCCAGCGGCTCGTCATGGTGCGTGCTCGATTTCCTGTCCTATATACCAAACTCGATAGGCTCATACACGCATGATCTCTATTCAGCGGAAGCGGCGCAGATTGAGGACAAATTCAGGGAAGTTCAGGAACTGGTATTCGTCCGGGACAGCCTATATACAGACTTGCAGGCGCAGGCTGATGTCGCCAGAACCGGCACTTCCGACCCCAATCTCATAGAATCCACTATGGAGACAACGGGAGTTGAGGAAGTGACGCAGATGGAAAAGGATGCTTCTAAGCTGTGGTTCACCTCATTGACTTCCGGGGCGGTAGTCTGCATCGACAAGATAGTGATGGTAATCGCCCTGATAGTCTTCCGAATAGGATGGTGGGCCACCATATACTGCCAGCAGATTCTCTTGGGTATGCTCACGATTTTCGGACCGATCCAGTGGGCTTTCTCTCTGTTGCCGAAATGGGAAGGGGCATGGGCCAAGTGGCTTACCCGCTATCTTACAGTGCATTTCTATGGAGCGATGCTCTACTTCGTAGGTTTCTATGTGCTTCTGCTCTTCGATATAGTTCTGTGCATACAGGTTGAGAACCTTTCGGCGATAACGGAAAGCACTCAGACAATGGCTGCATACCTCCAGAACTCCTTCTTCTCAGCCGGATACCTGATGGCAGCCTCGATAGTCGCTCTCAAATGCCTGAACCTCGTGCCTGACCTTGCGGCATGGATGATACCTGAAGGCGACACCGCTTTCTCGACACGAAACTTCGGTGAAGGCGTGGCTTCACAGGCAAAGATGTCGGCGCAGGGAGCGATGAGCAAAATATTCTAATCTATTAATTCACATAACATATAATGGTAATCAAGAACTTAGAAAATAAAATCAAACTGGTGACGATAGTCTGCTGTGTGTTTCTCGCCGGATGCGTGGTGATTTCAATGTCGAGTATCTGGACAGCGAGAAGCATGGTCGCCGATGCCCAGAAGAAGATATATGTGCTTGACGGCACTGTGCCAGTCCTCGTGGAGCGCACAACGATGGACGAGACTCTTGATGTCGAAGCCAAGAGCCATGTCGAGCGTTTCCACCACTTGTTCTTCACACTGGCACCGGATGACAAGTACATCAAGTACACTATGGACAAGGCTATGTATCTCGTAGATGAGACCGGACTCGCACAGTACAACACCCTCAAGGAGAAAGGCTTCTACAACAATATCATGGGTACGTCGGCCGTATTCTCGATTTACTGCGATTCAATCAACTTCGACTCACAGAAGATGGAGTTCAAATACTACGGTCGTCAGAGAATCGAGCGTCGAACCTCCATTCTTACCCGTGAGCTTGTCACGGCGGGTCAGCTGAAGCGTGTACCTCGCACCGACAACAATCCACACGGTCTGCTGATAGTGAATTGGCGCACCCTGCTCAACAAGGACATCGAACAGAAAACCAAAAACAACTATTGAGCATGGGCTGGAAGAAACTGATCATGGGCGAGAAGATGCCCGACAAGAACGACCCCAGGTACAAGGAACGCTATGAGAAGGAAGTGAGTGCCGGCCGCAAGGTGGCACGCTTCCTAAAGATAGACAAGGCGGCAGCCGCCACACAGCGTTTCGCCGACCGCTGGCCGAGACTGTTCCTCGGCATCGTCTTCGGCATAGTGATATTCTGCTTCGTGCTCAATGTCTATCGGCTGTCGCAGGTGGCTACAAAAGCCAACGACTATCAGACGGCTGTGGAGAAGCAGGAAAGCATATACAAGGAACGCCGACAGTCGCAACCACAAATCAAACCAATCAATAATAACGCAAATGAACCTACTACAGAAGATTAACTTCCGCCAGCCGAAATATGTCCTCCCGGCAATCCTCTATCCCCTGATACTGGGAACAGGATGGCTTGTCATCGACATGTTCAGGACAGAGGTTAAGGATACCCCAGACGGCAACCTTGAGGAGACCGAGTATCTGAACCCCTCGCTCCCGCAGGCGCAGATTCGTGATGACGGCATCGGCAACCGCACCGAGAGCATGATGAAGTCATTCGGGCGCATACAGGACTATTCGGCTGTGGAAAACATCGACCGGAACAATGATGAACAGACAGAAGAATATGACTCGCGCTATTCAGACGAGGATTTCACCATGCTTGACCGTGAAGCACAGGCCCGCACCGAAGAACTGTTGCGTCTTCGCGAGATGCAGGACAGAATCGCCGAGGGAGCGCAAAAGGGAGAGGCGATGTCGTCGGACTCGCTGAACCCGATAGACTATGCAGGCAACAACAACGCCGCAGCCCTTGCAGAACTGGAACGCGCCCTTGCTGAAGCCCGTCTCAAAGGACAGCAGTCGGTGGAGCAACCTGCCCCTGCTGTAGAGGCATCCGCTTCGGTTACAGCGACACAGACAGTCGAAGTCAGGGATGGTGCCGTAAACGCACTCTCCGATGATGATGCGGCCCAGACAGTTGTGAAGGCAAAACGCCCTTCTTCATCCTATTTCAACACTCTTGCCGAAAACGAGCCTGAACCGAGTCTTATCAAGGCAATTATCGACGAGGATATAAAGGCTGTTGACGGGTCGCGTGTAAGACTGAGGCTTCTCGATGATGTGGAGATCAACGATGTATTCCTGCCCAAAGGCAGCTATCTCTATGCCACGATGAGAGGATTCGGCCAGCAGCGTGTCAAAGGCTCTGTCAAATCGCTGATGGTAAACGACGACCTTGTAAAAGTGAACCTTACCATCTATGACACAGACGGCATGGAGGGGCTGTATGTACCCAACAGTTCGTTCCGCGAGACCGCCAAGGATATAGCCGGTGGCGCGCTCGACAACTCAATGACGCTCAACAGCAATACTTCCGGCATGGACAATGTGACCCAATGGGGCTGGAACGCGATTCAGAACGCATATCAGAAAACATCTTCCGCCATTTCCAAGGCAATCAAGAAGAACAAGGTCAAACTCAAGTACGGCACCTTCGTGTATCTTGTGAACGGCAGGGAAAAGCAGAACAACAGCCGATGATTGATACATCTTTTAAGATCGACACCATACATAATATGGACTGTCTCGAAGGGATGAAGTCTCTTCCGGACAAGTGCGTTGACGCGATAATCGCAGACCTCCCGTATGGAGTCCTGAACAAAGGCAACAAGGATGCAGGTTGGGACAGGACGATTCCCCTTGACCTGCTATGGGAGCAGTACCACCGTATAGCGAAATGCGGATGTCCGATAATCCTCTTTTCCCAAGGGATGTTTACGGCGAGGCTGATAATGTCGCAGCCCGACAAATGGAGATACAATCTCGTGTGGGAAAAGGACAGGGTAAGCGGTCATCTCAATGCAGGGCGTATGCCGCTGAGAAAGCATGAGGACATCGTGGTTTTCTATGACCGCCAGCCGGTATATAATCCGCAGATGCGTCCGTGTCTTCCTTCGGAGAGGAACCATACGCGACGTGATGTGGAGAAATTCACCAACCGCTGTTACGGGAGCATGAAGGCCGTACCGGTAAGGATTGCCGATGACAAATATCCGACATCAATCCTCAACTTCCCGAAGGAACACCGCAAGGGATGTTTCTACCATCCTACCCAGAAGCCGGTCGCATTGCTGGAGTATCTGATAATGACTTACTCAAATCCCGGAGACCTGATTCTCGACAATGCACTCGGATCCGGGACTACTGCGGTAGCCGCCGTGAACACAGGCAGGCATTTCATCGGGTACGAGATAATGCCGGAATACTGCGACATTGCCAACCGGCGTGTCAAAGAAGCTATAACCAATAACCAAACCATCAACGCACATAACCAAAACCAATGAATATCAAACATTTCGCAATGGCTCTCTTCATCGGAGCCGCAACAATGACTGCCAACGCCCAGTCAACTTACGAAGATATGGAACTTCTCACAGTCAACGAGCAGGTAACGACCGTAATTACCGCCACGGAGCCTATCCGTTTTGTGGACATCTCCACCGACAAGATTGTCGGTGACCAGCCCATCGACAACACAATCCGGCTCAAACCCAAGGAAGCCGGACACGAGGACGGTGAAATCCTTGCCATCATCACTGTCGTGACGGAACGCTACCGTGTGCAGTACGGACTGATCTACACTACCCGCATGACCGAGGCCGTGACTGACAAGACAGTCGAGCTGTCGGAGCAGACCGCATACAACAACCCGGCGGTGTCGCTCTCAACCGAGGATATGTATAGTTTTGCCCGCAAGGTATGGAACTCGCCGGCAAAGTACCGTAATGTCGGCTCCAAGAAGCATAAACTCAAGATGCGTCTGAACAACATCTACGCTGTCGGCGACTACTTTTTCCTCGATTTTTCGGTTGACAACAGCACCAATATCCGCTTCGATATTGACGAACTGCGTATCAAGCTCGCCGACAAGAAGGTGCATAAGGCTACCAACAGTCAGGTAATCGAACTTAAACCTGAAATGGTGCTGGAAAAGTCTAAGTCATTCATGCACGGCTATCGTAATGTGGTTGTAGTAAGGAAACTGACATTCCCCAACGACAAGGTTCTGACTATCGAACTGTCGGAGAAACAGATTTCGGGCCGCAACATTTCTATGTCGATTGACTATGAGGATGTTCTGTCGGCAGACTCTTTCCATCATTCACTTTTAAGCGAGGACTGAGCCGATGAAGAAGCTATTAATGTTTGCCGTAGCCATCCTGACAATGGCTGGCACGGCATCGGCCTCCGACAAGGACGGTCGTGTTCAGATCGGCGCCGGGCTGCTTTATGAGAATGGTCTTGAACTGACTGTTGGTTATGAGAAAGAGATGACGCACCACAACGCCTGGGAGTTCTTCGGGAATGTGTACCTCAAATGGGATAAATGTGCCGATTGCGGTCATGTCTGCCCGGATTCGTTCTGGAAGAATTACCGCACATGGAGTGTGGGAGCAGCCTACAAACCATGTGTATTCCGTGGTCGCAACAATCATGGCAATCTGCGTTTAGGCGGTTCTGTCGGCTCTGATACTCATGAAGTAATAGGAGGAATCCACGCCGGGTATGAACACAGCTATGTCATGCGTGGCAAGTGGCAGCTCTACTGGCAGGTAAAGACGGAGTTTGTTATTAACGGCCGCGACTGGTTCAAGACCGGTGTCGGCATAGGTGTAAAATTCTAACAACAGAAAAATGAGAAAATTAGTGTATCTTATGCTTGCCTTCATCGGCATGGCTGTAACATCATGTGACGGCCACCATCCGGAGCCGGACATGGGAATGAAAGTCGGCGATGTCCTTTGCACCGACGGTCAGATTCTTTCTATGGAAACATGGAAAGGATCCGATAAAGAAGGTATCGGCATCGTGTTTCATGTCAATACCGATCCGGACATAGAGGGCCGTGGCTATGCCGTGTATCTGGACGACCTTGAGCCGCTTGCTTTCGCCGATTCACTCGGGATAAGGCAGGGAACATCTGCGGATGCCTATGCACTTGACGGAAACCAAAACACCTATGCCCTGATGTCTCAGCGCAATGTCGGTTCTCCTATGGCTGATGCCGTATTTGAGTTGTGGAGATACGGTCAGTCTGCCTATATCCCGTCGGTGGCGCAGCTCCGTCTGTTAAAGGGCGCACGCAGTCATATCAACAAGAGGATTGAGACTATTGGCGGTGAGCCAATCAGCGACACTCCTGACGGCTGCTGGTACTGGTCATCAACCGAGGTCGCAGGTCAGGAAACGGCTAAGGCATGGCTCTATTCACTGTCGCAGGGAGCCATGCAGGAGACGCCCAAAACTCAAAATCACAAAATCCGACCCATAATAACCATTTACGACTGATAGCCTATGGCAATGGAAGAAAGCAAGGAACTGCAAGGTTCCTACAAGATTTTCAGGGCGTGCATCTATGTGTCGCTGCTGCTGGAATTCTTCATGTATGCGATAGACCCCGAAGTGCTCGACCACTTCGGGGGTGTGGTAGTGGAGATTCACGACCGCATGAAAAGGTGGCTTATATACCAGGACGGCAATCTTGTTTACTCCAAGCTGGCGACGCTGCTTCTTATCTGCATCACCTGTATAGGAACACGAAATAAGAAGAAGCTGGAGTTTGACGCGAGGAAGCAGGTTCTGTATCCAATCGTGGCCGGTCTGTTCATTACGGTGCTGTCACTGTGGCTATTCGGACACCGTCTCATGCCCGTACTTCTTACCCTCCGTTTGAACATCTGGATGTATATGGTGGCGAGTGTCCTCGGCACAATACTCATTCATGTTGCTCTCGACAACATCTCCAAGTTCCTGAAAGAAGGTCTGCTCAAAGACCGCTTCAATCTTGAGAACGAGAGCTTTGCGCAATGTGAAGAAAAGGTTGAGAACAAATACAGCGTGAATGTTCCCATGCGCTATTATTACAAGGGCAAGTTCCGCAAAGGATGGATCAACATTACCAATCCGTTCCGTGGAACATGGGTTGTCGGCACTCCCGGTTCCGGCAAGACTTTCTCCATTGTCGAACCGTTCATCCGTCAGCACTCCGCAAAGGGTTTTGCTATGGTAGTTTATGACTACAAGTGGGTGTGACGAGAAGTTACATAAGTGGCTGTCAAACTTGGATTTGACCTATTGTTTCGCCAATAGTAGCCTATGGGCACGTGCGAATAAAGAGTAATCTTATCGTGCGACAGCTGCCCAGACAAGGTAACCCTGCTGAAAGGCGCAGAAAGATATCCGCGAGGTGATTTCAATGGCCGCAAGTGTTATGCGACCGGGGGGCTTGGCTGAATGGTATGGTTAGCGATAGCGAACTGTTGATAAATGTCGTTAAGTCGAACAAGCCAAATTACACTGACAGGCTTGGACCAAAAGGTATGTAGCAGGATACTTCCTTGACATTTTGGGGGTACGCGAACATAATGCTACCGGCAAAGAGACAGAACCTAACCCATTCTCGGCACTTATGTAGAACTCGGTAAGTCCGTATCGTTCCTATGAAGATAGGTAAGCCAACCGCAAGGGAAGCCGAATACGGTGCGGATATAAGAATGTGGAAAAAGCGAATGCCGTTCTGTAATGGGACGGATAGGAGTTGAGCCGATGCAACGTGTTGCATAGACAATATCACTTCACACGAAAGTGGGCAGACTTCCACGAGGTAACACTTTTACAATAACTTTTAGAACTTCTGAAAACAGAAATGCAAATGAACGAGGACATAAAGAAATCGTGTGCGTCTGCTGACAACGGTGGAAGCTGGCAGTCCATTGACTGGACTAAGGCCGAGGCCGCTGTCAAGAAGCTGCAAGCCCGCATTGTAAAAGCGCAGAAAGAGGGTAAACATGGCAAGGTGAAAGCCTTGCAATGGACACTTACCCACTCGTTCTACGCCAAGGCTTTGGCCGTAAAACGAGTTACTTCCAATCATGGCAAAAATACTTCGGGAGTGGATAAAGTCTTATGGAAGACTCCAATGTCGAGGTATAAAGCCATCAGTACACTTAAAAGAAGAGGCTACAAGCCTCAGCCACTTAAACGTGTCAATATCAAAAAGAGCAACGGAAAGCTTCGTCCGCTGGGTATCCTGACGATGAAAGACAGGGCTATGCAAGCTCTGCATCTCATGGCGTTGGAGCCAATAGCAGAAACTACGGGAGATAATTTCTCGTTTGGATTCAGAAAAGGTCGAAGCACAGCCGACGCAATGGTCAGAACCCACACTTTGCTTTCTCGCAGCTTCTCCCCCGAATGGGTGCTTGAAGGAGACATCAAAGGGTGCTTTGACCATATAAGTCATGATTGGCTGCTCAACAATATCTCTATGGATAAAGTTGTGTTGCGTAAATGGCTGAAATGCGGTTATGTTTTCGACGGTGGACTTTTCCCGAGCGAGGAAGGTACTCCGCAAGGCGGCATAATCTCCCCGACTCTTGCTAATATGGCACTTGACGGTATGCAGGGGATGCTTGCAAAGGCATTCCCGCGCAAGGTTGTCAATGGCAAAGAGGTCAACCATAAAGTTCGCCTTGTTCGCTATGCTGATGATTTCATCATAACGGGCGATTCCGAGGAGATACTCCGAGATATAGTAAAACCTCTGTTGGTTAGTTTCCTTAACGAAAGAGGTCTTGCCCTTTCAGAAGAAAAGACAGTGGTGACAAATGTCAAGGAAGGTTTTGATTTCCTGGGATTCAATGTCCGCAAATATGGTGACACTCTGCTGACCAAACCGTCAAAGGATAGGGTTAAGAAATTCAAGGCCAAAGTGAAGGAGGTCATAAAAAGAAACATGTCCGCCACACAGAAAGACCTGATATTCACTCTCAATCCTATTTTGACAGGCTGGGCGAACTATTATCAGTTCTGCGCTGCCTCGGAAACTTTCAGAAAGGTTGATTCAGACATTTTCTACAAGCTTTGGAGATGGTGTCTGCGCAGACATCACAACAAAGGAGTTAAATGGGTTAAGGCACATTATTTCCACACGGTAAATAACCGTAACTGGGATTTTTCATGTGAGGTCACAAACAAGAGCCGAAAAAGCAATTTCATGTTTTCATTGGTCAGACTGTTTGACACCAAAATAAAGAAATATCCTCAGTTGAAAGGTGCCTATAATCCCTATGACCCCGAATGGTACGACTACACGGAACAGCGTGATACTGAAAAGATGAAACTCTCATTAAAAGGTAGAAAATCGTTGGTCTATATGTGGGAACACCAAAATAAATGCTGTCCGCTCTGTGGCCAACCTATCACTAAAGAGACTAAGTGGCGCACAACGCATGTAGTGGTAGATTCTGTCGAAAGACGAATCCTTGTGCATGACAGTTGCCTCAGAAGTGAAGTGTACAAAATGACAAGAAGTAAATAAATTTCTGGCTATGAAATCAATGTATTTGAAACATAGTTTGCTTGAGCCGTATGAAGGGAAACTTTCATGTACGGTTCTTAGAGGGGAAAGCCCCAGCAATGGGGCTGACCTACTCGATCCTACACTTGCCACTAAACTGTATTACCATTATCTTAAAAATCAGCGGGAAAACCGTTTGCCAAAGGGCTGCAAGTTCTCGGTTATCAATTTCGTGGATGTGGAGTATAGCCGTCGTGTAAATCCAATTCAGCAGAAATATATCGGAAACCTTGCAGCAGCTTCGGAGACTGCCGAGACTCTTCTTGAATCTTTACAGAAGGGAAAGAAAGAGGGAGGCGGAGGCTCCGACCAGTTCTTCCAGACCTCTGCGGTCAACTTCCTCGCTGCCATTATCTATTTCTTCATCAACTACAAGAAACTTCCTTATGATGAAAACGGCAATCAGCTTTTTCCCAAAATGGTCGTTGACCGGGAGACCGGATTTGAGAAACCGACCGGAGAAGTGTATGCCGACTCTGCTATGACCCGTCGCGTCGAACCGGCTTACTGGCTGGGCAAGTATTCCGATATGCCACATGTGCTGTCATTTCTTAACGAGGATTATCAGACCATCTTTGACGTCCTCAAGACCGACAATGAAGTGCTACCGCTTCTCGGACCGTTTCAGACGGCATTGAAGAACAAGGCGATGGAACAGTTGGAGGGTATGATTGGTACGCTTCGTGTCTATACATCCCGTCTGGCGACAAAGGAATCTTATTGGATTTTCCATAAGGATGGCGATGACTTCGACCTCAAGGTCAGTGACCCGGCGAATCCGTCTTATCTTCTGATTGCCAACGACCCTGAAATGGAGAGTATTATCGGCGCGTTGAACGCCCTGATTCTTAACCGTCTCGTTACCCGTGTCAACACAGGACAAGGTAAGAATATTCCGGTATCTATCATCGTCGATGAGTTGCCGACGCTGTATTTCCACAAGATTGACCGTCTTATTGGTACAGCACGAAGCAACAAGGTTTCGGTCGCACTCGGCTTTCAGGAGTTGCCGCAGTTGGAAGCTGACTATGGCAAGACAGGTATGCAGAAAATCATAACGACCGTCGGCAATGTTGTCAGCGGTTCAGCAAGAGCCAAGGAGACCCTTGAATGGCTTTCAAGCGACATCTTCGGAAAGGTAGTTCAGTTGAAGAAAGGTGTTACCATTGACCGTGACCGCACCTCCATCAACCTTAATGAGAATATGGACAGCCTTGTCCCGGCTTCCAAAATCTCCGACCTGCCGACCGGTTGGATCTGCGGACAGGTGGCACGCGACTTCGTGAAAACGAAGACCGGAATGCGCGATAGCATCAACATTCAGGAAGCCGAGGAGTTCAAGACCTCTAAGTTCTACTGCAAGACCGACTTCGACATGGATGAGATTGCAAAAGAGGAAGCTGGCTATGTACCTCTGCCGAAATTCTATTCCTTCCCCTCACGCGAGGCCCGTGAACGAGTTCTGTACTCAAACTTCCTCCGTGTCAACCAAGACATCAAGGATATGATCAAGGAGATACAGCAGTTTAAGGTAAAGAAATAACTTTACACTTCAATTATATAATAGCATTTGTTCAATCCCAAGGAGCATGGCCATCCTGGTTGTGCTCCTTTATTACATCTTATTTATATCACAATATGGCTTCGATAAAAATAAAATACAGACCGTCGACTGTCAAAGGCAGGGATGGTACACTGTTCTTTCAGATTATCCATCTGAGACAGGTTAAACATATAAATACCGGTCTGCATATCAGCGATTCGGAATGGAGTGCAGAAGAAGCATCTGTCATCAAAGGTACAGATGAATCCCCCGAAAGAACAAAGTATCTTTCATCTATAAAGAATAACCTGAAAGAACAGCAGAAAAAATTACTGGCCGTTATATCAGCGTTAGACAATAAGGGAACGGTATATACCTCAGAAGATGTGGTATTGGCTTATAATTCTCCTTTAATCATAGTTGGTTTGGTGTCGTTTACGCGAAAACTCATTGAAGACTTGAGCAAAATCGGTAAAAAAGCTACGGTCAAGCGCCTTGAGACAACCTTGAACGGCCTGCTGCGCTACACTGATGGAAATGAAGTTGCATGGGACGAGGTGACCTCTACCTTCATTCTCGGTTATGAGGAATTCCTGACGAAGCGCGGTTTATGCCGAAATTCCACATCTTTTTACATGAGAAACTTGCGAGCAATCTTAAATCGTGCCATAGAGCAAGATTTCGAGTTGCCCCGTAACCCATTCAAGCATGTATACATGGGCGTTGACAAGACCTTGAAGAGAGCCGTAAGCCTCGATGTAATCCGCAAGATACGCGATATTGACCTGTCCGGGCATCCGTCACTTGACTTTGCCCGCAAGATATTCATGTTCGCGTTTTATACTCGTGGAATGTCGTTCGTTGATATTGCCTTTCTTAAGAAAAGTGATCTAAGTAACGGTATAATAATGTAAATACTCATTGAAAAGTGGGCCGGTCGCTCATTGAAAAATGGGCCACCCGT
>OMCG01000315.1_pt1 | contig 36648 bp, 27 predicted proteins | sample 1674071 | NCBI WGS metagenome assembly OMCG01 (sample SAMEA103958139, study PRJEB25191) | human gut metagenome | biome: human-associated habitat [ENVO:00009003]; feature: intestine environment [ENVO:2100002]; material: feces | place: Germany | collected 2013/2015 | reverse complement strand
CTATATACTTGGCATTCCCAACTATGAGGTTCGCAAGGCACTATACAAGATTGTGTTGCCTGCGCTGACGCTGAAAACGAACGACCAGGTCATATCCACTCAGAGCATGCTGTTGTACTGCCTCCAGCTGGGCAACCTGCCCGAGGCCATGAAATGTCTGAAGGCGCTCGTGGCCGACGTGCCCTACAGCAACAAGAAACTGGCCAGCATGGACATGGAGGAGCGCTACCGACTGATACTGAGCACGATTTTCAACGCCATCGGCTGCCGGGTGGAGGTGGAGAAAATGATCGCCACGGGCAGGATAGACATGGTCGTGGAGACGATCCACATCATCTACGTCCTGGAACTGAAACTGAGCAACAACGGAGGCATCGACGCCGCGGCGGAACAGATCCGCTCCCGACAATACGCCGAGCCCTTCAAGGCCGACAAACGACGCGTCGTGGCGCTGGCCATAGAGCTGGACGACAAGGGCAAGGGGCTCATCGACTGGAAGGAAGTGTGAGCAAATCGTTTTATAAAAACAGGGATCTATGGCAGAGACAAGAAACAGGAGATTGCCCGTAGGCATTCAGTCATTTGAGAAAATCAGAAAGGATGGATACCTTTATGTTGACAAGACGGATATCATCTGGCATCTTGCCAACACAGACAACACGTATAATTATCTGAGTCGTCCGCGCCGCTTTGGCAAGTCGCTGCTCGTCGACACGCTCGAAGCCTACTTCCTGGGCAAGAAGGAGCTCTTCGAGGGACTGAGGATCATGGAGCTGGAGCGGGAGTGGGTAAAGCGCCCCGTCATACGGCTCGACATGAGCCGCGCAGGCGCAGCGCCGGACACCTTGCGGTCTTACCTGGACAATGCTTTCGACCACCTGGAGAAGGAGTATGGCATTGCGCCCAAGCCCACAGCCCAACTTGCCGACCGCTTCGACGCCATTATCCAAACGGCATACAGGCAGACGGGGCAGCAGGTGGCCATCCTCATCGACGAGTACGACTCGCCGTTGCAGCACTCCTGGAGGACGCCCCACCACGAGGCCTGCACCAACATCTACAGAGAGGTCTTCGCCATCCTGAAGGCGGACGACAAATACGAGAAGTTTGTCTTCATCACGGGCATCACCAAGTTTACGCAGATCTCCCTCTTCTCCGTGCTCAACAATCTGAGCAACATCAGTTTCGAGCCCGAATACGCGGCCATCTGCGGCATCACGAAGGAAGAAATGCTCCGCGATTTCAAGCCCGAAATCGGCAAACTTGCAGCGTATGAAGACTGGACCTACGACGAAGCCGTGGCACAACTGAGTGCCTATTACGATGGCTATCATTTCAGTCGCCGCAACATGGTAGACGTCTTCAACCCCTTCAGTCTGATCAACGCGCTGGCCGATTCCGACTTGAAGAACTATTGGGCCTCGTCAGGCGCCACCACCTTGCTTCCAAAGTTTGTGGATGACATGGAGCTAAGGCTGGGACAATTTGATCCTTGCCCCATTCTTCGCCAAATCATTGAGACCTCAGACGTGACAGGCGGCGGTGCAGAACTGTTTCTCTATCAGTCGGGCTATCTCACGATCAAGGATTACCAGATGGGGGTCTATATCCTTGGATTCCCCAACCAAGAGGTAAGGCAGGCGCTCTACGAAACGGTCTTGCCAGCGCTTACCTTACGCAGCAATAGCAATATCCAGTCGGTGCAGTCCGGCCTGCTGCTTGCCCTCCAGCTGGGCAACCTGCCCGAGGCCATGAAATGTCTGAAGGCGCTCGTGGCCGACGTGCCCTACAGCAACAAGAAACTGGCCAGCATGGACATGGAGGAGCGCTACCGGCTGATACTGAGCACGATCTTCAACGCCATCGGCTGCCGGGTGGAGGTGGAGAAAATGATCGCCACGGGCAGGATAGACATGGTCGTGGAGACGATCCACATCATCTACGTCCTGGAACTGAAACTGAGCAACAACGGAGGCATCGACGCCGCGGCGGAACAGATCCGCTCCCGACAATACGCCGAGCCCTTCAAGGCCGACAAACGACGCGTCGTGGCGCTGGCCATAGAGCTGGACGACAAGGGCAAGGGACTCATCGACTGGAAGGAAGTGTAAACAGGCCGCATCCTGGGCAAGGCCGCCCAGCGCAAGGCAGGAGGACTACTCCCCCGCTGCCTCGGCCAGCACCAGCCACTCGTCCTGGAGTTCGTCCAGCTGGCGGCGCGTGTCGGCATACTCCGTCACGAGCCCCATGTCGGAAGCCTTGGCGGGATCGAGGAAGAGCTGGTCGAGCTCCTTGACGCGCGCTTCGAGGCGGGCGATCTTGCGCTCACACTCCTCCACGGCCTTGCGCGCCTTGCGCAGTTTCTTCTGCTCCTCCTTGTGCTCCAGATAGCTCTGCTTGCCCGCCTTCGGTTCCTGAGGCGCTGCAGGCGAGGCGCTGCCTCCCGAGGGAGTTTGGGCCAGCCCCACGGCCTCGTGGATGGTGGCGGCACGGCGGGAGTGCAGCCAGTCGTAGATGCCGCCGAGATGCTCGCGCACGTGGCCGCCGCCAAACTCATAGACTTTCGTGACGAGGCCGTCGAGAAACTCGCGGTCGTGGCTGACGATGATGGCCGTGCCGTCAAAGGCGCGGACAGCCTCCTTGAGCACGTCCTTGGAGGGCATGTCGAGGTGGTTGGTAGGCTCGTCGAGGATGAGCAGGTTGACGGGCTCCAGCAGCAGGCGGATCATCGCCAGGCGCGACCTCTCGCCGCCGGAGAGCACGCTGACGGGCTTCTCCGAGGCCTCGCCGCCAAACATAAAGGCGCCGAGCAGGTCGTTGATCTTCAGGCGCATCTCTCCCCGCGCCACCTCGTCGATGGTCTCGAAGACCGTCAGCCGCTCGTCGAGGAGCTGGGCCTGATTCTGGGCGAAATAGCCGATCTGCACGTTGTGGCCTATCTTGAGCGTGCCGCCATAGGGTATCTCGTTCATGATACACTTCACGAGCGTCGATTTGCCCTCGCCATTGCGGCCCACGAAGGCCACTTTCTCGCCGCGCTTGATGGTCAGATCGACGTCGGAGAAGACCACATGGTCGCCATAGGCTTTCTCCACGCCCTGGCAGATCACGGGGTAGTCGCCCGAGCGGAGGCAGGGCGGAAACTTGAGGTGCATCCTGCGGTTGTCCACCTCATCGATCTCGATGGGCACGATCTTCTCCAGCTGGCGGATGCGCTGCTGCACCTGCACGGCCTTGGTGGCCTGGTAGCGGAAGCGCTCGATAAAGGCGCGCGTGTCGGCGATCTCCTTCTGCTGGTTCTCGTAGGCGCGCATCTGCTGCTCGCGGCGCTCCTTGCGCAGCACGACATACTCGTCGTACCTCACCTTGTAGTCCTCCACATGGCCGCAGGTGATCTCCAGCGTGCGTGTGGTGACATTGTTGATGAAGGCGCGGTCGTGGCTGACGAGCACGACGGCCTTGGCGCTCTGCTGGATAAACTGCTCCAGCCACTGGATGCTCTCGATGTCGAGGTGGTTGGTAGGCTCGTCGAGGAGGAGGACGTCGGGCTTGCGCAGAAGGATCTTGGCCAGTTCGACGCGCATGCGCCAGCCGCCCGAAAACTCGCGCGTGGGGCGGCAGAAGTCGGCGCGGCTGAAGCCCAGGCCCTGGAGCGTGCGGTCGATCTCGGCCTCATAGTTCTCGCCGCCGAGGAGCATGTAGCGGTCGTGGAGGTGGGTGAAGCGCTCCACGAGCTGGGCGTAGCCCTCGCTCTCGAAGTCGGTGCGGTCGGCCATCTCCTGCTGCATCCGCTCCAGCTGCTGCTGCATCTTGGTATTGTCGGAGAAGGCCTTGCGAGCCTCCTCGCGCACGGTCGTGTCGTCGGCCAGCCGCATCACCTGCGGCAGATAGCCGATGGTGGTGCCGCCGGGAATGGATACCACGCCGCTCGTGGGCTGCTGCTCGCCACACAATATCTTGAGCATCGTACTCTTGCCCGCACCATTTTTGCCGACCAGGGCGATGCGGTCGTGGTCGTTGATGACAAAGCTCACGTCGCGGAACAATGGCTTCGCGCTAAACTCCACGGTAAGTCCTTCTATCGAAATCATGCTATACTCCTTATTAAATTAGGTGCAAAGTTACACATTTTTGGCCGATTCGGCGGTGGGTTTCATGTTTTTTCCGTAACTTTGCATAAGTTAGGCTGCACTCGGCAATAAGGAAACAAGATTTCCATTGCGCTCGTTTGCACTAACTTTGCATAACTTAGGCTGCACTCGGCAATAAGGAAACAAGTTTTCCATTGCGACGGCTGCCCAACGATACAAGAAAACCAAACGCTACAAGACAATGAATCCATTTGCCAAACATATCGCCAACGCCCTGTCCATCAGCGAGCACCAGGTGGAGGCCACGCTAAAACTGCTCGACGAGGGCTGCACCATCCCCTTCATCGCACGCTACCGCAAGGAGCGGACGGGCAACCTCGACGAGGTGCAAATCACACGCATCAGCGAGCTCAACGCGCAGCTCAAGGAGCTGGAGAAGCGCAAGGCGACAATCCTCAAGACCATCGCCGAGCAGGAGAAGCTCACGCCCGAACTGGAGCGGCGCATCCGCAACTGCTGGAACGCCACGGAGCTGGAGGACATCTACCTGCCCTTCAAGCCACGGCGACGCACCCGGGCGCAGGTGGCGCGGGAGCAGGGACTGGAACCGCTGGCCACGATCCTCCTGCTGCAGCGCGAGGCCAACCCCGCCCAGGCGGCAAAGCGCTTCGTCAAGGGCGACGTGGCCGACGTGGAGGCAGCGCTGGCTGGCGCCAAGGACATCATCGCCGAGGGAGTGAGCGAAAACGAGCAGGCGCGCAACACCGTGCGTGCAGCCTACCGCCGCGAGGCCGTGATCAGCGCGAAGGTCGTCAAGAAAATGACCGAGACGGACGAGGCACAGAAGTTTGCCGACTACTTCGACTTCTCCGAGCCGCTGCGCCGCTGCTCCTCCCACCGACTGCTGGCCATGCGCCGCGGCCAGGATGCGGGCGTGCTGCGCGTCGGCATCGCCATCGCCGACGAAGAGCCCGTGGAGGACCGCCTGCGCCGACAGTTTGTCAGAGGCCACGGCGCCTGTCAAAGCCTCGTGGGCGAAGCCGTGGAGGACGCCTTCCGACGGCTCATAGACCCGAGTATCGAAAATGAGTTTACGGCGCTGAGCAAGGAAAAGGCCGACGAAGAGGCCATCCATGTCTTCGCCGAAAACCTGCGCCAGCTGCTCCTCTCCGCCCCGCTGGGACAGAAGCGCGTGATGGCCATCGACCCCGGATTTGCCAACGGATGCAAGATCGCCTGCCTCGACGCCCAGGGCAACCTGCTCCACCACGAGATCCTCTACCCTCACCCGCCCAAGCGCCACCGTGCCCAGGCCACTGTGGCGGCCGCACGCATGGTGAAGGACTTCGCCATCGAGGCCATCGCCATAGGCAACGGCACGGCGAGCCGCGAGACGAGGGACTTTGTCGATGAGATGCTCGACTACAATCCCGCCCTGCCGGAGGTGAGCGTCTTCACGGTCTCCGAGGACGGCGCCTCCATCTACTCGGCCTCGCCGACGGCGCGCGAGGAGTTTCCCGACGAGGACGTGACGACGCGCGGAGCGGTCTCCATCGGCAGAAGACTGATGGACCCGCTGGCCGAACTGGTCAAGATCGACCCGAAGAGCATCGGCGTGGGACAGTATCAGCACGACGTGGACCAGGCCAAACTCAAGCACTCGCTCGACCGGACGGTGGAGAGCTGCGTCAACCTCGTCGGCGTCAATGTCAACACGGCCTCGAAGCACCTGCTCATGTACGTCAGCGGTCTCGGACCGGCCCTGGCGCAAAACATCGTCGATTACCGCAGGGAGCACGGGGCCTTCACCTCGCGGGCCCAGCTGCGCAAGGTGCCGCGTCTGGGACCGGCAGCCTACCAACAGTGTGCGGGTTTCCTACGCATCCCTGGAGCGAAGAATCCGCTCGACAACTCGGCAGTCCACCCCGAGAGCTACGCCATCGTGGAGCGCATGGCGGCCGACGAGGGTTGCACCGTGGCGCAACTCGTGGCCGACAAGCAAAAGCAGCGGCAGATCGACGTCAGGCGCTACATCACGTCCACCGTCGGACTGCCCACGCTCAACGACATCCTCGCCGAACTGGAGAAGCCGGGCCGCGACCCGCGCCAGCCCATCCAGGAGTTTCGCTTCTCCGACAGCGTCCACACCATCGACGACCTGGGCGAGGGAATGGAACTGCCCGGCATCGTGACCAACATTACCAACTTTGGGGCCTTCGTCGATATCGGGGTCCATCAGGATGGCCTCGTCCACATCTCTCAGTTGGCCGACAAGTTTGTCAAAGACCCCAACGAGGTGGTGAAGCTCCACCAGCAGGTCATGGTCCGCGTGACGGAGGTGGACCTGCGCCGTGGCCGCATCGCCCTGTCCATGCGCAAGGTGAAGCAGCCCTAAAGATGAAGCAGTCCTAAAGGTGAAGCAGCCCCAAAGGAAAACAAAAAGACAATCCCGGACCACAACCAGTGTGACCCGGGATTGTCATTTCTCAATATCTTACCTTTAATATCTTATCTTAGTATCTTACCCTATCTTGCTGCCGGCAAGGATGGCTCGCTGCCGGCAAAACGACGCGGCGCCTACGCCTGCTCAAACTCGCGGAGGAAACGGGTATCGTTCTCGGAGAAGAGACGGAGGTCGCTCACACGATACTTGAGGTTGGTGATGCGCTCCACGCCCAGTCCGAAGGCGTAGCCCGTATAGACCTCGGGGTCGATGTTGCAGGCAGCCAGGTCGTGGGGATCGACCATGCCGCAACCCAGGATCTCCACCCATCCCGTGTGCTTGCAGAAGCCGCAACCCTTGCCGCCACAGATGTTGCAGGAGATATCCATCTCGGCGCTGGGCTCCGTGAAGGGGAAGTAGCTGGGACGAAGGCGAATCTTCGTGTCGGCGCCAAACATCTCGCGGGCAAAGGTGAGCAGCACCTGCTTCAGGTCGGTGAAGCTCACGCCCTTGTCCACATACAGGCCCTCCACCTGGTGGAAGAAGCAGTGGGCACGGGCAGAGATGGCCTCGTTGCGATAGACGCGGCCCGGGCAGAGAATACGGATGGGGGGCTCGTGGGTCTCCATATAGTGGGCCTCGTCACCCGAGGTGTGGCTGCGCAGCAAGACGTTCTTGGTCACGTCGGAGGGATTGCTCCTGTCGATGAAGAAAGTGTCCTGCATATCGCGTGCGGGATGGTCGGCGGCAAAGTTGAGCATCGTGAAGACGTGCTGGTCGTCGTCGATCTCGGGACCGCTATAGAGCGTGAAGCCCATACGGGAGAATATGTCGATAATCTCGTTTTTCACCAGCGTCAGCGGATGGCGCGTACCCAGCGTCACGGGATAGGGCGTGCGCGTCAGGTCGATATCGTCGCTCTGCGCCGCCTGGTCCTCCACCTGCTCCTTGAGCGCGTTGATGCGGCTCTGGGCAAGCTGCTTGAGCTCGTTGATCTTGATGCCGACGGCACGCTTCTGGTCGGCGGCCACGTTGCGGAACTCGCCCATGAGGGCGTTGATCTCGCCTTTCTTGCTGAGGTACTTCAGGCGCAAACGTTCCACATCCTCGGCACTCTGCGCCGTCACCGTGCTGACTTCCTTCAGAAGTCCTTCTATCTTCTCTAATAACATAGCTCGCTTTAATTTTTCTGCAAAGTTACAGTAAATCAGATGAACCGCAAAATAAAACTGATTTTTATTTTGTATTGTCTGCGCTTTACGCTAACTTTGCACCCGTATTTTAGTATATCTATATATAATATTGAGAGAATGAGAAAGCTATTCTTGTTGACCATTGCGCTCTGCTGCGTAATGGTCGGATTGAACACCGGCTGCACGGACAAAAAGCCAGAGGCACTCGCCGACACGCTGGCCATCGACACCGACACCATCGCCGACACGACCCACGCCGACACCATCGCACGGATCGTCGAGGAGACACCGATGCCGAAGGCCGCCGACCAGCTCTTCGACGACTTCTTCTTCAACTTCATCGCCAACAGGCGCCTGCAGCGCGCCCGCATCGTGTTTCCACTACCCGTGACGCGGGGTGGCAAGACGAAGATGCTACAGAAGAGCCAGTGGAAGACGGAGCACTTCTTCATGCGCCAGCAATACTATACGCTCATTTTTGACAACGAGCAGCAGATGGACAACGCCAAATCGACCTCCCTCGACAGCGTCGTCGTGGAGAAGATCTATCTGCGCGAGGGACTGGTGGACCAGTATGCCTTCGGACATGGAGACGGCAAGTGGCGCATGGAGCGCATCAATCAGATCAGCTTCAAGGACAATGTCAATGCCTCCTTCCTCAACTTCCTGCAGAAGTTCTTTGCGGCCAACGGCGCGGGAATGATCCGCAACCCGCTGCCCTACTCCGGTCCTGACCCCAACGGCGAGGAGACAAGCCACGTGGAGACGACGATACCAGCCGAGGAGTGGAGCACCTTCCTGCCCACCGTGCCCGACAATATGATTTACAATATCCTCTACGGCCAGAAGTATGGCAAGAGCCAGCGCAAGATCCTGGTCTTCAGAGGACTCTCCAACGGCATCGAGACCCGACTGGTCTTCAAGCAGCGCCACGGCAAATGGCGCCTGGAGAAGGTCAAGGCATATTGATCTCGTCTTTGATCTCATCCGGGCCCCAGGGTCCGGCCCACCACAACCACATCACACCCGATGCGACCCACGGCCAAACAAGACCAGGGCGCATCGGTTTTGTTCGAACGAAGGATTTTTGTTCAGACAAAGAAATCTTGTCTCAAACGAAGGGATCATGTCCCAAACGAAGAAATCGTGTTCAAACAAAGGAATCGTGTCCCAGACAAAGGATTCGTGTTCGAACGAAGGATTCTTATTCAAATGAAGGAGAAAACAGATGATAGACAAAAAAAACTATAGTTTACTGGCCCACAACACCTTCGGCATCGACGTCCGCTGCCGAAGATTCGTGGAATATGGCTCCGTCGAAGAGGCGCAGGAGCTGGTCCGAGCCCTCACCCCCGAGGACGGCCCGCTGCTCATCCTTGGCGGCGGCAGCAACCTGCTACTGACGGGCGACTACGAGGGGACGGTGATCCACTCCGCCATCCGATTCATCGAGCCGCTGGGAGAAGGACGCGTGCGCTGCGGATCAGGACAGGAGTGGGACGCCTTCGTGGCGTGGTGTGTCGCCAATGGCTACCACGGTGCGGAGAATCTCTCGCTGATACCGGGCGAGTGTGGTGCCAGCGCCGTGCAGAACATCGGTGCCTACGGCGCGGAGGCCTGCGACCTCATCGAAGAGGTGGAGGCCGTGGAGATAGCGACGGGACGCCTCTGCCGCCTCAAGGGCAGCGACTGTGGCTACAGCTACCGACAGAGCCGCTTCAAGCACGAGTGGCGCGACCGCTTCCTCATCACCTCCGTCACCTACCGGCTCTCCACACAGTTTGATCCGCAACTCGACTATGGCAACATCCGTACGGCCCTGGCCGAGAAGGCCATCACCCACCCCACGGCGGAGCAGATGCGACAGACGATCATCGAGATCAGGCGCAGCAAACTCCCCGACCCCAAGGTCTTTGGCAACGCGGGCAGCTTCTTCATGAACCCCATCGTAGACGAAGAGAAGTTTAGGAAACTGCAGGCGCAATATCCACAGATTCCCCACTACGAGGTGGCTGACGCCGACGGGACGACTCGCTACAAGGTGCCCGCTGGCTGGCTGATAGACCAGTGTGGGTGGAAAGGACGGTCGCTCGGACGGGCGGGGGTCTATGCGCGCCAAGCGCTCGTGCTCATCAACCTCGGCGGGGCGACGGGCCAAGAGGTCAAGAAGCTCTGCGAGGCCGTGCGCCACGACGTGGCCGAGCGGTTCGGTATAGAAATCAACCCCGAGGTGAATATCCGATGAGACTGACGTTCTTAGGCACGGGAACGTCCAACGGCGTGCCCGTCATCGGCTGCGACTGCGAGGTCTGCCGCAGCCAAGACCCGCGGGACCAGCGTCTGCGCACCTCCGCGCTCATAGAGACGGAGACCACGCGCGTGCTGATCGACTGTGGGCCAGACTTCCGCCAGCAGATCCTTCGCCAGCCCTTCCGCAAGATCGACGGACTGCTCATCACGCACATCCACTACGACCACGTGGCGGGCATCGACGACGTGCGCCCGTTCTGCCAACTCGGACCGGTCAATATCTATGCCGACGCAGCCACCTGCAGCGGCTTGCACCACACCATGCCCTACTGCTTCGGCGAGCATCTCTACCCAGGCGTACCCAAACTAGCTCTCCACACCATCGCTCCGCACGATCCGCTGCAGATCGGCGACCTCAAGATCGTGCCCATCGTGGTGCTCCACGACAAGATGCCCATCCTCGGGTTTCGCATCGGACCACTGGCCTATATCACCGACATGAAGTCGATCGACGAGACAGAACTACCTTATATACAGGACGTTGACACGCTCGTGGTCAATGCGCTGCGCTGGGATCCGCCCCACCACTCCCATCAGTTGGTGAGCGATGCCATCGACTTCGCACACCGTTTGGGCGTACGGCGCACCTACCTCACGCATCTCACCCACAAGATCGGACGCTACGCCGAGGCCAGCAAGCGGTTGCCCGAGGGGGTGAGCTTCGCCTACGACGGACTGCAGATCGACGTCTGACCGAGGCAAACTGCCCGCATCCACACAAGTTCTCATCCCCACGTTCCTTCCCTCGGAGGGAGCGTGGGGATGATGCTATCACACAGGCCGAGCGGGCGCGGGGGTGGCAATCGTGACGCCCCGGCATGGAAGCATCCTTTAAGAAAACTAAAAAAACAAATACGCCCCGATACAATCCGGATTATTTTTTGTAACTTTACACTCCCCTATTGTGCCCCTGGCACAACTGCCGGGAGACGCTGCCTCACGGCAGGCTGAAGAAGAAATCAAAAAAAGAACAATATAAATGCATTTCAAATGGAATTACGAATCGCCTTCGCCCGATCGGCAACGTGCGGCCAAGGAGTTGGGTGAGAAGCTGAATATCAGCCCGATACTCGCCAACCTGCTCATCGATCGCAGCATCACGACCGAGTCGGCGGCCAAGCGCTTCTTTCGTCCGCAACTGGCCGATCTCATCAACCCGTTTCTGATGAAGGACATGGATCTCGCCGTGGACCGCCTCAACGACGCCATGGGGCGCAAGGAGCGCATACTGGTCTATGGCGACTACGACGTGGATGGATGCACGGCCGTCGCGCTGGTGTACAAATTTCTGCGACAGTTCTACTCCAACATCGACTATTACATCCCCGACCGCTACGACGAGGGGTATGGCATCAGCCACAAAGGACTGCAGTATGCGGAGGAGACGGGGGTGAAACTCATCATCATCCTCGACTGTGGCATCAAGGCGGTAGAGGAGATAGCACACGCCAAGGAGCTGGGCATTGACTTCATCATCTGTGACCACCACGTGCCGGACGACGAACTGCCGTGTGCCGTGGCGACGCTCAACCCGAAGCGGGCGGACGACACCTACCCGTTCAAGGAGCTCTGTGGCTGCGGCGTGGGATTCAAGTTTATGCAGGCCTTTGCCAAGAACAACGGCATTCCCTTCTCGCGCCTCATCCCGCTGCTCGACTTCTGTGCCGTGAGCATCGCAGCAGACCTCGTGCCCGTGGTGGACGAGAACCGCATCCTGGCTTTCCACGGACTGAAGCAGCTCAACCAAAACCCCAGCGTCGGCCTCAAGGCCATCGTGGACGTGTGTGGACTGAGCGGGCGCGAACTGTCAATGAGCGAGATCATCTTCAAGATAGGACCGCGCATCAACGCCAGCGGACGCATGGAGTGTGGCAAGGAGAGCGTGGACCTGCTCGTGGAGCGGGATATCAACGAAGCGCTGCGAAGGGCACGCCACATCGACACGTACAACGAGCAGCGAAAGGGCATAGACCGACAGATGACGGACGAGGCCAACCTGATCGTGAACCGACTGGAGAGCCAAAGCCACCAGAGCAGCATCGTCCTCTACGACGAACACTGGAAGAAGGGCGTGGTGGGCATCGTGGCCAGCCGACTGACAGAGATCTACTTCCGCCCCACCGTGGTCATCACGCGCGAGGGAGACCTGGCGACAGGATCGGCTCGGAGCGTGGCGGGATTTGATATCTACTCGGCCATCAAGAGCTGCCGCGACTTGCTGCTCAACTTCGGCGGCCATACCTACGCGGCAGGACTGACGCTGCGCTGGAGCGACGTGAGGGAGTTTCGCAACCGATTCCAGGCCTATGTGGATAGCCACATCCAGCCGGAGCAGACGGAGGCTTTCCTCCACATCGACGCGCTCATCGACTTCAAGGATATCACGAAGAAGCTGCACAACGACCTCAAGCGCTTCGCTCCGTTCGGACCAGGCAACACGAAACCAATCTTCTGCACGAAGGATGTCTATGACTTCGGCACGTCGAAGGTGGTGGGACGCGAGCAGGAGCACATCAAACTGGAATTGGTCGATTCCAAGTCGAACAACGTCATGAACGGCATCGCCTTCGGACAGAGTGCAGCAGCACGCTACATCAAGTCGAAACGGTCGTTTGACATAGCCTATACCATCGAGGACAACGTGTTCAAGCGGGGGGCGGTGCAACTGCAGATAGAGGACATAAGACCCACCGAGACGGAGGAAGGAGAGGGATAAAAGAGTGGTGGCAGACTATCGCGCCATACTGCGTGAGCACTGGGGCTACCCTGACTTCAGAGGCATCCAGCGCGAGATCATCGAGAGCATAGGGGCTGGAAAGGACACCCTGGGACTGATGCCGACGGGGGGAGGAAAGTCTATCACCTTCCAGGTGCCTGCGCTGGCGATGGAGGGTGTGTGCCTGGTCATCACGCCCCTGATCTCGCTGATGAAGGACCAGGTGGACCATCTGCGCAGGAGAGGCATCAGGGCGGCAGCTATCCACGCGGGAATGCAGCGGTCCGACATCGTCCAGACGTTGGAGAACGCCGTCTTCGGGGGCGTGAAGTTGCTCTACATCTCGCCCGAACGTCTCGGCTCCGAACTCTTCATGGCCAAACTGCGCCACATGAGGGTGAGCTTCGTCACTGTGGACGAGGCCCACTGCATCAGCCAGTGGGGCTACGACTTCCGCCCTTCCTACCTGGAGATAGCGGAGATAAGGCAACTGTTGCCCGAGATTCCCATCCTCGCACTGACCGCCACGGCCACTCCCGCCGTGGTGGAGGACATCCAGCGCCAACTCCAGTTTCGCACGCCCAACGTATATAAGATGAGTTTTGCACGCGCGAACCTTTCTTATATCGTGCGCCGCACCATGGACAAAGAGGCGGAGCTGCTCCACATTCTCCGTCAGACCAGCGGATCGTCCATCGTCTATACACGCAGCAGGGAGGCCACACGCGAACTGGCCAAAATGCTCATGCAGCAGGGCATCAGTGCGACATGGTATCATGCGGGACTGGAACCTAGCGTGAAGGAGGAACGGCAAAACCTGTGGCAGACCGACAAAGTGCGCGTCATGGTGGCGACCAACGCCTTCGGCATGGGTATAGACAAACCGGACGTCAGCATGGTGATCCACCCGGACGCCCCCAACTCCATCGAGGAGTATTTCCAAGAAGCGGGACGCGCGGGACGCGACGGCAACCAGGCCTACGCCGTGCTGCTCTACGAAGAGGACGATGCCTACAAACTCAAATGCCGCGTCGCCTCCTCCTTTCCCGAGAAAGAACTCATACGCACCATCTACGACCAAATCGCTTATTTCTTCGTCGTGGGCGTGGGCTGCGGAGCGGGCCATACATTTGAGTTTAGCCTGGAGCGGTTCTGCCGGGCATACCGCCACTTCCCCACCCAGGTGCACACGTCGCTGGAACTGCTGCAGCGGGCGGGCTACATCTACTATGATCCCAACCCGGACAGCAAGGCAAGGCTGCGGTTCCTACTCCAACGAGAGGACTTGTACCGCCTCGACCATAGCACGCCCAAGGAGAACGCCGTCATCACGGCATTGCTGCGGATGTATGGGGATCTGTTTGTCGATTTCAGTTTCATCGACGAGAGTTTTGTGGCCAAGGAGGCCAACTTGTCGCGCGAGGAGACCTATACGACACTTCAGGCACTTGACCAAAAGCACATCGTGAAGTTTATCCCTCGCAAAAACATTCCCCTCATCACCTATCGCAAGGACAGAATCGACGGAGAAGACCTGATCATTGGTCCCGAAGTCTATGAGGACCGCAAGGCCGACTTCGAGAAGCGCATCCTCGCCATGATTGACTATTGTGAGAATGAGAGCGAATGCAGAAGTCGCCAGCTGCTCCGCTATTTCGGCGAGACCGAGAGCGAGGACTGTGGCCACTGCGACGTCTGCCGGACAAGGCGCAAGGAAAGTAGCGACGAGGCGCTGCGGCAGGCTATCCTGCAACAACTGGCGGACCAGAAGGGCCACACGCTCGCCGAGATCAAAGCGCTATTTGGACACGTCAAGGCTGGACAGGTGCTCAACCGCCTCATGGCCGAGGAACAGGTGGCAACGGATGGCAGCAAGATTTGGCTGAAAGACTAAAAGCGCGAAAGTCGCAAAAACCCTTGCAGAGAATCCGCGTTTCTACTCGAAGTGCAGCTCGCAACGGCAGACCTCGCGCTGATCTTCCCCCTCCCTCACCTTGCAGACGCTCACGCCAAAAGCAAGACCATCGTCGGAAAGCAGCTGGCGATAGAGACGAAGCCGGTCTCCCTGATAGCTTTCTGCCACATAGGCCACGTCGATGCGGCGCAGGCGGTGGGACTCGTACCAGGAGAGTGGCCAAAGGTCGAGGACATGGTCGATGTACTTCACGCTATTGATGTGGCCGTTGATATCCACATCGCTATAGAAAGTGTCCAACTCTCGCACCAACTCCAGGCGGTCGCCGAGTTTCACGCGCGAGGGATTGGCAATGGGGCACGGATAGTCGCGGTCCAGGTAGGCCGTAAGCAGGCCGTCATGGATGGCAAGGATATCGGCAGGCTGGCGCGTCTCGGTGTCGATCATCGCCCAGATGCTGCGGCCGTAGCCATAGACGCTCCCCGTAGGCGAACCGATCTTGAAGTTACGGCTCGTGAAATACTTCATCGCACTGTCGCACCAGGTCTCGATGAAAAACGGGTCGTAGGCGCGGGGCATGGCCTCCAGTTCTATGCACAGGCGGCTCAACACCCAGGTACGGTGGATGGTGTGGAGGTAGTTCATACCAAACTCGCGGTCGTCGGAGTGGAAGTCGGCGGCATTGAGCAGGGCGTTGCCCAACTGGCCCACCGTCAGATGCTTGGAGAAGTCGCAACGAAACGGGTCGGCCATCATATCGTAGTGTGCCACCTTGGGCAATAGTTCTTTTTCCATATAGTTGGTCTTTTATGATTCGCAAGCTACAACAGTCCATCTATAGCAAGCTGCTTGCAAAGTTAGCCATTTCTCTTCATTCTGCCAAGACTCTCAAGCCTCAGTTTCTCTGTTTTTCTTTCTTTTCCTATCGCCCACGCTCTCAAAACAAGGCTTATCTCGGCCTGGAGCATGTCTCGGAAATGGAAGACCAATCCAATCACAACGAACGTTTTGGGAGATCATAGAATTTCAAACAAGCCTCAACGAGCACCTGAGGATCATAGATGGCAAAAGACCGACTTCACAGCCGGCCTTTTTTCATTACAAAAACATTATGAAATAATTCCTTTTGAACAAGATTTCATTTACCAAGTTGTACTAACTGTTTTACGGTTGCAAAGGTACGACTTGGCGGAAAAGTACACAATACCTAAAAAAAGGTATTTTGCTTTTCTCTGTCTTCTTTCGTTGCCACAACGGGCCCGAATCCTACAAGCGGACGAGCGTAGAAGCGCGTTGCTTGACTTCCACCTGGAGGACAAAAAGTCCCTTCGTCGTGGGCAGGGGAAGCTGGTAGGAGGGCTGGTTGGCAGGAAGCTGCCAGCGGCCCACCTTGGCGCCTGTGGGCAAGAAGATTGTCACGGCGAAAGGGTGCGTGGGAGTTTCGTCAAAAGAGAGCGTGAGGACGCCCTCCCCTATACGGACCTTGACGCCACGAAGCGGAGTGGCGGAGACTTCCCCTACCCTGTCGAAGTGGAGCAGATGAAGCAATCCTTTATAGACGTCTATCTCGCCGTAGCCATAGCGGTTGTTGGGGACGGGAAGTCCGGAGACGGTGCGGTGGCTCGTGGCGGCAATGGTCTCAAGAGCCTGCTCGGGCGTGAGCGTGGGGCAGGCCTGCAGCCAAAGGGCAATGGCTCCTGCCACAACGGGTGCGGACATGGAAGTACCGGAGTTGGCATTCCATGCGTAGGTGCGCCCATTATACTGGAAATGAGCCACATCGCTGCGCAGCGGTGCTCCTTGGTTGTCCGGATTGGCTATGAAGAAGGAGCTATAGGCCGAGATGACATTGGTGCCTGGCGCACAGACATCGGGCTTCGTCCGCCCATCCATCGTCGGGCCAACGGAGGAGTAGTCGGCTTTGAGTCCATTGCCTCCTTTGCTGACGTGCCAGTCGCCCTGGTAGTTGTAAAACTGGTTGCGCCAGGTGGTCGCTCCCACGCTGATGACGCGGTTTGCCGCGCTCGGCACGAGGATGCTATGGCTCTGCTCTCCTGCCGACATTGTGGGGTCTAAGTCGCTGTTCCAAGTCAAAAGACCATTGTAGAAGAACTCCACGTCGGCTTCTGTTCCCCGCACGTCGAGGGCCGTGCTCGGCGTACCAAGTCGCTGCTCCTGCTGCATCGTCACGTCATAGAAAACACCCTGACCAACGGCAGGGGCCTCATAGGCTTGGACCAGCACCACCATGCGGTTGCCTGGCGAGGTCATGACGGTGTCGCAGAGCAAAGAGTCGGAGGCGGCGAGCACCTCCTGCGTAGGATAGTCGAAACTGACGGGTGCTGCGGGGTTGGCATAGGTCTTGATCCGGATAGTGAAGGAGTCGGCGGACCGCAGAGTGGCTGTGCCGACAGGTGAGTTGGCTGCGACGAAAAGGCCCGCGTGCTCCTCGCCACGAGGCTTGCGGAAGTAGGCCAGTCGCTCGCCGTTGTTACCCGCCGAGGCCACCAGGATGCGGCCTGGTCCCTGGAGCGAGTCGAGCACCTCGTAGTAGAGGCGGTCTTCGTCGTGGGCACTCTCAGGACTTCCCTCGCTAAAATTGATCACGCAGGGCTTGCCAACGCTGGCTGCATAGTCGAAAATATACTTGAAGCCCAGGGCGTCGGTGGCCGTCGTGTATTTATAGATGAGCGACGTGTCGATGATGGCTGCGTCGTCTCCCGTCGCATTGCATACCAAGCAGAGGTCGGCGTCGGGGGCAATGCCACCGTAGGGGGAGTCGAAGCCGCTTCCGGCAGCTATTCCTGCCGTGTGGGTGCCGTGGGTCTGCACGTTGCCGTCATAGGGGCAACCCAACTGGAGCAAAGCCTCCTCGCCTCGATAATCGCGGCCGACATAGTAGGGCGATCCGATGGTGTCAGGCGACAGATGGTCCCACAAGGCCTGGATACGATAACGGCTCATGTCGCGCGTATAAAAGGTGGGGTGAGTGAGGTCGAAACCGATGTCTTGCACACCGACGACCACGCCCTCGCCCGTGAAAGCTTGAGGCAGATCGCGTCCCTCATAGGCTGGAATGGCATTGACAATGGTGCGCGTAGTGTCCATCGTGACGGTGCAGGAGCGGTGGGTTTCTATTCGCATCACTCGTCCGTCGAGCGACAAAGCCCCGATATGGCGCAAGGGGATGGAGACGATATGGAGGGAAGGTCCGAAACTCGCCAAGCACTCCACGCCATAGCGCTGAAAGAGCTCATCGGCGTCACCCTCTGTACGGATGAAGGCCGACAGTTCGCGTCCTTCCATGTTGCCAAGCTGTGGGCGCTGGCGTAGTTCTGCGCGCGCCAGGGTAGCCACTTCGCGTACGAAAGGCGAGAGTTTGTAATAGGCCGCTTGCTGCGCTTGCATGGAAAGCGAAGCGAAAAGGAGGGTTGAGAGGATGAGGATGCGCATAGGAATCGGAATATTGAGGGTGAAACTTGTTTTTTCTCTAATGAGACGAACTTGAGTAGTACGAGGCTGCTATTTGATATTCGCTCTATGAGGTGGGCAAAGACCAGAGAGGGGCATGCGTGCCAGCAAGGATGCCAAGGACTAAGCCCGCAGTTCTCGGAAGGTATAGACCATGACCGGAACGGTGACGATGAAGGCAAACAGGTCGCTTACGCTCTGACAGACCTCCACACCCGTCAGTCCCAACCAACAGGGGAGGACGAGGATGCTGGGGATGAAGAAGAGACCATTGCGAGAGGCTGCCAGCAGATTCGCACGCCACGGCTTGCGGCAGGTCTGCGTGAGCATATTGCTCGACATCATGGTAGCACAGAGCGGAAGGGTAAGCAACTGCCATCGGAGGGCCACAACGCCGACCGCCACCACTTCCATATCGTCGCGGAAGAGGGCGATGAGCTCAGAACTAAAGAGCCATCCCAAGCCCGAGACCGCAAGGAGGAAGACCGTGCCGACTATCGTCGTGAACCACCAGGCGCGCTTGAGCCGACTATACAGTTTCGCTCCATAGCAGAAACCGCACAATGGCTGAAAGCCCTGGCCGAGCCCGATGACTACTGCCATCACCAACATCGTGATTCTTCCGACAATACTCATGCCCGCAATGGCTGCATCGCCCCATGTCCCTGCGGCGTGATTGAGCAGCATCGTCGATATGCAGAGCAGTCCCTGACGGGACATGGAGGGACTACCTCCATAGAATATCTCTTTGACAGCAGACCAGGAAGGGGCGAAGTCGCGCCAATAAATGCCAATGTTTCCCTCGTGGTGGGACATGCGAAACAGCAGGAGAAAACTGACGACTTGCCCGATGACCGTGGCAAGGGCGGCTCCCTGCACCTTCAGATCGAGCAGGAAGATAAAAAAGGGATCCAAGGCCACATTGAGGACCGCACCTGTCACAATGCCCACCATCGCATAGGCAGCATTGCCCTGCAGACGGAGCTGGTTGTTGAGCGTCAGTGACGACATCAGAAAAGGCATTCCCAGCAGCGAGACCGAGAGATAGCTTTCCGTCAGGGGCAAGATGGTGGGCGTGGAACCGAGGAGCAGGGCCAAAGAATGCAGAAAGACCAGGCCCAAAGTCATGAGGGTCAATCCCGTAAAGAGTGAAAGAAAGAACCCATCTGCGGCCATGCGGCGGGCGTTGCCATGACGGCGAGCTCCCAACTCGCGCGAAATGTAGTTGCCCGATCCGTGACCGAAGAAGAAACCAAAGGCCTGCATGAAGAACATCAGCGGAAAGACAACGCCCACCGCAGCCGTGGACTGCGTGTCGAGCTGTCCGACGAAGAATGTGTCAGCTATGACATACAAACTCGTCACCAGCATACCGACAATGGTCGGAACGGCCATTGTCGGTATTACCCGGCGGATGGGAGCCGTCGTCAGGTAGGTGTAGTTGTCTTTCCCTCTGTGCATGTCAGTCGCTTATACCTCCTTTTTCTTCTGAAGTTGCTCGATAATGGTGGCGACAATACGCTCTGCCGATCGGCCGTCCCAACGCTCGGGCAAGGCTGCCTTCTTCCATTTGCCCTGCAACAGGTCGTTCAAGGCGGTTTGGAGCAGGTCGGGATTCTCGCCCACAAGCACATTGGTACCTACCTTCACGGTCTCGATGTGCTCCGTATAGCTATTCAGCGTGATGCAGGGCACACCGTTGAACGTAGCTTCCTCGGCCACGTTGCCCGAGTCGGTAATGATGCCGCGAGCGTGGGCGGTGAGGAATCCAAACTCCAGGTAGTCCAAAGGTTCGGCAAAGCGCAGCGACTTCAGCGCTCGTTGGGCGGCTATTTGCTCCACCGTCTCGCGGGATCGGCCACGCAAGGGTGCGATCACGGGAACACCAGCCTTTGTGGCCTCGGCGTCGAGGACGCGCAACATGGCTTCCAGTCTCTGAGTGTCGGCAATGAGCAACTTGCGGTTGAGCGTCAGCACAAGGTAGGAAGCATCCGTGATGGCGGGCAGGGCCGGATGCTTGGCCAGCTCGTTGCCGATGCCTTCGATACGCTGACGACAGAAGCGGAGGTTGTCGATGAGGATGTTGCCCACCATATAGACTTTCGAGAGTTCCGCTCCCTCACGATTGGCAATGCTATTGTTGCTGATGCCTGCGGTGAAGAGCAGGTCTGAGAGACCATCGATGACGAGGCGGTTGATCTCCTTCGGCATATTGATATCGAAGGAGCGTGTGCCTGCGGCAATATGGGCCAGCAGGATACCTTGCTTCTTGGTGACGATGGCAGCGGCCATGGTTGAGGCAAGATCATCCACTACTACCACGGCGTCGGTGGGATGCTGCTGCAGATAGACCTCGAAACGAGACATCACCTGCCCCGTAAGCTCGTTGAGATTCTCGCAGTCCACACCCAGATACTCATCGGGCAGGTGGATGCTCAGGTCGTCGAAGAGCGTTCCTTCCAGCGTGGGGTCTCCTTGGCAGCCCGTATAGACGAGCGAATAGCTGATGGGGCTTCCCTCCCTCCGCAAGTTGTCTATCTGGCGGATGAGCGGGGCGACCTTGATGAAATTGGGGCGTGCGCCCGAAACGATACATATCTCCATAGTGTGATGCTTTTTACAATGCAAAGTTAGTCATTTTTTGGCAGACAGGGGAGAAATTCCCACATATCTTTTCGTAAACACCTGTTTTCCCATGCAGACCAAGCTGCTCAATCCCGAGAGAGGCTCTTGGAGTTCAAACAAGTCGTGTATATGGTATTGTGAGTAGTATTTCATGTCGCCCTTACGAGTTTTAACACATAAAAGTGGTTCTTCTGGGAAATGGAGTGATTCGACGTGGGCACATAGAAGACAACTTGAACAACTTTTACAACAAGTAACAACGCGCGGAACATTGATTATCATTTACCGTAATGGCGGTGTAAATGGCACTAATGACACCAATCATGTCGGAAACAAATGTCGGGAACATGTCGGAAGCGAATCTTACTGAACATCAACGGTTTATCTTGTCCGCCATCAAAGCCAATCCATTTGTTACTGGAAAAGAAATGTCGGAAACATTGTCGGTGACACAGCGTACGATAGAACGCGATTGGGCGGCAATGCAGAAAGCTGGCATCATTCGGCATGAAGGCAAGGTTAATGCAGGTGTGTGGGTGGTGCTTGAAAAGCCACAAAAGAAAGATTGACCCCAAATCCGCAATTAAGCCCTTCAACGTCCTTATTGCGTGTACATGTCCTCTCATTACTGAATTAACAGATAAATTGAGGCTGAAATACCCACTTCTGCCTACAACATCCCCTTACCCCACAATGCGACTTGAGGCAATACGCAGTATCATACCCATAAGTTGTAGGCGTTATCCAAAATCTGTCTGGAACACATCCGCGTAAGCATTGTTACAGGTATAGATATTCAGCACATACCGCCTTGATGTCCTGATCCACTTGGCTGGTACAGAGACAAACCTGAAGACAAACGCTTTTATGCGACTTGTGGCCTTGAGCCCGAACCTCTTTACGTCAAGTCTTTGGATAATGGCCTTGTAGAAGTTACGGATAAGTGCAGTAAGAAGAAGGAACACGGTGTTCTCTGCCATGAAGGATTTGGGCAATCTGTCCCACCCGAAACCATTGTTCATATCATCGAAGATGTGTTCCTTTCCTCCGCGAAGGTTATAGAACTCGACAAGTGCGAAGTGTCGGATGAAGCGAGAGATGGTTCATCAAATGAGTAGTGACATCCTCAACACATGAGCCACCACAGAAGTAGATACTCATGAGTGAACGGATGATTTCGCTGTACTGATAACCGAACAATCTACACCTTAGACCGAGGGTTGAGTCGATTACAGATGACAATGTGGAGTCAAATTGCTCCATGATTGAAAAGATTCCTCCAAAAGGAGTGAGCTTCTCGGATTTTATTTGTACTTTTGCCATGTCATTCAGAGATTTTGCTATACTTCTTTTGCAGCACTAAGGTAGGTGAAAAATCTGACATGGCAAAGTACTGAGCAACTTTTTATTGCTCAGGTACTTATAAAAAATGCCAACTCATAGTGCTGCGGAAATTAGGCTCTTATAAAATATCATTAAAGATGACAGATTTACAAAAACAAGTTAAAGATATCTGTAGATTAGCAGATGCTGTAATTATTAATCCTATTACTCCGATTACCACTACTGCAAATACTATTGGTGTATGCTCTTCGGTTGCTGTCTTTGCTGCAGGAGGCCAACTTATTCTCGCTCCTTGGTTAGGATTACTTGTAGTTGGAAGGTGGATATCAAAAAAATAAGAGAAAAAGAAAAACAGCAACAAGAGAAAGAGAGAATGTTGCGTGAGGTTATTCGCAAGCAACAAGCTGTAATTGAAAAACTTAACAAAGAACTTGCTAAGAGCAAAGAGCAGAATGCTAAGAATCATCAGGAGATTCTCAATCTCAAACAGATTCTCAGCATGCTTGAAGAAACAGAAGTTCAAATTAGTGCAGCATAAAATGGGTAAATATAAATATTCAACATCGGAGCAGGAAACTTTAAAAGTTCTCAAGATGCAAGAGAAACAACTTAAGCATCTTGAGAAAGGTATTCATGAAGATTTCGTTAATGGAGATAAGAATGCCGGTGAATTAGCTGATATACGCAGAAGAGCAGAAGCGCTCTTAAAAAAGCGTGGGCTTACTCCGCCAGATCCTAAGATGTTAGAACATATTGATACATCTATTAAGATTGATAAATCCGAAATACCAGATTGGAGCGAACTAGCTAATAAAGCAAACCATATCTATTCCGAAGAAGTTCCTTTTGAAGATTTGCTTTCAAAGGAAGAATTTCAGTTTTGTATTGATGAAGTTCAAAGAATAAACGATGAGTTTTCTGTCAAAACTGGTATCTTAAACAAAAAGGATATGGCGTTTCTTATGGTGGCAACAGCTTTGCAGACTGCAAGATGGCTTATCATACAAGAATTGTGTGGTGATTTGGGACAAACTATTGACAAAGATAATAGATTAGATCACAATGATAGATCAATAAAGGAATCCGTAAAAGAATCCAATAAGTCGTTTCAAGAACGTTTCAAAGAACATGGTCACAGAGAAAGTGAAAAAAATACAAGTCCTGGGAGCAAATCATCTTTAGTAGCGCTCCATATGACACTACCGTAGGATCGCCAAACTTTGGAGAGAATCTTGAAGGCAAATATCATAGGTATAAGACACTAGGTCATGATCCTGTATTAGGTTGGATATTTGGTACTGCCAATTTTGTTACAGATACTTGCACGCTTTCTAACTTAAATTCCTATAGAATTTCAAGAAAGGGAACACCGCATTTCTCAGAACAAACAAATCTTGGTACGATTTTTTATGAAGTTTTTGACAGTACGAAGGAAGATTGGTTGCGACTGCCAGCAGGAGTCTTTGCTGAATATATTCATCTCAAATCTGATGTTTTCACCAAGTTAGGACTTCCCGTTCCTATAATTGAGGTGTTTTCTGAGTCTCTTGCAGGAGATTTATATAAAAGTCAATACGACTCATTATGCTTGCTCAGAGATTTAAAAATTGTAGGCAAACAAGCTGGTTTTAGCATATTGATTAATATAATAATTGGCCTTTTTCATGGATTGCTTTATGATCCACAGAAAGATGGTGACAGAAAATTATATGAAGTGAGAACTAGAAAAATCTTAAGTATTTCAAACTCACTTGCATCTGCAGGTAATATAGCTTATGCTATAGGAACTGAAGACTGGAGAAAACTAGATGTTGGAGGTATTTTAGTCACACTATACCGTCTATTTACAGACGTCCGCTTTATTACAAAAGTAAAAAAAGATTTCATAGAGACGGAGATGGATAAGACTCTTGCAGATGAAATTAAAGAACTGGATTCATACTTTAAATAGCATTTCTATATATAGAATACTATTTCTAAAATTAACCTGCCAGATTTTTAAATCTTTTGGGGATCGATGAAGCAACGCGGCAATGGTATAATGGCAGAAGCTACTAAGATATAGTACAAAATCCAGTGGTTTATTGTTATTCACGAATCGGATAGGAGATAAAATGCTGATAATTAGTATTTTACCTCCTATCCCAAAAAGTATAAGTGGATAGTATCACCCTATGCTGTAATGGGGATGAATTATCGTCCTCGATGGTAATGTTGCTCTTCTTCCTGAGCAACAACCTCTTCTTTTTCCATTTGCTTGGCAACTTCCTTTACGTCGTCTGTTGCATCCTCTGGGAGACCGTAGCGGATGATGTTATCCTTGATTTCCTCTGCGCTTACCTTGCGCATCACATCGTAAAGATTTCCCCTTAGGAACTTCATTACGTTTTTAGCGAAGAAGCAAGCCTCTATCCACGTGTCAGCCGTATTGTCAAGTTTCGCCCGGATGTCGTTCGCCCGCTAAACCCTCTTGGATGTTCCAAACGTCGCCTCTATCTCGTTCCGTTCACATAGCGCCCTTCTTTTCTTCTCAGCGTGCCTGTCGTTGCTCAAATTCTCCACATGCTTCACTATTAAGGCACCAACAACCATGCGGGCTTGTTGCCTGCTCCGTAATGGCTGTTCTTCAGATGCTTGTTGTATTCTTTTTCGATCTTGGCTCAGGGAAGGCAGTCGGCAAGCTTGACCCAGCGGTTGGACTTGCTCAATCCCGAGAGAGACTCTTGGAGTTCAAACAAGTCGTGTATACGGTATTGTGAGTAGTATTTCATGTCGCACTTACGAGTTTTAACACCCAAAAGTAATCATTTTATCTGAACTGAGCAAATATTTTACAAGTTAATTCCTTAGTTATCAATGATTTATCTTAAATTAGTAGACCCTAATTATAAATAGGGCTGCCTATACATTTGTGTAGACAGCCATATTCTTATTTTGAGTATATTATTATTCTGCGCTGAACAAAGTCCATGTCAAACAATTCAGACCACCGCCACTATTAGTGTTCACATCGGAATTCTCTAGAATTTGAGTCATATCACAATCTATAAGCTCTACTTCATAAGAAGCTCCAAAGGCTTGCTGGATTTGTTGCACAGCTGCTTTGTCGAGTTCATCCCAATCTAATTTTGGAACGATAATACGTTTACCAACTTGTAGAAAATTAATGTATCCCCAACTTCTTGATTTCAAGAGGCTCCACATCTTGGTACCTTTGATTCCTTCAATATCTCCAAAGTGCAGACGTTCAATATCAAAGTATTCTTTCAGTGGCTCACTCAGACGTTCTTCATCGTCCAAATCACAGTAATTTGCAATCAGGACTTTTCCTTCAGTGATATATCTAACCATTCCATCGGCATGTCCAATCAGGTTTTCATCTTTTCCTTCCCATTCGATTAGAATAAGACGAATCTGATTATCAAAGAATTGGTTCCACCAGTCTGTAAGCTCCTCTTTGGATAGATTGTTCTCATTCAATACTTTGCTACACATGATGATTGTTGGCTTACCAAACTTGTCGATAGCCTTGATCACATTGCCTCCATCAAGAATAAGAGGGATTGTAACAACATTAAGATTAAGCTTGTCAGCCTTGTCAGTATGTACTTTGTGTAGCAACCAGTTTGTGATATAAGCTTTCTGGTCGCTAAGATAATCCGGGCTATAGGTGTAGTTCAGAAAGAGATCATTCGTCAGCTGCACTGGCATATAATCTCTTGACCAGATGTCACGAGTGTTAAGCAGATCATAGTGCTTCAAGGTCGTAACAGACTCTTTCAATGCGGCATACATCTTTACCCTTAACTGAGGATCCAAACCGTTGCTCTTTCCATGTAGAAGACTGGAATAACAAACCGTATTGGTCATGTTATCCGTTATGAAGTTATCTTTTGATATTATCATACCTTAATTCCGCAACACTATTGTAAATTAAACCTTTTAAGTACCTGAGCAACAAAAAGTTGTCCAGGATTTTGCCATGTCGAAGAATTCACTTATCTTAGTGTTGCAAAAACAAACAAGAGAATCCGACGATAGACATGGCAAAGATACAAATTAAATCCGAGAAACTCACTCCTTTTGGAGGAATATTTTCAATCATGGAGCAGTTTGACTCCACATTGTCATCTGTAATCGACTCAACCCTCGGTCTAAGGTGTAGATTGTTCGGTTATCAGTACAGCGAAATCATCCGTTCACTCATGAGTATCTACTTCTGTGGTGGCTCATGTGTTGAGGATGTCACTACTCATTTGATGAGCCACCTCTCGCTTCATCCGACACTTCGCACTTGTAGCTCTGATACTATCCTCAGAGCGATAAAGGAGCTGACGCAAGAAAATATTTCATACACATCAGATGCGGGTAAGAACTACGATTTCAAAGTCTTGCCGTCAGAGAATGCGTTTCCGACTTTCTTGCCTAGCTGGATATAGCTATGATGAATAGGGTCGAAGACTATCAGCTCCATCTTCTCCATGTCTTGATTTCCGTCTTCTGCCAGATACTTCTCATCTACAAGAATATTGACGATTTCGGCAATGAGATAATAGCCGGTTTCGCTTTCGTCATACTTCTCCTTGATGCGGCACTCCAGGGTCATCGGGAAATCGGTGAACACAGGAGCGTTGACCATACTCGCCTTCTCGATATTCCATCCCGTCTTTTCCATCTTCTTCGGGTCGTTCTTGGCAGAAACAATGCCCACGAAATCAGAAGCCACCATGGTTTTCTGGGTAGCGAAGGCAACGGTAAACTCGCCACCAAGCTTCAGGTTGTCTGTGGTGACGTGAACAGTATGAAAGATCTATGGATGATGATGTCGTGATAAATGTCGGGAAAAACTTTGAAAATGTCGGGAAAGAAAAACTGATTGAACTTTCTGAACGTCAGCAGAATATCATTTCTGTTGTTAAATATCATCCAGCAATAACAATTCCGGAATTGGCGCAGAGAATGTCGGGAAAGAAAACTGTAACGACACGTACTATTGAAAGAGATATTGCTGCTCTTCAAGCTAAGGGAATCTTGAAACGTGAAGGCGGTAGAAAAAGTGGTAAATGGATAGTTGTAAACATCTGAATAACCCGAAATCACTTTTATTGTATTGGAAATTAATATTAATTAAAATAGTAGCTTATGAGCAATGTATATTTTGCACCTTTACAGGTGAATTACAACAAGTTACAAATATATTTGATATGACTACCGATTGCAAAATTACAGAATTATTTTGTATTATAGACGAATTTTGCAAACATTTTGAAGCAGAAAATGCTGGAAATTTGCTGGAAGTCAATAGCGGAGTGAAGCGTAGACGGCGTGCAGCATCGTTGTCAGACAGTGAAATAATGACGATTCTGTTGTATTTCCATTTCGGTACATTCCGCAATTTCAAGCACTACTACCTGTTCTTCATTAAGGGTACGATGAAGTCTTATTTTCCGAAAGCTGTGTCGTACAACCGCTTTGTGGAGTTGGAAAGCCGCGTGTTCTTCCAGCTCATGTTCTTTCTTAATCTGGGAGCTTTCGGAAGATGCACCGGCATAACATTCGTTGATTCCACGATGATACCCGTATGCCATAATCTCAGGAGATATGCCAATAAGGTTTTCAAGGGAATTGCCACTGACGGAAAAGGAACAATGGGTTGGTGCCATGGCTTTAAGCTCCACTTTGCGTGCAATGACAGAGGCGAGATAATAGCGTTTGTACTTACTGGTGCAAATGTCAGCGACAAGGACCCGAATGTGTTCAAGGTTCTTGCTAAACGCTTGTATGGCAAGCTATTCGCTGACAAAGGCTATATTTCGCAGAAGCTGTTTGACTTCCTCTTTGAGGATGGAATACAGCTGGTGACAGGGTTGCGCGTAAACATGAAAAACAAGCTGATGCCGTTCTATGACAGAATGATGCTGCGCAAGAGATACATTATCGAAACCATTAACGACATGCTGAAGAATACGGCACAGATAGTACACTCACGCCATAGATCTGTAAGCAGTATGGGAAGAGAATTCGCGTATCTGTCTTCACATGCAACTAATCGCTATTTTATCCCGAATTGGGGTATATTCTGTCATTTTGTTGTGTGCCTTAAAACAATTCAAAATACCGATTAAATGTTCTCAAATTACGTGTTATAACGCCTTGTTGACAATTTCCGACAATGTTTTCATAGATTAATTTGGAGATTTTAATGAAATATATTAATTTTGTTGTCAAATACAGTCAACAATTGCTTGAATATGAAATTTACAGAGAAAATCAAGTCGCTTCGTGAAGCTGACGGACTGACCCAACGACAATTATCTGCATCGCTCGGGATTGATGTAGCTTTATACAATCGCTTTGAAAAAGGTGAGCGTTTAATGAAGCGTGAATTGGTGTGCAAACTGGCAGAGATATATGGGTGTGATCCCAATGACCTTATTAAGTACTGGTTAGCAGACAAGGTTTATTCCATACTCAATGACGAGGACACAGCAGGTCAGGTTATAGCAATGGTGGCAGAAGAAATGCCAGAGTATTCTAAAAGTAGTTCTATTACAGTTTAGGTTATGAACACAAAAGACTCTTTGATACAGCTTGTTGATAGATTTCAGCAACTAAAAACTGATGGGGGCTTGAATAAGTCTTCAGAAGCAACTATGCGTGCTTGGATAGACGAATTGTTGGCTATATTTGGATGGGATGTACAAAACACCCATCAGGTTCTTACTGAACATACATTAGGGAAAGATGAGCGTCAACGCCTCCATGATATAGGCTCTACCAATACACGTCCTGATTATACTTTAGTCAATGGCAATGTAGCATTGGCATTCGTTGATGCGAAAAGCCTTGATGTGGATATAAAGAATGATAAAAGTGTAGCATTTCAAATACGCTCATACGGATGGTCTGTTGGAGCGCAGTATTCTATTGTCACAAACTTTGACACGCTGGCTATATATGACTGTCAGTGTATGCCTCGTGTAGATGATGATGCAAATGTCGCAAGACTTCGTTTCTACGACAGTACCGAATACGTTGACAATTACGAAATTCTACACATGTTCTTACTCCGTGAGAACATCATTACGAAAAAACTAGAATACTCTCATAGCGAGCAGGAATCTCTTGATTATAACTTTTCTAGATTTCTTGGAGAAATCAGAATAAAACTGGCAGAGTCTATAATCCGTAATAATAGATATGAGGATTTGGATTTAGTAAGTTCCTTCGTTCAGACTATAATCAATAGAATACTTTTTATCCGAGTCTGTGAATCAAAAGGCTTGGAGAAAGAGGGATTACTTCAGGATTACATGAACGATGACTTTTGGACTCGCTTCAAGAACAGTTCATATTTTGAGTTTTATGAACACTATGATGGCCCTATGTTCAATAGAATCAACCCTCTACAATCACTGGTGGTTGACAACGACACATTAGGCGATTTCGTATCAAAGCTTTATTACCCTTCTCCGTATCGATTTGATGTTATACCTGTCAAGACATTAAGCGACATCTATGATTTGTTCTTAGGCTACCGATTGGTGTTGAATAATGGTGTAGTATCAGACCAATTAAAAGAGGAGTTTAAGAAAAGTAATGGCGCAGTGACCACTCCAGAAATGCTAGTACATAAGGTTATTGAATGTACCATGCCTAAAGATGTTATTGACTCTATGTCAATAACAGAATTGTTGAATCTGAAAATTGCAGACATTGCTTGCGGAAGTGGTGTGTTCTTGGTTGGAGCATATGATTTTCTTGCATCCCAAGTTATAAAAAAGATTACAGAAGGACAAGTGTTTGATAATAGGTTAGCTATTATCAAAGACCATCCAATGCTCACTATTGAAGGACGCAGAGCCATTATTAACAGCTGTATCTATGGTGTAGACATCAACCCAGAAGCTGTAGATGTTGCAAAAATGTCATTATCACTAAAGATGATAGATGACTATAATTCTCTTGTCTTCGAGGATGTTGGTTTGCTGGGCTCACAAATTCTGCATGGAGTCGGAAACAATATCAAGTGTGGCAACTCATTGGTAGGTTCGGATATTGAGCAAAAGTATCCTGCACTCAGTGAGAATTTTATAGAGTTACAAGCAACAAACTCTTTTGATTGGCGAAACTCTTATCCTGAGGTATTTGCCAATGGGGGCTTTGACATAATTCTTGGTAATCCGCCGTATGTAGAGGTGAAGAACTACAATGTGTCTTTGCCACACATGGCAATGTATATCAAAGACACATTTGTCTCAAGTAGAAATGGCAAAATAGACCTTGCAATCCCATTCATAGAACAAGGAATGAGACTGCTTAACGAGACAGGCAGATTGGGGTACATCATACAGAAACGTTTTTTCAAGACTGACTACGGAAAGGGTATCAGAAAACTTCTAACTGATAATAAAACGCTTCACAGTATCTATGACTTTGAGGAGACAGACCTCTTTAAAGGACGTATCACTTATGTGGCAATAATGGTATGCGATTCCAACAAAGACAACAATGCACAAGTGAAGTATGAGAGTTCTGCAACAGACCATGTGGAGTATATGCCATGTGATGTGTTGGCTGCCACACCTTGGAACTTTGAGAACGTACGACTAAATGCAATCCGTAATCATCTGACTAACAGCATTGGCACACTGGCAGATGTATGTAATGTAAAGGTCGGTCTCCAAGTATTATGGAACAACGCTTTTCAGATAATTGCCGATTCAGTTGTAAATGGACTTATCTATGGTCATTCCGCAATAGACGAAAATATCTGTGTAGAACTGGATGCTTGTAAGCCTTTAATTTGCAACGAACATTTTGCACCTTTGACAAAACGGGACTATACAACATACGCCCTATTCCCTTATGAGGTGTCTGACAATGGTGATGTTAGGGAATTATCAATGTCTGATATGGCAGCAACATACCCAAGGGCTACCGAATATCTGAACCGCCACAAGAATCAGATACTCGATGCTGTGGAATCTTTGCCACAGAAGAATGGCAATTATAATATGAATGACCACTGGCATTTGTTTACAAGAGCTAACAACCATGGTGCTGTCTATCAAAAGATTGTAGTGCCTATGACTGCGCAATATCCTCAGGCTGCGGTAATCACGGATACTCATGTGTATTGCGATAACGCAAATATGTTCTTTATCCAAGTTCCAAACGGAACAGAAGACCAGCTCTACGCCTTGTCTGCAATCATCAGCTCTACGATTTTCAATACATTGGCTCGTTCGATAGCAAACCCTCAACAAGGAGGATATTTCAAGTTCAACAAGCAGTTCCTTAACCCTGTTCCTGTTCCGAAAGATGCTTTCTTGAATGAAACTGCGGACATCAAACAGTTGGCAATAATTGCAAGACGCATTGAGACGTTGAACCAACAGATAAAGGACTGCAACGGAATGCGTATTGGCGGACTTGTTAACTCTCTGAACAGTTCATGGACCCAGCTTGACTCACTCTGTGATAGATTGTACAATATCACAGACGAGGAGCGACAGGAACTGTATGCAGTAGTACGTAACGACAGAAATCCTTATGGACAAGATAACTAATCAGATAATACAGAGATATACAGACAATGAGCTTAGACTAAATCAGCTCGTTGTCAACGCATTTGCTCGCCATCATAACTTGACGGTGAGCGATGGATTGTTGGCTCAATACTGCTTGCCATCAGACAGCGAACTGTCAGAAGATGTGAAGTTGTTGGCAGATAATTGTGGTATTGAGGATGTAATCAATATATTTGAACTCGCAATACCACAAGAGGAGAAGACGGCCAATGGTGCAGTATATACACCTCAATATATTAGGAATTTTATTGTGGACAATATAATCAAGTCCACTAAGAAGTCTCTGAGTGAATGCTTGTGTGCTGACATTTCATGTGGCTGCGGAGCTTTTCTTTTTACGCTTGCGGAATATATACACGCTGCAAGTGGAATGGCGTTTGTGGACATTTATCATCACTTGTATGGAGTTGACATAAGCGCAATAAGTATTGGACGCGCCAAAATATTGTTGGCTCTCAATGCTTTGCTGCATGGGGAATGTGTTGCGGATAAAGATTTCAACCTTTATTGTGCAGACTCTCTTCTTTTCGATTTCAAGGCTATGCCTGGAATCAGAGAAAATAAGGGAATAGATATTATTGTAGGCAATCCTCCCTATGTAAGGTCTAAGAATATTGAGGAATCTGCGAAAGCCAATCTTGCGAAATGGAACACTTCAAATTGTGGTAATGCCGATTTGTACATTCCATTCTTTGAGATAGGTCTCTGTCTTCTATCCGAGGAAGGGCATCTTGGCTATATAACAGTAAACACATTCTTCAAGGCAGTCAATGCCAGAGCGTTGAGACGCTACTTTGCAGACAACCATACAAACATACGCATTCTCAATTTCGGTCAGGAGCTTGTTTTCAAGAAGAAACTGGCTTACACCTGTATTGTGTTTGCAAGTAACGAGCGTTCTGAAAACATATCTTATGCAAAAGTTTCTTCTAAGGATATTATCAATAACGCGAAACTGAAAAGTAATGATATTCTCTACTCGTCACTAGACCATCATAAGGGATGGCATCTAAATGATTCTACAGTCTTGGAGAATATTGCAAAGATTGAGAGCACAGGCAAGTCTTTGGGTGACTCTTTTGTTATCAAGAACGGTCTGGCAACATTGGCTAATGACATATTTATTTTCAAAGCAGAAAAATCTGACAGTCAGTATTATTATATAAGTCGTGATGGCAAGAACTATCGTATAGAAAAGGATATATGCCGAGATATTATCAAACCAAATATTCTCAAATCAGAGGATGAGTTGGAGTCAAAGAAAGAATTGATTATATATCCATACGATAGTAATACTTCTGTATATAGCGAGACATATATGCAGGAGCACTTCCCCTGTGCCTATTCATATTTGGCAAGTTACAAAGAAACTCTTGATATGCGTGACAAAGGTCAAGGTGATTATCCTGCATGGTATGCCTTTGGTAGAACTCAGGCAATCAACGATCATGGTATAAGAATGTATTTCCCATATATGTCAGACAAACCACATTTCGTTATTTCTGAGCAACAGGACTTATTGATGTATTGTGGTTATGCTATATTTTGTGATGATGTTCGTGAGCTTAAAGTTATGAAGAGACTTTTGGAGTCTGATGTGTTTGACTATTACATAAAAAATTCCAGCAAGCCTTATTCTGCAAATTACTATGCGTATGCCAAGAACTACGTCAAAAACTTTGGCATATATCCAATGTCTAAGGAGCAAAAGAATACACTTTTAGGCTTACGGTCAAAAGAAGAAATCAATAGATATGTGGCTGATTTATATCAGCTTAGTATTGTATGAATTGTATTTGAGGAGAAGAACGATGAAACGAATAGTATTATCATTGTTGTTGTGTAGCGTGGCTTTATTGTCACTCGCACAAAAGAAGTTGTATTACTGTGAGGTGAAGGGTATAGAAAAGGAATTAACCTCTGGACTCAAGATTGTCTTTGACTTCGGTGAAAAGGCATCGTATAACATGTGGGGTGACCTAAGTAGTAAATTGAAATTTGTTGACGAGGATGGTGCTGAGATAAAATTTAACAGCATGGTCGATGCTGCCAATTATATGGTAGACCGTGGATGGATTTTTAAGCAAGCGTATTCATCCTCATATGGAGGTAAGCCTGTTATCCATTGGATTTTTTGCAAGACGGCTGAATCTCCAGAACTAGCAAAAGAAGGAATAGTCACAAAAGAGGAATATAAAAAGACTCATTAGAATACTTGTTGAAACATCATGTAATACATCATAATGAGTTAAGATGTGTTCTGATGACGAGAGCCCTATGCCGAGTCATAGAAAATGTAAAAAAATCACTAAGGTCATCCCATACAATTTAGAGAATATGATTTACATTGTATCAAAAAGGAAAAAACTTGATAGCATAAAGAAACAATACCCCAATGCTATAATCTGCGATGTAACAAGTACATCGCCAAATTCTCTCGTCAAACTTAGCCCATTCTATCCTCATATGAACATTCCCATACCATTCTCACCAAATTACACTGGTGCATCTGTTGAAGGTATTTGGCAAGGACTTAAAGTGTTTGTTGGTGAAGATATTGATATTAATTAATTCATTCACCAACACATCCATGAAGAATATTAAAAGAACATGTAAAACTCGTGGCAAGGTGTTGGGGCATAGAAAAGGAATACATGGAATTGAGATATTAGACTACAAATCTGCCAAGTTATATATTTACATTCCTTCATATAAGTGGGTGTTAGATAATGTAGTTAATGATTTGATTAGTAAAATGCGTGAAGTCCATAAGACAAAAGATTTGGTTCTGTTAGATCACAACACATGTCAAGATGCTCTTGATGACTCAAAACCTCTATCTCATGCTTATCTAATTAAAGCATATATTTTGGGATTATATCCATATAATACAGAAAATCAACAATTATCATTTTTTGACTATGAAACGTTCTAACTGGTTGAGTTTTGACAGAACACTAAAACAATATGGAGTAGAACGGTTGTATCATTTTACAGACCGAGCAAACCTGCCTTCGATCATAAAAAATCGAGGTTTACTCTCATGGGGTGATTGTAAAGAAAAAGGAATTGAAATAGCAGTCCCTGGTGGTGATAGTTCGTCGCGCATGTATGATAAAATGGACAACCTACATCATTATGTGCGATTAAGTTTTACAAATCAACATCCTATGATGTTTGTTGCTAAGCGCGAAGGTAGAATCAAAACCCCAGTTGTTTTAGAAATTGAAAAGAGTATTATCTTTGATGATACTACACTCTTCTCTAACATGAATGCTGTTAAAAGAGAAGCGTCCATCGGTGGTTCCTTGTCAGATTTTCGTAAAATTCATTTTGATGCGGTAACGTGCAGAACCCACTTCGATTTATCTTCTGAAGAACAAAAATATTTTCAAGCAGAGATACTTGTGAAGAATTTTCTGCCTCTTGAATATATATCTAATATAGCATCATTCAACATTCCATTGCCATCTGATATTGAGATAAAAAAATATTATGGCAGGCACAACTATGTGTATGATAGAGAAGCCGTAGAATTGCTTTCTGACTGCTTATGGAAATTAAGTCACACAACATATTTGCAAGGAGTTAATCTCTCTGATATGATATTTGAGATGTTTGATAGTAATAACTCTCTACAAATACATATCCGTGGAGTTATAGATAACAAAGGCACTTTCCACTTGGTAGTATCACAAGGTGAAACTTGTGGAATGTGTTCTATTGCTTTAGAACATTTTATAAATTTGTTGACTCCATTAGGAATGTTTGATGATGGCATGAAACATAAACTATCTATTTTAATCAATCAATAATATGGACGTATTAAGTTTATCAAAAATCAGAGTGCAAGTCTTGCAGCAGGTTTTTCCTTCTGGTGAAGAACCTATAGATATTGTATTCTGCATGATTGGAGACAATCTTACAATGTCTCCAATTGAAGTTAATGGAGATTTCTCTCCATCAAAGAAGCGTGATATGCGCATAAAAGTTCTGAACTTGTTTCTTAACAAGGAAAATCCTGATTTACGGCAAGCACCTGAACTTGTGTATTTCTCGTTCGATCCTGTGATGAATGTTGATTACTGTTTCCAAATTTTTCCAAACAACAAGGAGACAAATCTATTTATTTTCTCATCTACGGGCAAAAAAATTAGTGCTTTTACACCTTACTATACCACAATAGACGAAAGAACAGAAATTGAACGTGCCATTAAAGCTGGTGCCGGAAAAGAAAGTTCATTTGCCTCCTTACGTAGTAAGTTTTCAAAGCTTCTTGGAACGTCAAAGCCTGAACAGCTAAAAGTAATTCCTAGTGTCAACTCTATCTCTATAGATTTAAGCAAATCAAAACAAAAGTCAGAAAATACTGATAACAAAACAAAGAAACAAGTTGTGAAAGAATCCGATAATGGTGGAAAAACTCCATTTGAAAGATTTGCTATAGACACAATCTTAAGGTTAAACAGTCCCCGATTCGATGAAATTCGTGAGAAGAAGCAGGGGCCTATAGCAATCTGCGTAACACTTTCTACCTTCACTAAACATATGATAGAACAGTTCCCAGAGTGGGATGGGCTGTTTGAATTTCTACCTCAAGATAACCACGTTTGCATTTCGTTGTCAAAGGGCTTTGATGATGAAACAACGATGCAGGCAATTCCATGTCTTTGGAGAAGAAAGTCTTTTGTAGAAAATTGTATTTTGTTTGGTGTTCTTAAATTTGTTTTCCTTGACAAGGTACACAACACATTTGATGTGTTGGATTTAACGAAAATAGACCCATATAAGCTGCCTTAAACTGATGATATGTTGAAGTAGGGAGAATGTCCTACACAGAGTACCCCTTTTATTTGTATCCGTGAATCTGAACATATCCGTATGATGTGCAAGTGCTGAAAACGGAGGATATCCACCCACCCAAAACGGGGATATCCGTTCACTTTT
>OMCG01000301.1_pt1 | contig 37452 bp, 35 predicted proteins | sample 1674071 | NCBI WGS metagenome assembly OMCG01 (sample SAMEA103958139, study PRJEB25191) | human gut metagenome | biome: human-associated habitat [ENVO:00009003]; feature: intestine environment [ENVO:2100002]; material: feces | place: Germany | collected 2013/2015 | reverse complement strand
GTGATGCGCGCGGCTGCTGTGCGGGTCGATGAAAAGGTCCTTGTTGAGATCGACTGAGCACCCTACGGGCCCTTTGCTGCAAGGCAAAGGGCCTTTTTGTTTGAACCCTCTCAGGCCGCTTCGCGTCCAGCTCCCCCGCAGGGGGAGCTTTTGGCGCATTGTTTGCGTCGCGTAGACTGCCAAGACCTCGCCCTTAGAAAGACTCCCCCGGCCGGGGGAGGTGGCACGACAGTGCCAAAAGGGGACAAGGTGGCATCGCGCAGCGATGACGGAGAGGGGCAGGATGCAGAATGATAGGAGATAACGATGCAGCAATATCTGGAAGCAGGCAAGGTCGTGACCACCCACGGTGTGCGCGGTGAAATGAAACTGGAGCTTTGGTGCGACGGCGTGGCGTTCCTGAAAAAGGTCGGCAGGCTGTATGCTTCGGCCCAGGGCGGCAGGTGCTACAAGATCGTGTCCATCCGCCCGCAGGGGCAGATGGCGCTGCTCCAGCTGGAGGGCGTCAACGACATGGATGCCGCCCGTGCGCTGCGGGGGCAGGTGTTTTATTTTGACCGCAGCGATGCCACTCTGCCCGCCGGGCGGTGGTATGTGGCCGACCTCATCGGCTGCGAGGTGCGGGATGCCGACACCGGCAAGGTGTACGGTGTTGTGACCAGCGTGGACCACCCCGGCGCGCAGGATATCTACACCGTCAAGGCCCCCAACGGCAAAGAATATCTGTTCCCCGGTGTGGATGCCTTTTTGAAAGAGCGGAACCCGCCGGAGGGGTACATCCTTGTCACGCCCATCCCCGGATTGCTGGACGACGACTGCGACAGCGAGCGGGAGGAGGAGTGAGCCATGGGAATGCGTGTGGACATCGTGACCCTCTTCCCGGAGATGTGCCAGCAGGTGCTGGATGCCAGCATTTTGGGCCGTGCGGCAAAGCGGGGCTATATTGAGACCCACTGCCACCAGATCCGGGACTATACCCTGAACAAACAGAAACAGACCGACGATTACCCCTACGGCGGCGGCTGCGGCATGGTGCTGTATGCCCAGCCCATTGCGGACTGTCTGCGGGCCGTTCAGCAAGAAGTGGAGGCACAGGGACGCCCCAAGCCGCATATTGTATTCTTGACGGCAGGCGGTCAGCGCTACACCGAAGAACATGCCCGGCGGCTGGCGGAATACGACAATCTGACCCTGGTCTGCGGCCACTACGAGGGCATCGACGAGCGGGTCATCGACGCCTTTGCCGATGAGGAGATCTCCATCGGCGACTATGTCCTGACCGGCGGCGAGCTGGCAAGCCTTGTGGTGGCGGACAGTGTGCTGCGGCTCAAGCCCGGTGTGCTGGCCGAACAGAAGGGCTACGAAGAGGAAAGCTACTGGGACGGTCTGCTGGAATATCCGCAGTACACCCGGCCGGAAGTCTGGGAGGGCCGCGCGGTGCCTCCGGTGCTGCTGGGCGGCGACCACCAGAAGATCGACGCATGGCGGGGTGAGCAGAGCCGCACCCGCACCCGGCTGCGCCGCCCGGAGCTTTATGAGGCGTGGTGCAGGACCCACCCCATCACCGAGCTGCCCAAGTGGAAACGGGGCGAGAATGTCCGGCTGGTGAAGACCGAAGAACAGTTCCGGGCCGCTGCACAGCTCTTTGCCGAGGGACGGAAAACCGTCTGTGCTGACGGCTGGACGGCGGAATACCTGGAAACGCTGACGCCGGAAGTGTTCCTGGAGCAGTTGAAACAGGAGAAACAGGACGGCTGGGTATGCTACCTGCACTATACGAAGGATGTGGCGGACGGCATGGTCAGTGTGAACCACAAGAACGGCCAGGTTGAGCACCTATTCGTGAGCGCTGCGGCACGCGGAAAGGGCATCGGCCAGAAGATGCTGGACTTTGCTCGCAAAAAGCTGCCGGAGCACAAGCATCCGACCCTGACCGTACTGGATACCAACACCCGTGCACTGGCCCTTTACCGCCGGATGGGCTGGGCCATCGAGGGCATCGAGCTGGTGTTCGATCCGGAAAAATTTGAGGATGTGGCCGTGGAGAGCCGCCTGCTCAAGATGCGGTACGAGGGCTGAAAAAAGCTGCCGAAGCCTGCAAACGTCCGCCGACAGTCGAAAAAATGTTGAAAACTTTTGTATTACCCCGCCAATGACAGGGGAATAATTTTGGTATCTTTGTATAAATGGCGAAAAAAGCCCCCATTATCATTGGGAAAACCGCCAAAAATGTGTCGAGGGGCTGTACAACGGTTTCGCCTTGCGCTAAAATAGGTACAACGCAACAGGCACAAAACATGATTGCATCCCGAAAACGATAAGATAGGAGCGTTTTACTATGTACGTCAAAGAAGTTACCGTTGAAAATCAGGTTGGTCTGCACGCTCGTCCGGCTACCTTCTTCATCCAGAAGGCTAACGAGTTCAAGTCTTCCATCTGGGTCGAGAAGGAAGAACGCCGCGTGAACGCAAAGAGCCTGCTGGGCGTTCTGTCTCTGGGCATCGTGGGCGGTACCACCATCCGCATCATCGCGGACGGCGCGGATGAGCAGGCTGCAGTCGATGGCCTGATCAAGCTGGTCGAGTCTGGCTTTGCAGAGTAATTCGAGCCTTTGATCTTTTGAAGCGGTGGGAGTATTTCCTGCCGCTTTTTTTGGTAGGATGAGAAGAAGGAGGCATGTGCCGTGAAAGGTTCGACAACGAAGCTGCTGAAGAAAGTGAACGACATCTGCGAGGAGGGCACCATCTGGAAGGTGTTCTTCGGCCTGTTTGCAGCGCTGCTGGCGGCAGACCTGCTGCTGCCCGCCCTCACCGAGGAAAAGCCGAAGCTGTGGTGCTCCATCCTGGCCGGTGCGGGCATGGGCAGCGCCTGTTATAACATCCGGAAAGCCAGACGCATCCGGGAAGAAAAACAGAACCACGAGCACGACGAAGAAGAATGACGAAAGCAGAACTCTACCAGAAAGCCTGTATGCTGCCGCTGCTGCCCGGTGTGTATATCATCCGGGATAAGACCGACACCATCATCTATATCGGCAAGGCCAAGCGGCTGCGCATCCGGGTGAGCCAGTATTTCCGGGAGGGGGTCCCCCACGACAACAAGGTCAGCCAGATGATCGCCCACGCCTATGCGTTCGACGTCATCGTCTGCCAGAGCGAGTTCGAGGCGCTGGTGCTGGAAGCCAGCCAGATCAAGGCCCACACCCCCAAATATAACATCCTGCTGAAGGACGACAAGGGCTACAGCTATATCAAAGTGACGAAAGAGCCGTGGCCGCGTCTGTCCTTCACGCTGCAAAAGGAGGACGACGGCGCAGAGTATCTCGGCCCGTATACCTCCAGCTTTGCGGCCCGGCAGATGGCGGAAACGGCAATGGATGCCTTTCTGCTGCCCCGGTGCAATAAGCGCTTCCCGCAGGACTGTGGCAAAGGGCGCCCCTGCCTGAACGCCCACATCGGCAAGTGCATGGCGGTGTGCAGCGGCAGGATCAGCTGCGAAAACTACAATCAGGCCGTCAAGAGCGCGGTGCATCTCATCCGCTACGGCAAAAAGGACATCCTGAAAACGCTGAACGAGCGGATGCAGGAAGCGTCTGACCGGTTGGAATTTGAGACGGCGGCTCTGCTGCGGGATCAGATCAACGCCATCACCAAGGTGACGGCGGGCCAGAAGGTAGTCGTGGACCCGGATGTGGAGATGGACGTGGTGGCGCTGGCCGGGACCCCCAGCAGCGTCTGCGCGGCAGTCCTGCGCTTCCGCGAGGGGCGGCTGACGGACAAGCGGGAGTTTCTCTTCCACGATACTGCCGACATCGCAGCGGTGCGGGAGGAGTTTCTGCCCCGCTATTATCTGGACGATGAGCAGATCCCCAAGGTCATCGCGGTGGACGAGCTGCCGCCGGACAGCGATGCACTGCAGCAGGCCCTGAACGAAAAGCGGGGGAGCGAGGTGCAGCTGTATGTCCCCCAGCGGGGCGACAAGGCGCACCTGGTCGAGATGGCCCACACCAACGCCGTGGAGCGCTTGGCGCGGGAGAGCGGCCGCTACGCCCGCGAGGAAAAGCTGCTGGACGAGCTGGCGCAGGTGCTGGGGCTTTCGAAGCCCCCCCGCACCATCGAAAGCTACGATATCTCCAACTGGGGCGACGGTTCCAGCGTCTGCGGCATGGTGGTCTTCCGGGACGGCAAGCCCTACAAGACGGGCTACCGGAAGTTCAAGATGCAGACGGTGCTGGGCACCGACGACTACGCTTCGCTGGCCGAGACGGTCTCGCGCCGGGCGGCGGCCTACGAACGGGTTCATGAGCTGGCCGCCCATGGGCAGGCCAGCGAGGATTACTTCGGCGAGAAGCCGGACCTGCTGCTGATGGACGGCGGCAAGGGCCAAGTCAGCGCGGCCAAGGCGGCGCTGGCGGGCACCAAGCTGGCGGATGTGCCGCTGTTCGGCATGGTCAAGGACGACCACCACCGCACCCGCGCCATCGTGGACAGCGACGGGCGGGAGATCGCCATCAACATGAACCGAGGAACGTTCACCTTCATCACGGCCATCCAGGACGAGACCCACCGCTTTGCCAACGCCTACCGCAAGCAGCAGATGAAGAAAAAGAGCTATTCTTCCACCCTGACCGAGGTGCCCGGCGTTGGGCCGAAGACGGCCAGAGCGCTGATGGCGCAGTTCAAGAGCGTGGGGGCAGTCCGGGAAGCAACACCGGAACAGCTGGAGAACACGCCCGGCGTGGGCCCTCAGTTGGCAAAGAGCATTTACGAGTATTTTCACACCTAACAAAAAATCGGACGACCGAAATGGCCGTCCGATTTTCGCTTGGTGAAGAAAAGTTAGTTTTCAGAAGAGATATCTTGACCGAAATATTTTTCGCTCAGCTCTTTGAGGGTGCCGTCGGCGCGGAGTTCGTCGATGGCGTTGTTGATAGCTTCCAGCAGGGTGGCGCTGGCATCGCCCTTGCGCAGGGGGATGGCTACGTGAGAGGACTCCTTGGTCTGGGCGACGATCTTGAAGTCGGCGTCCGGATGGACGTTCAGGTAGTCGTAGAAGGAGACGTCTGCGTTCAGGGTCGCGTCGATGCGGCCGGCGGTCAGCAGCTGGATGGTCTCTTCCAGCGTGTCGATGCCCTGCACGGTAGCGCCGTAGCTCTCGGCCAGCTCCATATAGGTGGAGGCCAGGCTGTTGGCGGTGGTCTTGCCCTTCAGGTCTTCGAAGGTCTGGATGGTATCATTGTCCTTCTTGACGGCAAGGGCGGTGTGGATGTAGCCGTAGGGGGTGGTGAAGTCGTAGGTCAGAGCGCGCTCGTCGGTGACTTCGACGCCGTTGCAGACCATGTCATAGCGGCCTGCATCCAGACCGGCGAACAGGCTGTCCCAGTCGCTCTCGACATATTCCGGCTCCACGCCCAGCTTCTCGGCGATGGCGCGGGAGACTTCGACGTCGTAGCCAACGAGGGTGTCGCTCTCGTCGTGGTAGCTCCAGGGCTGCCAGGCACCTTCCAGTGCCACGATGAGCTTGCCGCTGGTCTGGATGGCGGCAAGCTGGTCAGCAGCCTCAGCGGATTCGCTCTTGGAACTCGAATTGCTGTTCGAACTGGACGCGTTGGAAGAGCAGCCGGACAGGGTGAGTACACCGGCAGCAGCCAGAACGCTCATCAGGGAGATAAAGGTTCTTCTTTTCATGGTATCGTATCCTTTCGAAAGTAAGAGAATCAAATAGAATATAGCAGTTTGCGTTTTTAATGCACAAGCAACATCCGCAAACTGCATATCGCAAAGATGCCGTTTTGATTGGCACTATTTTTGAAAATTGCGATAAATTATGCGTGCTGCGAGATCTTCTGCAAAAATTCGCGGGTGCGCTCCTCCTTCGGGTTCGCAAAGAACTCCTGCGAGGGGGCCTGCTCCACGACGACGCCGTTCTCCATGAAGACAGTCTTGGAAGAAACGTTCCGCGCAAAGCCCATCTCGTGGGTGACGACCAGCATGGTCATCCCCTCCTCGGCCAGCTGGCGCATGACCGAGAGCACTTCGCCCGTCAGTTCCGGGTCCAGGGCCGAGGTGGGTTCATCGAAATAGATGATCTCCGGGTCGGTGGCAAGGGCGCGGGCGATGGCCACCCGCTGCTGCTGGCCGCCGGAAAGCTGGCGGGGATAGGCGTCTGCCCGGTCGGCCAGACCGACCTTTGCCAGCATCTTCCGGCCGATGGCGTCCGCTTCTGCCTTGGGCATTTTACGGGCCACAACCAGCCCTTCGGTGACATTTTGCAGGGCGGTCTTGTTCCGGAACAGGTTGTAGTTCTGGAAGACGAAGGCCGTCTTTTTGCGCAGGCGGGCGATGTCGGCGCTGGAGATCCTGCTGAGGTCGAAGGTCTCGCCGTCAAAGGTCAGGCTGCCGCTGTCGGTGGGCTCCAGAAAGTTCAGGCAGCGCAGAAGGGTCGTCTTGCCGGAACCGCTGGGGCCGAGGATGGCGACGACGTCGCCTTTTTCCACGGTCAGGTCCACGCCCCGGAGCACGTCCAGTGTGCGGACCACCCGGCGGGCATGGCCGCGCGGGAACGGCCCAATGTGAAAATGCGGTTTCTCGTCGTAGGTGTGAAAGGATTTGTGAATGTTCTTGATCTCTAACATGGCCATGATGCGTCCCCCTTTCTCACTGGAAGCCGTGGGCGTTCAGCTGACGCTCCAACAGGCTCTGCAGCTTGGTGACGACCGTGCAGAACAGCAGATAGACCACGGCGACCTCGCAGTAGATGGGCAGAAAAATGTAGGTGCGGGCGGCAACGCGCTGGCCGGCCATGAACAGTTCGGCGACCGTGATGTTCGATGCCAGCGAGGTGTCCTTGATCATGCCGATGAGCGAATTGGACAGGGCAGGTACCGCCGTGCGCAACGCCTGCGGCAGCACGATGCGGCGCATGATCTGCCACCAGGTCATGCCCACGCAGTAACCGGCTTCCAGCTGGCCCTGGGGCACGCTTTCCAGTGCGCCGCGCATGGTCTCGGCGCAGTAGGCCCCCTCGTTGATGGCAAAGGCGATGACGGCTGCCGGGAAAGCGTCCAGCATGATGCCGACGCTGGGCAGACCGTAGAAGATGATGAACAGCTGCACCAGCAGCGGTGTGCCGCGGATGACCCAGATGTAGAACCGGGCCAGTTGGCGCAGCACCGGCACATTGGCGTACTGCACCAGCGCCACCACCACGGCCAGCACCATGGCAAGGCTGAAGGAGATGAGGGTCAGCGGGATGGTCATGGTGAGGCCCGCCGACAGGATACGGGGCAGCGCTTCCCACAAAACGCTGGCCGTGCGGTTGGAAAGAATGGCTTCAAGCATTTGAAAAAACTTCCTTATCTGAAAAAAGAACCTGCGGAGGTTTGATGAGAGACCTGAAAAGGAACGTTCGGGCAGGGAATATCCTATAATTCCTACCAGAATACTATAACATGTTTTTCCAATCGGCGCAATTCGTTTGGGCAAATCCCCTGTTATTCCTAAAATCGCGGGGAAACACGCGCTAACTTTGTGCAGTCTGGCAAGGAGTTGACGTTGCAGGCGGTTTCGTGTACAATGAGACCAGACGAGCCGCCCACTGCGGCGCACAACAGGCCCGCGACGAAAGCCGCGCGGCAGATTCGGAGGATTTGAACGTGACGAAACAGAAAATCGGTATCCTGGGTGCGGGCACCTGGGGCATGGCTCTGGCACGGATGCTGTGCGTGAGCGGGAACGATGTGCTGGTCTGGTCTGCCATCGAAAAGGAGATCGACGCCCTGTCGAGCACCCGTGTGCACCCCAATCTGCCCGGAATGAAGATCCCGGAGGAGCTGCGCTTTACCAAGAGCGTGGAGGAAGTGTGCCGGGACAAGGACATCCTGCTGTTTGCGGTGCCGTCGGTCTTCGTGCGCTCCACGGCTGCCAAGGCCCGGCCCTATGTGGCCGAGGGGCAGATCATCGTGGATGTGGCCAAGGGCATCGAGCCGGACACCCTGTACACCATGACGGAGGTTCTGGCCGATGAGCTGGGCCGGGAGGGCGGCCCGAAGAAGGTGCACCTGGTGGCGCTGTCCGGCCCCACCCACGCCGAAGAAGTGGCCATCGACCTGCCCACCACCATCGTTTCGGCCAGCCCGGACGTGGAGGCGGCACAGTTCGTGCAGGAGGTGTTCTCCAACAGCGTCATGCGCGTCTACACCAACGAGGACATCAAGGGCGTGGAGCTCAGCGGTGCCATGAAGAACGTCATCGCGCTGGGTGTGGGCATCTCCACCGGCCTGGGCTACGGGGACAATGCCCGCGCCGCCCTCATCACCCGCGGCATCGCGGAGATCGCCCGGCTGGGCGTGGCCATGGGCTGCAACGTCCACACGTTCGCGGGTCTGGCGGGCATCGGCGACCTCATCGTCACCGCGACCAGTATGCACAGCCGCAACAACCGCGCCGGCATCCTCATCGGCAAGGGCGAGACGCCGGAACAGGCCGTCAAGGAAGTCGGCATGGTGGTCGAGGGTATGAACGCCCTGCCCGCCGCACTGGAACTGGCGGAGCGGTATCAGGTGGAAATGCCCATCGTGCAGACTGTGAACGCCATCGTCAACAAGGGCATGGGCGCGGCGGAAGCCGTCCGCACCCTGATGGACCGCGACCCCAAGAACGAGCTGCCCAAGGGGTACGAGAGGTAAGAGATACGGCAATTTATAGCAGTTTGCACTTTTAATGCACAAGCAACATCCGCAAACTGCATATCGCAATATGCCGTTTTTGATCGGCACTATTTTTGAAAATTGCGATGTTAAGACAAAAGCGAGAGACACGAAGTGGAAAACTTCATATCTCTCGCTTTTTTATTTTCGAAAATCAACGAAGGGAGTTGGGAGAAGAGTAATAGTGCATAGCGGCGGCTTTTAGCATGGTGTTACCGTAATCGCTGATGTTGATATGGACCCATTGTGTCTCGCCGGATTGATAGTAAACGTCTTTCAGCAGTGGGCAGTTTTCGAAGGCATCGTTTTCAATTGTGTTGACGGAGAGAGGAATATAGACTGCTTGCAGAATAGAACATTCTTCAAAAGTACCCCAAGCAATTTTTTTAAGATTATTGGGGAGAATAATTTTTTGAATGCTTGTCCGAGAAAACACTTTCTCATCAATTACGCTGACAGTTTCTGGAATGGTGATAGAACGAAGTGACTTGCAACCGTTGAACGCTTCACCATGAAGCCTTTTCAGCTTTTCAGGAAGAGTAATGGCGGGAAGAGCAGAGCAATCTCGAAAAATTTTATAGGGAAGCTCCAGAATCGTATCATTGAGTGAAACACTCTTCAATTGGGGACAAGCTTCGAACATGCACTGCGAAAGAACAGAACACTTTATGGTAGCCGACACGAGATTTTTGCAATCGTAGAAAGGCGCGGAATCATTGTAAGAATTATAACTGACAACAGTGGAAGGAATAACAACAGTGGTCAGACCAGATTCACTAAATGCGTGCCATCCCAGAGATTCCAAGCCTTCGGGGAGATTGATTGAAGTCAGACTTGTGCATCCTAAAAAGGCTTTATAGCCAATCGATTTGATGGTAGAAGGAAGCTGAACATTGCGAAGGCTGGTAGAGCCATCGAACTCATAGATGCTTTCTACACCTTCGTTCAGAATCAGCTCTTCCAGATACTTACTGCCGCCATAGTGGACTTTCTTATAACATCCGGGAACGATCATCTTTGTGATTTTTCCACCGAGGTTTCCGTCCAGTTCAACGATTTTCCGACCAGACCATTTTTCGGGAAGTGTGATGACACCCATAGGCTGCGCGCCATTGCTGTCATAGCCCGTCAGAACGGCAGTGCCATCGTCATTGTTACGAGTTTCCCAGATGATTTTGCTCTGTTCAACGTCCGGAGTGCTGGAAGCGTCCGAACTGCTGGAGGAACTACCGGATGAACTTGGTGCAGGCGGTTCTGGTGATGCTGATGGGGAAGAGGAACTTGGCGCGTCAGGAACTTCGCTGCATCCGCCAAGGACGCTCGTGACAGATACCGCAAAAGCAGTTGTACCGGCGAGTTTTAGAAAATTACGGCGGTCCATTTTCTTAGACATAAAAATCCTCCCGTTTTTATTTTCGCACATGATTCAATGACTTGCATGAAAAAAAACTTGATAACCAAATGGATATCATAACAAAAGAATAGCATTTCTTCGATGTATTGTCAAGATATCCATTTAGATATCAGGAGGACGCTTATGGCTTACTACCGCAGAATACGTGACATGCGCGAAGACCACGACTTGACACAAAGACAGGTAGCAGCAATACTGCAAATGCCGCAGCCGCAGTACAACCGGTATGAACAGGGACTCAGAGATGTTCCCACAACGGTTCTGGTAAAACTTGCTATTTATATGAAACTTCTACGGACTATCTGCTGGGAAGAACCAATCGGGCCGAAATGATAAAATAAGAGCAGACGGAGAACGTAGAAAAAGGCATTTGCAGAAAAATTCAAAAATATCTCAAATATTTTACCAAAATAACACCCGAAAGGGTAGTAAGACGAAACGGTTTCTGGTATACTGACCTTGTATGAAAGTTTATGAGGGGGAGTTTTTATGCCTTCAACCTATGCACACCGCTGCTTTGGCGCGGATGTTCTGACCCAGCTGCCGGAAGCGCTCCAGAAGAAGATCGAGCCGTACCGTGCGCTGTACGATATAGGCCTTCATGGGCCGGACCTGCTGTTCTACTATAAGGCGCTGCAGTCCAACCCGGTGAACCGGCTGGGCAATGCGATGCACGAGCAGCCGGGCACCGTCTTTTTTGAGCGGGCGCGCGGCGTGATCCGGAATGCCAAAAACCGGGATGCCGCGCTGGTGTATGCGCTGGGGTACATCTGCCATTTTGCACTGGACAGCACCTGCCACCCTTATGTGGAGCAGTACGTCCGCACCAGCGGCGTGAGCCACTGCGAGATCGAGACGGAGTTCGACAACCAGCTGCTCCGCCGGGAGGGCCGCGACCCGCTGCACGACCTGACGGCCAGCCACATCCAGCCCAGCCGCATCTGGGCAAATGTGGTGGCACCCTTCTATGAGGGCGTCACGGTGGATGAAGTCTATCAGGCCATGACCGGCATGGTCTTCGTGCACAAGATGCTGCTGGCTTCGAACCCGGTCAAGCGCTGGGTGGTGCTGACGGCCATCCGGGCAGCGGGCAAGTGGGAGTTCATGCACGGGCTGGTGGCGAACCCGCAGCCGAACCCGCAGTGCACCGAGAGCGGAAAGCAGCTGGATGCGCTGTACCAGAGCGCCATCCCGCTGGCGGTGCGGCTCATCAACGAGTATGTGGCTGGGCTGGACACCGATGCGCCGCTGGATGCGGCTTATCAGCACACCTTTGGAGAGAATTGAGAGGGACTATGGAACAAAACAAAAAATCCAGCCTGACCGGGCTGGAACGCGCGTGGATCTTATACGATGTCGGCAACTCAGCCTTTGTGCTGCTGGTGGCGACGCTCATCCCCATCTTTTTCAACGCTCTGGCGGAAGAAGGCGGCCTGAGCTCAGTGGACTATCTGGCATACTGGGGCTATGCGGCCTCGGCTGTGACCATCATCACGGCGGTGCTGAGCCCCATCCTCGGCACACTGGCCGATACGCGGGGCTTCAAAAAGCCCATCTTCATCCTCTGCCTGGTGGTGGGCGTGGCCGGCTGCTGCGCCATGGGCTTGGCCAAGACCTGGCTGCCCTTCCTGCTCATCTTCGTCTTTGCGAAGGTGGGCTTCTCCGGCAGTCTGGTGTTCTATGATTCGATGCTGAGCGATGTCACCACCCCAGACCGGATGGACGTAGTCTCCTCCCGCGGGTATGCGTGGGGCTACATCGGCAGCTGTGTGCCCTTTGTGGTCTGCCTGGCGCTGGTGCTGGGGTCCGGGGCCATCGGCCTGAGCCAGATGACGGCGCTGAACATCGCGCTCTTCATCACAGCGGCGTGGTGGCTGGCAATGACCCTGCCTCTGCTGAAAAGCTACCGGCAGCTGCATTATGTGGAGGTGGAGAAACACGCCATCCGGCAGAGCTTTGCCCGCATCGGCCACACGCTCCGCCACCTGCATGAGGACAAGCAGGTGTTCTGGTTCCTGCTGGCGTTCTTCTGCTACATCGACGGCGTCTATACCATCATCGACATGGCCACGGCCTACGGCACTGCGCTGGGGCTGGACACCACCGGCCTGCTGCTGGCGCTGCTGGTGACTCAGATCGTGGCGTTCCCGTCGGCGCTCATCTTCGGGCGGCTGTCGGCGAAGTATCCGTCTACCACCCTCATCCCGGTCTGCATCGCGGCCTATGCGGGCATCGCGCTATTTGCGTTCTTCCTGACCCAGCAGTGGCAGTTCTGGGTGCTGGCTTTCGTCGTGGGCATGTTCCAGGGCGGTGTGCAGGCGCTCAGCCGCTCCCACTTTGCCAAGATCATCCCGCCGGAGAAGTCGGGCGAGTATTTCGGCCTGTTCGATATCTGCGGCAAGGGGGCATCCTTCCTGGGCACCATGATCGTCAGCGTGGGCAGCCAGCTGACCGGCAGCGCCAATGTGGGCGTCGGCTCGCTGATCGTGCTGTTTATTGTGGGCTTTGTGCTGTTCCGGGTGTCCTACAAAGAGGGAGTTATTACGGAGTAAGTTTGTACTCTTTTGCGCGCCAAAAGAGTACCAGAAAAGCCGCTTTGAGAAGCTCGGCGGTGGCGAAGCCATGAAAGCCCCTGCGGGGCTTTTAAGCCGACGTCCGGTTTGCGAAGCAAATGCCGCGTGTTCAGCGCGGCAAGGACGGGAGGCACGAATCAAGGGCTGCTCGCCCTTGATAATCCCAAAGAAGAAAGCTCTGCCAAAAAATCGGGCGGTGCGCCAGTCGGCGCAGACGCTTTTCCGATTTTTTAGCAGAGCCGATTTTTATTGGCGGGCCGCACGCAAAAGAGAACATCTCCGGATTGTTTGTTGCGTCTTACAGCGCACCGTGATACAATAAACAAAAATCCATTTGAAAAAGGAGAATCCCAATGAAGCAATATCCCGGTTATACCGTCGTGCGCTGCGAGGACTGCCCCGAACAGCACGGTACCCTGACCGTGCTGACCCACGATGTCAGCGGTGCGACCGTCCTGCTGGTGGAGAACGAAGATGTGAACAAGGCGTTCGGCATCGGCTTTGGCACCTTCCCATCGGATGACACGGGTGTGTTCCACATTCTGGAGCACTCGGTGCTGGCGGGCAGCGAAAAGTACCCGGTGACCTCGCCGTTTTTGCAGCTGCTCAAAAGCAGCATGGCGTCCTTCCTGAACGCGATGACCTTCCCGGATAAGACGGTCTACCCCTTCGCCACCCCCAACGAGACCGACTTCCGAAATCTGATGGACGTCTACCTGAACGCGGTGTTTTGCCCGCTGGCCATGGTGGACCGGGCTGTGTTCGAGCAGGAGGGCTGGCACCGCGATGCCGACGGCACCGTGAGCGGCGTCGTCTACAACGAGATGCAGGGCGCGCTGGCCTCCCCGGATGCACAATTGCAGGATGCGCTGGAGCGGGCAATGTTCCCGGATACGGCCTACGGCTTTGTGTCCGGCGGCGACCCGGCCTCCATCCCGGCGCTGACCTATGAGAAGTACCAGCGGGTGTACCGCCGCCATTACAGCGCCGACAACTGCTGTGTGACCCTGTACGGCAGGATGGATATGGCCGAAAAACTGGCCTTCCTGGATGAACACTACCTGAGCAGGATGCCCAAGGGCACCAGCCAGCCCAGACTGACGCTGCAGGACGAGCAGCCGGGCGTCTGCGTGAACATCCCGTACTACACCGAAAAACCGGAGGCCGACCAGGTGCAGTGTGCGCTGGCCTGGTACACCGGTGCATTTGCCGACCGGGAACGTCAGCTGGGCGTGGAGATCCTGCTGGATGCGCTGCTGGGGTCGAACCAGTCGCCGCTGAAGGCTGCGCTTCTGGAACAGCAGCTGGGGGCCGACATCGACATCGGCTTTGACGACAGCACTTTGCAGCCCACGCTGGAACTGGTGCTGCGCGGTGCCACCGAAGAGACCGCAGGCCGGTTTGCGGCCGGGGTCCGGAGCGCCGTGGGCAACATCCTGGCCGAGGGCATCCCGGAAGACCTGCTGCTGGCCAGCCTGAACGCGGCAGAGTTCGCCTCGCTGGAGCGGCCGGGCAGCCTGCCCGACGGTGTGCTGGACGCCATCCATGCAGCGACCGGCTGGCTCCACGCCGGGGACCCGACCCTGCTGCTCCACACGAATCAGCTCTTCGCCGCCCTGCGGGAGAAGATGGCCTCCGGCTGGTTCAACGACCTGCTGCGGGAGCTGTTCGCGGCTGCGCCGGTGCAGGTCATTCAGGTGCCGACCCTGCCCAAGGCGGAAGAACCCGATGCAGCCCCGGCCCGTACCGACGGCAAGCTGGCGCTGGACCATCCGCTGACGGTGGCAGACCTGGGCGAGGGCAGCCCCAGCGCCGAGGGCGCTGTGGGCAGCGTGGCCGGTGCGGAGCTGCTGCACCACCCCTCCAAGGGTAGTTTGTATCTGAACATCTACTACGACCTCGGCGGGCTGACCACCGAAGAAGTGCAGTATCTCGACCTGCTGACCGATGTGCTGGACGAGCTGGACACCCCGCGCCACACGGCCCGCGAGCTGAACACCCTGCGCAGCACCTGGCTGGGCGACAGCCAGGCCTGCATCAGCTTCTGGACCGGGCGGCAGGCGGGGAACCCCTGCCACGCAAAGCTCACCCTGAACATGAGCCTGCTGGAGCGCAGTCTGGAAAAGGCTGTGGAACTCGGCGGCGAGTGGCTGTATGAGACCCGGCTGACCGGCGCAAAGGCCGAAGCGGCCTTCGCCCGTGTGCTGAGCCAGCAGAAGCTGAACATGGAGCAGCAGTTCCTCCAGATGGGCAACCAGTACGCCGCCGTGCGCGCCGGGAGCCACTATTCGGTGGAGTATGCACTGAGCGAGGCATGCAGCGGCGTGACAGGGTATCACTTCCTGTGCGCGCTGCTGGAACAGGCCGACTGGGCCGACCTGGGCCGGAAGCTGGAAGCCGTGCGGGAAAAGGTGCTGCACCACGCAGCCCTGACCATCAGCCTGCACGGCAGCGAGGATGCCCGGAAGCAGCTGGAAGCCCTGCTGCCCGGCAGTGCCTTTGCAGAGGAAATGCGTTCGCCCGCCCGGCCCTACACCCAAGCGCTGACGGCTCCGGTGAACGAAGCCTTCATCATCGACGGCGGGGTGAACTACGACATCCTGACCTGGCCGCAGGAGCGGAAGCCGGAGCGCCGAGTGCTGGCCCGCGTGATGAGCTACGAGTATCTATGGCACCACATCCGCGAGGTGGGCGGCGCGTACGGCACCGGCATGGTGACCCGCGCCGAGACGGAGTATCTGTATACCTACCGTGACCCGCATCTGGCCGAGAGTTACGAGACCTTTGCAAAGGGCCCGGCGGAACTGGCCGCCCGTGCGTACACCGAAAAGGACTTGACGGATTCCATCGTGGGCACCGTCTCCGAGATGGACAAGCCCATGAAGCCCAGCGCAGAGGCGCGGGACCTCGACCGCCGGTACTTCTGCGGCATCACCGACGCGATGCTGGCCGCAGACCGCAAGGCTCTGTGCAGCGTGGACGCTGCCGCGCTGAAGGCCATGGCCGCAGAGCTGGGCACCGCGATGCAGCACGGCACCCGCGTGGCCTTTGGCAGCAAGGAGGCTGTGGAAGGTGCAACGGGCCTGTTTGACCGCATCGAGACGCTGTAACACAAGATAAAAGAAGAGATCCCCCGGCGGCTGGAACGCTCTGAACGGAGAGCGGCCCGGCTGACCGGGGGATTTTTGCTTTTTTACGGAGCGTTGTCCAGCGTTTCGGCGATGACATAGCGGGGGCGGCGTTTGACTTCGTCGTAGATCTTGGCGAGGTAGTAGCCGATGATGCCGAGGCTGAACATGAGCAGCGTGCCGGTGAAGAGCTGCAGCAGGATGACCGTGGTGAAACCTTCGAGCGCTTCGCCTGCAAAATAGCGGAACAACGCCTCACCGCCCACCAGAAGGGTGGCGATCAACATCAGAAAGCCCATCAGGATGACGAGGTAGAGCGGGGCCGACGTGAAGGACGCCAGGCTGGAAATGGCGTAGCGGATGAGGCTGAAGGTAGACCAGCTGCTCTGCCCGGCAGTGCGGGGCTGGACGTCGAACTCCACCCGCGCCGTGCGGAAGCCCACCCACGCCGAGAGGGCGCGGTAGAAGGTGTTCCGCTCCGGCAGATTCAGCAGGACGAGCACGGCCTTGCGGTCCAGCAGCTTGAAGTCGGAGCTGCTGCGCAGGTCGGTCTTGGCCGCCTTGCTGATGAGCCCATAGAACCAGCGGGCGGCGGTGCGGTGGGCGGCGCTTTCAGTGCCGCGCTCGCGCTTGACGCCCTCCACGACCTCGATGCCCTGGGTCCAGAGCCGGTACATTTCGGGGATCGTTTCCACGGGGTGCTGCAGGTCGCAGTCCAGCGTGACGCAGCAGTCGCCGCGGGCGGCCTGCAGCCCGGCGTACAGGGCTGCTTCCTTGCCGAAAGCGCGGGAGAACCGGATGCCCCGCACCTGCGGGTATGCCTGCGCCGTCTGGCGGATGACGTCCCAGCTGTTGTCGGTGGAGCCATCGTTGACGAAGAGCACCTCATAGCGGATGTGGGCGGCGGTGAGGACCTCGGCCAGCCGCCGGGCCATTTGGGGGATGTTCTCCGCTTCGTTGTGGGCGGGGAGGATGACGGAGAGAAGTGGTTCAGCGGCCAAGGTGCTCGACTTCCTTTCGGTTGAGGGTGTGCAGGGCATGGGCCTCGACCGCCCGGCCCTCGGACAGGTAGAAGGGGTGAAAATCGGTCTTCTGCGGGTCAAAAAAGGGCCCGCCCGGCTCCACGCCGCCGGGGTGGAAGAGCAGCTCGACCGGCTGGCCGCGTTTCTGCGCCAGCCGGAGGTACTGCGGCAGCACGGCCCGGACGCGGTCGGCGTCCATGTGGCCGGAGAAGAGGATGCCGCAGAACAGGGCCGTGGGGATGCCGCTGCGGCGGAATGCGGGGCGGTCCAGCAGCCAGCAGCCGTTCAGCACGGCCTGCTTGACGGCATTGACGGCGGAATAGCTGCCCCAGAGCCGGGGACAGCCGACAAAGGGCGACAGCGGCTCGGCCGGGATGCGCAGATGCTCGACCGGGAGATGGTGGTCGGCAAGAATATGCAGCAGCGTCCGGAAGACCAGCGGGATCATGTGGGTGTGCTGGTGGCTGTCGATGCGCAGGGGCGTCCCGGCGGGGAAGAGGGCGGCATAGGCGAGGAGCTGACGCTCCAGTTCCCGGTAGAGCTGGGCGGCAAAGGCCCTGCGCCGGGGCGTCAGCGAGAGGCGCAGCAACCCGGTGAAGGAGTTGCAGAAGCTGCCGTCCGGCCGGACGAGCAGCGGGATCTCCGCAGCGGGGGAAAGGGCTTTGCCCTCCACAAGATTGAGGTGGACGGCCAGCTTCAGCCCGGAAGGGCGCAGCGCGGCGACGGCTTCTTCCAGCGAACCGTTGGGTACGATGCTGACGCTGTTCAGGCAGCCGTGGGTCTGGCAGTCCCGGATGAGGGCGTCGCCATGGACGGTCATGCCGTAGTCATCGGCGTGAAAATAGAGGATGGGAGGTTCAGTCATTTGCATCAATCCCCTCTCCCGCCCGGATGACGATGGTATCGCCCACGACCGCGACCGAACCGGTCTGCGGCCAAAGGGGCATCTGCTGGACTTCGTCCAGCGTGAGGAGCTGCTGCTTTTCTGCGCGGGTGGCAAAGGTGTAGTCGGTGGAGCAGTAGTCATTCAATGCAGCCGTGAGGACGCTCTGGCCCACCGTCGGATCATCCGCGCGGAGGATGAGGCCGGCCGTGTAGCCGGTCATTTCCGGGGAGAGGTCGGCAGAATAAGTCCTGGAATCGGGCAGATGGCCGATGACGGCGATCCGGGTGCAGGCGTCCGCGCCGTCCAGCTGCTCGATGCGGTCTGCAATGCGCAGAAGGGTGCCGTAGGAGCGCTCATAGCTCATCTGGGACAGGTGATAGCAGACATTGGCCAGCACGATGCAGTAGAAGACGACGGCCCCTCCCACGAGGAGGATGGCCCAGCTCCGGAGCGCGGAAGCGCGCGGCGAGAGACCGTTCAGCCGCTCGTAGAACAGCACGAAGCTCAGATAAAAGGCGGCGTAGCCCATGGTCATCAGATTGTGGTAATCGACCCAGGGGTTGAGGAAATAGAGGGCCGCGGCCCCCAGCGGCAGTGCGGCCAGATAGACGAGCAGGAGCCAAAAGCGGGCCGGGTCGTGCCAAAGGGTCTGCTGTACGAGGGTGGTCAGCAGGAAAACGGCCAGCAAGGCAAAGACCAGAACGTTGAGCACAAACCAGACCGTGAGGCCGTTGTGCAGGTCAAAGAAGAAGCGGAAGAAGCGGGTGATGCAGCCATGCAGAGCCGACCAGAGATGGAGCGAACCGACGGTGTCGATGCCCTGATAGTCGGACAGGGCGGTGCCGGAAAAGGCCAGAACCAGCTGCAGGGCCACAGCATAGACCGCTCCGGCCAGCACACCGCCTGCCAGAAACCGCCCCGCACTGCGGAGGGACGCGGCAGCGCTGCGGCGGTGAAAAAGCAGATCGTCCAGCAGCCAGACCAGAAGCAGGGTGATGGTGACGGTCAGATAAGCCTGATAGATGCCCACGGAGAACCACAGGCAGGCTGCCCCCGCGAAGAAGGAACGCCAGCCCGGCCGGGTGAGCAGAAGCGCGCTGAGGCAGGCGGCCAGCATGGCCAGACAGTAGCCGTCGGCGACGTATTCATAGGCAAAGGTGGAGGTGACGGTGGGGAAGACCGCGATCAAAGCCCCGGTCAACACCAGCGCCACCGGCTTTTTAAGGTGCAGCAGCGCCGCCACGCAGACCGCCGAACCAGCCAGGAACAACAAGCCCAGCAGCAGGTTCAGCCATGGCAGGTCGTAATAGGAGCTGAGCCCGCAGGCCAGCGAGAGAAAATAGCGGCCATATTGCAGCATCTGCTGGGCATCGTACCGGAAGACGAGGGAATCCCAGTTGGGGAGCCAGTTGGCCATTTTATAAAAGTGCGCGAGCAGGCCGAACCCGAAGGCGGAGAAAAACACGAGCCGCCATTCGGGCCGGAACCTGCGGGAAAGCTGCGCAGGCAGCTGATCGGGGTGTACCATAAAAAACCTCCGAAGGTCGGAATGGAACGAATTTTAGATATAGTATAAACCATTTGAAAATTATACGCCAGCCCATTTTTATGCTTTTCCTTAAAAAATTGAGGGCAGTTCCCCCTGTTTGCGGAAAAAGAACGCGGACAGGGGGATTTTTATGCAGCAAAATTGTACGAAAAGGAAAACGCTCACAAAAAATTACAGAGCGGGCCTGCGAAAGGTTGCACTGTTGCAAAAAGATAATTGGTGGTATTATGTTAGCAAACCAAAACGAAAGGATGTGAAATGAACCGAATGGCGCAGAAGATACGACCTTCGGCGGGCAAGGGGCTGGACAACCTGCACCGCGCCACGGACACGCTGAGCACGATGCTGGCGCAGGAGGTGAAGGAACTGAACACCCGCCAGAAAGCGGCCCGCCGCGACGGTGCAGAGGCGGCCGGGACCATGAAGGGCCTGAAGGAAGCCACTGCGGTGCTCAAAGACCTGGCCGCTGTGGCCAAGGCGCTGAACGAACAGGGCGCGGATGCGGAGGGCCGGGAGTGCGGCGTGGTGCTGCTGCCGCCGGTGGAGGATGTATGAAGACAGGAACGAATGCGCCAGTCGTCTGGCGGCCCCAGCCCCGGCAGAGGGAGTTCATGCGCAGACCGGAGCCGGAGGCTCTCTACGGCGGCGCGGCAGGCGGCGGCAAGAGCGATGCGCTCATCATCGAGGCGCTGCGGCAGGTGCAGATCCCGCACTACCGGGGGCTCATCCTGCGCAAGACCTTTCCACAGCTGAGCGACCTCGTGGACAAGAGTCTGGTCTACTACCGCCGGGCCTTCCCGGAGGCGCAGTACAACGCCACGAGCCATGTGTGGGTCTTCCCAAGCGGGGCAAAGATCTACTTCGGCTCGATGCAGTACACCAAGGACCGCACGAATTATCAGGGCAAGGCCTTTGATTTCATCGGCTTCGACGAGCTGACCCACTTCGAATGGGAGGAGTACAGCTACATGATGAGCCGCAACCGCCCCACCGGGCCCGGTACGCGGGTGTATCTGCGGGCGACCACCAACCCCGGCGGCGTCGGCCACGGCTGGGTCAAGGCCCGGTTTATCACCCCGGCCCCGCCCGGCACTCCCATCGTGGAAGCGTTCCCGGTGCGGATGCCGGACGGGACGGAAAAGGTGCTGCAGCGGGCGCGGGTGTTTATCCCATCCAGCGTCTTCGACAACCCGGCCCTGCTGGAAAACGACCCGGATTACCTTGCAAGTCTGGCCTCTCTGCCCGAAGCGGAAAAGCAGGCACTGCTCTATGGCAGCTGGGACAGCTTCTCCGGTCAGGTGTTCACCGAGTGGCGGAACGACCCCGCCCACTATCAGGACCAGCGCTGGACCCATGTGATCGCACCCTTCCCCATCCCGAAGCACTGGAAGATCTACCGCGGGTTCGACTTCGGGTTTTCGAAGCCATTCTCGGTGGGGTGGTACGCGGCGGATGAGGAAGGGCGGCTCTACCGCATAAAAGAGCTGTACGGCTGCACAGGCCGCCCGAACGAGGGGCTGCGGATCGACCCGGTGGAGCAGGCCCGGCGCATCCGGGAGGTGGAGCAGAACGACCCGCAGCTGCGTGGCCGGGTCATTCAGGGCATTGCGGACCCGGCCATCTTCGACGAGAGCCGGGGCGAGAGCATCGCCGCCATGATGGAGCGGGGGCCGAACTTCCTGCACTGGATGCCCGGCGACCACACCCGACTGGCTGGTAAGATGCAGTTCCACTACCGGCTGGCCTTCGATGCCGAGGGCAGGCCGATGTTTCAGGTGTTCGATACCTGCAGGCACTTTCTGCGCACCATCCCGAATCTGGTGTACGACGAGAGCAACGTGGAGGACATCGACACCCGGCAGGAAGACCACATTTACGACGAATGCCGGTATGTTCTGATGGAACACCCCATCTCGCCGCCCCGGCGCACGGCCCGCCCGCCGGTGGGGGACGACCCGCTGGAACTGCACCGGCAGGCGAGGTTTTATCGGATTTAGAAAGGAGTAGATTTTGGATATCGTGGAAGAAAAACTGCCCATCGGGCCGGAGGAGGTCGCAGAAGCGGCGGCTGTTCTGCAAAAGTACAAGGCAGGCAAGGCAGCGCTCGACAAACGGCTGGTGGACAACGAACTGTGGTTCCGGATGGGGCACTGGAAAAATTACCAGAACCCGATGATGGAGGGCAAGCCCCAGCCGTCCAGCGGGTGGCTGTTCAACTCCATCGCCAACAAACACGCCGATGCGATGGATAACTACCCGGCCCCGAACGTGCTGCCCCGCGCGGCAGACGACGAACAGACTGCGCGGGTACTTTCCAGCATCCTGCCGGTGGTGCTGGAACAGGCCGATTACGAGCAGGTGTACAGCGACACCTGGTGGCGCAAGCTCAAGCAGGGCACCGGCGTCAAGGGCGTCTTCTGGGACCCGGAAGCGCACGGCGGCCTGGGCGAGATCGCCATCCGGCCCATGAATCTGCTCATGCTCTACTGGGAGCCGGGCGTGGAGGATATCCAGGCATCGCCGAACTTTTTCTCGCTGCGGATGGAGAACACCAGGCAGCTGGAGACCCGCTGGCCCCAGCTCAAGGGCCACAGCGCCAGTGTACTGGATGTGCCCCGGTTCCTCCACGACGGCGGGCTGGACACCACCGAAAAGAGCGTCGTGGTGGACTGGTACTACAAAAAGCCGGACGCCGAGGGCCGGGTGCTGCTGCACTACTGCAAGTTCTGCAACGGGGTGGTGCTCTACGCCAGCGAGAACGACCCGGCGCTGGCCGGGCGCGGATTTTATGACCACGGCAAGTATCCGTTCGTGTTCGACCCGCTGTTCATGGAGGAGGACAGCCCGGCGGGCTTCGGATACATTGATGTGATGAAGGAGTGCCAGACCGCCATCGACCGGATGAACCATGCGATGGACGAGAATGTTCTGCTCGCCTCGAAGCAGCGGTATGTGCTGAGCGACACGGCCGGTGTGAACGAAGAAGAACTGGCAGACCTCTCGCGGGATATCGTCCATGTAGTGGGGCGGCTGGGCGACGACAGCTTTCGCCCCTTGCAGACGGCGGGCCTGCAGGGCAACAGCCTGAGCTACCGCAACAGCCGCATCGAGGAGCTGAAGGAGATCTCCGGCAACCGCGATATGACCCAGGGCGGCACCGCTGGCGGCGTGACGGCGGCTTCGGCCATTGCCGCCTTACAGGAAGCAGGCTCGAAACTGAGCCGGGATATGCTCAAGAGCGCGTACCGCGCCTTTGCCAGGGAGTGCTACCTCATCCTGGACCTGATGCGGCAGTTCTACGACGAAGAGCGGGTCTTCCGCATCGTGGGGGCCGCAGGCCAGAACGAGTTCGTGCCCTTTTCCGGGGCCGCGCTCCGCCCGCAGCCGGCCGGCACCGTGGGCGGGGTGGAGCTGGGCAGCCGCGAACCGGTCTTCGACATCGTGGTGAGCGCCGAGAAGAAATCGACCTTCAGCCGTCTGAGCCAGAACGAGACCGCCAAGGAGTGCTATCAGCTGGGCTTCTTTGCCCCGGCCAACGCCGATGCGGCTCTGGCAGCGCTGGAGATGATGGATTTTGAGGGCATCGAGAAAGTCCGACAGCGGGTGCGGAAGAACGGGACGCTGGCCATGCAGCTGGCCGTTTTGCAGAACCGGTTGACGGCGCAGGAACAGTCAGGGAAGGCCGCTGTGACCGGCCCCGCAGACAATTTGAGCACAAAGGCCGCGGCAGATGCCATGGGCCTTGGAAAGGAGAACCGATGATCCGTGTGATCTACAGCGAACTGGACGGCCCGGAGGGCCTGACCCTGCGGCTGGAAGCGTCCGGCCACGCGGGCTATGCCCCCGCCGGGCAGGACATCGTCTGCGCCGGTGCCAGCACCCTGATGCAGGCTCTGGTGAGCCTGCTGGCAGGGGAAAAGACCGCCCGCAGCGATGCCTGGGATGAGCCGGAAGGCCCCCGGCTGGCTGTGACCGCCGCCGCCCCGCAGGAGCCGTGGGTAGAGGGGGCTTTTGAGCTGGCCAAGGCCGGGTTTGCCCTGCTGGCCGAGCGCTACCCGGACAACCTCCGCTTTGCAGACCTGAGCCGCCGGGGCGAAGCGGCCATGATGGACCTGCAACTGTTCGCAGAGGGTGGCAGCGAGACCGGCGGCGCAGGGAGCGCCCCGGCCCTGAGCGAGGCACAGGCCCGGCAGGCCGTCGCCTCCGGCACCCTGAAGCCGGGCCGGGAGGAGGCAGCGCCGCCGGAGACCCCGAAGGAGGAGGAAATCCCGAAGACGAACCCCGGCCCGGAAGCACCCTGTCCCACCCCGGAACCGCCCCGCCCGCCGCTGCCGGAGCATCTGCCGGGCCGACAGGCCGTGGCCGCCCTGCACAGCCGCTGGGCAGCCGAAGAGGCAGCGCTGCGGCAGGTGGTGCCGGAGTTCTCGCTGAAAGCGGAGCTGCAGCACCCGGAGATGCGCCGTCTGATGCAGCTGCCGGGAATGCGGATGGCGGACGCCTACCGTCTGGCCCACTACGAGGACGCGCTGCGCCAGACCGCCCACGCCGTGGAGCAGGGCGTCGTGGAGCGCATCCGGCAGCGGGCGTCCCGCCCGGCAGAGAACGGCACCCGCCCCGGCAGCGCCGCCGTGACCGGGGCAGATGTTTCCCGCATGACCCGCGCCCAGCGGGAAGCGCTGGAACGCAAGGCCCTCCATGGGGAAGTCATCACGTTCTGAACGCAGCTCCTCTGGCAGGGGAGCGCGAATCGAAGAAGTCCGTATGTTACACCGCAAGAAAGAAAGGAAAACCGTATGAACGACACTGCAATGAAGTTCGACCTCCAGCTGTTCGCCGACCCTTCCGCCGCGCTGAACAATACCTCCGGCACCATGACCGCCGAGATGAAGACCTTCTATGAGAAGCGCCTCATCGACCAGGCTGAGCCGCGCCTCGTCCACGACCAGTTTGCGGATTACTACCCGGTGCCCCAGAACGGCGGCAAGACCATCGAGTTCCGCAAGTACGACAGCCTGCCCAAGGCCACCACCCCGCTGACCGAGGGTGTGACCCCCAACGGCCAAACCCTGAACGTGACCACCATCACCAGTGACCTGCACCAGTACGGCGGCTGGACCCCGCTGACCGATGTGCTGCAGATGACCGCCATCGACAACAACGTCGTGCAGGCCACCCGTGTGCTGGCCAGCCAGGCGGGCCGCACCATGGACAGCATCACCCGCGATGTGCTGGCAGGCGGCACCAACGTCATCTATGCGCCCAAGCTGGCGGCAGACGGTGCCGAGACTGCTGTGACCAGCCGCAAGGCGCTGGACAAGACCTGCACCCTGACCCCGAAGCTGTTCTTCCAGGCGGCGGCCCAGCTGGGCGCGATGAACGCCGACCCCATCGGCGACAGCTACATCGCCATCATCCACCCCTACGCCGCCTACGACCTGAAGACCAGCCGGGAGTTCATCGAGGTGCATAAGTACGCCGACCCGGAGGCCATGTTCCGCGGCGAGATCGGCAAGCTGGGCAACATCCGTTTCATCGAGACCAGCGAGGCCAAGATCTGGAAGGACGCCACCTGCCCGGCCGGTCTGGCCGTGTTCGGCACGCTGGTGCTGGGTGCCCACGCCTATGGCGTCACCGAGCTGGAAGGCGGCGGTCTGGAGCACATCGTCAAGCAGCTTGGCTATGGCGACGATCCGCTGAACCAGCGCGCTTCCGTGGGCTGGAAGGGAATGCGCGCCGCCGAGCGTCTGGTGGAGCAGTATATGATCCGCATCGAGAGCGTGTCCAGCTACTCGGCCAATGCGGCGGCGAACTGACCCTCTTCTTTAGAGGGCTGGTTCTGGCCCTGCGGGACGAGAAAAACGCAAGACACAAAAACAGGCGGGCCCTGCGGACGGAGGGCAGAAAGGAGTTTCTATGAGCGAGAAAAAGGCAGTGCGCATCAAGCTGTTCAAGGACAACAGCCGCTATAAGGAGGACCTGTTCGTCAGCGTCAACGGCGTGAACTACAAGATCCGCCGGGGCGTGGAGGTGGAGGTCCCGCCCGAAGTGGCGGAGGTGCTGGAACACAGCCAGATGCAGGACGAGCGGACGGCTGCCCGCATCGCGGCAGCCGAAAACGCGGCCCAGTGACCTGAGAAAACAGCGGCCCGGCCGGGAACATCGCCCTGCCGGGCTTTTTTCAAAAACGAAAGGAGTTTTGCAATGACGGTAGAACAGGCATTGGCGCGCGTACGGGAGCTGCGGCCGGGGTGCAAGATCTCGGACGAGACCTGCCGCCGCTGGCTCTGCGAAGAAGATGCGCTGCTGCGCCAGCAGCTGTTTGAAAAGAGCGGGGCCGACGAATACGCCGCCGCAGGGGCCGACCTCGCGTGGAGCGGGGAGGCGCTGCCCGACGACACGGTGCTGCTGGTGCCGGTGCCCTTTGATGCGCTGTATCCGCACATTCTGTGCGCCCGCATTGATGCGGCTCTGGGCGAGACCGACCGCTATGCCGGGGAGCAGGCTCAGTGCAGCGGCCTGCTGAGCGAACTGGCTGTCTGGCTGCGGCAGAAGCACCCGCCCCGCTGCCGGGCGCAATGGCGCTGGTGAGGAGGTGGACGCGATGAGCGGAACGAGCCGTGCGGTGGCAGCGACCAGCCGCACCCTGCTGCGGGCCTTTGGCGGCCTGAACGAGACGTACAGCTGCACCGAGGCCGAGGCGGGCAGCAGCAAAAATTTCAGCAGCCGGGATTTCCCGGCGCTGAGCACCCGCATCCCCCGCCGCAGGCTGCGGAGCGTCGTGCAGATGAACGGCATCTACCACCTGAACGGTCTGCTGGTAGCGGCGGGGAAGAACCTCATCTACAACTCGGATGAGACCCCGCAGGAGGCCGAGTTTTTCTGGAATGCGGTGGCGGACAGCAAAAAGAAGATGGTGGGCATGGGCACCAAGGTCATCATCTTCCCGGACAAGATCGCCTTTGACACGCGGGACCGTTCGGTGACGAAGCTCGGCGCCGTGTGGGACAGCGGCGGTGCCGATGTGGTGCTGACCCCCTGCGATGCGTCCGGCAAGACCTATACCGTTTCCGGCAAGGGCACAAAGGAACCGGAAAATCCGGCGGACGGGCAGCTGTTCCTCAAGGTGAACAACATCCAGAAGCCGTACAGCAGCGAGAGCGTGCTGGAAGTCTACAACGAGGCTTCGGGCAACTGGTCGGTCATCGAGCTGAAGTGGTGCCGAATCGAGGCGGGCGGCATCGGGAAGAATTTTGCCGTCTGGGATACCGTGACGGTGAGCGGCGTGGAGGACGGCGATGACCTGCACTGGAAGGAGCTGAAAGGAGACCGCATCGTCACGGCGCGCGGCGACGACTGGGTGCAGGTGCAGGCCGAGCCGGGCGGTGATTATTTTTACGGGACCCTGACCAAGGGCCGGGAGATGCTCCGCTGGACCGGCATCGACGGCAAAGGCGCAACGATGGAAGGAAACACCGATGCCTTCCGGCTGGAACGCCGGGTGCCGGACCTGGACTATCTGACCGAGTGCGACAACCGGCTGTGGGGCTGCGCGCAGAATGAGAACGTCATCTACGGCTGCAAGCTGGGCGACCCCACCAACTGGTTCTCCTACCGCGGCATCGCGGAGGACAGCTATGCGGTCACGGTGGGCAGCGACGGGCCGTTTACCGGCGCGGCCACCTGCCTGGGGTCGGTGCTGTTCTTCAAGGAGAACGCTCTGCACAAGCTCTACGGCTCCAAACCGTCGGATTTCCAGCTCAGCTCCCTGCGCTGCCGTGGGGTGGCCCGGAACGCGGCCAGCAGCCTCTGCGTGCTGAACGAGACACTTTACTATCTCTCGCCGGACGGTGTGATGGCCTGGGATGGGAGCATCCCCACCAAGGTGTCCGAAAAACTGAACACGGCCCGGCTCTCCAACGTGCAGACGGCGGTGGGCGGTGCGCTGGATGGCCGCTATTATCTCTATCTGGCGCGGGACAGCGGCCGGGAAGGAGACGCGCTCGAAGAGCGGCTCCTCGTCTACGACACTGAGCGGGGACTCTGGCAGGAGGAAGACGGCTGCTCCTACGCCATGGCCAGCACCGGCGGGCAGCTCTACCTCTGGGATGGGCACGACATCTGGGCCGCCGACCCCAGCCGCGAACGGGACTGGAAGACCACCGAGGGCGTGGAGGAGACGGTGGACTTTGAACTCATTACGGGTGCGTTCGGGATGGACGAGGCCGAGGACCGGTATCTCTCCCGGCTGACGCTCCAGATGGATGCCGTATGCGCCAGCAATGTGGAGCTGGCGATCTGCTACGACGACGGCCCCTGGGAGAAGCTGGCAGAATGGGCCGTGGCCGGGAAGCAGAAGCGGTTCGACCTGCACCTTGCGCCCCGCCGCTGCGGCATGTTCCGGCTGCGGCTGACCGGCAAAGGGCAGATCACCCTGCGCAGTCTGGCGCGCACCCTTGCGACGGCGCGGGGCAGACTGATGGAACAGGAGGCATGACAGAATGGCAAGCATTTCGGGCCTGAGCAAGCTGGGCCTGCCGAAGCTGAGTGAGAAGATGGACCCGGAGGATGCCCGCGCACTGCGGAACTACCTCTACCAGATGCAGGAGCAGCTGCAATACGTTCTGAGCAATCTGGACGTGGAGAACGTCTCGGACGAGCTGGGGGCCAAGCTGCGGAAACTGCAGTGAGAAAGGAGACTCTATGGCAAGCGACAAGAAAAAGAACTACTCCACCGAGGGGCTGAACAGCCGCCAGGAGGTGCAGGATGCACTGGCGTCGGCGGGGTATCAGCCCTCTGAGCAGGTGACGGAAGCGGAAGCGGCCCTGAAAGCGCAGCAGAGCGCTGCCCCCGGCGACTACCAGAGCCGGTATCAGGACCAGATCGACCGCACCCTGAACGACCTGAACGCGCGGAGAGCGTTCCACTACAACTACGCGCAGGACCCGCTGTACCAGCAGTATGCGCAGGCGTACACCCAGAACGCCCACAACGCCAGCGCCGATGCTGCCGCACAGGCTGCTGCGCTGACGGGCGGCTACGGCTCCAGCTATGCGGCCAGCGTGGCCCAGCAGGCCTACCAGCAGCAGATCGGGGCGTTGAATCAGGCCATCCCGACGCTGTATCAGCTGGCGCTGGACACCTACGACAGCGGCGGCGATGCGCTGGTCTCCCAGCTGGACCAGCTCAACACGCAGGAGCAGAACGCGCAGGGGCTGTATCAGCAGAAACTTTCGGACTATTACACCCGGCTGGAACAGCTGGGCAACGCCTACAACACGGCCTATCAGCAGGACTACGGCCAGTATCAGGACTACCTGAGCCGTCTGGACACCCTGTATGGCAACTACTCCGCGCAGGAACAGGAGGCCGCTGCCCAGAAGCAGCAGCGGTTCAACAATGCGGTCACGGTGCTGGGCCTCATCGGCGATGCGGTGCAGATCGCGCTCTCCGGCACCACGGGCCTCGGCTCGCTGGCGGGGTCGCTCGTGAACACCGGGTACAACATCTACGCGAACAACCGTGCCTATGAGGCAGATCGTGCGGATACGGCCTGGAACCAGCAGATGCAGGAAAAGCAGGTCCAGAACGCGCAGGCGCAGCAGAAGTACGACAACGACTTTGCGCAGCAGCAGTATCAGGACAAGCTCCGCCAGCAGCAGTTCAATAATCAGGTAACCAGCGAGAAGCTGAACATCGCCAAGGGCGAATGGGCCCTCAAGCAGTCCAAGGCGGCCCAGCAGGCCCAGAAAGCCAGCGCGGCAGCGGCCCAGAGAGCGGCAGCAGCGGGGGCTTCGGGCACGTCGGGTCCGGGCAGCGGAAACCTGAACGTGGGCAAGAGCGGTGTGCTGGGCAGCACGGCGGTGCCCTACACCGCCGCCCGCTTGCGCAGCCAGGGCCGGAGCGATGCCGCCATCCGGACGGAGCTGCTGAAGGAAGGCTACAGCAGCAAGGAAGTCGGGGAGATCATGAAACAGCTCAACAGCTGAAAAAAACCAGCCGCAGCGCAGAAGTGGGGGCTTCTGTGCTGCGGCTGGTTTTGTTTTAGTCGATGTCCTGGTATTCGAGAATGTCGCCGGGTCGGCATTGGAGCTCTCGGCAGATGGCATCCAGTGTGGAAAAGCGGATGGCCTTGACCTTTCCGGTCTTCAGGTTGGAAAGGTTCGCCATCGAGATGCCGACGCGCTCGGAAAGCTCAGTCAGCGAGATTTTCCGGTCGGCCATGATGCGGTCGAGTCGTAATACGATTGCCATGTTCCGCCTCTCAGAGAATTTCGTTTCGTTCAGTCTGCAACGCAAAGGCTTCCGCCAGCAGTTCGGCGAGGATCAGAAGCAGGACACCGGGCAGCAGAAGGGCCGCATCGAAAAAGAAGAAGGTGGAGCCAGACGAGGTGTATCCGGGCAGAAACGGAAAAACGGCCGCCGCCGCAGCCAGCAGGATGCCTTCCGCGCGGGTGCAACGCACCAGCGTCCGGGAGAAGGTGGCATCGCTGAGCATCATCTTCAGAACGGCCGCTCCGGCGATCGACATGACGAGAAAGTAGAGCTCATTGGATGCGAGGTGGGCGATGTTGAGCGCTGCCCCGGCCTTGGCATCCAATGCCCAACGGATGGGAAGGTAGACCGCGCTGATCATCTGGGGGATGGTCAGCAGCAGGGCTAGACCGAGAAGCGTCTGCCGCCTGCGAAGGATGGAGGGGGATGCAGACGGTGTGGTATCCACACGGAAATCATTGCTGCGCATGACAAAAAGCCTCCTTTGCCTTGTTCTGGCTTTATGATAGCGCGGGAGAACTCGAATGTCAATATAAATTTATCGAAAAACGATAAATATGCGGAGGGCGAAGGGAAGGGGGGCCACGGTAGACATTCCTAGTGGTCCAGGACCCGCGCACTAACAAACAGCCCACTGGGCTGTTTGTTACCCCGCCGCTGGCGGGGCCGTGCTGTTCGAGTCCCACAGAGAAACAGGAAAGAAAAAAGACCAAGAATCATTTGATTCTTGGTCTTTTTGATGAGAGGGTGCCTTGTGGGACTCGAACCCACGGTCTCCAGATCCACAATCTGGCGCGTTAACCGACTACGCTAAAGGCACCACATAATGCGCCCGAAGGGACTCGAACCCCCGGCCCACTGCTTAGAAGGCAGTTGCTCTATCCACCTGAGCTACGGGCGCACGTTGTTATCCCATTGGGTTCCTTATCTTGGGCAGGCCACCGTCGGAGGCGGGCTGCGAGAAGTATAATACCATACCCATCGGGTTCTGTCAAGCAAAAAAGTGGATTTTTTTGAAATTTTTCGGCCGGGCGGGTCGAGCAGCTCTCAGAGCAGCCGCATTCCGACGATGCCAAGCGAAAAACCGAGCAGGGCACCGGCGATGACGTCGCGCGGGAAATGCACCCCGGCCAGCACCCGCAGCACACAGATGGCCACGGTGACAGCGACCATGACGCCGCCGACCGCCGGATAAAAAGAGAGCCACACGGCCGCCAGCACGGCCGCGCTCAGCGCGTGGCGGGAAGGAAAGGACTGGCCGTGGGTCTCCTTTTCCACCAGCGGGGTGAAGCCGGGCTGCTCATACGGGCGGGGAAAGTTGAGCTTTTTGCGCAGCAGGGTGCCGCCCAGAAAAACGAACCCCGGCACCAGAATGGCGCGGGCGATGCACTGCATAAAATCGAGGGCGGTCTGGTCCAGCCCGCCCCGCAGCAGCCGGAACCACTGGAGGTTCAGCAGCACCAGCAGCACAGGGTAGCAGACGAACGGCACCGCCGGGAGCCAGTGGTTCAGCAGGATGACGAGCTGCTTTGCCGCCGGGTGGGCGTTCAGCCAGTGCAGGATCTTCTGATAGCGTTCCGGTGTCATGGTGCAGGCCTCCCTTGGTCAGAAACAGGTGTCGAGATATTCTTCCACATCGAACGGCTCCGGGGTGGAATCCTTGCGCAGGTAGAGCGGGTGGTGGGGGTGGCCCTTCTTGCTCCGTTTGCCGAAGGTGACCCACGGGATCTCCCGCTCACGGGTCAGGGCCACCATCTCCCGCATCAGGCCGGGCAGGTAATCCCGCTTTTCGATCAGGGTGCCCCAGGCCGCCCACATGGTCGGCTCGGTCTCGGCCAGCACGGCCCGGAGCCAGCGCAGGTTCTCGTCGCAGAGGGCGCGGTCGGGGACCTTGTCCATGTCGTTGGGGTCGGTGGCACGCTGGGGGTATACGTTGAACATGATCCAGCTGTCGAAGCCGTTGGCATTGGCCAGCCGTTCCACGCTTTTCAGGGTGGGGTCCAGTGCGCCGGGCTGCGCGGTGCTGGGGTTGATGCCGATGCAGACCAGCGGGTGTCTGCCCACCCGGCCCAGCACATAGCGGTAGGGCAGGTAGGTGTGCGGCTCATAATACCAGATGCCGCCGGGGTATTCGCCTGCTTCCAGACGGGGAAGCTGTTCCGTTTGCATAGTCGTTACCTCTCAAAATACGCTCTTCTTTTCTATCGTACCTGAAAATTTGACTGAAATCAACTCCTTCGGGGGAGAAAATCTCCCACAAATCCAAATTTCATGGTATACTGTGCTTGGAGCCGTGTATGCTCCAAAGAGTGGAAGAAACCCTTCATTTCCCTGGAAGGAGTCTTGCTATGATAGAAGATTACAGAAATGCGCTGCGTGCGGGCCAGCGTGCTTACCGTGCCTGCGTCGCGCGGGGGCAGTCGCCTTATCTGAAAGTCCTGGATGAGATCCTGAACGGTGTGGACATCGTGGCGCAGGAGCCGCTGGGGCTGGTGGACATCCCTGCCGAGAGCATCGTGGGCACCAAGACCAGCGGCCGCCACACGGCGTTTGCCGCCAACTTCATGCCCCTGCTGGACGATGACACCGAGTTCGCCGTCAAGTGGTCGAACCTCTGTGATGCCCATCTGGAAGAGGGCATCCATACCCCCATCATCGCCTACGAATACCTGAACCGGTTCTATGTGCAGGAAGGCAACAAGCGGGTGTCCGTCCTCAAATATTATGAGGCTGTCACCGTCCCCGGCACCGTGACCCGGCTCATCCCGGCCCGGAATGATACCCTGGAAAATAAGATCTACTACGAATTTCTTGATTTTTACAAGCTGTCCAAGGTGAACAACGTGCGCTTCTCCAAACTGGGCGGCTATGCAAAATTGCAGACTTTGGTCTGCAAGGCGTCGGGCGAAGCCTGGACGGACGACGACCGGCTGAATTTTTCGTCGCTCTACACCATGTTCAGCCAGCAGTTCTATGCGCTGGGTGGTTCGGCGCTGGACCTGACGCCGGGCGACGCCCTGCTGGTCTACCTTTCGGTCTACCGCTATTCGGACGCCTGCCAGTCCACCCCGGCGCAGGTGCGGGAGAACCTCTCCAAGCTGTGGGATGAGATCAGAATCCTGACCGAGCCCCACGCGGTAACGCTCTCGCTGGAGCCGAACTCCGCCAGCGAGCCGCTGCTGAGCAAGCTGAACATCTTCAGCCAGAAGCCCAGCCAGCTCAAGGTGGTCTTCCTGCACGAATACGACGCCAAAACGAGCGCCTGGGTGCGCGGCCACGAAAAGGGCATCGAGGCGCTCAAGGCGGAATTTGGCGACCGGCTCGTCATCACCAACCGGGAAAACGTGTCCCCGGAGGTGGATGCGGAACAGATCCTGGAAGAAGTGGCCCACGACAATGCGGATGTGGTGTTCACCACCAGCATCCGGATGCGGCCTGCCTGCCTGAAGGTGGCAGCCCAGCACCCGAAGACCAAAATCCTGAACTGCTGCCTGAACACCCCGCACCCGCTGGTGCGCACCTACTACCCGCGCACCTATGAGGTGAACTACCTGCTGGGTATGCTGGCGGGCATCCTCTCCAAGACGGACCGGGTGGGCTATGTGGCCGCGAGCCCGGTGTACGGCATCCCGGCGGCGGTCAACGCCTTTGCGCGCGGGATGCGGGCCGTCCGGCCGGACGGCCATGTGGTGCTCCGCTGGGCCTGTGTGCCGGTAGAGGGCCAGCCGCTGGATTTCTCCGACCGGGAGGACATCACCCTGCTCTACGCCCGCAGCAGCAATGAACCGGCGGACAGCAACCGCGACTTCGGCCTCTGCCGCCGCCTGCCGGACGGCAGCCTGAAGCCGGTGGCGCTGCCGGTGTGGAAGTGGGAGACTTTCTACATCGGCATCATCCGTTCGATCTTCAATGGCACCTGGGGCAGCGAGGCCAGCGGCAAGGCAGTCAACTACTGGTGGGGCCTGCAGAGCGATGCCGAGCGGGTGGACTATTATGAAGAGCTGGCCGGCGGCACCCGCCAGCTGCTGAACATCATCGAGGAGAACCTGCGCAAGCATGAGCTGGCCATCTTCCCGTCGGGCGGGCTGTATGCGCAGGGGCATGTGAAAATGGTGCCGCAAGGGGATACCTACACGCCCAAAGAGCTGATGGAAATGGACTGGCTGGGCGAATGCGTGGAAGGCGCACTGCCGCTCTACGAGGACCTCAACGTCAAAACGCGCGGCCTGATGGAGATCAATGGTCTGGGCAGCCTGAAAGGGATGCCGCTGTAACGAGCAAAAAATTCAACAGAACGGAGCATTGCGGACGTGAAGATACTTGCGATTTCGGATACCCCCTCCAAAGCACTGTGGGATTACTGCACACGGGAGCGGCTGCAGGGGATCGACCTGATCCTTTCCTGCGGCGACCTGCCCAAGAAATACCTGGAATATCTGACGAATTTTACCTCGGCCCCGATCTTGTATGTGCACGGCAACCACGACGGCAGCTACCGCCACGATGAGCCGGGCGGCTGCATCTGCGTGGACGATGAGGTCTACGTCTGGAAAGGGCTGCGCATCATGGGGCTGGGCGGCTGCATCCGCTACAACCGGGACGAGGATGCCTACCAGTACACCGAGCGGGAGATGCGCCGCCGGGTGCGGAAGCTCTGGTTCAAGGCCCACCACGCGGGCGGCATCGACCTGCTGCTGACCCATGCCCCGGCAGGCGGTCTGAACGATGGCTTTGATAAGGCCCACAAGGGGTTCGACTGCTTCAACGACCTGCTGGAAGAGTACCAGCCCAGGTGGTTCGTGCACGGCCATATCCACCTGAATTATGATGCAAAGCTGCCCCGCGTATGCAGCCGCGGCCGCACGACGGTCATCAATGCGACCGAGCGGTATGAGTTCGAGATCCCGGACCCGGACCCGAAAGCCCGGCACAAATTTTTCTGGAAAAATCCAGCCTTCCCGACGGAAGAATGAAAAAGGAGAAGCCCTATGGAACAAACAGAACGACTGGCTCGCCTTGACACATTGCAAAAGAAACTCTACGCCTATGCCTGCGCGGAGAATTCCCTCTATCTGGACGCCGTGACGGTGGCCCCGAAGAACACTGCCGAGGGCCGGGGCGTGGCTCTCGGCATCCTGGCCGGAGAGCATCAGAAGCTGTTGACCGACCCGGAGACGAAGCGTCTGCTGGACGAACTGGCTGCGGCGTCCGGCTCGCTCGATGCTCTCCACAAGCGCGAGGTGGAGCTGCTGCGCCGCGAGAGCGGGAAACTGGCTCGCATCCCGGCGGACGAGTATATGGCCTACACCGAGCTGACCAACCGCGCCAGCGATGTCTGGCACAAGGCCAAGGAGAACGATGATTTTGCTTCGTTCTGCCCCGTTTTGCAGGAGCTTGTGGATTACAACCGGAAATTTGCGGGCTACTACGATGCGGCCAAGGCTCCCTACGACGCCTTGCTGAACGAGTATGAGCGCGGGGTGGACACCCGGCAGCTGGACGCCTTTTTTGAGACGCTGCGGGATGGCATCGTGCCGCTTGTCCGGGCCATCGGCGAGAAGCCCCCGGTCGATGACAGCTTCCTGCATCTGGAATATCCGGTGGAGCAACAGAAGGCCTTTGCCGACTACATCATGGAGGTCATGGGCATCGACCGCGGCCACTGCGGCCTTGGCGAGACCGAGCATCCCTTCACGCTGGAGTTCAACAACAAGGATGTCCGCATCACCACCCATTACGACCTGCACAACGTGGCCTCGTCGATGTACTCCGTCCTCCACGAGGGCGGCCATGCGCTGTATGAGCTGGGGATCCGGGATGACTTGCAGTATACCTGCCTGGCCGGCGGCGTCAGCATGGGCGTCCACGAGAGCCAGTCCCGCTTTTACGAGAACCTCATCGGGCGTTCCCGCGCGTTCCTTGAGGCCATCTATCCCAGGGTGCAGGCGTTCTTCCCGGAGCAGCTGGGCGGGGTGAGCGCTGAGCAGTTCTACCGGGCCGTGAACAAGGTGGAGCCGAGCCTCATCCGCACCGAGTCGGACGAGCTGACCTACTGCCTGCACGTTATGGTGCGGTACGAGATCGAAAAACAGCTCATCGGCGGTACGCTGCGGGCAGAGGAAGTCCCGGCCGAGTGGGCCCGCCTGTATCGGGAATATCTGGGCGTGGAGGTCCCCAATGACCGGGAGGGCTGCCTGCAGGACAGCCACTGGTCCGGCGGCTCCTTCGGTTACTTCCCGTCGTACGCGCTGGGCAATGCCTACGGTGCGCAGATGCTCCGCAGGATGGAGCGGGAGTTCGATGTGTTCGGGCAGGTGGCAAAGGGCGACCTCTCCGGCGTGACCGGCTGGCTGCGGGAGCATGTACACCAGTACGGCCAGCTGCTGGAACCGGCCGACGTGGTCCGGAATGCCTGCGGCACCCTTGACCCGCAGGTGTACCTCGATTACCTGACCCGAAAATACACAGAGCTGTACGCGCTGTAAGCTGTAAAAAAACAAACACAAAAGCGGCACCGGATGCAGTTCCGATGCCGCTTTGTTGTTTCACAGTGGAGCCATCACAGTTGTGGGAACGGATGGGACACAGCCGCTCAGAGAGGGAGCTTGCCGCTGACTTTGTTCACGACGTAGTAAGCAGCTTCCTCTTCGGGCTTGATATAAACCTTGCAGGACTGGACGCCGACCTTGTGGGTCAGGCGGTAATCGGCCTTGGCACGGTCTACCAGGTCGGTGATGTTGTACTGCTTGCCGCCGTGCTCAACGTAGACTTCCGGTGCCAGCGGCGGACGGCCGCGATGCGCCGTTTTGCCGGTCTTGGCAGTGGTTTTGGCGGCCTTGTCCGCTTTGGCCGTCTTACGCGCAGTCTTTTCCACAGCAGGAGCGTCTGCGGCGGTGGAGACAACGTTTTTTTTCTCAGACATGGATTCAACCTTCTTTCTCAAAAATATCTGCGCTGTATACAGCGCTGGAGGACCCCAATGAAAAGAATCGATTTCAAACGGTCACATATAATTATATAATAGTGACTTCGGAATCATTTGTAAAGAGGTTTTTCGAAAATAGGTCTGATTTCAGCAAGAATCTGCGTAAGAATCTGAAAAAGAATTACTCTTTGCATAGCTCTTCGGCACGGCGGACGATGGGGGAAAGCAGCGAAGAATCCCAATCTTCCGCAAGGACAAATAGATCGTCACAGATCTCCTTCCGGATGCGGTCGGTGCTGCGCCGCTGGGCAAGTGTGAACAGCGCAGCCAGGAGCCGCAGCTTCAGGGTGCGAAGCTCCTCCGGTGCATCCCACAGCCGGGCCAGGTCGTAGTTGTCGGTGTTGCCGCAGCGCATGGTGCAGGTGGCGCAGTTGGGTGCGACCCGGTGCTTCTCGGTCTCGACGATGTCCTGCATCCGGCGCAGAGCGTCCTCGGCGGCATCTGCCCTGGCCGCCTGCCGCAGGCCGGCGGCCAGAACGTGGTCGGTGTCTTCGGTCTTCGGTTCATTGACGGTGGCGCGCGCCAGCCCGATCAGCGCGCCCAGCAAGCGGTCCCGCTGGCGCTGTGCAGCCGTCGCAGGAGCAGAAAGCAGTGAATCCATAGATCCTCCTTTTGATCGGGGAATTCTCCCCGGAATGGTGCATTCAGTATACACGAAAAACCCGAAGCTGACCAGAGATCGGGCCGTTTTGAAAAAAATATTTTTCCGGCTTGATTTTGCGGCAAAAATAGATTATAATATCACTGTTCTGTATGGAATCAGCCGGTGTGTCGGAATGGCAGACGAGGGGGACTCAAAATCCGTTTCGTGATTTTTCTTGTCTGTGCAAGAAATTCACGAGTATTCGTTGAATTTTGAGAGTTTGTCGAAGCAGGATTTCTTACATCCCTCCTGAACATCCCTCCAATCTTCAG